>Ga0206101_1000135_pt1 | contig 18436 bp, 20 predicted proteins | sample 1B0metagenome_FD_148613 | JGI IMG/M metagenome (GOLD analysis project Ga0206101, IMG submission 148613) | Enriched microbial communities from leaf-cutter ant dump, University of Wisconsin, Madison, United States - 1B0 | ecosystem: Environmental > Terrestrial > Nest > Insects nest > Nest dump... | reverse complement strand
CGGCTGTCGGCTGTCGGCTGTCGGCTGTCGGCTGTCGGCTCATTATGGAATTCTCCTCTGGATGTCAAGAGATATTTGCGCTTTTACTATACAGTTTCTTCAGGAATATCCAACCACCGACCTCGGTGTGGAAAACCCCGTGCATAGAAATGGGCAATGCGCCCAAATACACCTGAAATTAAAAGAAAAAATACAGATTTTTCCGTCTAAAAAGCGCCAAAGCCTGCTGGACAAATGGGTTTTGGCGGCCTACCATATTTATTAGGGGCGCGTTGCCGCTATTTTACAGCCAACGACGAAGACTGGTTTTGTGCATAAAATGGGGATTAAAACCTTTAAATTCATTGGCTTGCTGTTGCTGACAAGCCTGTTCCTCTCTGCCGCCGTTTTGGGCAGCGCACAGGCCGCGCGCAAAAAAGCCTCCGGCCCGAACCTGAAATATGCCTCTATCGTCATGGACGCCGCCACGGGCGTGATCATCAGCGAGCGTCATGCGGACAAGCAGCTCTATCCCGCCTCGCTTACCAAGATGCTGACGCTGTACCTGGCCTTCGAAGCCATCCGCGACGGCCGCCTGCATAAAAACAGCCGCCTGCCCGTCTCCAGCCTTGCCGAGGCGCAAGAGCCATCCAAGCTGGGGCTGAAGGCCGGTTCCAGCATCCGCGTGGAGGATGCGATCAAGGCACTGGTGACCAAATCCGCCAATGACGTCGCCGTCGTGCTGGCGGAAGGCATCGGCGGTTCGGAGGCGCGTTTCGCCGCGCTGATGAACGCACGCGCCAAGCAGCTGGGCATGCGCCATTCCCATTTCGTGAACCCGCACGGGCTGCATGACAAGCGACAGTATTCCACCGCGCGCGACATGGCCGCGCTGGGCCGTGCGCTGATGCGCGACTTCCCGCATGAATACGCGTATTTCAAGACCAACAGCTTCACCTATGCGGGCAAGACCTACAGCAACCACAACAAGCTTTTGCAAACCTACGAAGGCATGGACGGGATCAAGACGGGTTACGTGCATGCCTCGGGCTATAACCTTGCCGCCTCCGCCGTGCGCGACGGCCGCCGCCTGATCGGCATTGTTTTCGGCGGCCGCACGTCGCTGTCGCGGAACAACCATATGGCCGAACTGCTGGATGCTGGCTTTGCACGCCTGGGCGAGCCGCAAATCGCCCGCCGCATCGAACAGCGCGCGATACAAACCGCCGGTGTCTCCCTGCCGGTGCGCAAGCCTCCCACGGTAGCCGCCGTCACTGCCGTTGACCGCGCGCTGGCCGCGCGTACCGCCGCCAACGACGACGCGGATACGCATTTTGACGCGCTCGGCCTGGTCGGCATTGAACAAGGCGACAGCGAAACCGGTAACGGCGCCATCTATATCCGCCCGTCCCAAACCGTGAACATTATCCGCGGCACCCCGCCCGAAACCGCCGCCGCGCCCGTGCGCCAGACGCTGGGGCAGGCCGTATGGTCGATTCAGGTCGGCGCCTTTTCTTCCCGCGATGCGGGACTGGCGGCGTTGCGCAATACGCGGGGGCAATTACCGCCCACGCTGATCGCCAACGGGCAATATGTGATCGCGCCGCTGGTGACCAGCCGCGGCATGATTTACCGCGCGCGCCTGTCAGGCCTCAGCCGCGACCAGGCAACGCAAGCCTGCCGCATTTTGAAAGAAAACTGCCTTGTGCTGGCAGCACAGTAATAAAGATTGCTGGCAGCGCAGTAATAAAGCGGCGGCGCCGTCATTTTGGGCATTTGGAACATCCTTGAACCTGATCCGTTAGCCTTTATGCCAAGGCAGATAAGGACAGCAGATGACGACGACATCCGATCACAGCACCCCGCCGCCGCCGATCGCCATGCGCGTTCTGGTTTTCGGCTTTGTCCAGGGCGTCAATTACCGCCGCTGGTTGCAAGGCGAAGCCAAGGAGCGCGGCGTTGCCGGCTGGGCGCGCAACCTGTCGGACGGCAGCGTCGAGGCCTTGCTCTACGGCGATCCGCGCCAGGTCGAAGACCTCATCCGCGCCTGCCGCCACGGGCCGATGATGGCGCGGGTTGACAGGGTGCACAGCGAACCTGCAGACTATGACGGCCTTGTGGAGGATTTCCGCATAGAAGCCTCCGTCTGACACCTTTTTCGTTTCAGGATAAATCCATGATCTTCCGTCGCCTTTGCGCCCTTCCCTGCCTGTTTGCGCTGCTGGCACTTTTGCATGCCGCCGCGCCTGCCGCCGCCGATGTCGCGAAAAGCGACCAGGTGCCCTTTCGCGCGGATTCAGGGCTGATCACGGCGGAGTATTACTTGGCTACGGGCAAATACACGCAAGCGCTGGATGTGCTGGGCGGCGTTTTGCAGCGCCATCCGCAAAACGCCGATGCCTATGCCTACCGCGGTTATGCCTATCACAAGCTGGGCGACCTGAAGAAGGCGCGGGAAAATTACAACCGCGCCATCGCCATCTACCCCACGCACCTCGGCGCCAATAAATATATCGCCGATCTTTATCTGGCGGAGGGCAACCTTGCCAAGGCCATGGAGCAGTTGCAGGTGATCCTTTATGTCTGCGCCGGCATGAATTGCGGCGAGGCGGATGAGCTGCAAGGCGACATCAACAGATATAAAGCCAATAAAAACAAGGAATAAACAGTCCGCGGCGCCCGTTTCACCTTTTGTTCAGACAATCCCGTGTATAATGCAATTGTCGAACGAAACGGGAAACGCCGCATGTCGCTCACCACGCATTTCAATGCCACCGCGCGGGCGGAAGCAACCCCTACCGCGCAGGAAATGGGGCAGCAGTTGCTCGCGCTCGTCCAGCGCAGGCGGGACGGCGCCCCCGGCAATCATGACCTGAACGAGCGCGCCATCGAACTTGTCGCAAAAGGCGCATCGCTGACCGTTACCGACCCGGAGCACGGGCGCACGCCGCTGATGTGGGCCTCCGTGCATTGCCGTCACCGCATCATCCGCGCCATTCTGGCGCGGGAGCCGGATATCCTGCAACGCGACAAGGATCAGAAAACCGCGCTGGATCTGGCGCGGCAGTATAAAGAGAAACCTGCCATCGAACTGCTGGAGGAAGCGGAAACAAAGCGCCGCGCCAAAGTCATGGCAGAGGCGAAAAACGTTACCACCGCCCGCGCCACCGCCATCCGCAAACCGCTCCGCATCAAAAAGAAGCCGCAAGGCCGGGATGGGCAGAAATAAGGCAGACAGAAATAACCTGATTACAAATCAAATCCCTTGCGTCGTTTTTGCGCCGTCCTGCCCGATGCCGCAGGCCCCGCAACGCCGGGGCCGAGCCTGACCTGCCCGCGCACCGCTTTCGGATCATTGGCGGGATAGACATTGCCGGTGCGCTCGTCCAGCACGATGGGATTGTCGGGGCGGGCATCGCCGAAGAGTTTTCGCATCATCACCTGTTGCGCCGCCGATTTAAACAACGGCTCTTCCACCGCCATATCGATTTGCCCCAGCGGGCGCACGCGTTCCGCGCCCAGATCGTCCCGCTCGCTCTGCAGATAAAAATCGCCCGTGGCGTCATCCAGCAAAAGCTTGTCGCCTGCGCGGGTTTTAAGCAGCGGCGCCATCTGGCGCTGCAATTCGCGCACGCGCGGCTGGGACATAAATGCGACGATATTATTGCGCACGCCGCCGCGGCCGGTAACCGTCACGCGGAAGGGAATGATTTTACGGCCATGCCTCGTGATGATGGTGCCGTCGGCATTTTCATTTTCATGCTTGCCCGACAATTTGTTCCACAAGCGGCGCAGCGGTGACGGTCTTTCCATGCCATGGCCTTTGTTGTTTTTCCTGAAACGGTAATGGCGTTAGGCTAAACGCCGCCCGCGCGTGAGTCAATATTCAGCGCCCGTTGTCGTTTTTCGCCCGTTTTTTCAAAACGTTCGGCGCGGCGGGCGGCGGCTTTGAATCGCAATAATCGCGGAAGGCCGCGATAACATCGCAAAGATCGGCCTTCACCTTGCGCATGCCCGGGTGCGGGCGCAGGGTTTTTTCATCCATATAGAGCGCGCGGTTGATCTCGATCTGGATGCTGTGCTGCTGCTGCGCGGGATCGCCGTAGCGGCGCACGATCTCCGCGCCGCGGAAGCCGGGGGTATTCAGGCCCACTTTATACCCTTTCGCCCGCAACAAATCGCGCAGCACATGCAACAGGACGTCATCCGCCGTCGTGCCGTCGCGCGTGCCGAGTATGATGTCATAGGAATTCTGTTTCGCGCCGCGGTGAATGGTGGACGGCATGGAATGGCAGTTCAAATGCACCACGCGCCCGTGTTTTCTCTTCGTATCCGTAATCAATGCCGCCAGACGGCGGTGATACGGCTTGTGGTATTTGGTCGCACGCTGAAAAGCTTCATGCAAGGACAAGGCGCGGTCATACACGGGCACCGGATGACGCGGCGTCACGGGGCTGCGAATCAATCCGCCCTCGGTCGGCTGATAGGCAGGATGATTCCCGCGCCTGGCCGCGGCGTTGAAATCGCGCACGACTTTATCCGCATTGCGGTTGGCGTCAATATAAGACCGCGGAAACTTTGCCTGCAGGAACGGAATGCCGAGATCGGGCAGGAAATCGAACAGCTTATCAATCCAGGCATCTTCGGCCTGACGCAAAATTTCCTTGCCGCAACTGTAATTGAAATCCGCCGGATACGCGCGCCCGCTATGCGGGCTGTCCGCCACAAGACAGGTATGCCGCAGCGTTCGGGCGCGGCTGACGGACAGAATCTTCCGCGCGTGTTTTTGCGGCGCGGACATGGCGGATTATCCTGCCATTTTGGCGATGGTATTGGTGGTGCTGAAACCGTCGGCCATATCGGCGCGCACGACCTTGCCGCCCCAGGCGGCGATCAGGTCATAGCCCACGACTTCTTCCAGCTTGTACTGTCCGCCCTTGACAAGCACGTCGGGGCGGATCGCCTTCATCGCCTCAATGGGCGTATCTTCTTCAAACACGACGACAAGATCGACGCAAGCCAGCGCCGACAGAATCGCGGCACGGGCGGCCTGGTCCTGCACCGGGCGGCTCGGCCCCTTCAGGCGCTTGACGGAAGCATCGCTGTTGATCGCGACGACCAGATAATCGCAGGCCGCCTTGGCCTGTTGCAGCGTTGCGACATGCCCCGGATGCAAAAGGTCAAAGCAGCCGTTGGTAAAGCCGACCTTGGCCCCGCGCACACGCCAGCGCTCCGCCTGTTCGCCCGCGGCGGCGATCGTCACGCATTTGCCGCCGGCCCGGTTTTTCTGCGCGGCGCCCGTACTGTCTTCCAGCGCTTGCCTCATTTCATCGGGGCGCGCCGTGGCCGTACCGGTCTTGCCGACGACGATGCCCGCCGCGATATTGGCAAGCTGCGCCGCGTTTTCCAGGCGCACGCCGGCGGCCAGCGCCAGCGCAAACGTCGCCACAACCGTATCGCCCGCGCCGGAAACGTCGAATACTTCGCGCACGTTCGCGGGGATATGCAGCGGCGCGGCATCGGCGGTGATGACGGACATGCCGTCCTGGCTGCGCGTCGCCATGACGGCGGCAATGCCGCAATCGAGGATCAGCTTCATGGCGGCGGCGCGCACCTCGTCATCGCTCCCCGCGGTCATGCCGGTGGCGACTTCAAGTTCCTTGCGGTTCGGCGTCACGACCGTCGCGCCGCGGTAACGGGAAAAATCGCGCCCTTTCGGATCCACGATCACGGGCTTGCCGAGGCGCTGCGCCATCCGGACGACGCCCTCTATCACGCGGTCGGTCAACATGCCCTTGCCGTAGTCGGACAGGATCACGGCGCCCACGGTCTGCATCGCCTTTTCCGCGCTTTGCAAAATGCGGTCTTCGACATCGGCGGTGATGGCTTGCGTTTTTTCGCGGTCCACGCGCAGCATCTGCTGCCCGCCGGATACAAAACGGCTTTTGACGGTGGTAAAGCGGTCGGCCGCGATTTCCAGCGCCGCGCCGATGCCCTGCATCTCCAGTTGCGTCTTGACCTCCCGCCCGTTGATATCATCGCCGACCACGGCCAGCAAAACCGCCCCGCCGCCCAGCGCCTTGATGTTCGCCACTACGTTGCCCGCGCCGCCCAGCATGTGCTTTTCGCGGGAAACGAGGAAAACGGGAATCGGCGCCTCGGGCGAAATGCGTTCCACCCCGCCGTAGACGAAACGGTCCATCATCACATCGCCGATGCAAAGTACAGTGCCCGCGGCAAGACGCTGGAGATCTTCAAAAAGCTTATTATTTTCAATCATTTACGTCACCATTTCGGATATGAGAGACCGGAGGCGGCCGGAACGTGCAAGACGTTGTATCATATTACATAAATATACACAAGGCCAAAAACCGCCCCGTTTTCACCTCTTGTTAACTATTATGTTTAATAATGAAGCTGTCGGAACGCTGCCCCAAGGGCCCGTTCCCGCCCTAAAGAAGCACAAAGGAACACCCTCATAGATGCAGCACACGGCGTTCGACATGCAGGCGGAAGGAAAGCGGGTACCGGAGAAAACCGCCGCGCCGGCCGCAAGCCTGTTCCGCCGTGTGGGCCAGAGCCTGCGCACTTACCGCCTCGGCGATTTGCTGGTCGCAGCCGGCATGCTGAGCGCCGACAGCCTTTCCTTCGCCCTTGCCGTCCAGAAGCAAACGCGCGAGCCGCTGGGCCGCATTCTGGTGCGCGAAGGCTTTGTTACGCCCGCGCAGCTGTACCGCAAGCTGGCCGAACAGTGGTGCATGAAAGCCTCCGCCGCGGGCGTTGCCTTCATGCTGCAAACCTTCACGCCTTCCGTCGCGCGCGCCGATGACGGCGGCAGCCAGCAGGTGCGCCTTGCCGCCGCCTTCTCGCCGGCCTCGGTCAAACCGGCATTGCCGCACATCAGCAAACCGAAGCTTTTCGGCTCCACCGAGATCCGCGCAACGGATCTGTCCGCCTTTACCAAATGGACGTCGGTCATGGCGCGTTTCGAACAGCAAATGCAGACCGCGCAGTCCAAGCCGCAAATCCAGGCATGGAAGGCGAAGCTGCAATCCCTGAAGAACAGCGGCACACGCGACCAGATCGCCGCCGTAAACGATTACATCAATCTTGTCAGCTATGTGGAGGACAGCCGCAATTACGGCACCTCTGACAAATGGGCGACGCCGGTGGAATTCTTCGCCAAGGGTGGCGATTGCGAGGATTTCGCGATCGCCAAATACGCATCCTTGCGCGCGCTCGGTTTCTCGACCGACCAGTTGCGCATCGCCATCGTGCAGGATAAGATCAAGAACATCCCGCATGCCGTGCTGATTGTTTACACCGAAGACGGTGCCTATGTGCTGGACAACCAGGACAAGCGCCTGCGCAGCACCGCAGAAGTCACCCGCTACAAGCCGGTTTTCTCCATCAACGCCACCCACTGGTGGCTGCACCGCGTACCGGCGCAAAAGTCTTCTTGAATCCCCTTACTCCGCCGCCACGCCTTTAACGACGTCCAACATGTAACCGATGTGCAGTTTTTGAAAAAAGGATCCGGCCGGACACTTTAAAAACCGATGCATCACTCGACCCATGCAATGCGCAGGATATTCGTCGCGCCCGGGGTGCCGAAGGGCACGCCGGCGGTGATCACGACGCGCTGGTTCTTGCCGGCGATTTTGTGTTCTTCCGCCAGGCGCACGGCCTTTTTCACCATATCGCCGAAATTGTCCACATCTTCGGTATGCACGGGATAAACACCGTAGGACATTTGCAACCGGCGCGCGACCGCGTTGCTGGAGGTCAGGCACAGGATCGGCACGGTCGGCCGCTCCCGCGCAGTGCGCAGCGCCGTGGAGCCGGAGGTGGTATAATTGACGATCGCCGCCGCGCCGATGGTGGTCGCCACGTTGCTTGCCGCCGCCGTGATCGCATCGGACGGGGTATTGTCAGGATCGGGATGCTCGGCATCCATGATCTTGCGGTACAGCTCGTCCTTTTCCACGTCGTTCGCGATGCGGTCCATGATGGAAACGGCCTCCAGCGGGTAATCCCCCGAGGCGGTTTCGGCGGAAAGCATGACGGCATCGGTACCGTCGTAAATGGCGGTCGCCACATCCGATGCCTCCGCGCGCGTCGGACGCGGTGCGGAGATCATGGATTCCAGCATCTGCGTTGCGATGATGACCGGCTTGCCCGCGCGACGCGACGCGCGCACGACGCGTTTTTGCACGGCCGGCACTTTTTCCGCCGGGATTTCAACGCCGAGATCCCCGCGCGCCAGCATGACCGCATCGGAAAGATCGATGATGGGGTCGAGAAATTCGATGGCGGAGGGCTTTTCCAACTTCACAATAACCTTGGCGCGCCCGTCGATCAGCTTGCGCGCCTCGGCGACGTCATCGGGGCGCTGCACGAAGGAGAGCGCGATCCATTCCACGCCCATGGCGATGGCGGCTTCCAGATCCTTGCGGTCTTTCGGGGTCAAGACCGACGCCTTGAGCAGCACGTTGGGCAGGTTCACGCCCTTGCGGTCGGACAGGCGCTTGCCCGCGACCACTTCCGTTTCTACAAAATCCGCGCCGCGCCTGGTGACAGTCAAATGCACCTTGCCGTCATCCAGCAAAATGTCCGCGCCGGCGTCGAGCACTTCCATCACCTCGGGATGCGGCAGGTAAACGCGCTGTTGCGTGCCCGGCTCGGGGTTGCTGTCAAGCGTGATGCGCATGCCTTTTTCAATCTCGATCGCGCCGTCCCTGAAGGTGCCAAGGCGCAGCTTCGGCCCTTGCAGGTCGGCGAAAACACCGATGGGGCGGCCGACCTCCTTTTCCACTTCGCGGATGATCGCGATGCGTTCCTGATGGTCGGCATGGGTGCCGTGACTGAAATTGAGACGGAAAATATCCGCGCCCGCCTCGAAGAGTTTCTTGACCATCTCCCGCGTCGAGGACGCAGGGCCGAGCGTGGCGACGATTTTGGTTTTGCGGTTGCGTTGGTAAGACATGCGAAAGATGTTTCTGTATGGGGTGTTAAGGTGAATCCGGCTTGCGTGAATCCCTGTTGCCGCGCTTATAAAACCATTATTGCCCGCCGCCGTGCAAGGTTTAATCCCGCGGTGCCGCCGCAAGAACGGGACATTCACATAAAATTATAATCTTCTTTTTGACAGCCGCCGTTTTGCGGCCTATGTCATGGAAAGAAACACCGCCGTCCGAGGAACCGCCCATGCCCCACCATTACGATGTCCTGATCCGTGAAACGCATATCGACAGCCTGGGCCATATGAACAATGCCGCCTATCTGACGCTGTTTGAGGAAGCGCGCTGGAACTGGATCACGGCGGGCGGCTACGGCATGAAGGAAATACGGCAATACAAGCAAAGCCCCGTCATTCTGGAGGCCAACGTCAAATTCATGCGCGAGGTGCGCCTGCGCGAGGAAGTGCGCATCGTCTCGGAGGTTTTATCCTACCCGGGCAAGGTCGGCGATTTGCGGCAGGTCATGCAGCGCACGGACGGCACCGTCTGCTGCGAGGCACTGTTCAAAATGGGCTTTTTCGACCTGCAAACCCGCCGCCTGATCGACCCCACGCCGCTGTGGCGGCAGGCACTGGGTCTCTCGGAATAAAATCAATATATTTCAAGTGGATAATATAGTATCTGCGCCGGCGCATGCGATGGTATGCGCCGGCGCGCCTCATTGACATATTGCATAATTCTTAATATAATGGGCGGCATGTTGAAATGGTTTCAAAAGGTAGCGACGAACCCGACGGAACAGCTCCTGCAGGAGTTGAAATGCGATTATTGGTGGCATCGCGATGGTAACTACTATTTCGTCGAAGGCGATATCTATCTGTTCGACAAGCGCCTGACCGAGCTGCCGGATCTGTCGCGTGTGCATCTCAAAGGCAGTTTCTATTGCTACAAAAACAATCTGACTTCGCTGAAGGGCTCCCCCGCCCGCGTCTATGGCGCGTTTGATTGCAGCAGCAATCAGCTCACCACACTGGATGGTGCGCCCGCCACGGTCAGCAGTACCTTTAATTGCAGCAGCAACCACCTCACCACACTGGATGGCGCGCCCGCCACGGTAGGCAGCTTTAATTGCAGCAGCAACCAGCTCACGACGCTGAAAGGCGGTCCGACCTCGGTCGATGAAGTCTATTGGTGCAACAACAACCTCCTGACGACGCTGGAAGGCGCACCGGCCGCTGTCGACATTGTCTTTGTGTGCAGCGATAACCTCCTGACGGCGCTGGAAGGCGCGCCTTCCCGCTGCAAAATAAAATCGGATTTCGGCACTTTCAAGTCCTGGAACGATGTGCCGGAAAACCTGCGCATCGCGCCGGAAAAGAAACAGAAGCAGCAACAGGAAGCGCTGCAAACACTCGTGCGCGATGCCACCGTCGCACAAGCACCCGTCGCGGTTCCGCGCCGCATCCGGCTGCACAAAAACAAGCCGATGCAGCAAAGCTGACGATAAGCGTTTTACCGGACGCGGACGCGCTTTGCGGCCTATGTCATGAGAATGAAGCACTGCCCCGTACGACCAAAGCAACCCCGCCCTCATATAAGCACTGATACGATGCCCTGATCCGCGAAACGCATATCGACCACCCGGGCCATATGAACAACACCGCCCATCTGACACTGTTCGAGAAAGCGCGCTGGAACTGGATCACGGCGGGCGGCTACGGCGTGGCTGAAATCCAGGCATTCAAGCAAAGCCAGATTGTTCTGGAAGTGACCGTCAAATTCATGCGCGAGGTGCGCCTGCGCGAAAACGTACGCATCGTCTCGGAGATTTTGAACTACGAAGCAAGATCTGCGAGATGAAACAAACCGTGCAGCGGCGGCACCGTCTGCTGCGAAGCGCTTTTCAAATAGGTTTCTTCGACCTGCAAACCCGCCGCCTGATCGAGCCGACAACGCGCTGGCGGGAAGCTATGGGGATTTGATTTAAAACGCGCATAGAGGGGGATAAGCGGCACAATCGGTTCCGCCGTCATTTCGAACGCGGTGAGGAGTCTTCAGCATCGTAAAAAAAGCAACCGGTGAAGATCCCCCGCTGCGTTCGGAATGACAATCCATCTGTTTGCATCCATGCGTATTCAAGCGCGGTTATCCGGCCATATAAAAACGGCGCGGGGAGGATAACCCTGCGCCGTTTTGACTGTCTGTCGCACAAGACGATCAGGCGTTATGAGCCGGACGATTCTGCGGCGTGCGGCGGCGCACTTCCTGCAGGGCAATCTCGACCGGGTGAAACGGGTCGGGCGTACCACCGCCGCCGCTGCCCGCCATGTTGTGATAGCGCCTGGCCTGGCTTTCCGCTTCCTGCATCCGCATGCGGATTTCCTCGATCCGCTCGCGGCGGTTGCCGTGCGGATTATGCGCTTCATGGAAATGGGCGGCTTCGTTGCCCAGCGAGGCCAGCAGAAAAGCCGTCACCAGATGCTTGCGCTGCGGCAAGCGGTTCGCGCGGCTTTGCTTTGTCGGCTGCTTTTGAGAGGATTGGGGTTGGTTATCTTGTTCGATGTTGGTTTTCGTTTCGCGCAATACATCACGTTGCGCGTCTTGGCCGGCTTCGCCGGCTTTGAAAAGCCGACGCGCCGCGCCGCGTTGGAATAATCCACGCATGACACACCTCTGTTTTTTGTTGTTTGTGATATTTGCGAAGTCAGGATTGAAGAGTGTTTGGTTCTTTAAAGCGGCTTCGACGTTCCCCACTGTGCGCGCTGCAGCGCAGCAAAGTCAATAAGTTTTTGTTTTTAAAAGAAAAATACAGCATATAGTACCCCAGAATAAAAGCCTCTTATATTTTTATATCCGGTTTTTGTAATTTTATTATCGAATATTTTTGGCGATTTTCATGGGACTCGGGTATGCGCACCCTGCCGTCGCTCTCTGCGTCGCGGCTTTAAATCTTTGTTAAGCCCTGCCTGCTAGTCTGGAAGACAGCTTCCTCAAATCCGCCCCGGTTGGGGCAAAATCGCTTTGCGAAGCACTGGAGATATGGCGTGGACATTACCATATCTTTGGAAGAGAAAAACAAAAATTGACCCTCTGCGTGTGGATGATCGCAGGGGGCGCAACTTATGTTTTCAGGCACAAAAAATTTTTGCCGGCGGGATGAGCGTCCTTTTCGCGGAAAGGGCGCGGGTCAAGATAAAAAACGCCGGCGGCGGAAAATTTTCTGCCCGTGCGTTTCTGGACAGCTCCCCAAGATGTGGTATGCTGAAAAACGTCGGGCACAAGGAGTAGTGCTTTTGGGGGCTAACCCCTTGTTAACCGGCCAGTGGCGGGAATTATCCACAGATTCCCCGCCATTACAGCGAAGCGATCAAAAAAAGAAAAATAATAATGATGTATTATGGGGAGGCACAATCGATGTTCGATGTCGCACAGGTTGCCAAAGGCGCCAAAGTTAAGCTTGACCACGCGCGTGACGTCAATTTGACAGAATTCGGCAAAGCGACCTTGCTTGACCGTTACCTGTTGCCCGGCGAAACGTTCCAGGACCTGTTCGCCCGCGTTGCCCTGTATTACGCGGACGACGCCGCCCATGCGCAGCGCCTGTACGATTATATCTCCAACCTGTGGTTCATGCCCGCAACGCCCGTGCTGTCCAACGGCGGCACCGAGCGCGGCCTGCCCATTTCCTGCTTCCTCAACGAATGCGACGACAGCCTGAACGGCATCGTCGATCTTTGGAACGAAAACGTCTGGCTCGCCTCCCGCGGCGGCGGCATCGGCTCTTACTGGGGCAACCTGCGCTCCATCGGGGAGAAAGTCGGCCGCAACGGCAAGACCTCCGGCATCATTCCCTTCATCCGCGTGCAGGACAGCCTGACACTCGCCATCTCGCAAGGCTCCCTGCGCCGCGGCTCTGCCGCCGTGTACCTGCCGGTGCACCACCCCGAGATCGAGGAATTTGTCGAGCTGCGCAAGCCCTCCGGCGGCGATCCGAACCGCAAGGCGCTGAACCTGCATCACGGCATCCTCATCACCGACGCCTTCATGCGCGCCGTTGAGAAAGACGAGGAATGGGCGCTGCTGTCGCCGAAAGACGGCTCCGTCGTCGACCGCGTTTCCGCGCGCAACCTGTGGATCCGCATCCTGACCGCGCGCATCGAAACGGGCGAGCCCTACCTGATCTTCGGCGATACCGTGAACCGCGCCGTGCCCGAGCATCACAAGCTCGCGGGCCTGAACGTGAAAATGTCGAACTTGTGCAGCGAAATCACGCTGCCGACGGGCAAGGACCACCACGGGCAGGAACGCACCGCCGTGTGCTGCCTGTCCTCTCTCAACCTTGAGAAATACGAGGAGTGGGAAGACCACCCGACGATCATCGAGGACATCATGCGTTTCCTCGACAACGTTCTGGAGGATTTCATCCGTAAGGCGCCCGATACGATGATGCGCGCGAAATACTCCGCAATGCGCGAGCGTTCCGTCGGCCTCGGCGTCATGGGCTTCCACTCCTTCCTGCAGTCCAAGATGATTCCGCTGGAATCCGTCATGGCGAAGGTCTGGAACAAGCGCATGTTCAAGCATATCAAGGCGGGCGCGGATGCGGCCTCCGTCAAGCTCGCGCACGAGCGCGGCCCCTGCCCCGATGCCAAGGAATACGGCATCATGGAGCGTTTCTCCAACAAGATCGCCATCGCGCCGACGGCCTCCATCTCCATCATCACGGGCGGCGCCAGCCCGGGGATCGAGCCCAATAGCGCGAATGCCTATACACATAAAACGCTGTCCGGCTCCTTCTTCGTGCGTAACAAGTATCTGGAAGACCTTCTGGAAGCCAAGGGCAAAAACACCGAGGAAATCTGGTCGAACATCATCACGCATGAAGGCTCCGTCCAACACCTCGACTTCCTGACGCAGGATGAAAAAGACGTCTTCAAGACCGCCTTCGAACTGGACCAGCGCTGGCTGATCGAGCATGCGGCGGATCGCACGCCCTATATCTGCCAGGCGCAGTCGCTGAACATCTTCCTGCCCGCGGACGTGCACAAGCGCGACCTGCACCAGATCCACTGGATGGCCTGGAAGAAGGGCGTGAAGTCGCTTTACTACTGCCGTTCCAAATCCATCCAGCGCGCGGAAAACGCGCATGGGGGGGACGGACGCCTGCGCAGCGGCGCCGCTGCCGAGGCCGCGCAGGCAGAGGCAAACAAATACGATGAATGCCTTGCCTGCCAATAATTCTTTTCCGGCGGAATAAAAAACAAGGGGCGACGCGGAATGCCGCATGCGCCGCCCCGTTTCATAAAACGGCATATCACGAAGCAAAAAGCCACTCGGGCAAAAAGCCCTATCTGAAGTATTTTAAGGGGAGCGCCACCGCCATGCAAAACCTGTCCACCGCAGAGCTGAAAACACTCGCCACGATCGACAATCCGGAAAGCTGCGATGCGATGTCGCGCGGGCATCTGGAAAAACTGTACCGCCTCGACCTCATCGAGCCGGGCCGCTGCGGCCCCGCCCTCTCCAGCAAGGGCAAGGAAATCCTGTTCAGCCGCAAATAAACCGGCATCAGCATTTGTACCCGCGATAGAATCCATGTACAGTACAAAGTATGTACAAATGGAGAATATTTCATGGCTTTTGAAATTGAGAAAGCAGGCGCTCTTTCCTTTGAAGACCTCAAGCAAGTGAATGAATTTGGCGCAGAGTACTGGAGTGCGCGCAGCTTGCAAGCACTTTTGGGTTATGCGCAATGGCGCCGTTTTGAAAGTGCCGTCAGACGCGCGATGGACTCATGCCAAGAGTCTGGAAATAATAAAGAATATCACTTTGCCGCCGCCGGCAAACCGATCACGGGAGGCAAGGGAGCTACGCAGATCGTTGAGGACTATCATTTATCACGTTTCGCGTGTTACCTTATTGCCCAGAATGGCGATCCAAGAAAAACCGAAATAGCGAATGCGCAAAGGTATTTCGCCATCCAGACACGCCGCCAGGAAGTCTCCGACCAATTGGCGTCCGATATGGGGCGGCTGGAAACCCGGCAACAAACAGCCACTGAATTCAAGGCCCTTTCGGGGGCAGCCCGCGAAGCGGGCGTACAGAATCAGATGTTTGGCGTATTTCATGACGCCGGATACAAAGGGCTGTATGGCGGGCTGGGCAGGAAGAAGATACAGCAGATCAAAAAGATTCCTGATAGCGGAAACATTATGGACAGGATAAATACAACGGAACTTGCCGCTAACCAGTTTCGCATGACACAGACGCGCGAGAAATTGCAAAGAGAAGGGATTTACGGGCAAGATAAAGCTATCGAAGTACAACGAACAAGTCGGTAAGGAAGTACGGAACGCCATCAAAAAAATCGGCGGAACGATGCCCGAAAAAATCCCTCCCGCCGAGCACATTAAGAATGTAAAAAAGAGAGTGCAAAAAACAGTGCCCAGGCTGGAGCTGGATGACAAAGACGCAAAAGGCCTGATTGGAAACCAAACAGAAAAAACACACGGAGAATAACAAAGATGTCCCGTCTGCTCACCGAAAACCACGTCTACAAACCCTTTCATTATCCCTGGGCCTATGAAGCCTGGTTGACGCAGCAGCGCCTGCACTGGCTGCCCGAGGAAGTGCCGATGGCGGAAGACGTGCGCGACTGGAAGCAAAAGCTGACGCCGGCGGAAAAAAACCTGCTGACGCAGATATTCCGTTTCTTTACGCAGGCGGATGTGGAGGTCAATAACTGTTACATGCAGCACTACGCCCGCGTGTTCAAGCCGACCGAGATTTTGATGATGCTGGTCGGTTTTTCCAACATCGAGACGATCCACATCGCCGCCTATTCCCACCTGCTGGACACTCTCGGCATGCCGGAAGTCGAATACCAGGCCTTCCTGAAATACAAGGAAATGAAGGACAAATTCGACTACATGCAGGGTTTCAACGTTGAATCCAAGCGCGACATCGCCCTTACCATGGCGGTTTTCGGCGGCTTTACCGAAGGGTTGCAACTCTTCGCCTCCTTCGCGATGCTGATGAACTTCCCGCGTTTCAACAAAATGAAGGGCATGGGCCAGATCGTCACCTGGTCGGTGCGCGACGAAACGCTGCATACGCTGTCGGTCATCCGCCTGTTCAAGACCTTCATCGAGGAAAACCCCGAAATCTGGACGGAAGACCTGAAGGCGGACATCACCAAGGCCTGCGAAACCATCGTCGGCCACGAAGACGCCTTTATCGACCTTGCCTTCGAAATGGGCGGCATCGAGGGCCTGACGGCGCAGGAAGTGAAGGATTACATCCGCTACATCGGCGACCGCCGCCTGACGCAGCTGGGCCTCACCCCCGTTTTCGGAATCGAGAAAAACCCGTTGCCGTGGATGGATGCGATGCTGAACGGGGCGGAACACACCAACTTCTTTGAAAACCGCGCCACGGAATATTCCAAGGCCTCCACGCAAGGCAGCTGGGAAGAAGCCTTCGCGGACGAGATTTTCAAAGCCTCCGCATAACGACAATATGGTTTGACGGCCTGTTCTTCCGATAACACACACCTTTTACAGGCAAAAAGAAAACCCCCGATCTTACGATCGGGGGTTCTTCTTGATACCCGGGTTTCTTTATATGAATCAGGCCATTATATGCCGAATTGACAAAAACCTCCCGCCCGTTAGACTGGGCGCGTTTTCAAAATCACGTTTCAAACGCCCCCGTTTTAATGAAGGAGGACGTCTTCATGCGCCCGAATGACAGCAAATTCAGCTTCGACAGTCCGCATTGCAGTTTCGATCTGGCTTTCGGATACGGCTATACGGGATCACCCGATGTTGTCAAAGCGATGGCGCTGCATGCCGACCGCACGACAAAACAAAACGTGCTGATGGGCTGCCAGACCGGTTTCATGACGGGCCATTTTGACAACATGCAAGTGTTCCTCGCCACCTGGGTCGCCGAGCACCTGACGCAAATCAAAGCCGACAAGGCAGAACAAGGCGAAGACAGCTGGAAAAAAGATACGCATACCTTCGTCGGCGGCACGGCGCTGGCGCTGCTTGAAAAAACAAAGTACCCCGTCGAAACGGCCAAGGTGCTGACCTTAAAAATGGACGATGCCGCAAGACAGGAAACGCTCGACTACCTGCTGCGCTATGCCGCCGCCCGCAAAAAAAGCGATGTGGTCGAAGCGCTGCTTGCCGCCGGCGCAAATGCCAATACCATGGGCGGCATTGCCGTGAAGAACGCCCTCGCGGAAGAACCCGTCGATGTGCTCTCCTTGCGCGCACTGCATAAACACGGCGCGGATTTCGCCAAGGCCGCGGGCACATGGTCGCTGGACGCTGCCGTCGTCATGGACTGGGATGCGCGGCTGGACAGGGAAGAAGCCACCGCCGCCATCGATGCCTTCAAACAACAGGTGGCCGAGCTGACCGCAACGGTCGAGACCCTGCAAAAGAAACTGCAAGAATACGAAGGCGGCAAACCCGCAAAGCCGCGCAAGAGCAAGCATTCCAAGCCGCCCCAAGCCCCGCCCGCCGCCTGACGGGCGCGCAGGCTTGACAGAATGCCTCCCCGCCGTTAAGGTCTTTACATATCCGAAAACATGGGAGACTGCCGTCATGAAACCGCACGGGTTCAAATCGTTTATGAAAGGCTCTGCCGTTGCCGCTTTTCTGGCCGTTGCCGCACCGGCGGAAGCGCCGGCGCAAAGCTTTGACATGATGAGCCCGAATAGCATCATGAACCCCGTGCACCCGATGAACCCGATCACGGATCCCTTCAATGTCTGGAGGACGCATGATGCGCCGGCGCACAAGACGCCGCAGCAACAACCTGCCGCCCCCAAATCCGCCCCCGCCCCCGATAGCGCCGCAACGGATCATAAAAAAGAACAGCAAAACAATGCAGGGATCCCCCTGCTGATCGGTCTGGGCGCGGCTTTCGGATTTGCAGGCGCGATGATACTTGCGGGCAGCGACAAGCCCAAGCCGCCCGCTCCGCTGCAGCGCTCTCCGCGCCGGCACATCGGCCCCAGTAGTTTCTATTAATATCAGCAACTTAAATCACATCTAAGGGTTATGTCATTATATTTGACATAACCTCTGGCATTCTGTATATTCTTCGCACCCGCATCAACAAGAATAACAACCATAGAGTGACGTGTGACCAAACCGATGCCAGAGCCGCAACCCCCGCGCCCGCGCATGATCGCCATCGGCGGCCTGTCCGGCAGCGGCAAGACGACGCTAGCCAGAGCGCTCGGCGCCCAATTTGACAATACCGTCGTGCTGGATTCAGACGTGCTGCGCAAGCAAATGCACGGCGTCGATCCGCTGACCCCGTTGCCGACGCATTTATACACGCCCGAGAATACCGTCGCCTTCATCCGGTTCGCGCGCAAGGAAGCGGAAAAACACCTGAAAAACGGTCGGAACGTGATTGTCACCGGCACCTTTCTCGACCATGCCACGCGCCGCGACCAGCGGCTTGCCGCCGAGCAA
>Ga0206101_1000134_pt1 | contig 18516 bp, 18 predicted proteins | sample 1B0metagenome_FD_148613 | JGI IMG/M metagenome (GOLD analysis project Ga0206101, IMG submission 148613) | Enriched microbial communities from leaf-cutter ant dump, University of Wisconsin, Madison, United States - 1B0 | ecosystem: Environmental > Terrestrial > Nest > Insects nest > Nest dump... | reverse complement strand
AGGAGCGCGATCATAACCATATGGCAGCACAGTGATTTCATGATCCTTTGACCTTATGGCCGCATGCGCAGCACATCCCTCCCGTTTTCCGATATCCGCCGCATCAGCGCGGGGTCGCCCATAGTATATACCCCGTCCGCCGCAAAGCTGTACGTGTTCGGGTGCGCAAACCATTCGTTGACATCCATGACGAGCGTGATATTATTTTCCCTGCCGGCAGTGATCGTGCCGTCCGCCCGGCATCCCGCGGCTACCAGGTAAGGGTCCGTCCCGAGGTGTACGGCAAACCCCGGCGTAAAACCGCTGTCCTGCCAATGCCCTTCCAGCTTGATGAAATGATATCCGCCGCCCATGACGTCCGGCCATTCCATCGCGATGTGCTGCGCATCGGCAGGCAGCGTCCCGTGCACATTATGCGCAGGGTCAACGCCTATGAAGCAGGCCAGCGAGTCAAAGCGTCCGGCGGGCACACCGCTGAGCAGGAAGGGGCTGCCGGGCTTTGCCGCATCTATATACAGCACCGTATCGGCGGCATATACCTGCTGTCCGTTCCGGTACAGGCGTATATTGCTCAGGAAATACTGCAATGTGCTGACACTGTATGCTTCTCCCGCCTGGTTCCGGTACAGCAGCGTATCAAAGACCAGCGGCTGCCGGCCCGCTTCATGCACCACGCTGATGCCTGCCGTCGCATAGGGCAGGGCAGCGTCCTCTTTTTTTCTGCAACCGGGAAAAGCTAACGCTGCGGTGACGGTAATGACAACAAGCTGCTTCATACGGAAATACGGTAACCCCTGAAAGACCGGGTACAGCCTTTACTTACGGTAGCAGCGCCTGCTTTTCAGCTGCATGCGATTGCCGGGATAAAATTATGCTGCATACTGCCCGGCGCCAATGACAGTTATCAACCCCGCACCTGATTGATATCAGGTCTGCCTGGGCGGGGTAATATTGACCAGTGTCATTTTCTGCCGTGACTGGCATCATTTCTGTGTTGTGCTTAGGCGGATACCTTTGGATAAAATATTTTATGAAAAAGCTGCTGGCTGTATTTGACGGAGCGCATTTTTCCGACGGCGTCTTCGGGTTTGCCCGCCGGCTGAACGAGCTCCGGCCTGTTTTGCTTACAGGCGTGTTCCTGCCTTCGGTGGACTATACGGATATCATGGTCTATTATTTAGGCGGCATGATTGATCCGTTATACAGGCATGCGCTGGATACCGACAGGGAAGCCATTGCGCAGAATATAAACAGGTTCCGGGCGCTGTGTGCGAAGCACGGTATCGAATACCGTGTCCATGACCAGATCGAGGGCTCCATTCCCGAAGGGATAAAAAAAGAGACGCGCTACGCGGATGTGCTGCTGCTGGGCAGCGAGCTGTTCTACAGCAACCTCGGCGAGACCATGCAGGACGACTACCTGAAGGAGACCATGCACCACGCGGAATGCCCGGTGATCCTGCTGCCTGAGCGGGCAGGGTTCCCGGAGCGTATTATCCTGGCCTACGACGGCAGCCGGTCCTCCGTTTTTGCCATGAAGCAGTTCGCCTACCTGTTCCCCGAGCTGGCGGAGCGCAGCACGCTGGTAGTGCATGCTTCCGGGAAAGAAAAGGATATCCCCGACCGTCCTTATATACAGGAGCTGGCAGCCCGCCATTTCCGGGATCTTACCTTCCTCGGCCTTGAAGCCGATCCGAAGAAATATTTTGACACCTGGATCATGGACAAGGAGCATACCATGCTGGTCGCCGGCTCCTACGGACGCTCCGCCCTGTCGGAGCTGCTGAAGCAGAGCTTTGCCGAGGGGGTCGTACAGGAACGGCAGCTGCCTGTTTTTATCGCACATACCTAACAGCCGTAACCGGGAACGATGACGAAGGAGCCATGCAGGGACGGTATTTTGAACGCCATGAGCCGCAGGATCGAGCAGTTTAAGGATGAATGCAGGTTCTGGGAAGAATCCATGTCGTACCTGCTGCTGGAAAACCTGCATATGAAAACCAGGCTGGGCGCGGTTATCCCGTATATTGACAAGGATGCGATGGACGAGGTGGAGCATTACCAGAACCTCTTTCTTACCAAAGACATGGCCATGGCGCTCTACCGAAAAGACATCTTCGAGCACCGGCAGCTCCTCGCCCGCGCCACCGCCGATGGCGATATCGCACAGCATATAAAAGCCGGGCAGAACAGGCTACGCACAGATATCCGGCGGCTGGAGCAGGATTGCAGCAACCTGAAGTTCGACTTTAACGCATACCTCGAAAGCGTGCTTGGATAAAGGTTTCCCGCCGGCAGTCAGTTGAGCATATGCTCCAGCTTCTGCAGGTTCTGAATGATGATGGCGCCGTCCTTTATGTCAATGATTTTCTCGTCCCTGAAATCGCCGAGCGTGCGGATCATGGACTCCTTGGCAGTGCCGGCAATGGCCGCAAGGTTTTCCCTGCTGAGGTCTATGGAGAAGGTGCTGTCCTCGCGGTGGTATTTTTTATACAGCGCCACCAGCGCCTCGGCCACCTTCTTGCGCAGGGAGCTGTAGGCAAGGTGCAGCAGCTGCTGTTCCTTTTCCGTGACGTTCCGCGCCAGCAGCCGGATCAGCTTCTGCGCGACCTGGGGATTGTCGCACACCAGCGCGTCAAACTCATCCCGCGGGATGATCGCCAGCTCGCTGTCGGTCAGCGCCTCGGCGGTCTCCTTGTACGCCGTGCCCTCCATCAGGGCGATATGCCCGAGAAAATCACCCTCGTCATACAATCCGATCACCAGCTCCTTGCCGTCGTCATTCATCTTGTACGTCTTCACCCTGCCTTTGACGATATAAAAAAGACGCGAAGGGAAATTACCTTCGGAATAGATGACCTGCTTCTTTTTATACCTGTTGACAGACCGGTCCTGCGTCAGCGTTTCCAAAGATTTCTGCTCCGTAACGATCTCCAGCAGCCTGTCGAACCCGGCGATCCCGGAGGTAATGCTCTGTGCCAGCAGCTCCGTTTTTTTCAGCCGCCCTTCGATGGCGTTGAGCAGCTCCGTACCGTTGAAGGGCTTGGTGATGTAGTCGTCCGCGCCGAGCTCCATGCCCTTGCGCACATCCAGCCTTTCCGCCCGCGCCGTGAGAAAGATGAACGGCACATGCTGCAGCCCGGGATGCTTGCGGATCATGTGCAGCACCGCGTAGCCGTCGAGCACGGGCATCATGATATCGCACACGATCAGGTCGGGCTTGTATTCGAGCGCCAGCGCCACGCCCTGCTTGCCGTCTGCCGCAGTGGCCACGCGGTAATGCGCCAGCTCGAGGATCTCCGCGGTGTTCTCCCGGATGTCCTCGCTGTCTTCAATGAGCAGGATCTTTTTCATGAGACCAGTTTAATGTTTAAAGCGGATAGTGAAGGTAGTGCCCACGCCCGGCCGGCTGTCGCAGGTGATCGTGCCGTTCATCAGCTCGACATACTTGCTGACGATATGCAGCCCCAGCCCCGTCCCCTGGATCGCGGTGACATTGGTGCCGCGGAAAAAGCGCTCGAACAGGTGCTGCTGGTCCTCCTCCGGGATGCCCAGCCCCGTATCCTGCACCGCCAGCGTCAGCCCGCCGGCATCGTTGGCAGTGGCGATCCGGATCAGGCCGCCGTCGGGCGAAAACTTGATGGCATTGGAGACCAGGTTGATCAGGATATGCTTCAGCAGCGCCGGGTCGAGCACCACCACCGGGTCGCCGGTATGCTCGTACGTAAGCGACTGCCCGTTCTTCAGCAGGTCGTTCAGCTCGCCGGTCACCTCGTCCATATAGGTAAGCAGGTTGAGCTCGGCAGGCCGCACCTGTATCTTGCCTTCTTCTATCCGCCCGACAGACAGGAAGTCGTTCAGGATGTCCGTCAGCAGGTTCACCGAAGAGATGGAGCGCCGGATGTGCTTCTCCCGCCTGGCCTGGTCGTCGGTGGTGTCATATTTCCCGATCAGGTACAGCGATGAGAGGATCGTGCTCAGCGGCGTGCGGAACTCGTGGGACGCCATGGAGACGAAGCGCGACTTCAGCTCGTTCAGCTCCATCTCCCGCTTCAGCGCGTCCGCCAGCGAGCGCGTGCGCTCCCTGACCTTCTCCTCCAGCTCCGCATTCAGCTGCACCAGCGCCTGCTCGGACTCCTTGCGCACGGAGATGTCGCTGATGAAGGCGATGGAGAACACGCCTTTTTCCGTGCGGTAAGTGCTCAGGCTCACCTCTACGGGAAATTCTGTGCCGTCCTTTTTCCGCGCGTACAAGTCCCTGCCCAGCCCCATCGGTCGGCTATGCAGATCGTGCTCCATATAGCGGTCGCGGTGGTTTTCGTGCTTGCCCTTGAAACGGGGCGGGATCAGCATCTCGACCTTCCTGCCGGTCAGCTCCGCTTCCGTGTAGCCGAACTGCTGCAGGGCAAAATCGTTGATCAGGAAAATATTCCCCTGCCGGTCTACGATGATAATGCCGATGGCGGCGTTGTTAAACAATGCCTTATATTCCTCGTACATGCCGGTGTCCATAGCGCAGGATAGGTGAAATCCCGATAAAGTTAGATCAAAAAAGGTACGTATCAAGAGCGTGTCCTGCGTTTTGTGATCCCGGTCCCGGAAATTCCCGGCAGCGCGCCCCGGGAAAGAATACCGCCAGGTGCTGTACGGGCGCCCGCGGCTGATGATCGCGCGCAATACCATTGAGCCGCAGCGTCCGCGCTGTTGGGCATGTCTCCGGGAAGTCCTACTTTTAGGCATACGCAATATCCCGGTTATGTCGAACGTAGGAATGATCATCGAGGAAAGGCCCGCCGATATCGGCAATTTCATGGTCGGCCGGCTGCTGCCGTTCCGCAACAAACGGATGGTCGGCCCCTATATCTTTATTGACCACATGGGCCCCGCGCTGCTCCGCGAGCACCGGTATATAGACGTGCCGCCGCATCCGCATATCGGCCTGTCCACGCTTACTTACCTTTTTGAAGGCAGCATCCTGCACCGCGACAGCCTTGGGACGGAGGTGGAGATAAGTCCCGGCGCGGTGAACTGGATGACCGCCGGCAGCGGCATCGTGCATTCGGAGCGGACGCCGGACTACCTGCGCGGGTCGGACGGGCAGCTGCACGGGCTGCAGATATGGGTGGCGCTGCCGAAGGAGCAGGAAGACATGGCGCCTGCTTTTCACCATGTAGCGGCGGACGGCCTGCCCTCGTGGGAGGCGGACGGGGTACGCTTCCGCCTGATCGCGGGCGAGGCGTTCGGGCGGCAGTCGCCGGTGCCGGTGTACAGCCGGCAGTTCCTGCTGGAGCTGCATGCTACAGGCCGACAGACGCTGGACATCGGCCATACGCTGTTCGGCGAAGCCGGCATGTACATCCTCAGCGGCGGCATCGAGAACGACGGCCACGCCTACGGGCCGAGGCAGATACTCGTGGCGCGGGAAGCGCAGCTGTGCGCCTTTACCATGCAGGAAGACACTACGGTCTACATCTTCGGCGGGGAGCCTTTCCCCGAAGAGCGTTTTATCTACTGGAACTTCGTAGCCACCAGCCGCGAGCGGATCGAAGCGGCCAAGCAGCGCTGGCGCAACGGGGCGTTTGACCCTGTGCCCGGCGAGACAGACTTCGTGCCGCTGCCGGAAGACATGGGCGGCAGGCCTGCCGCCGCGGGCGGGTAGTTATAAGGTGCAGCCTATGCGCTCTCGCCGAACGCTTCAGGCGCTCTTTTTTTCCGCGGCGGCCAGATAAAGTCCAGGGGATACTTCCGGAAATACCGGAAGATCAGCCGCAGCAGGTGCGCATAGCTGCGGATAAACATACCCCGCGAGCGCATGGCCACCCAGAATGCAAGCCCGAAGCTGGAGAAGAAGTTGAGAAAGCCGATGCCCAGCACGCCGATGGTCACCACGGCCAGCTCTCCCAAAGGGATGTGCCCGTTCAGCCCCTGCAGTCCGAAGGCGAAGCTGGCGGTGGAAATGGTGATATGCCGGATATCGAACGGTATGCCCAGGCTGATGCCCACCAGCGGGGCGAAGCCGAGGAAGAAGCCGAGCGCGATGTTGCCGGCGAACCCGCCCAGGTTTTCGTCTATATACGCCGCGATCCGGTTGCGCCTGTTGTTGCCCAGCAGCCATTTCAGCACCGGGTGCACGCGCACGCGCGCGGGAATGTTCCGGAACCGCACCATGTTGTCCACATAACCCGAGATAATGCCGGAAAGAAACAGGAACATGCCTGTAAAGCAGGCGTACAGCCATGCCAGGCTGATCAGCGGGTTCTGGCCATCGAGGTAGCCCTGCGCTTCCGCCGGGGTGGTCAGCTTGTGCCCCGTTGCCAGCTCCCAGACGAAGGCCAGCAGCCATGAGAAAGGGAACACCACGATCAGGTTGCCCACGAACGAGGCCGTCTGGCTGCGCCAGACCAGCATGAAGGAGTAGGCGGCGCGCTCCAGCGAAGGCTGCTTCTGCTTGCGCACGTCGAGGTACGACGCCAGCGTGGAGGCAGTCATCGCCGGCTGCTTCGTGGCCAGCGTGGTGTGGGTGACCTGCAGCAGGACAAAGCCGAAGGCATAGTTCAGCCCGTAAAAGAAATACGTCCAGAAGGGCGCCATGCTGATATGGTGGAGCAGGGTCTTGAACAGCGCGATGACCGAGATGATCGCCCCGCCGCCGGCGGCAGACAGGAAGAACAGGAAGTACTCCCGGCGCGTGCTCGTGATGTAATGCTCGCCGGTATTCCCTTTATGCTCGGCGATCTGGTATGCCACCAGCCCCGCATTCTTGCTGAACAGCTCGCGGATGCTGTTCCGCTTGTTCTCACTCTTGATGATCTCCTTGAAGAAAATAACGGAAGCCTGCACTCCTGCCTCCACGCTGTCGTCCGTCCGCAGCAGGAAGATGATATGCAGTATCCGCTTGATCTGCTGCTCCGTGCGCACCAGCAGGTAGGTCTGCGTCAGGCTCGTGCCGTAGCGTTCGCTGCTCTTGCGGATGGTCTGCAGAATGCCCATGCAGGTGTTCAGCAGCCGGATGGCGAGGATCGCTTTTTCGTTGACATACGCCTGGTTGTTGTGCCGGAACGCCTGTATCAGCTGCAGCATGACGGCATTCTGCTCCAGGAAAGGGCTGGTCATGCCGGCGTCGGCGGCGATCCGGCGGTGGATGTCGTCCTCAAGTCCCAGTGTGGACACGCGGTACGACAGCGTGGTAAGGGCATTGGCCAGGTAGCCGCCCAGGGCAGGCGCTTCGGCATGCAGGTCGAAGGACAGAAAGGAGAACAGCCGCATCCACAGCTCGTCCGGCACCTCCTGTACCCACTGGTAATCCCTGTTCCCGCTGAACGCCTGGCGGATCACGAACTCCAGGCTGCGCTTGTCGGGCAGCGGCGGCAGTATCCGGTGCTTCACCTGGCGGGTGAGCTCGGGGAAGAAGCCCGCGCTGCTCAGGATGCCCACACGGGTGAACAGGCTGTAGCAATCCCGACGCTCCAGCAGTCCCGCGATCAGCAGCTGCAGGGCGCGCTGCAGCTGCCTGTCCTCCTCCATCCGCACTGCAAGATAAGCGACGCCCTCCGCAGCCGTCATGCCGTTACGGGGACGTATCGCATTCACCAGACGGATGAACAGCTGGGTATGCCGGTTGCTGTCCGTATTGTCTGTGATGTCTTTCAGGACGGTGTCTAAAGCGTCATGGGTTGTTGTGGCAACATGCATCCGGACAGTGCGTATGTTTTAGCGGTGATAAAGGGAACTCCTATCGCAGGATCTCCCTGGAAATGACCAGCTTCTGTATCTCTGATGTGCCCTCGCCGATGGTGCACAGCTTGGAGTCGCGGTAAAATTTCTCTACGGGAAAATCTTTGGTATAGCCATAGCCGCCGAATATCTGCACCGCGTCGATGGCTATCTGCACCGATATCTCCGAGGCATAATATTTGGCCATGGCGGATTCTTTGGAAACCGGCAGTCCGCGGTTCTTCCTGTCTGCCGCCTGGCAGATCAGCATTTCCGCTGCTTCGATCTTCGTGGCCATGTCCGCCAGCTTGAAGCTGATGGCCTGGAAGTTGGCGATCGGCTGGTCGAACTGGTGGCGCTCCTTCGCATATTTCACCGATGCATCATACGCGCCTTTGGCGATGCCGAGCGCGAGCGCCGCGATGGAGATGCGGCCGCCGTCCAGCACCTTCATCGCCTGGCGGAAGCCGTCGCCTGTCTCGCCGATGCGGTTGGCGTCGGGGATGCGGCAGTTGTCGAAGATCAGCTCCGCCGTCTCCGATGCGCGCATGCCCAGCTTGTTCTCCTTCTTGCCGGCGGAGAACCCCGGCGTGCCGCGCTCCACGATGAACGCCGTGCTGTTGTTGCGGCTCCGCGGCTCGCCGGTGCGCGCCAGCACCACAGCCACATTGCCGCTGATGCCGTGCGTGATCCAGTTCTTGGTGCCGTTCAGCACCCACTCATCCCCCTCGCGTACCGCCGTGCACCGCATATTCCCCGCATCGCTGCCGGTGTTGGCCTCCGTAAGCCCCCAGGCACCGATCCATTCGCCCGAGGCCAGCAGGGGCAGGTATTTTTTCTTCTGCTCTTCGCTGCCGAAAGATAAGATATGGCCGGTGCACAGCGAGTTGTGCGCCGCCACCGACAGCCCGATCGAGCCGCACACGCGGGCGATCTCGCTGATCACCGTTACATACTCGAAATAGCTGAGACCGCTGCCGCCGTATGCCGCAGGCACCAGCACGCCCATCAGCCCGAGCTTCCCCATCTCATGGAACAAAGGCGCCGGGAATTTCTGCGCCTCATCCCATTCCATCATCTGCGGACGGATATGCCTGTTCGCAAAATCCCGTACCATGCCGGCAATCTCTGTCTGTGTGTCTGTATAGCTGAAATCCATGATCTAATGAACGGTGAGATAAGGCGCAATTTTACGATAATTTTCTGCATTCATCAACGGCAATTGCCGCGGCTGCGCCACACTGTCGAATGTCCCCAGCTCCCCGCGCAGCCGCACGATCTCCGCGGCCAGCTGCGCGCTGATATAAGGATGACGGGCCAGCACCCCGGCCGAAGCGTCGTTGATATTCAGCCGCACCACCCGCCCCGCGCTGATTACCAGCCTTTCCCGCAACATCCGCATCACCGTATCATTGAAGCGGTACAGCTCCGGCAGCTGCTCATGATCCACGAACCCGCCTAGCGCTGCCCGCCGACGGATGATCCTGCGCGCGATCGCAGGCCCGATGCCGCGCAGGCGCACCAGCGTCTGCGAATCCGCAGTATTCAGCTCGATGATAGCGTCCGCCGGCCGTGCCTGATAGCCACGCCGCTCGCCGGGCGCAGTCTGCGTGATCACGATATAAGGCGCCAGCCGCCGGTATTCCGCTTCTGTCAGCGTATATAAAGGCTTCAGGTCTTCTTTCTTATAAAACCGTTTCCCCTTCCGCCGCCAGTTCAGCAGCATCCGCGTCGTCCGCGCCCGCAGCCCCAGCCGCTGGAAACCGGCGCTGTCCAGCGTATTCGGGTCGAAGGTGAATAATACCGGGGAAGGATATTTCGCCGGGATGTCAACACTGCCTGCTGTTGCTTCAGCTATTTTCCCCGCATATCCATGCTCATGTGGTACAGCCGCTGCCTGCTCCCCGCAGAAGACTTTCCATATGGCCGCAAGCGCCGCTTCCCGCTCCGGGTCCATTTCCGGCTTTACCCATACATGCAGCGTCAGCCGTATGGGCAACAATAGCAGGATCAGGCTTGCCAGGACAATAAACCCGGTACGTTCCGCACGGCTGAGCAGCGTATAGGCGGCTATCAGATTTCGCAATGACATGATAATCATTGCAAAACTAATGCTGCCGGCTAATGTATTTTAATTTATTTTCTTTATAAGGAAGAAAATCCAATACGGGAATGAGCATTGGCTATTTCCCCGGCGTCCGCTATATAAGAAGGTGCCGGCTACTCTATCACGACATTGCATTCCGTTACCATACCGGATTGCAGGTGAGTCTTTTTATAATGGAAGATCATTTTGCCGTCAGTAAAAGTGCCGGATCCTTCATACTTCAGATAGGGCAGCGGATTTTGGCTGGGTATTTCAACCGTGCCCGCGGCACAGTTCAGGTTCGCCGTGACCCCTACATCCCCCTGGCCAAGCGGGAAGATCATGATGGTGTTATCCTGGGAAGAGACTTTGTTTATATCAACGGTATAGTTGCCACCCCCACAGTCTTCCTTGCATGTCCTGGTGCCGGTCACCGCCGGACTGCATTCTTCAGCCATATTCACATGCACGTTGAAATCATAGCTCTTGGAGCCGCCGCTGGTCGTCGTGCCGGTTATTTTAACCGGATAGGTCCCCGTAGCCCCGCCGGAAGCCGTAAAGGTAAGCGTGCTGTAAAACGTAGGTATCCCGCTGACGGTAGAAAAGCTGTCCCTGAGATTTCCGGGCAGGCCGGATGCTGACAGGGTGACCGTCTCCTGCGTGTCCGTCATGTGTTTTATTTCCAGCGCAAGCGTTTTTGATCCTCCGTAATTCTCCATCGTAATATCCGAAATGCCGTTGATGGTAAAGAAGGCTGCGTTTGTCTGGTTATTATTCTGATTGTTGTTCTGACTATTATTTATCCCGGGTTTATCTTTTTTACAGGAGAAAATGATAAGCGACATAAGGCAAATCAAAAAAACACTCTTTTTCATTGCTATTATTTTGTACGAAAATACAATATCTGTTTTGATGTTGTGGTAATCAATGAGGAAAATCACTGCTGACTAATGAAAGGACAGGATCGTCAGAACGCCGCATTCCCCGGCGTCCGCGGGAAGGGGATGACGTCGCGGATGTTGCTCATGCCGGTGACGAACTGGACGATGCGCTCGAAGCCGAGGCCGAAGCCGGCGTGCGGCACGGTGCCGAAGCGGCGCGTGTCGAGGTACCAGTAGAGCTCATCGGCGGGGATCTGCAGCTCGGCCATGCGCTGCTGCAGCCTGTCGAGCCGCTCCTCGCGCTGTGAGCCGCCGACGATCTCGCCGATGCCGGGCGCCAGGATGTCCATCGCCGCCACCGTCCTGCCGTCGTCGTTCAGGCGCATGTAGAACGACTTGATCTCCCTGGGATAGTCCGTGACGATCACCGGCTTTTTGAAATGCTGCTCCACGAGGTAGCGCTCATGCTCGCTCTGGAGGTCAACGCCCCACTTCACCTCGAAGCGGAATTTCTTCTTTTTATACGCCGGCGACTGCAGCAGGATGTCTATGGCCTCGGTGTACGTGATGCGTTCGAAGCGGTTGTCCAGCACGAAGCTCAGCTTTTCCATCAGCCCCGTTTCGCTGCGCTCCTGCTGCGGCTTCTGCTTTTCCTCGTCCGCGAGCCGCTGCGCGAGAAATTCCAGGTCTTCGCGGTTGTTGTCCACCGCATAGCGGATGATGTAGCGGATGAAATCCTCGGCCAGGTCCATGTTGTCCTGCAGGTCGTTGAAGGCGACCTCCGGCTCGATCATCCAGAACTCCGCGAGGTGGCGCGGCGTGTTGGAGTTCTCGGCGCGGAAGGTGGGCCCGAAGGTGTACACCTCGCCGAACGCCATTGCGCCCAGCTCGGCCTCCAGCTGGCCGCTCACGGTGAGGTTGGTGCTGCGGCCGAAGAAGTCCTCCGAAAAGTCCACGCTGCCGTCCGCACGCCGCGGGGGATTGTCGAAGGGCAGGGTGGTGACGCGGAACATCTCGCCCGCGCCTTCCGCATCGGAGGCGGTGATGACCGGCGTGTGCAGGTACACGAAGCCGCGTTCGTGGAAGAAGCGGTGGATGGCATACGCCAGCGTGTGGCGCACGCGGAAGACGGCGCCGAAGGTGTTGGTGCGGAACCGCAGATGGGCGATCTCGCGCAGGTATTCCAGGCCGGGACGGTTCTTCAGCTGCAGCGGGTACTGCTCCGGGTCGCACGTGCCGAGGAGCGTGATGCTGGCGGCCTTTACCTCTACCTTCTGTCCCTTTCCCTGGGACGCCACCACCGTCCCGCTCACCGCCAGCGCGGCGCCGGGCGTGACCTGCCGGAGCAGCGCCTCGTCCGCGCTCCCCGGCGTCACGACCGCCTGCAGGCTGCCGAGGCAGGAACCGTCGTTCAGCGCGATGAACTGGTTGTTCCGGAAAGAACGGACCCAGCCTTTTACGGTGACGTCATAACCTGTACGGTCACTTTCGAGTATCTGTCTGATTTTGGTTCGGGCGGTCATAAAAGACATCGGGACTTTTGGGAATATTATTATCGAAAAACAGGTACTTGATTGCCATGATGATCATGAAAACGGCAAAGATCTTCCTGATGATATAAGCGTCCAGCGCATTCACCAGCCTGCCGCCGAGGTAGCCGCCGGCCATAAAGGCGACGGCCAGCAGCAGGGATGCCTGCCAGTTGATGTGTCCGCTTTTATAATAGGTATAAGCTCCTGCCGCCGCTACCGGCAGCGCCAGCATCAGCAGCGAGGTGCCCTGCGCCGTCTTCTGGTCCATCGCGAACAGGAACACCAGCATCGGCACGATAAAGATGCCGCCGCCGATGCCCACCATGCTGCTCAGGAAGCCGGCTATCAGGCCTACGATCAGCAGGCCGGCAATATATCCTGCACTCATAGCGTCTGTGTTTGAAAAGTTAAAATTAGCTGCTTTGCGCGTATCATAGTCCCCGGGATATTGCGGCGGCAAAGGTACAGGTTAGAAAGGGGAAATGGAAGACAGCATGGCGGCGCACAATTATTCCGGCGCTGGCACGTTATTTTTCCCGGGGTAAAAGTGCAGCGCGGAAGCATGATTGAAAATCAGCCGGATACAAAGGCTGCAGCGGCCGGCGGATGCCGCAAAAGGCGTGTCGCGGCAGGAATGCTAAGTTTTGGACAAATTTTGATTGCGCCAGTTGTTTTTTTATTACGTACTTCTATCTTTGCAACCTTACTTTAAAATTTAATCTGAACAAAAATTAAAAAACAGAATTATGGCAGATGTAAAAACAGCCGCAGCCAATGCTTCCGCAGCTCACGGAAACCGTGCAGGCAAGCCAAAAAATTCAAACAATTTCTGGATGAACCTCATTGTTGTGATAGCCTGCCTGGTCGCCGCGCACCTTATCTTCTACATGCTGCTGGGTGATGCAGGCAACTTCAAGGACAAGGAAAGGCACGTCCCCGCCAACTTTGCCGGCACCATGTACTCCGGCGGATGGGTAGTGCCGGTGCTGATGTCCACTGCGCTGGTGCTGGTATGCTTTATCATCGAGCGCGCGCTGACGATCATCCGCGCCAAGGGCAAGGTTGCCGGCGGAGAGTTCGTCCGCAAGGTGCAATACCATCTCGCGAACAAGAACGTGGATGCGGCGCTGGCCGAGTGTGACCGCCAGAGCGGCTCTGTGGGCAATGTGATGCGCGCCGGGCTGGTGAAGTACAAGGAGATGATCGGCAACCACGAGCTGGATACGGAGCAGAAGGTGCTGAGCATCCAGAAGGAGATCGAGGAGGCTACCGCGCTGGAGCTGCCGATGCTGGAGAAGAACCTCGTGTTCCTGTCCACGATCGCCTCTGCCGCCACGCTGCTGGGGCTGTTCGGTACGGTACTCGGGATGATCCGCTCGTTCGCCGCCATGGCGCAGGCCGGCGCGCCCGACGCCACCGCGCTCGCGGCCGGTATCTCCGAAGCCCTGATCAACACCGCCCTCGGTATCGGCACGTCGTTCCTGGCGATCATATCCTATAACTTCTTTACCACGATCATTGACGGCGTCACCTACAGCATTGACGAGAGCGGCTTTACGCTGACGCAGAGCTTTGCCGCCAACTATAAATAAAGGCAGCGCCGGAAGCGCGTCCCCGCATTTATGGAATATGGCCGCTTCCGTGTCTTATTATAAAACAGTTGTAGCAACGTAAAACATGCCTAAAGTAAAACTGCCCCGGAAAAGCACGATCATTGACATGACGGCAATGTGTGACGTGGCGTTCCTGCTGCTCACCTTTTTCATGCTGGCAACAAAGTTCAAGCCCGATGAGCCGGTGGTCGTCAAAACGCCCGCCTCCATCTCCGAGATACCGATACCGGACGCGGACATCATGCTGATCACCATTGATCCGCAGGGGCGTGTGTTCTTTTCCATTGACAACAAGAACATGCGCAAGGAGCTGATCGGCGCGATCAACACGGCCAACAGCCTGGGGCTGACGGAAAGCGAGATGAACAGCTTCGCCATCGGCTCGTCCGTCGGCGTGCCGATCGGCCAGCTGAAAGCCTACCTGTCCGCGCCGCCCGAGGTGCAGCGGCAGTACGACAAGACGGTGCCGGGCATACCGGCAGACACCGCCGCCATCACGAAAGACAACGAGCTGGCGCAGTGGATAGACGATGCGCGCCACCTCAGCGGCAACAAGCTGCGGGTGTGCATCAAGGCCGACGCCGACGCGGTGTACCCGGACTACAAGAAAGTAATCCGGACGCTGGAGAACCTGAAGATCTTCAAGTTCAACCTGATCACCAGCCTCAAGGCCGTGCCGCCGGGAACCGCTGCGTACGAGCTGCAGCAGGCAGGGAAGTCGAAATAAATTGTTAAACCGAATAAAAGCTAAGTACCATGGCTGAATTGGATACCTCGAGTAGCGGGGGACATAAAAAAGGGCCTGGCGTCAAAAAAAGCAAGAAGCTGTCCACGCGCGTGGATCTGACGCCGATGGTGGACCTGGGCTTCCTGTTGATTACATTCTTCATGTACACAACGACGATGGCCAAGCCCAAGACGATGCAGATCAACATGCCGGATAACGACAAGACGATCGAGGAGCAGCAGAAGAACAAGGTGAAGGAGAGCACGGCGATGACGATCCTGCTGAGCCGCGATCACCGGATCTATTATTATGAAGGCATCGGCAGCGATCCCAACAATCCGCCGCAGGTGAACGTGACCTATTTCCGGTCGAAGAACGGTATCCGCGACGCCATCATCGCCAAGAAGCAGAAGGTGGAGCAGGAGAAGCGCACCAACCCGTCGCTCACCGCCACCGACCAGACGACGATCCTCATCAAGCCGGATGATAACAGCACGTATGACGATGTCGTCAACATCCTCGATGAGATGAACATCAATGACATCAAGGTATATGCCATTGTGGACATCACGCCGGTGGACAGGGAGTTCATCCAGAAAACGGAACAGGCAAATGCGGCTCAGTAAGCGGCAGGATGTGCTGCCTTTTTAGTAAAACAAAGGATTTTAACAATGGATGTTAACAAAATACTTGCAAGCGATTACCTCGACATCCTGTTCGAGGGCCGTAACAAGGAGTACGGCGGGTATGAGCTGCGCAGGAAGTACCCGCGGCGGATGCGGAATGCCGCCATCATCGGCATCTCCGTGCTTGCCGTGGCGATTTCCGCCCCGCTGATCGTCAAGATGGTCGGCGACAAGGGGAACACGGCGATGGTCGCCAACCTCAAGGAAGTGACGCTGGCGGAGCCGCCGCCCATAGATCCCAACAAGCCGCCTCCGCCTCCCCCGCCGCCTGCGCCGCCGCCGCCGGTGAAGCCGACAGTGGCGTTTACGCCGCCGGTGATCAAGAAGGACGAAGAGGTGCGCGAAGAGGAGAAGCCGCCGGAACAGGAGCAGATGGAGAACAAGGCCATCAGCACCGAAAACCGCGAGGGCGATCCCGAAGGTATTGACCCCGGCCTGGCCGAAGGCACCGGCGTGGTGGAAGCAGCACCGGCGCCGCAGGTGTTCGAGTTCGTAGAGCAGATGCCGGAATTCCCGGGCGGCATGGAACGGATCCAGAAATACCTCGCCGAGAAGATCCGCTACCCCGACCAGGCACGCGAAAATAACGTCCAGGGCAGGGTGATCGTCCGCTTCGTCGTCAACGAGACCGGCAATATATCGGACGTGCAGGTGCAGCGCGGCATCGGCGGCGGCTGTGATGAGGAGGCCGTCCGCGTGGTGAAAGGCATGCCCAAATGGAAGCCGGGAAAGCAGAACGGCCGCCCCGTAAAGGTATATTTCACGCTGCCGATCACCTTCCGCCTCGAATAGCGATGACCGCTGCAGGTAATAAAATACAAGGGCTGCCCGTTTATCAGCGGGGAGCCCTTTTTAATTTTTGAGGAAAGTATATACAAGCTGAGCCATTAGCAGTTATTTTTGTTCCTATTATCAGAAGCACATGAAAAATATTTCCCTGATCCTGTCCGTACTCGCGCTGGCCGGCGTGATCGTCCTCTTCGGCATGCAGACGCGCTGCAGGAAAGCACCGTCGAAAGCCGGGATGATCACAGCCGGCGACCTTCCCGCCGCAGGCGGGCGCATCGCCTACGTGGACATAGACACGCTGGAGGCGCACTACGATTATCTCAAGACCAAGAAGGCGGAATTTGAAAAGCGCCAGGAGCAGATGGAAGCGGAGCTGCAACGTTCCGCGCAGCAGCTGCAGCAGGACTACATCGTCCTCCAGCAGAAAGCCCAGGCCGGCACACTCACCCAGTCGGAAGGCGAGCAGGCGCAGAAACGCCTCCTGCAGGGACAGCAAAGCCTCGAGACCAGGAAGCAGTCGCTCGCCGAGCAGCTGCTCAAGGAGCGCGATACATTCAATGAAGAGATACACAGCCTGCTCGACAGCTTCCTGACGGAATACAACAAGGGCAAAGGCTATGACTATATCCTCACCTACACCAGGTCGGGACAGATCATGTATGCGGATAAGCGGTTGAACATCACACAGGATGTGATCGAGGGGATGAATGCCATATCCGGGAAGCGGAACGACATTTCCGGCAAGTAGCGCCGGCTCACCAAAACACAAGCCTGTGGAACAAAAAGCAGCTTTTCACCGTTCGCTGAATCTCCTGGACGGCGCCCTGCTGGTCATCGGCTCGATGATCGGCTCGGGGATCTTTATTGTCAGCGCGGATATTGCGCGGAATGTCGGCAGCGCGGGCTGGCTGATCGTGGTGTGGCTGCTTTCGGGCTTCATCACGCTGGCGGCGGCGCTGAGCTACGGCGAGCTGAGCGGTATGTATCCCAAGGCCGGCGGGCAATACGTGTACCTCCGGGAGGCGTACGGCAGGATGTACGGCTTCCTTTACGGCTGGGCATTCTTCGCCGTGATACAGACCGGCACCATTGCCGCTGTGGGCGTGGCCTTCGCCAAATTTGCCGGGTATCTCGTGCCGGCGGTGGGCGAGGGCAACGTGCTGCTCGGCACGCCGGGATCGTTCCATATCACCGCCGCGCAGTTTGTCGCCATCGGCATCATCGTGCTGCTGACCTGGCTGAACACCCTGGGCGTGAAAAGCGGCAAGTGGATACAGTTCTTCTTCACCTTTGCCAAGATCGCCGCCATGGCGGCGTTGATCGTGTTCGGCTTCCTGCTGGTGAAGGACGGCAGCATGTGGGCCGGCAACTGGGACAGCGCCTGGATGGCGAAAAGCATCTCCGTGACCAGCGAGCGTATCAGCCACCAGGGCCATACCGCCGCCACGCTGATGATCGCCATCTGCGCGGCCATGGTCGGCGCGCTGTTCTCCAGCGATGCATGGAACAACGTGACCTTCATCGCCGGCGAGATCAAAAAGCCGGAGCGGAATATCGGCCTCAGCCTGTTCCTCGGCACGCTGGTGGTCACCGTTATCTATGTCTCCATGAACTTCATGTACCTGCATGTGCTCAGCGTCACCGAGATCGCCGGCGCGCAGCAGGACCGTGTGGCGCTGGCCGCGAGCCTGAAGATCTTCGGCGCCGCGGGCACCACCGTCATCGCGCTGCTGGTGATGGTGTCCACCTTCGGCTGCAACAACGGGCTGATCCTTTCCGGCGCGCGCGTCTATTATACGATGGCGCACGACAACCTGTTCTTCAAAAGCGCCGGCAGTCTGAACCGGCAGGGCGTGCCGGCCAAAGCCCTCTGGATGCAGTGCATCTGGGCATCGGTGCTCTGCCTGAGCGGGCAGTACGGCAACCTGCTCGACTTCATCATCTTCACGGTGCTGCTGTTTTATATCCTGACCATCGCCGGCATCTTCGTGCTGCGTAAAAAGCTGCCGGACCACCCGCGGCCGTACAAGGCTTTCGGGTACCCGCTGATACCGCTGGTGTACATTGTGCTGGCGGCGTTTATCTGCATCATCCTGCTGATCTACAAGCCCAGCTATACCTGGCCCGGCCTGATCATCGTCCTGGCCGGCATCCCGCTGTTCCGGTTCCTCGAATCCCGCAGCGGAGGGAGCGCAGGGGCGTAGCTTTGAACAGACGATAACAAGGAGCAAGAAATGAACAAGCCGGAACTGGAAGAGCTATTTGCGCGCATGGCGGATATCCGTGTGGTAGTGATCGGGGACGTCATGCTGGACAACTACTGGTGGGGCGAGGTGGAGCGTATCTCTCCCGAGGCGCCGGTGCCGGTGGTAGCGCTGCGGAAGCGCGAGCGCCGGCTGGGCGGCGCGGCCAACGTCGCGCTCAACTGCCGGGCGCTCGGCGCGCAGGTGACGCTCGCGAGCGTGGTCGGCGACGATGCCGAGGGCAGG
>Ga0206101_1000133_pt1 | contig 18620 bp, 15 predicted proteins | sample 1B0metagenome_FD_148613 | JGI IMG/M metagenome (GOLD analysis project Ga0206101, IMG submission 148613) | Enriched microbial communities from leaf-cutter ant dump, University of Wisconsin, Madison, United States - 1B0 | ecosystem: Environmental > Terrestrial > Nest > Insects nest > Nest dump... | reverse complement strand
CCTGCTCTGTCTCCGGCGTGAAGGCGCCGCACATGGGACTGTGGAGCGTCGGCATCTGCAGCGTGGCATGGATATGGCTGTGCAGCAGGGTGATGTCGCTGAAGCCGCAGATCCACTTGGGCTTTTCGCGGAACGCGGTGAAGTCTATACGGTCAATGATCCGGCTCATCCCGTATCCGCCGCGCCCCATCAGGATGGCCTGTACGCCGGGATCGTCGAGCATTTCCTGGAGGTCTGCCAGCCGCTCGTCGTCGGTGCCGGAAAAATAAAAATGCGCCCCGCCGACCGTTCTCCCTGTCTTTACCCGGAAGCCCCAGCGCTGTAAGACCGTCACGGCATGCTGTACGCGTTCGGGAGCGACATAGCCCGAGGGACAGGTAATGCCGATCGTGTCGCCAGGCCGGAGAGCAGGAGGAAGCTGCGGATTCATTCGGGTGGATTCAAAAGCAGGCCAATGTACACAATATCGTCCTTTATATCAACAGGATAGGTTTTCAGCTTATAGCCTTCGCCGCTGGTGTTATAGCCGTTGGCGGGATTGAAGCGGTATTTGTGCAGCGGACAGACGATCCGCCCGAGCGCATCTGTCCAGCCCTCGCAGAACCGCGCGCCTGCGTGCGGGCAGATGGCGGCGAAGGCATACACCTGCGGGCCTTTGCGGAGAAAGGCGATGCGTTTGCCGCTGACTTCGCGCTCTTCAATATGCATCTCGGAAAATCCGTTTACCGGACCGGCGGGGTACCAGCGGATCATTGTTGTGGGTTGATTGGTTGAGGATTGAGGATTGGTTGAAGATTGGGGTTGAAGAAGTAGAGGCTATGAGTTTTGGTCATGTTTTGAGTACGAATTGTTATATCATGAGCTAAGTGATTTATTGTGAGTTTGATATGAACATTGGCAGCGTTCTGGTTACAGGCTGTTGGTCATAAACTATTAACTGCTATTCACGGGTTGCAAATTATCGTGTTAGCGCTAAAAACCTCATAGCTTATAAATCATTAACTACAGCCAAGAGTTACAATTATTGTATTAGCTCTAAAAACCCGTAGTCCATATCCTTCAACCCCCAACCCTCAATCCTCAACTCATAGCCCGGTACGTCTTTTCGCTGCAAAGAAAGTTTTCATCAGCTCCGCGCATTCTTCCGCGAGCACGCCGCCGGTGAGCGTGGTTTTCGGGTGGAACGGCCAGTTGTCGCCGGTGGTTTTGCGGTAGCCGTTCTTGATATCCGGCGCGCCGTAGACGATGCGGCCGGTCTTTGACCAGTACATGGCGCCGCAGCACATGAGGCAGGGCTCGACGGTCACGTAGAGCGTGGCTTCCATGAGGTATTTGGCGCCGATGCTGTTGGTGGCCGCGGTGATGGCGATCATCTCGGCGTGCGCGGTGCTGTCGCTGAGGAGCTCCACCTGGTTGTAGCCTCTGCCGATGATCCTGCTGTCCCATACCACGATGGCGCCGACGGGCACCTCGCCGGCCTCTGCGGCCTGCCGGGCCAGGCGCAGGGCTTCTTTCATGAAATAGATATCGTCGAACATCGGGAGGATTGATTTTTGGGTAAATGGCCTTCAGCAGGGAATTTCTGAATAGGAGTCAATAACGATGAATGGAATAATTACTCTTTGTTCTTAGTGTCAAGCAGTATGGTGACCGGGCCGTCGTTGACCAGCGCTACTTTCATGTCTGCGCCGAAGATACCTGTGGCTACCGGCTTGTGCAGCAGCTCCGAGAGCTGCGCTATGAAATATTCATACAGCGGGATCGCCTGCTCCGGGCGCGCGGCGCGGATGAACGAAGGCCTGTTCCCCTTTCTGGATGATGCATGCAGGGTGAACTGGCTGACGACGAGTATCTCTCCGTCCGTCTCCAGGATATCTTTATTCATCAGCCCGTCCTTGTCCGCGCAGATGCGCAGCGCGACGATCTTTTTGCAGAGCCAGTCCGCGTCTTCGCGGTCGTCTGCCGTCTCTATGCCCAGCAGCGCCAGGAAGCCCTGCCCGATGGCAGCCTGCTGCTCGCCGTTGATGTGCACGGCGGCATTGGTAACACGTTGAATGACGGCACGCATGGGTGTGGACGGATATGGCACAAATGTCTAAATAATTCCGGTTAGTTGCGCCGCGCTATTTAATTTTGGGAATGATGCAGTTAGCGGAACAGACGATTGTAGCGCTGGCGACGCCGCCGGGACAGGGCGCCCTCGGCGTCATCCGGCTGAGCGGCCCGGAGGCGATTGCCGTCGTCAGCCGCATCTTCCGCGGCAAAGACCTCGAAGCACAGGCCGGCCACACGCTGCATTTCGGGCGGATCGTGGACAGGAGCGTGCAGCCGAAGCGGGTGGTGGACGAGGTAGTGGTGGGGCTGTACCGGGCGCCGAAGAGCTATACCGGCGAGGATGTTGTGGAGATCAGCTGTCACGGCTCTCCTTATATCCTGCAGGAGGTGATGGCGCTGTGCATCCGTCACGGCGCGGTGCCGGCGCAGCCGGGGGCGTTCACCATGCGCGCCTTTCTCAACGGCCGGATAGACCTCACGCAGGCAGAGGCGGTCGCCGACCTCATCGCCGGTGAAAGCGAGGCGGCGCACCGGTCGGCGATGCATGACCTCCGCGGCGGGTTCCGCAAAGACCTGGAGGCGATACGGGAGCAGCTGCTGCAGTTCAGCGCGCTGATCGAGCTGGAGCTCGACTTCAGCCAGGAAGATGTGGAATTTGCCGACCGTACGCAGCTGTATGCGCTGATCAGCAGCGCAACGGCAACAACGGAGCAGCTCATCAATTCCTTCCGCCTCGGCAACGTCATCAGGAACGGCGTGCGTGTGGCCATCGTCGGCAGGCCGAATGCCGGCAAGAGCACGCTGCTCAACGCCCTGCTCAACGAAGAGCGCGCCATCGTCAGCGACATCGCCGGCACCACGCGCGATACCATTGAGGAGACGCTCAACATCCACGGCGTGCTGTTCCGGCTCATAGACACCGCCGGCATCCGCGAGCATACCACCGACGTCATCGAGACCATCGGCGTGGCGCGCAGCATGCAGGCCATGCAGCAGGCCGACATCATCCTCGCCCTGTTTGATGCGACGGCAGACACTGCCGGAGACCTCTTGCAGCAGCAGGAGCTGCTCGGCAGACAGGGCCGTCCGTACCTGCTTGTCGCCAACAAAACCGATATGCTCCCGGAAGCATCCCGGAAATTTGCCGCTGTCAACGCCCCGCTCAGCTATATCTCCGCCCGCGAAAGACAGCACGTCGACACCCTGAAGCAACAGCTGTATGATATGGCAGTACAGGAACCCGTCCCCGCCGGCAACACGGTCATCACCAACGCCCGCCATCACGCCGCGCTGCAGGAAGTGCTGCGCTCCCTCCGTGATATCCGCCGCGGTCTCGACAGCCAGCTCCCCGGCGACCTGCTCGCGCTGGACATCCGCCGCTGCCTGCACTACCTCGGTGAGATCACCGGGCAGATCACGACGGAGGACAAGCTGGATTATATCTTCAGCAAGTTCTGTATCGGAAAGTGACCCTTCGCTGGAATATCAGTCAGCTATTTTGAAGGAGGGCTCAGAACCAGCCCCAGCTCAACCGCCGCTTTCAGCAGCCCCAGCGGGCTCTTTGCTCCGACCTTGCGCATCAGGTTGAACCGGTGGCGCTCCACGGTCCGCACGCTGAGGAACAGCTTTTCCGCGATTTCCTGGTTGCTGTTGTCCTGCAGGATAAGATCGAGCACATCCTTTTCCCGTTTCGTCAGCTGCACGCCGTTGCGGTCCGGCACCTGCTCTGTCAGCACCTTTTTATAGAATACGGTTTCGTTGAACACCTTGTCCTTCAGGGACGGCTCAATGAACTCCTGTCCCAGGTACACGTTGCGGATGGCAGTGATCATGGTTTCCTGGTCGGTGTTTTTGAGCAGGTATCCCTTGCATCCGTTCCGGAACATGGCCTTCACGGTTGCCGGCGTATCCAGGCTCGTGAGCGCGATGATCCTCACTGCCGGGTAAGCATGGCTCACCGTCGCAGCGATGTCTTTTCCGTTGCTGTCCTGGAGCAGGATGTCCAGCAGGAGAATGTCCGGCTGCCCGGTCTTCAGCTGCTCCAGCAGCGCGCTGCCCGTATGGAACGTGCCGGCCACCTGGATATCGCGGTAAGGACGCAGCATATTCATAACGCCGGCAACGGCCAGCGGATGGTCGTCGGTGATGAAAATGCGGATTTTCTTTTTGCTCTGAAGCATAGTGTACGTGATCAGGTTGTTTCATGAATGTTGTCCGGGGAGGCCTGCTCCGGCTGTTCCAGGTTAAACTCCAGGCTGATGCTGGTACCGCTGCTGTTGCTGCTGATGTGCATGTTGCCGTTGAGATGCCTGATGCGGGCCGCAATATTTTTCAGCCCCGTTCCCTTGGGGTATTCCTGTCCCTGCTGCTCCATGCCCTGTCCGTCATCCTCGACCTCGATACCGAGGTTGTGATCGTTATAGCTGATCTGGATAAAGGCCTGACTGGCATGCGCATGCTTGATGATGTTCTGCACCAGCTCCTGCACGATACGGTAGATCGCGATCTCCGCCTGGAGATCGAAGCGCGGTATCTCGTCCATCTGCTCGTAACGGATCCGGAAGGGGATATCCGGCTGCAGGCTTTTACAGAAATAATACAGCGCTTCCGCCAGCCCGCCTTCCAGCAGCATATCCGGCATTAGGTGATGCGCCACTTTCCTCAGCGCCTGCGTGGCGATGTTCAGCTGGTGGATATGCGGCAGCAGCAGCTTCTTTTCAATATAACGCTCCGGCGTCCCTGCAAGAGCGGAGAGGTTCATTTTTACCACGGAAAACTGGATCATCACGCCATCATGGAGATCGCGCGCGATACGGTTGCGCTCTTTTTCCTCTGTCTGCAGGATGGAGCGGAACTCATGCAGCTGCTGCTGCCGGAGGAGCTGACGTGTGTTTGCGTCTTTTAACGCCTGTTTGTTTTTGTGGTTTTTATTCAGCAGGAAGATGATGACGCACGCGGCAAGCAAACCGGTGATGCTGACCCCGGTCCATATATTCCGGGTGCTTATCTCCCGCTCTTTCAACTCGATGACCAGCTGCTTCTCTTTCAGCTCCTTGTCTTTGATAGCGGAGCGGAAGCGGGTTTCAATATGCATGGCGGCCTGCATGCGCTTGAGGTCATGGATGCTGTCGGAAAGCGCCCATGCGCTTTTCTGGTGATAATATGCGTTTTCAAAATCGGAGCGGGATGCGTAGAGATCAGCGAGTATCTTGTGCGCCTCCATGCTGTTCTGCTGCAGCCCGATATTCCCGGATTCCATCAGGGCGTTATGAAGATGATAGCGCGCGAGCGACTGGTTGCCTGCCTGGCTGTACGCGAGTCCCAGTGATATGGACGCTTCGCTGGCGTTGCCCGGATGCAGCGGTATGTTTGACGCTGTCGCCTGCTTCAGGTAATAGATGGCGAGCTCCGGCTGGTTCTGTTTGAGCGCCAGGTCTGCCAGTCCTTTGTAGGCGAGGTACCGCGTATAGGGCGTCCTGGTGATCGCGGCTTCGGAGCGCGCCAGCCTGAAGTAGGCGGCGGCGCTGTCCCACATCTGTTTCCCCATAAAGGCCTTGCCGATGTGCGCATACAGCAGCGCCTGCCCCGAAAAATTTCCTTTGTACCAGGCGGCGGCAACGCCTTTGCGCAGGTAGAAAAGCGCTTCGTTATACCGGCCGGCGCTGTTCAGCAGATATCCGACATTGGTGTAGATGGCGTCCAGCGGCAGCCCGGCTTCGGGATGCCGCTCGTTGGTGGCTATCGCCAGCTCATAGTACTTCAGCCCCTGGTCATAATCTCCCCAGCCGGCGTACGTAGTGGCCAGGTTGTTGTAGATGAAGGGCAGGTTCAGCCCGCTGTCCGGCATATGCGCCGTAAACCGTACCGTCTGCTCCAGGAAATACACCGACATGCGGAAGTCCCCCAGCTCCGCTTCCGTGTTCCCGAGGCCGTTGAGGCTTTGCATAATCCCGCTGTTATAGCGGATCTGCCGGCTTGCCTGGAAAGTTGTCTTGTACGCCGCATATGCGCTGTCGAACTTACGGGCAACGACATACTGCCTGGCGACGTGCAGCATCCGGTTGATGTTTGCAGTGTCGCCGGGCAGCAGATGCTCGGACTGCGCATCTGCGTGCAGCGCTGTGATCAGGCATAAGCCGGCCGGCAGCAGGCGGCAGCGAAAAAACATGTATCTAAGTTAGCACGAAACCCGCAATCCCGGCTGCCTGCGCGGGTGCTGCATGGAAAATTGCGTACTACTACGCAATTTAAAAAATTGGGTAGTAGCGCGCTAACCGTCAGTATGTCTGCCGGGTAAATTTGCATAAAGAACGTATGACGCTATGAGACAAATCGCTACGCTGTTAACGGCAGGCTTGCTGGGGCTCACGGCCGCCTGTGAAGTAAACGCCCAGGATATGGGGCTGAAGTGGTTCCGTGATTTCGGGTCCACCAGGGATTCCGAATTCGGAACGCGCATCCACACCGACGAGGCCGGGAATGTATACACGACCGGCGCCGTCGGCGATATGGTGAATTTCAACCGCCGCGGGACTACGCCGGTGGTCAGCGGCTTCCCGGGGAATGTGGGAGACGCATTCGTCACCAAGCACGATCCCGAAGGCAACCTGCTCTGGGTGCGCACCATGGGCGGCACCAGCAGCGAACGCGGGAACGATATTACTACTGACCGGGAAGGGAATGTCTACATTATCGGCACATTCAACGGCACGGCAAACTTCGACCCGGGCGGCGCGGGCGCGGGCTCGCTGACTACCTCCGGCGGATCGGACATTTTCGTTGTGAAGTTCAACGGTGTGGGCGTGTTTCAATGGGTAAAAGGATTCGGCGGCACAGGCACGGACAACGCATCAGGGATACGGGTAGACACCGCCGGCAATATTTATATCACCGGCGGCTTCTCGGACCAGGTGACCTTCGGCAGCACAACGCTGACCGCCTCGGGAGCGCTGTATGCTTTTGCAGCCAAGCTGAATAGCCAGGGAAACGCCCTGTGGGCGCATGATTTTGGCGTAGGCGGCCCCCGCGGCACCGAACACAGCGGCACCGCGCTCGACCTCGATCAGGATGCCAACGTGTACGTGACCGGCTACTTCGCAGAGACTGTGGATTTTAACCCCTCGGCTACCGTAACCAATAACATCGTGTCTGGAGGCGGAACGGACGGGTTCGTTCTGAAGCTGAACACCAACGGAGATTATGTCTGGGCGAGCTCCATGCCGGGGCCGGGCACCGGCAGGCCGCTCAGTATCCGCACAGACGGGCTGGGGAATGTATACGTTGCCGGCTGGTTCTCGGATTCAATGGACGTAAATCCTTCCGGGACACGGGCAATGCTTCAGGCAGGAGGCGTATGGGACGGATTTGTCGCAAAGTATGATGTAAACGGTATTTTTAGCTGGGCGTTTAAACTGGGAGGCGTAATGCAGGAGCAGGTGCTGGATGTCACTACCGACCGTTCCGGTAATGTGTATGTTGCAGGTTATTACGATGGTACTGTGGACTTCGATCCGGATCCGGTCAAGACGGCTCTGCGTACATCGGTCAAGTCCTGGGATATATTTGCCGCCCGCTACACACCGGCCGGGGCGCTCGTCTGGGTAAAGACGGCCGGCGGCGAAGGCGATCCCGGAGGTTCATCGGCTTCGGATGTAGGGCAGGGGATAGCCGTGGATACCGGCTACAATGTGTACGTCACGGGCTATTACCAGGGCACGGTGGATTTTGACCCCGGCCCCGACACGGCGGCGTTTACCACCGCCGGGAGGACGGATGTCTATATCTGGAAGCTGCGCTGCCCGCTCACGGAAACTTCGATGACGGTATCCGACCTTTGCAGCAGCGCCTACGAATGGAACGGCGTGCAGTACACGCAGAGCGGCGTATATACGCAGGCTTTCTACCTCGGCGAAGGCTGCGACAGCATCGCGACGCTGGACCTTACGCTCGGCGAGGCTGTTGTCAGGCCCGTCATCACTGTGGATCAGCAGACGCTGCGTGTCCGGGCCGGCTACGCCAGCTACCAGTGGATCCGGAACGACACGGCTATCAACGGCGCTACGGACAGCATATTTGTGGTGGACAAAAACGGCAACTACCGGGTTACCGTATCCAACACCTACGCCTGCACGGACACGTCCGATCCGTACAACGTAACCAACGTGTCTGTCTCCGGCCCGGCTGCCGGCAGCCGCATCCTGGTGATCCCCAACCCGACCCGGAGCAAAGTGTACATCACAGGCGCCCGCCCCGAGCGCGTGTCCGTGACAACGCTGGACGGCCGGGAGGTGGTCAGCCGGCAGCATACAGCCGAGGTATATGTCGGGGATCTTCCCGGCGGTATATATATCGTCACTGTTTACGGAGAACAGGGGGTAGTTTTGCTGAGGGAAAAGCTCATGAAGCTCGACTAAAATATTTGATCAGAACCTGTCCGGGCGATTTGTGTAAATTTTCCGGAATGATTATCTTTGCGGCCGGATAGTTCTGTAGTGTAACGGTTACCATGTCAGATTCTGGCTCTGAAGATCCTGGTTCGAATCCAGGCAGAACTACAATATTAAGCCACAATGTGTTACAAGATAACACTTTGTGGCTTAATTAGTATAATACTGCCAGCTTTCTGCCCTGATATATCCACTCTATCAATAATTTTTAAAGGGCTTTAAGTGCTACTTCTCCAAAAGCGACATTAGCCGCGCTATCTGCTCGTTTTTTTCTTTGAGCTCCTGACGGAGCGCATCTATGAGAGAGGTATCAATAGTGTTATTCTGTGTGCTGTATAATTGCCCACTATAAGGGCTGTTGTGAAAAGTCATAACGATGGGTGTGGGGCTTTTTATATCATCGGGAGATACGCCCAGCGCGGCAGCTATTTTTTCCAGCAGGTCATTATCCACGGTTGCTTTTTCGTCTTTTTCTATTTTAGAGTATGTACGTTGGTCTATGCCTATCTTCTTGGCTACATAATCCTGCGTATAGCCGCGTGCCAGTCTTATGGACGCAATTTTAGAGCCGTACATTGCTTGGTAAGTATTTGTGGCTAAAAATACAGAAACATTTACACAATTCCGAAAGGACTAAAATACTCCGTTTGAAGAGTAAAGTACCATGCTGCTTTCTTGAATGAGAACTATTTGTTGAATATCATAGCGGTCTGAATATTGAAACATGTAACCCAAATTGACTATGCAGCAAAATCTCCTGATACCTTTAAAGTATAATTATGAAAAAGAAATTGCTATTACTTCTGCTACTCTTTTACATTAATATAAAAGCATTTGCGCAAACTGATCTTTATAATAAAGCAGTGTACTCGTTAAATGAAAAACAAGCCCAATCAAATAAGGTTATTATTAATCAGCTCTTAGGTAGATATACTATTGTAAATCAAAATATGGACATTTTATTGAGGAATCCTAACAATGATGTGCTATATAATCAAACGGAGAATATAATGATAGAATGTATTCCCCTTCAAAATAAATTAGGGTCCGACAACTCTACCGAAATAAAAAAGGTAGAGTGGCTATTGGTTGAAATTAATAGAAAGTCTATTGAATTGGATAAACTACGGAAAAGCTCTGATAAAGTGAGCGTGGATGCCAACGGATCTAGTGGTATAATTAGTTATAATGCTACTGAAGCATTCACTTCCGGTTTCCAACAAGGTTTATCACAAAATATGGAAAAAAGTCAAGAACTGGATCAAGCGATTTCAGATGTACAGAATGAAAAAGAACAGGCTGATAATGAATTAAAGAATGCAGCTGATAACTTAAAGAAAAAACTAAAATCCAAACAAGGAGAAGTTTTTAAACAGGGGAAATCATACGAAAAAATACTGTTCGAAGATAAAAATATAAGAGTATTATATATGATGAAAAATATAAAATCAAAGGCTTGTAATAATAAATTTGGGTATTATAATAAAGCTACAGTTAATATCTTGAACAAAACAAATAAAAAAGTAGCTATAAAAGGATTTATAAGAGGCGCTTCTTCTTATGAAGGGAGTAGCATCGGATTGAATCCGTTCGGTGAAGAGGGGGAATGTTTTGGATTTTGGGAAGGTCTGCACGATACTTATTGGGACGGTTTTTACTATAGTTGGAATTTTTATCTTGAGCCTAATAAAAGCTATGAACAAACAGGTAATTTCTGGACACAAAACGCTAACGAACAGCCGGCTTGGCAAGTAGCCGACAAAATCATAAAATAATTAATCATAAAAGTTATCAAAGATGAACAAAATTATTTTTTTTAGACAAGTATTCCCTGTCTTACTTTTGTTTACATATTCTATTGCAAACGCACAATTTACACCACAGCAGAATGAACAATTAGGCAATGCTTTAGGTGAGATGTTTGGAGAGATTTCCAATGCCTCGAAAGAAGGCCGGGCTAATAAATTATACAGACAGAAGGAAGCGATGTTACATCTTACTTCTGCACTGAATTCTATTGAAAACGATAATATAAAAGATGCTGCTAAAGAATCGGGTATAGCAATAAAATATTATCCAAAATACAGTATTCCGTATCTTATTTCTGCTTATGGAGCAGTAGAAGAAGGTGATTTTCTGCAAAGTAATAGAATGCTTAAATTCTACTCAAAGAGGAGAAATAAAAAAATAAATAATTCTTTAAATGGTTATATTCCAATAGATTTTACTGAAGAAATAATAAAAAAAAGTAATGTTGGGTTCTCAAAATTAACGAAAAAGTATTTGAGAAAAAGATATAAGCAAGAGAGCTGGCTCAACCAAACAGTAGAAATTTTTATAGCCCCCTCAGCAGATTTTTTTAATGATAATGATAATTTTGGAACTGTTAACTATTGGGGAGGTTCATCTCTTAGTTTTCCCTCTGTTGTTAGTGATAATAACGTTTCTATTGTTTACAAAAAATATTTCTGGTTTAACCGTGCAAATTCTTTCCCTGATTTTAATAATAATTTCGGAATTGTTATAAACGGAGGAGTAAATACAAATATAAGTCTTCCCAGTGATGATTATGGTGCAACCTTTCCAAAAAATCTTAGTGTTTTTGTAGCACCGGGCTTTCATCTAAAAAGATTCTATATTGTTCCGATCCGGATCAGCTATTCCAAAGTCTTTAATTATTCCGAAAAATCGCCAATTTATATTATACCGAACCCGGAAATACGATTTTATCCAAATTTTTTGAACCCGCTTGCACAGGACGGAAGAAAAGTAGCAAATAATTCTGAGGTTGGGGGATACTTATTTTTTAAAATTCCATATACATATTTTTACGGAGAAACAGGCAATGATTCTTATAAACAGGAAAAGATAGAATTGCTTGTTGGTTTTGCCGGGGTCTCCGGGAAAAGAAATGGTATAACCGGCTCTGTTGGTTTAGGGTACGGAACAAATTCTATTGAGCAATATGTTAGTATGAGCAATAATTCCTTTAGTCTTTGGGGATCTTATTATAAGCTTGAAGTATCAGTTGGTATAAGAATTTTTTAATGTAAAAATTCAGCCGGCCAGGAATATGAATGAGATGAATAAAGGTCTTACATATTCACGTTACTAGCTTGCATCTTTAAGAAACAGCTTTTGCAGAAATGCACGACCAGTGGGACGACTGGAAGAAGTAATTGTACTCTCGCTATAAGCGCAGCCTCCGGACTACGTAGATTAGATATCTAATACCAAAAAAAGAAATCGCCCGGCATCAGTCCACCAGTTTCATCTGCCGGACTTTCTGCAGCAGGCTGAGCCGATAGCTTTCCACTGGACGTATGCTGAATAGATTGGGATACCGTTCCCCGATCTTTACCAGCTCCGGTCCCATAATGTTTATACATATACCTATTCCAGCATATACCCCTGATCTCCCTGCTCCAGGTCAAGGTCTACCTGGTCCATACCCGCAATGCCCTCGATGGATCCTTTGATATGCGCGGCATTCAGCAGCACCTTCTCCAGCTGCTTCTCGCGCGCCTTCCAGAGTTTTTCCATGGCGTCGCGCTCTTTTTGTATGGAAAGGCGCATCGTCATGAACCCTTCGCGGATGGCTTTCCATTGCTGTGAAAACTCGCTGCTGGTGAGATAAGTATAGAGCAGGGTCATCTTGTCGCCTTTGTTCTCCTGGTTCTTCGCGGCGGTGTATACGCGGACGACCAGGTCGCGGAGCACGGCGGCGAGCGCGGTCACCTCGCCGAAGCTGCAGATCCACACGCCGTCCCTTTCGCCGAAGCAGTCCATATCCTTCGGCATCGCCTGCGTGACGATCACCGCGATGTCCGCGCCGAGGCTGCGCATGTCGGTCTTCAGCTTCTCGATCCAGTCGTGGCTGAACGCTTGCGTGCGCTTGCTTTCATAGATGATCCGGCCGCATTCCTGCCCGAAGCTGTTGCGCACCGTCTGGATGCAGTCGGCGCCCCGCACGCCTTTGCCTACCTCGGCGACCAGGTCGAACGGGAAGCGGGCGCGGAGCAGCTGCTCGAGCTCTATCTCCTGCGCTTCGCCCTGGAGCTGCATGGAGCCCTGCTCGGCCTTGCGCTTCATCTCTTCGGCCAGCTTGCGCTGCGCTTCGAGCTGCAGCTCCAACTCCTTCATCCTGAGCTTGTACTCCGTCTCCTTCAGCGCATTCTTTTCGGTCTCTTCCCTGCGGATGGTCTCCGAGAGGACGGTGCGCTCCTGCAGCAGCATTTTCTGCAGGTCTATCTCCAGCTCTTTTTCCTTTGTCAGCAGCTCCTGCTCGCGCCGGAGGAATTCGAGCTCCTTCTGCCGGGACGTGCTCAGCTTTTCCTCCTGCTCGGCAAGATGCTGCTGCAGCATCTTCAGCTGCACCTCGTAGTCGCCGGCCAGCTGCTTCCGTATCTGCGCGGACACCGCGTCGGTGATCCTGCGGCGCTCTTCGTCCAGCTGCTTCGCGGCGGCGGCTTCGAGTTGCTGCAGCTGCTGTTGCATGTGGGTTTCCTTCTTTTTGAAATCTTCCTCCTTCTTCTGCTGCCATTCCAGCATTTTCCCGCGCAGCTCCTTTTCCACCTCGTCGCGCATGGCATCGGTGGGCGCAAACTGGTGCTGGCAGTTGGGGCAGATGATCGTTGTTGACATATATTCCGGCATCGAAGGTAAAATACAAAGTTCGTTGATGCCGGAGAAATTGGTTTGTTGTATTATTTTTGAAAGGCGGACTATGATTTTCAGAATATTACTGTGCTGCTGCTTCCTTTCGTATCTCTCTGCGCCGGCGCAACCGGCGCCGGCGAAGCGTGCGGAGCGCCAGTATCACCGTGCGATGAAGCTGCGCGCGAAGAACAAACAGCACAAGGCCTTCGCAGCCATGCACCGCGTCATCCGGTCCAACCCGCACTATGATGAAGCCTACAGCACCCTCGGCGCCTGGTACTTCCAGTCGCACCGCTACCCCCAGGCCGCGGAAGTGTACCAGCAGGCTTCGGCCGGCTGCCGCGACGGGCATAAGAACTATGCGCGGCTGCTGGCTGCCAGCCTGCTGTACAGCGGACAAGCCGGTGCCGCCGTGCAGGTCAGCCGCCAGTACGGCGGGAACACCGAAGAATGGAACAGGCTGAACCGGCAGATTACCTTTATGCAGCGCGCCGTTGCCAGCGCCTGGCCGCAGTCGGTGGTGAATATGGGTGTGCGCATCAACACCCCGCAGGCGGAAATGTTCCCGCATATCGCCGCCGACGGGCAGTCGCTGTTTTACACCCGCCGCACCAACGGCATTGACGAAGACCTGTACCGCTCCGACGCCGACAGCTGCGGCGGCTGGTTTTCCGGCAGACCGCTGCGCTACCCGCTCAACACCTCCAGCCAGGAGGCGGCGCAGACGATCTCGGCAGACCGACACTATATGTTCTTCATGCGCTGCGACAACCGCAGTCCCAACGGCTGGAGCAACGGCGGCTGCGACCTGTTCATGTCCTACACACCGGACACCGGCTGGTCGGTGCCGCAGAGCTTCGGCGCCACCATCAACACGCCGGGCTACGAAGGCATGCCCTGCCTTTCGCCCGACAACCGCGTGCTGTACTTCGCCAGCGACCGTGAAGGCGGCTACGGCGGGCTCGACATCTGGATGTCGCGCTTCGAAGGCGGACTGTGGCAGCAGCCGCGCAACCTCGGCCCGGAGATCAACACCGCCGGCAACGAGACCGCGCCGTTCCTGTACGCGGACAACAAGCTGCTGCTCTTCGCCTCCGACGGCCACACGGGTATGGGCGGCAGCGACCTGTTCCTCAGCCGGCGCGTCAGCGACACCGCCTGGTCGCCCGCGGTGAACCTCGGCTATCCCATCAACACCACCGCCGACGAAACCGGCATCTGCCTCAGCGCCGACGCGAAGAAGGCATGGCTTGCCTCAAACAGGGACAGTCTCGAAGGAAATTACGACCTCTATGAAATAGACTGGCCCGCCGCCCTGCAGCCCGAAGCGCCCATCACCTTCGTCAACGGCCGCGTCTACGACAGCCTCTCGGGGCGTGCGCTGAACTACGCCAGCATCTTCATCCACGACCTGCGCGGCAACGAGCTGGCGCACTATACCTCCAACCGCGGCGACGGCAGCTTCATGGTCGTCATGCCCGTGGGCGCTACCTATCTGCTTTCTATCTACCGCATCGGCTACCAGTCCGTTTTCGACACCCTGCATTATGAGGAGCAGCACCTTGCGGAGCCCACGCCGTATCATGCGGCGCTGCTGCCCGAAGACTACCAGCGCCCGATGACGGACACGCTCGTGCTGCAGGTGTTCTTTAAGATGAACAGCAAAACGCTCGACGATACCGCGCGCGGCCGCATCCGGGAAGCGCTGCAGCAGTGGCTGGGGCAAAAGGACTGCTATGTCCTGGTGAACGGCTATACCGACAATGTAGGTACGCCGCTGATCAACGAGCAGCTCTCCTACTACCGTGCCGGCCTGGTGGCGCAGGAGCTGGAGGCAATGGGCTTTCCGCCGGGCATCGTCTCCTCCCAGGGCTGGGGCGAAGCCAACCCGGTGGCCGACAACGATACCGAAGCCAACCGCGACAGGAACCGCCGCGTGGAGATCGTGATCCGGCGGTAGCGGTAATTAAAAGAACAGGAACTTTTTCTTCTTCACGATCCGCACGGAAGTCATCCGGATGTCCTTATCCGGCCTGTCTTCAGCATTGCGCGGCGCATTGGCGATCTTGTCCGCCACCTCCATGCCTTTGGTGACCATGCCGTAGACGGTGTACGATCCGTCGAGGAACGGCGCGCCGCCCTTTGTCTTATATACCTCCCGCTGCGCCGCCGTCAGCTTGCGACGGGTGCGCTGCTCTATATTATTGAGCTCCGCATCGGTGAACGTCTTGCCGGTCACGATATAGAACTGGCAGCCGGACGACGCCTTCTCCGGGTTGGCATCCCGCGCCGCCGCCAGCACCCCGCGCTGGTGGAAATACTCGTCGTTGATCTCCGCCGGTACCCGGTACCCCACATCCCCCTCGCCGAGATGCTGTCCCGGCGCCGCCTTTTTAGAGTCCGGATCGCCGCCCTGGATCATAAAGCCCGGGATGACGCGGTGGAACAGCGTGCTGTCGTAAAAGTGCGCTTTGATCAGCTTGATCATATTATCGCGGTGCTTCGGCGTCTTGTCATACAGCACCAGCTCCATATTGCCTTCGGTCGTGGCGATCACCACCTTTGTCTTTTGCGCTCCGGCAGCAAATGCCAGCGCCAGGAACGCGCCCAGGAAAACAGCCTTTTTCATACAGGATAAATTGCAGGGCATAATTACAAAAAACTTTTTTACCGCTTCCCCGCCGGGACAGGTAAATAATTTGCGGCAGGTAAATAATTTTTTGACAATGGTACCCTGTTTCTTTCAAATACCTGGCAACTACAGTCCGGACTGAGATACACCTGCTATTATTTCGTACTTTTAGTCTGCGTAACAACCGGTATATTGCCGTTCTGTTATAAAAGAATTAATTTCTTCACGGTTTATTGCAACAATCTATTCTAATAATAATTTTTATATTTTCATTTTATTGAATTGATTAAAATATAATCAGGTGAGCCCGGTAAAAATATTGTCAATATATTTAATCTCCCTTTTTTTAAATATAGATATGATACAGGCACAGCCCGACTATTTCACCGGGCTGGAAAGGCTGTCGCAAAACGGGAAAGTGACAAAGGCGCAGCAGCTGTTTTCCAGATATATCAGTCCGCTCGACTCCGCCCGGGCGATCCCTGTCCTCAACCGGATGCTGGCGCATGCGGAAAAAGAAGGCGACGCGGTATTTGAAGCATTGGCGAACGGGTTCCTCGGCATATACTATAATAAATGCTGCAAGCATGAAAAGAAGCGGGCTGTGCAATATTTTAAACGCGGGCTCGAGCTCAGCCATGCGCATCATATCCGGCTGGCGGAGCCCTGGCTGGCGCAGCAGCTGGGATTGCTCTATTATGATATGGGCAATTACCCGCTCGCCTTTGAATACCTGCTGCGGGCCAACGCCGACATCCAGGCGATCGGGTACGGCAATTTTCCGCAGGTGGTTTCTTACCTGCACGAGCTGGGACGGGTGTATTATGAGTTCGGATACTATAGAAAGTCCATTGCCTACCTGCTGACCGCGCTGGATCATATCAAACCGGCCAACCTGTGGTACGGGATCTCCATCAACAATACGCTGGCGCTTGCCTATCAGCGCCTTTCCATGATGGATTCTGCGGCATTTTATTTCAATAAAGCCCTGCCATATGCGGTCAAAAGAAAAGATACGGCATGGATCGGCATCATCAGCGGCAATCTCGGCTACCTGCATTATAATGAGAAAAATTATGAGCAGGCAATGCGTTTGCTGCGCTATGACCTGGAAATCAGCACCAGGTACAGGGTCTGGGGCAGCGCCGCCAATTGCCTGCTGACGTTCGGGGAATTCGCGTTGAAGAGCGGGGATCTGCAGGCCGCAAGCCATTATGTGGACGCTGCCAGGATATGCATTCAGAAAGACGATAATAAACTGGCGCAGTATATTCTCCTGTACAGGCTGCAGTCCGATATTTATAAGAGGGAAGGAGCTATCGGCAAGGCGTATACCTATCTTGATTCTTTCATCATGCTCCGCGACAGCCTGACCCGCGAGAAGGATGCCAAGGTGCTGTCGCAGGCGGAGGCCAAGATCGAAACGGAGACGCACCTGGCCAAGCTGAAGCTGCTGGAAAGCGAGCGGAGCAAGGCCATCATCCTCAGGAACGGGATCGTGACGGCGCTGGTATTGCTGATTATCATTGTGCTGCAGGTGCTATACCGCATCCGTCAGCGCCAGAAGAACGACCGCAAGCTGTTTACCCTCGGGAAGAAGCGCGCGGAAGACGAGATACATAATGCACAGCAGCTGCTGGGCTCTTATGTGGTGAGCCTGCGGGAAAAGAGCCAGCTGATCGAGAAGTTCAGGGAAGAGATCCAGAAGCTCCGCACGATCTCCGACAGCTCCGCCCGGGAGCAGGATGAGATTGTAGAGCAGCTCCATTATGCCACCATCCTGACGGAGGCCGACTGGATCGAGTTCAAACGGCTTTTTGTGAAGGTGCACAAAGACTTTTTCGATATCCTGCACGGAAAATATCCCGATCTCACCCAGGCCGAAACGCGCCTGCTCGCGCTGACCAAGCTGAAATTATCGGTAAACGAGATGGCCAGCATGCTCGGAATCTCCGCAGACTCCGTCCGGAAGACCCGGCTGCGGCTCAGGAAGAAGTTACATCTGCCTGAACAAACGAACCTGGAAGATATCCTGGGTTAATTTATTGTTGCTTGTGGATGAACGGATTCCGTTCTTGTCCCCCTTTTGTCCTGTGGGCTGTCTGCCCTTTGTCCCGTAGCAAATGATGGTTTGCTGTCCGGCGAAGCCCACTTTTGTTTTTACGGCTCCTGCCGGAGACGGGAAGCCGGAGAGACACACTTCAGAACAAAACGGAAAAGACAAATGAAAAGACAGCTGCTGGTGATCGGCCTTTTATGTTCCCTGTGTATCCATGTGTCGGCGACAGCCGGCGACACCGCCTGGGTGCAGGCGCAGCGCGACGTATGGATGGATTGGTATAATGATTTTGATACTGCTGTGCAGTTCCCGGACGGAACGGCGTCCTACCGGAAGATAGAGATGATCTTCACGCTCGGCAAATATGCCTGTCCCGGCAGCCCGCAATACTGCAGCGACTGGGACTATACCGTGCAGGTCTTCGTGATGACCCCCGGCGGGGATACCCTGGAGCTGGGCAGGCTGATAACGCCCTATGCCAAAGGCGCCCGCATGCCGGCGGACTGGAAGGGGACTTATGTGTTTGACGTAACGGATTACTATCCGGTACTGAAGGACAACGCGACGGTGCGTGTGCATTATTCCGGCTATTCCGGCGGCTTCACAGCAGATGTACGCTTTGCCTTCGTGGAAGGCACCCGTACGCGCGACGTCCTGCGGATAGACCGGCTGTGGCATGGCTCTTTCGACTATGGGAATGCCGCCGATCCTATTGAAAATAAGATCGCCGCGGTCGGCAAAACGGTGCCGGCAGGCACGGACCGTACGG
>Ga0206101_1000132_pt1 | contig 18791 bp, 13 predicted proteins | sample 1B0metagenome_FD_148613 | JGI IMG/M metagenome (GOLD analysis project Ga0206101, IMG submission 148613) | Enriched microbial communities from leaf-cutter ant dump, University of Wisconsin, Madison, United States - 1B0 | ecosystem: Environmental > Terrestrial > Nest > Insects nest > Nest dump... | reverse complement strand
CCGTCGGGCAACGGCTGCTCCCGCTCCTTCTGCCGGATGCGGTATTCCGTGTAATTGCCGGGGTAATCGCGCACCACGCCGTTGCCTTCAAACACCAGCAGGTGATCCACCAGGCGATCCATAAAATACCGGTCGTGCGAGACGATCAGCAAGCAGCCCGGGTAATCGTCGAGGAAGCGCTCCAGCACGGACAGCGTGGGCAGGTCGAGGTCGTTGGTGGGCTCGTCGAGGATGAGGAAGTTGGGATTGCGGAACAGCACGGTGAGCAGCTGCAGCCTTTTCTTTTCGCCGCCGCTCAGCATGGAAAGGTAAGTGTACTGCTGCTCCGGCGGGAAGAGGAACAGCTGCAGGAACTGCGCCGCACTCAGCGATCCGCTGTCCGCCAGCGGAAAGTGCTCGGCAATGTTCTTCACGTACTCGATCACGCGCATATCCTCCTTAATGACAAGTCCCTGCTGCGAAAAGTTGCCGAACACCACGGTATCGCCGATGTTGATCTTGCCGCTGTCCGGCAGCTCATGTCCCTGCAGCAGCTGCAGGAAGGTGGACTTGCCGCTGCCGTTCCTGCCGATGACGCCGATGCGTTCCCCTTTCTTGAAGGTATAGTCAAAGCCCTTCAGGATCACCTGGTCGCCGAAGCTTTTGTAGACCTTCTTCAGCTCCGCCACCTTTCCGCCGAGGCGGTTCATCTTCACCTGCAGCGCTACCTGGCTGTCTTCTATCCTGCGTTTGGCGCGCGCTTCCACGTCCTGGAAGTTGTCTATGCGGCTGCGCGCCTTGGTGGTGCGCGCCTTGGGCTGCTTCCGCATCCATTCCAGCTCTTTGCGGTATTCGTTCTTTGCCTTGTCAATGCTGGCCTGCAGGCTTTCCATGCGGGCCGCCTTTTTCGCGACATAATTTTCATAATCGCCGTGATACACATACAGTCCGCCGCCGTCCATCTCCCAGATCTCTTCGCAGACAGCGTCGAGGAAGTACCGGTCGTGCGTCACGAGGAGCAGCGTGACGTGCTCCTGGTTCAGGTAATGCTCCAGCCATTCCACCATCTCCACGTCGAGGTGGTTGGTGGGCTCGTCCATGATGAGCAGCACATGCCGGTGCTCGAAGCCGATGTCAATCAGCGTCTGCGCCAGCGCCACCCGCTTGCGCTGCCCGCCGGAGAGCGTGGACACCGGCTGGTTCAGCCGGTGGATGTTGAGCTTGCCCAGTATCTGCCGCACCTTGGCCTCAAAATCCCAGGCGCCGAGCTCATCCATCCGCACCAGCGCATCCGTCAGCAGCTGCGCGTCACCGGTCTGCTCCAGCGCGTATTCATAATTGCGGATCGCCTCCATCACGGGATGACGGTAGTGAAAGATATTGTCCAGCACGGAAAGATGCTCCTGGAATGCCGGCTCCTGCTCAAACAGCGCGACCGTCACGTCCTTATTTATCCAGACCGTACCCTCGTCGGGCTGCTCCCTGCCGGCGAGTATCTTCAGCAGCGTGGACTTGCCGCTGCCGTTCTTCGCGACCAGCGCGATCTTGTCTCCTTCTGAAATGTGAAAGGAAATGTTGCGGAATAATGGCTTTATGCCATAGGATTTGCTGATGCTCTCTGCCGATACGTAATGCATGCGCGGGTTCAAAACGCAAAATTACGGCGAAGAAGGGGGAATGTACGGAGAGAATGGAGGAAGGATAAAATATTTGCGGGACATTTCCGTTTCATTGATGTCCATATTGAAAGGTTGTGCTTACCGTGATCTCTGCATGAGAACCTTATCCGTATTACTATGCTGCCTGCTCCCCGTCTTCCAGGCGGCGGGACAGGTGCTGTACGGGTTTGCCGGCGCCGGTGTGGGCTACGACGCCTTCCTGCGGGATAAAACCGTTACCCGTTATAAAAATCCATGGCCGCTGGAGCTGGGCATCCAGACTGTTGCGGGGCTGCGCTTCCAGACCGGCCAGAGCTTTGATGCCATGCTGGATGTCAGCGCCGGCTCCGTGCGGGTCAGGTATCCCGTGCCGGAAAAAGTGGAAAGCAGGACGACCTACGACATGGTGCAGTTCCTGGCGATGGCGGGCAGCGGCGTGCATATCACCGCTGACGAGCAGAATGACGTCATGCCCTTTGTGCAGATAGGCGCCGGCTATTTCGACTATTCAGGCTATTCGACTTCGGGGAAGGGCTTTGACGACCATGTACAGGTGAGCCGGAGCTATGACCGGAATACGGGCAGGTGGCTGCCGGTGATCGGCGGCGGCATTGACTGGCAGTTCCGGCTGTATGTGCCTGCATGCTTCAACCTGCGCTTCGTGTACACCCCGCTCAGCTTCTTCGATATGCCGGAGCCGTACACCTTTTCCACGGGAAGCCGTACGGAAAACCTGCTGCTGCAGGGGAAAATGCTGCAGACGATATTTACCTTCCGCGTCTTCCTGCGGATGGCGAAATGGGAAAAGCGCTATTCGTGAATCACCGGCCTTTGCGGATGAAGACGATAAGATCGGTTGCCGGAATTTTTGTGATGCCCGCCTGCCGCAGCAGGGTCACGAGCTGGCCGCGGTGATACGTAGCGTGGTTGAAGGCATGCTGCAGGATGCCGTAGACGGGATTCTTGAACGGCTGCTTCTTGCTGTTGTAATATTGCAGCACATGCGCAAATGCGCGGTCGTCCTGCTGGCGCTCCACAAATGCCGCGAGCTGCTGCGAGGTCTTCTGCCATTCGGCAAAAGCCTCGGCGGCGGTGCCGGTGAAGACAGCCTCTATCCAGACGGGATTTTCCGCGAGCTGCAGGCGCTGCAGCCAGATGAACTCCGCGCTCCACATATGATAGGCCGTGCGGCGGAGCGAAGGAAAGCTGCTCGGGAGCGCCAGGTCGAGCGTCGCATCGTCGAGTTGCAGCAGCACATCCGTGATGCGCTTGTTGGCCCATATATTATAATGTGCCAGCTGAAGCAGTGTTTCCTTCATGGTATCATGTAACTTTGCAGCCAAAATTAAAAGTAAAATCCTTAATCAGGCATTTCATGAATACCGCTTATGTCATAGACGCTGTCCGCACGCCGATCGGCAAATACGGCGGCAGTCTTTCTTCCGTACGCCCTGACGACCTGCTGGCATTGGTGCTCCGGGCACTGGTGGCGCGCAACCCGTCTGTGGACGTGCATGCGATCGAGGATGTGATCGCCGGCGCTGCCAACCAGGCGGGCGAGGACAACCGCGACGTGGCGCGCATGGCGGTGCTGCTGGCCGGGCTGCCGGTGAGCGTGGGCGGGAGCACGGTGAACCGCCTCTGCGCATCAGGGCTGCAGGCGATCATGGATGCCGCCCGCGCCATCATGTGCGGCGACGGGGATATCTACATCGCCGGCGGCGTGGAAAGCATGACCCGCGCGCCTTTCGTGATGGGCAAGGCAGAAGCCGCCTTCTCACGCAGCGCAGAGATATTCGACACGACGATCGGCTGGCGGTTTGTCAACAAGAAGCTGAGCGGGCTGCATCATCCCTACAGCATGGGCGAGACTGCGGAGAACGTTGCCGAACGCTGGCAGGTATCGCGCGAAGAGCAGGACAGGTTTGCTTTTGAAAGCCAGGAAAAATATGCTGCCGCGGCCGCGGCGGGGAAGTTCGCGGAAGAGCTTGTCCCGGTAACCATAGAACTGGGGAAAGGAAAGACAGATACCTTCTCTGCGGACGAGCACCCGCGGCAATCACCGCTGGAGAAGCTGGCGTCGCTGAAGCCGGTGTTCCGGAAAGACGGGACGGTGACGGCCGCCAATGCCAGCGGTATCAACGACGGCGCTGCGGCGCTGCTGCTGGCGTCGGAGCATGCCGTGAAGAAATACGGGCTGAAGCCTATGGCCAGGATCCGCGCCATGGCTGTTGCCGGCGTAGACCCTGCCATCATGGGCATCGGGCCGGTGCCGGCATCGCAGAAGGCGCTGCAGCGCGCGGGGCTTACGGTGGACGACCTGGACCTGGTGGAGCTGAACGAGGCGTTTGCCTCCCAGAGCATCGCCTGCATCCGCGACCTGGGGCTGGACACGGCAAAGGTGAATGTCAACGGCGGCGCCATCGCGCTGGGGCACCCGCTGGGATGCAGCGGCGCCAGGATATCCACAACGCTGCTGCATGAAATGAAGCGCCGCGGCGCGAGGTACGGGCTGGCTACCATGTGCATCGGCGTGGGACAGGGCGCAGCCGTTATCTATGAAGGACTTTAAAACACACGGTCATGACATCGCTACCCGCTCAGCTACATTCCATTGACATCCACACCCACATCATGCCCGAGCATGTCCCGGACTGGTTCCGTAAGTTCGGGTACGGCGCGTTCATCCGCCTCGAGCATCATAAGCCCTGCTGCGCGCGGATGATCAAGGGCGACAAGGTATTCCGGGAGATAGCGCATAACTGCTGGGATCCTGCGGCGCGGCTGAAGGAGATGGACATGACAGAGGTCGGCATGCAGGTGCTCTCCACGATCCCCGTGCTGTTCAACTACTGGGCGAAGCCGGAGCACGGCTATGAGACCTCGCGGTTTTTCAACGATCATATTGCGCAGTGCGTGGCGCTGCATCCCGACCGTTTTATCGGTATCGGCACGGTGCCGCTGCAGGACATAGACCTCGCCATCAAAGAAATGGAACGCTGTGTGCGGGAGCTGAAGATGCCCGGGCTGGAGATCGGCTCCAACGTCAACGGCGTGAACCTGAGCGACGAGCGCTTCCTGCCGTTCTGGGAAGCGGCGGAGGCGCTGGACTGCTGCCTGTTCGTGCATCCCTGGGAGATGATGGGCCAGCAGGACATGGGCAAGTACTGGCTGCCCTGGCTGGTGGGCATGCCGGCGGAGACCGCGCGCGCCATCGCCTCGCTGATATTCAGCGGCGTGTTCGAAAAATTCCCCGGCCTGCGCATCGCCTTCGCGCACGGCGGCGGCAGCTTTCCCTTTACCATCGGCAGGATAGAGCACGGCTTCCTGGTGCGCCCCGACCTGTGCGCGGTGGACAACAATGTCAACCCGCGGCATTATCTCGGCAAATTCTGGATTGACGCGCTGGTGCACGATCCTGCCGCGCTGCGGTACGCGATAGACGTAGTCGGCAGCGACAAGATATGCATGGGCAGCGATTATCCTTTCCCCCTCGGCGAGCATGTGCCGGGACAGCTGATCAAAAGCATGGATTTTGCACCTGCAGCGCAGCAGCAGCTCCTGTACGGGAATGCCCTGCGCTGGCTGGGGATGAGCAATAGCAATCCTAAGTAAAAAGCCCCCCGGACGAAACCGCAGAGGCCTTTACGAACTGTAAATTGAAAAAAACCGACTTTCTCCCGCGCCACTGCAAACACGCCGTCAGGCGTTACCGGTAGCGGCGCGGCGTTTCTCTTCTTCCGCGCCTCCGCTTCTCTGGCGGGCAGGCGGATTTGTCCTGTTACCAAAACGGTAGGTAAACGAAACCGTAAGCTGCCGGGTATCACGGATCGCTATGAAGTCTTCCTGGTACCCGGTATAGGTAGAAGTTGCACGCGGATAGCCCTTCCAGAAAACATCCTGCATGTTCAGACGTACGGTGGCCTTTTTATCCAGCAGGTGCTTCTGCACGCCGGCATTCAGCATCCACACAGGCCGCACATCCATGAACCCGTACACCTGCCGTCCCTGGTACCAGAAGCCCAGCTCCGCAGAAAAGCCCTCGGGCAGGATGAACGAGTTGTTCGTGTTCACATCAAAGGCAGGGCTGCCGTTGCGCAGATCGGTATTGGCAATGTAGCCTTCGTAAAAAGCATAGTAGGCGTTGAAGCTGGTCATGTTCGTCCACCACCGTGTGATCTGCAGCGGGTATGCCCCGCTGATGCCGGCAAACGTCATGCGCCGCAGGTTCTTGTTGGTCTGCACGGTCACCGAGTCCTCGTGATCGCTGGGCTGTATCACTTCCGTGATCACATTGTCGGTAATGCTGCAGGTAAATGTGGTGAGGAACTTCTGTCTGAATGTGTGCGACAGCTCGGCCGTGTACGACAGGGCGGGCTTCAGGTACGGATAGCCTTCCCGGTAGGTGGTCTTGTCAACGAAATATTTGAACGGGTTCAGCTGCTGGTAGTCCGGCCGCTCGATACGCCTGCTGAGCGTGACGCCGATATCATGCTGCGCGCTGAGGTGGCGCTGCACTGCGATGCTGGGGAAGAGCTGTGCATAGCTGGTATCATACCGCTGCTGCGTGGCCAGCTGCTCCCATGCGGCATTGGTCTGCTCGCCGCGCAGGCCAAGCTGGAAGCTCCATTTGGGACGGTCGCCTTTCAGGTTCAGGTAGGCGGCGTTGATGTTTTCATCATAGAGAAAATGATTGCTCCGCCGCGTGTCCAGCACATAGGTATCATCCTGCATCTCGTAGAACAGCGGCTCGTTATCCGCGGTGACATAGCTGGCCTTTACGCCGGTCTCCAGCTGCAGCCTGTGCGGCAGGGGGCTGGTATAATCCGCTTTCAGCGACCGTATCTGCGTGATGCCGGTGAGGTTGCTCCTGAGATAATAATCGGGCTGGTAGGGCGCGCCTTCGGGCGTGGTATAGGTGGTGACGAACTGCTGCCGGCTGTTATTGCCGTAGGCGGCATAGTCGGCGTCCACGCTCAGCTCCTTCCCGCTCTCGTCGAAACGGTGGCGGAGATAGAGGTTGGCGGCGGCGTTGTAGTATCTATTCCTGTGCTTTCCCCTGGTGTTGAAATAGTAAAGCAGCACGTTTTCAGGTCCGAGCGCCTGCGAGGCATTGTCGGCTTTCGGGTTGAAATTGTTGGTGCCGCCGCTGAAGGAAAAGCCGGCCGTCGTCTTCTTTGTCGCGTTGTAATCCATGCCCAGCGTGGCAATATGATTGCTGAAGTCAAACAGGGAAGTATTATCCTGGTTATACCGGAACAGCTGGCGGCCGGTGGCGGTGTCGTAGAACCGGCGGTCGAGCTTCAGGTGGTTGAACCAGTAGCGGTAGCTATAGTTATAGCTGGCATACAGGCTCACCTTTTTACCGCGGTAGCCCAGCGCAGCGCCGGCGGTGGCCTTGGGATAGATACCCTGGATATAGGACGCATTCACGCTGCCGTTCCATCCCGCGCGCTGCTCTTTTTTCGTACGTATATTGATGATCCCCGCATTGCCCGCGGCGTCGTACCGCGCACCCGGATTGCTGATGATCTCGATCTTTTCAATGGAAGCGGAAGGCATGCTCTTCAGCATTTCGGCAAGTTCGGCGCCGGATACGGGGATGATCTTCCCGTCTCTCATTACCGTGACGCCGGACTTCCCTCTCAGGCTGATGTTGTCGTTCTGATCCACGCGCACGCCGGGCGAGCGGGCCAGGACTTCCAGCGCGGAGGCGCCGGTGTTGACGATGCTCCGCTCCACATTCACGACCAGCTTGTCGGCATGCACTTCTATGGCCGGCTTCTGCGCGCGCACGGTCACATCCGACAGCGTCCTGCTTTGCGGCCGCAGTGTGATCACCGGTAGCGCAAGCGTCTCTTCGCCGGTCAGCGTAAGGTTTTCCCGATGATCTTCCATACCGGTAAATCTTGCCGCAAGCATATACCTACCTGCCGGCACCTCTACCTGGAACGCGCCATCCGCGCCGGTCACATCCATCTTTGCCAGCACCTTGCCCGCAGTATCGGTCAGGAGGATGTGCACGCCGGGCAGCGCCATGCCCTGCTCATCCTGCACTTTCCCTGATACCGTCCCGATCCTGTCGCGGGCGGGGGCAGCGGCAGCCATCATAAGCAGCAGAAGCAGGAGGAGAACGGGGCTTTTCATAGTGGCCGGGGTTAACACAACAAATGTATCTGCATCTCCGGCGCAGCGTTTCCCCCATGCCGGGGGATTTGGCAAAAACAGGGCGTAAATGCGGGGGAGAAAGCGGGGGATTTATCCTTTTTTCCGTGATTAACACATAACTTCACGAAGAGATGAGCCCTGTTATGAACAACAGATACGGCGCTGTGCGCTTGCCTCCATATGCGTGGCTGCTGATGATCATGACCGTCCTGCCGGTCGCCCTTCCTGCGCAGCGGGTGCCGTTTTACAACATCAGCATTGAGGACGGCCTGCTGCAGTCGCAGCCCGGCTGCATGGTGCAGGACATGTACGGCCATCTCTGGGTCGGCACGCTGGGCGGGCTGTCGCGGTTCGACGGGCAGACCTTCACCAACTACACCATCCGCGACGGGCTGGCCAGCAACGTCATCCATGCGCTGGCCACGGATACGCAGGGGAACATCTGGATCGGCTCTCCTGCGGGCGTCACGCGCTTCGACGGCAGGCAGATGCAGCATTTCACCTTTCACACCTCCGACAATCCCGGCGCCAACAATGTGACCACGATCCGCATTGCTGCCGACGGTGCGGCATGGTGCCTAGCGGCCGGCAAGGTGTATGCCATCCGGGAGGGCAAGAGCGCCGCTTTCAACCTGCCGGACAGCATCATCATCACTTCGCTGCTCCCCGACGGGAATGCGCTCTGGCTGGCGACCACGAAAGGGCGGCTGCTGCGGTTTGAGAACGGCAGGTGGCAAAGCCTTTCCCTGCCCGACGCCCGGTCACGGCACTACATCATCAGGCTATATAAAGACCGCGGCAACAGGATATGGATACTCACCAACGCCGGACTGTACCGCGTCTCGGGAGACACGATCGTCGCGCATACCGTCAACGGCCGTAGCTTCGATGCCTTCCCTCCGCTGCTGTGCATGACGGAAAACGCGGGCGGCTCTTACTGGATAGGCACCGGCAGCGGCGTGATCCGGTTCAACGATTCTTCCATTCAATACTATAACAAACGGAACGGGCTGAGCAACAACAATTTCCCGGATATACTGGCGGACAGGGAAGGGAATATCTGGCTTGCCTCGGACGGGCAGGGGCTGTTCCGCTTTTCCGGTGCGCTGTTCACCGGTCTTGATGAAAGCATGGGCCTGCCCAGCTCGCAGGTCATGAGCATCGCCGCCACAAGGAACGGCCGGCTGTACCTGGGGACCTACGACGCAGGTCTTTACGAATATAGCAACGGCGAGATCAGCCGTGTCCCTTTCCCCGACAACGTGCGGCGCATGACCACTACCCTGGCTGTGCGCAACGGCTACGAGATATGGATCGGCACACGCGGCGCAGGACTGTGGCGCTACAGCGGCGGCAGCTTCAAGCCGTTCATCGCGCCGGGCAACAGGCTGCCTTCCAACTTCGTCGTCACCCTGTACACGGACAGCAGGAGCCGTCTCTGGATCGGCTATACCAACGGGGCGGCCGTTTATGAGCAGGACTCCTTCCGCGTGCTGCCGCTGGAGGCCTCTTCCGTAAAGTCGTTCCTGCAGATAGGAAGAGACAGCATGCTGATCGCGACCAACAACGGCATCAAGCTGCTCGACGGCAACGACCTGTATCCTTATGTCACCAATACCGTTGCAGATAATGCGCAGCCGCAATGCTTCACCATGCGGGGCGGCGAGCTGTGGATCGGCACGAGCGACAACGGCATCATCCGTTACAACCCGGCAACGCGGCAGGCAACGGTGTACGACAAGAGCAACGGGCTGCGGTCGGACTTTATCTACAACATCACCACCGACAGGAAAGGCAATATCTGGGCGGGCACCGGCGACGGCATCCACAGGATCAGCTTTGCGGAGCAGACGCCGGTTATCTACGTCTACGGCAAGGGCCAGGGCGTCACCGGGCTGGAGAGCAACCACAATGCCGTCTGCAAGATGCCGGACGGCAGCATCTGGTTCGGCACCACCAACGGCGCGCTGCATTATAACCCCGCCGCGCGGCTGACGCGCGCCGTCCCGATCAGCATCGTGATGCAGTCGGTGAAGGTATTCGGCGAGAACATCACCGACACTAGCTGGTACGACAGCACCGACGCCTGGTACCGTGTGCCGTATCATCTGCGGCTGCCTTACCGGCGGAATAACATCACCTTCAACTTTCACGCCGTCTCCCTGAGCGGTAACGGGCAGCTGCGCTACCGCTATCATATCAAGGGGCTGGAAGCGCCGTGGTCGAACTGGTCGTCGGTGACTGCCGTGACCTACTCCGCGCTGCCGCCGGGCAGGTACGACTTTATCGTGCAGTGCGTGACGGATGACAACGAGGCGGTGAAGGAGCTGCATTATCCTTTCGAGATCATCGCCCCTTTTCACAAGACCAACCTGTTCCGGCTGATCATCCTCGCGGGGTGCATCCTGCTGGGCATTCTCCTCCAGCATATTGCCAGCAGGAGAAAACAGAACCGACAGAAGCTGCGGGAGCGGCTGCGCCGCGAAGAGCAGAGCAAGGTGCGGGAGCGGACGGCGGAAGACTTCCATGACGAGGTGGGCAACAAGCTCACCCGCATCAACGTGCTGGCGAACGTGCTGAAGACCAAGGTCGGCAATCCTTCGCCGGACACCTACCGGCTGATCGAGCAGATACAGGAGAACACCATGCAGCTGTACAGCGGCACCAAGGATATCCTCTGGTCGCTGAAGCCATCGAATGACAACCTGTACGAGATCCTGCACCGCATCCGGGATGTGGGCGTGGAGCTGTTCCAGGATACGGAGGTCGAATTTGTCTTCACCGGCGCGGATGAGCGGATGAAGCAGTTCCGGCTGCCGCTCGACGTGAGCCGCAACCTGATCATGATCTTCAAGGAGGCGATGAACAACTGCCTGAAATATGCCGCTGCAACGGAAGTACGCATGGAAGTGTCGCTGAAGGAAAGGGATGTGCTCCAGGTGAGGCTCAGGGACAACGGGCAGGGCTTTGACATGCATTATGTAAGGAAAGGGCACGGCATCAGGAACATGCAGGTGCGCGCGGAGCGGATACAGGGCAAGCTGTACATAGACGCGCAGCCCGGCGCGGGCACCATCATCACGCTGACATTCCGCATTCCCGAAGGGAACAGCAAAAAAATACCTTCGTATGCGTGATAAAAATCCACCTGCCAATGCCGAACTTTATCAGTAACAAACAGCGCTATGAGCAGGGATCTGAATATACGTGTCAGCATCATCGAGGACGACGAGACGATCAGGGACGGGTATGCCTACCTGATCGGGCAGACGCCGGGGTACACGGTGGTGAGCACCTATGCTTCTTACGAGGAAGCCGCCAGGAAGATCGCCCATGACGATGCCGATGTGCTGCTGCTGGATGTGGAGCTGCCGGGGACTTCGGGCATTGACGCGCTGCCGAAGCTGAAGAAGCTGCTGCCGGAGACGCATATCCTGATCCTGACGGTGTATGAGCAGGACACGCTGATCTTCCGCGCGCTGGGGAACGGCGCCGCGGGGTACCTGACGAAAAATACGCCGCCCGAGAAGATCATCGCCGCCATCCACGAGGTGATGGAGGGCGGAGGGCCGATGAGCGCGCACATCGCGCGGATGGTGATCCGGTCGTTCCAGCGCAACGAGGCATCGCCGCTGACACGCAGGGAAACGGAGATACTGGAGCAGATCGCCACGGGCAAAGGACGCAAGCGGATCGCGGAGGAGCTGTTCATTGACCTCGAAACCGTGAAGTCGCATATTAAGAATATTTACCACAAACTGAACGTACACAGCAAGGCGGATGCCATAAAAACGGCGCGGGATAATAAATTCATCTGACCTATCTTTGCGCCGCTATGCAGATCGAAGTACTGAAATCCAAGATTCACCGGGTTAAGGTCACCGAGGCCAACCTGCACTACATCGGCAGCATCACCATTGATGAAAGCCTGATGGAGGCGGCCAACCTGATCGAGAACGAGAAGGTACAGGTAGTGGACATTGACAATGGAGAACGCCTTGAGACCTACGTGATTAAAGGTCCGCGCGGCTCCGGTGTGATCTGCATGAACGGCCCCGCCTCGCGGCGCGTCTCGGTGGGCGACACGGTGATCGTGATCTCCTACGCGACGATGGATTTTGAAGCGGCCAAACGGTACAAGCCGGTGATCATCTTTCCCCGCGAGGACAATACCCTTTAGTCCGCCGGCACATGGATATGTACGCCGAAACCCTTATCTTGCCGGCGTTTGCCCCCATAACACATACAGATGACAAAGCGGATCCTGCGCATGGCCGTACAGTACGGTCTCTTTCTCGGCCTGGGCGTGCTGCTGGTATGGTGGCAGGCCAGCAGGATCACTCCTGAAGAGCGGACGCAGATATGGGTTTCCCTGGGGGAGGTGCGTGACCGCGCCTGGCTGCTGGTGCCGGTTTTTTTCATCGGCTTCTTCTCCCACCTCTTCCGCGCCCTGCGCTGGAAGCTGCTGCTGGAGCCGCTCGACATCAGGCCTTCGAATATCAATATCACCAGCGCCGTGCTGATCGGCTACCTGGCGAACCTGCTGGTGCCGCGCATGGGCGAGGTGGCGCGGTGCACCGTGCTCGCCAAGTATGAGCGGCAGCCGGCGGACAAGATCATCGGTACTATCGTTGCGGAGCGGTCGTTCGACCTGCTGTGCCTCGGCGTGATCATCGTGCTGGCGTTCCTGCTGCAGACGCAGGTCATCTCGGCGTATTTCGACCGGGAGATGGCCGCCTATCTCTCGAAAGGGCCGGCCATCGCCATCGCGGCTGCCTGCGGGATATTGCTGATCCTGCTGCTGGTGTTCATTTACCGGAAGACAAAGAACTCGAAGGTGGGGCATTTCATCGCCGGCATGGCCGACGGCGTGCGCGCAATCCTGCGGATGAGGCGGAGCGGGCTGTTCCTGTTTCATACCTTTATGATCTGGCTCTGCTACCTGCTGCAGATATATGTCGGCTTCAAGAGCATTGTCGCCACGGAGTCGCTCTCCCTGCTGGCGGCGATGGCGGTGCTGATCTTCGGCAGCATCGGCATGATCGTGACGCCGGGCGGGCTGGGCGCTTACCCGATAGCGGTGCAGAAGATCCTCACCGTGTACGGCGTTGAGCAGGCCTACGGCTTTGCCTTCGGCTGGGTGGCCTGGTCGGCGCAGACGGGTACGTTGCTTATTCTCGGGCTTATCGCTTTCCTTGTGTTACCTGCGTATAACCGCAAGTATCAGGGGCGAGGATTGAGGGTTGAGGATTGAGGGTCGTATCACTGCACCGGATATGTCTCAGGGATGAGGGTTAAGGGCTGAAGATTGCGGGTTGTATAACTGCACCAGATATGGATAGAATACAGTGGATAGAACATAAGATCTGCACCCGCGAGACGGCTGTGCACCGTTGCAACGCGCTGCGTACTACAAGCAAGCGGATCGTTTTCACCAACGGCTGCTTCGACATCCTGCACCGCGGCCACCTCGAGCAGCTGGCCAGCGCCGCCGACCTCGGCGACGTGCTGGTCGTAGGCGTCAACACCGACGCCTCTGTGCAGGGGCTGAAAGGGCCGGGACGGCCGGTAAACCGCGAGCAGGACCGCGCCTTCCAGCTGGCGGCGCTGCTGTGCGTGGATATTGTCTGCCTGTTTGATGAAGATACCCCTGCGCAGCTGATCGAGGCGATCCGGCCGGACGTGCTGGTAAAAGGAGGAGACTATACGGCAGATCAGGTTGCAGGCGCCGACTTCGTGCTGCGCCACGGCGGAAGGGTCGAGATCATCCCCTTCGTACCCGGCTATTCCACCTCCTCCCTGATCACGCGCATCCGGGAGCTATAATTCTCATTCCTTTCGTCACAATTTAAAACTACTTCTCCTTCAGTACCTGTCTGCTGCGGTATAATCTTGCAGACAAAGAACACGTCACAATTCAAAGGCACTTCTCCTCAGCCCGCGATCTTCAACGCTCAATCTTCAGCCCTCAATCCCGATTATTAAGGAATTGTAAACTTTCCCGTTTTTGCGTCCCTTATGTTACCGCCACTCGGGGTTTACCGGTAATTTTGTGTTTTCCAGCGCCTGGTAAAAATGTTTTTTTGCCTTTTGAGCAGGCTGTTTAAACTCCTTACGACTTGAAGTCCGTCAAAACATTCACACGCGATCTGAGCTGGCTGGCTTTCAATGCCAGGGTATTACAGGAAGCGAAAGACCCTTCCGTGCATCTGATGGAAAGGCTGCGCTTTCTCGGCATCTTCTCCAATAACCTCGATGAATTTTTCCGTGTGCGCGTGGCCACGCTCAACCGGATGATCCGCCTGGGGAAGGCGGCGAAGGTGCACCTCGAAAGCAACCCGGAGCAGATACTCCGCCAGATCCACCAGACGGTCATTGAGCAGCAGCATGAGTTCGACCGCATCTATGCCGGCGTCATCAGGGAGCTGGCGAAAAATGGTATCCATATCAGGAACGAACACCAGCTCTCCCGGGAGCAGAAGGTCTTCGTGCGCCGGTATTTCGACGAAACCGTGAGCACGCACCTTGTGCCGCTGATGATCGAAAGCATCCCTGCGATGCCGCTGCTGCACGACAAGTCCATCTACCTCGCCTGTGTGCTGGGGCAGACGGGCAACGCCATGCTGCAGCGCTATGCGCTGATAGAGATACCTGCGCGGGAGCTGCCGCGCTTCCTGATCCTGCCCTCGGAGGAAGGACAGCAGAATATCATTCTCCTCGAAGACATCATCCGCTTCAACCTGTCGCGGCTGTTCGGTCCGTTCGGCTTCGACCGCTTCCTGGGGTATATCATCAAAGTGACGCGCGATGCGGAGCTGGAGACGGATAACGATGTGAACACCAACCTGATCGAAGAGCTGGAGAAGGGACTGAAAAACCGGAAACGAGGCCGTGCGACGCGGTTTATATACGACCGGCGTATTGACCCGGGACTGCTGGATTATTTGGTCAAACGATTAAATCTTTCGAAGAAAGACAACCTGATACCGGGAGGGAGGATCCACAATTTCAAGGATTTCATGAACTTCCCCGCTTCCGTCTTCAACGACCTGCACCCGCGGCGCAAGCCTTTTGTACACCCGTTGCTGCGGCAGCCGGTACGGATTATGAAGGTGATGGAAGAACGGGATGTGATGCTGCATTTCCCTTATCACTCCTTCGATTCCCTGCTCGACCTGCTGCGCGAGGCTGCTATTGACCCCTTCGTGCAGCGCATACGCATTACCTGTTACCGGCTGGCCAGGGAATCAAAGATCATCAACACGCTGATCAACGCCGTGCGCAACGGCAAGCAGGTGACGGTGATGCTGGAGTTGCGCGCCCGCTTCGATGAAGAGGCCAACCTGCAATGGAAGAACCGGCTGGAAGAGGAAGGCGTGAAGGTGCTGCTCGGCCTGCCGGATATGAAAGTGCATGCCAAGCTCTGCGTGATCAGGAAAACAGAATTCGGCAAGACACGCCAGTACGGCTTCGTGAGCACCGGCAACCTGAACGAGGCGACAGCGCGCTACTACAGCGATCATTGCCTGCTGACGACCAACCGGAATATCATTTCGGACATCAACCGCATCTTTGACTTCCTGGAACATACGCATCCCAGGATGGAGGCGCTGAAACGCTGCAGGACGCTCTCCGTATCGCCCGGGTATATGCGGCCGTTCTTTGCCGAATGCATCCGGAAAGAGATCAGGAATGCCAAGCGGAAAAAGCCGGCATCCATTATACTGAAGATGAACAGCCTGGTGGACCAGGAGCTGATCAGCCTCCTGTATGACGCCGCCAGGGCGGGCGTGGACATACACATGGTCATCCGCGGCATCTGCTGCGCTTACACGCAGCAGAAGTTCATGAAGAAAGAGATGCACGCCATCAGCATCATTGACGAATACCTGGAGCACGGACGGGTGTTTGTATTTGAGAACGGCGGCAGGCAGACGGTGTTTATCTCTTCGGCCGACTGGATGGTGCGCAACCTGGATCATCGCGTGGAGGTGGCCTGCCCGATTTATGATGCGGACATACAGAAAGAGCTGACGGATATACTGCAGATCGAGCTTGCGGAAAACGTAAAAGGGCGTATATTGGACAATGAACAGACCAACGCTTATGTGGCGCACGGACCGGGCATGCCGGAGGTGCGCTCCCAGATAGCGGTATACGACTACCTGTTCCACAAAAAGTATTAGCTTGATCCTCGCCGCCATAGATATCGGCTCCAACGCGGTGCGCCTCCTGGTCTCCGAGGCGGTGCCCTATCACGATGCCACGGATTATACCAAGCTGCTGCTGGTAAGGATACCGCTGCGCCTCGGCTTCGACGTATTCGGCAAAGGGTTGATCGACGAGGATAAAAAAGGACGGCTGATCGAAACGCTGAAGGCCTACCGTCACCTGATGAACGTGTACCGCGTAGACGCATGGCGTGTCTGCGCCACCTCGGCCATGCGGGACGCAGCCAACAGCGACGCCATCATCGAAGCGGTGCGGCAGCAGACCGGGCTGACGATCGAAGTGATCAGCGGGGAAGCAGAGGCGGGCATTATCTATGAAACGCATATTGCCGAGCATCTCGGCAGCGGCAAATCATACCTGTATATAGACGTCGGCGGCGGCAGCACGGAGGTGACGCTGTTTTCGGGCGACAGGACCGTCTTCCGCGAGTCGTTCAACATCGGTACGATACGCCTGCTGCAGGGGCAGGTGGGCGAGGAGCAGTGGGAGCAGATGAAAAAGTTCATCAAGGCGAACATCCCCGGCCGCCAGCAGGTGGCGGCGATCGGTAGCGGCGGGAACATCAACAAGGTCTTTTCCCTCTCGAAGCGCAAGGAAGGCAAGCCGCTGTCGCTGGAGCTGCTGCAGGATTATTACGATGAGCTGCGGTCGGTGAGCGTCGAAGACAGGATGCACCTGTACCAGCTGCGTCCCGACCGTGCGGATGTGATCGTGCCGGCGCTGCAGCTATATACCTCCGTGATGCGGTGGGCCGGTGCGGAGGCGATCTATGTGCCGCGCATCGGGCTCGCCGACGGGCTGGTGCGGATGTTATATAAAGAGAAAAGCGGCGGCTGACCTCAGCCCGCGCGGAGTGCGCTGATCCTTTCCGTCAGCACCGGCTCCGCTTTCCGGAACATGTGCAGCAGGCGTTCGAGCGCGGCGGGTATCTGCGATCTGTCTTCCTGCTGCGCCTGCACTTCTACCTGCTGCAGGTCTTCCAGCATCCCCGGTATGCCGATCACGCCGAGACCCGACTTCAGCGCATGCGCCTGGCGGTGGACGGCATCCCAGTCCTTCCCTTCGCGGACGTATGTCTCCAGGCTGGTCAATCCCTTCCGCATATTTTCGAGGAAGATGGACATCACCTGCTTCTGGTAACCCGGGTCACCGCCCGAAAGCTCCACCAGGTAATCGAAGTTGACTACGGTCTGTTCCTGATCGTTCATGCTGTGTACAAAATTAGCATTTGCCGCGGGATATAACAGCTTTTCTGCCGGTTAACGGAGCAGCTGAAAATCCCCTTTCTTGATCTCTTTCGCGCCGCCGATGCTGAATTTTACCAGGTAAAAATACGTTCCTACCGGTGCTGCGACGCCTTTATAACGTCCATCCCATCCCTGGTACTTATCTCCGGTGGTAAATACACATTCCCCCCATCTGTTGTATATACTAAACAGGAAGTCATCCGCCATACCGATACTACCTATAACGCGGAAAATATCATTAAGCCCATCCCCATTCGGACTGAAGGCGTCCGGCAATAACAGCCGGCAGTAAACCATTTCAATGGCAATACTGTCCGTATCCTCTCCGCAGGAGTTGACCCCGGAAATACTGTACACGCCCGGGCGGATTACGTGCAGCACATCGCCGGTTGTACCGTCAGACCACACTAATGTATCCGTATAGGTATGATAGGCGGATAACATGAGCCGGGTGCCGGTACAAACCAGGGTGTCGTTGCCAAGCTGCACTTCGGGCATATGTCCGGCAAGTACCCTGATGCTGTCGGCAGCAGTACACTGATATGCCGAGATCATATTCAGGATGTATAATCCTGCAGCCCTTGCTTCAATCATACGGGTGGTCGCTCCCGTATTCCAGGTATATGTCGCGCCGTCTTCTTCAGGCCCCTGTAATGAAACGGCGGCGCCGGGACATAATGTCAGATCCGGACCCAGATTGATTTCCGGGGGCGGCATCGCCGTAATATGTACTGTATCGGCAGCCTGGCATCCGTCGAGGCTGATACGCAGCACATAACGGCCTGTTCCAGATACATTTATATAGGGAGCTGTACTTCCCGTGCTCCATTCATAAGCAGCTCCCGGGATTTCCATACCGATCCTTAACGGGTACTGGGCACAGATGATGCTGTCCTGCCCGATATCCAGTACCGGCTTTTTCGTTACCTGTATGGAGATCGTATCGGCGCCGATACAGCCATTGCGTGATACCTGCAGCCAGTAGCGTCCGCCGGACGTCACCAGCATCTGGGTATCGGCAAGCCCGTTACTCCATAAATAGGTGCTGCCTGCGGGCTGCGGTGCATGCAGCAGCAAGGGTATATCTGTATCACAGATCGCAGTGTCCCGGCCAAGGTCTACAACAGGAGACGGTTTGGTCCCTATTGCTACGGTATCTGCCGCAACACAGCCACCCGAGATAACTTTCAGCCAGTAGCTGCCCGGCACGTAAACGGCCAGGCTGTCGGCGGCAGTGCCGTTACTCCACTGGTAAATGCTCCCGGCAGGTTGCGAAGCATGCAATATCAACGGCAAAGCCCCAGCGCAGACAACCGTATCCGGCCCCAGTTCCACGGCAGGGGATGGCACTATTCCTATTTGTATGCTGTCCGCCGCAATGCAGCCTCCCGACGAAACCTGCAGCCAGTAGCGGCCGGCAGCATGTACCGCCAGGCTGTCCGCCGTAGTGCCGTCGCTCCATTGATAACTGCTTCCGGCAGGCTGGGATGACCGCAGCACCAGCGGC
>Ga0206101_1000131_pt1 | contig 18839 bp, 18 predicted proteins | sample 1B0metagenome_FD_148613 | JGI IMG/M metagenome (GOLD analysis project Ga0206101, IMG submission 148613) | Enriched microbial communities from leaf-cutter ant dump, University of Wisconsin, Madison, United States - 1B0 | ecosystem: Environmental > Terrestrial > Nest > Insects nest > Nest dump... | reverse complement strand
CGTCGAGCAGCAAGGTGCCGCCGTTGGCTTCCTCGAACTTGCCGATACGGCGCGCGATGGCGCCGGTAAAGGCGCCTTTTTCATGGCCGAAAAGTTCGGATTCCAGAAGGTTTTCGGGAATGGCGGCGCAGTTGAGTGAAATGAAAGGGCCCGTATTGCGCTTGCTTTTCCGGTGAATGTAGCGGGACATGACTTCCTTGCCCGTGCCGGACTCGCCGGTAATCAACACGGTGGCGTCCGACGGCGCGATGCGGTCGGCGATTTGCAGCACGGCCTTCATCGCGGGATCCGATGCGATCATCGCGCTGCTTTCCTCGGTAATCGCCTGCAAGACGGCGGCGATCAGGTCGGCATCGGGCGGCAGGGGGATGTATTCCTTGGCGCCCGCCTTGATGGCTTTCACCGCGGCGGCGGTATCGTTGTCGATCCCGCAGGCGACGACGGGAGCGGCGATGCGTTCCGCCTCCATCTGGGCGATCATGCCGGCAATGTCCTGCTTGACGTCGATCATGATGATATCCGCGCCCTTGCCGTTGCGCAGGGCGCCCATGGCTTGCTCTGTATCCTCGCAATGCGTGACCTTCGCCCCGCGGGCGATGGCGATCTTACCGGCGGTGCTGATTTGGCCGTTAAGGCTGCCGACAATCATCAGGCGCATGGTTTCATACTTCCTTATTCTTCATCACGTGGCATATATATCTGCTATATCCGCCTCCTGCGGCCGGGCGGCGGCAAGCTCTGCCGCCAGCGGGGCAGGGGTCAGCTGTTGCGGTCGGATTTGACGATTTCCGTCATGGTGACGCCGAGACGGTCCTCGACCACAATCACCTCGCCGCGCGCGACGAGACGGTTGTTGACGTAAATGTCGATGGACTCGCCTACCTTGCGGTCCAGCTCCACCACGGCACCACGGCCCAGTTTCAAAAGCTGGCTGACCTGCATGGAGGATTTGCCCAGCACGGCGGAAATCTGCACCGGAATATCATAAATCGCGTCGATGTCCTTTTTGCGGACTTCGGTGACGGCCTGTTGTTCGACTTCTTCGAACTCGACGTTGTTGCTCGGATCTTCTGCCATGGTTCAAACTCCCCGTTTAGATGTTGTTTGGCATTTTTCGCGTGTGAAAAAATGGTTCATTCGTTCTTGCCGTCCAGCGTGGCTTTCATGGCGGCGAAGCTTTTGGCGAATTCGCCCTCGATCTGGGCAAACAGGCGCTCGTACAGGCGCTCCGCGCCGCCGTCCGCCCATTCGACGCGGCAGTCGCTCGGCCCCATCGCGTCGTCGGCGATCAGGATCAGCTTGCCGGCGAAGCCGCGCTGCAGGGCGAGGTCGTCCACGCGCGCCTTCAGCGCGTCAAGATGCTGCGTCGGCACCGTGACGGCGATGCGCGGCTCGTCCTTGCGGACGTCGAGGGTTTCGACGATCACGCGCTCGATTTCCTCCAGCGCGGATTTCTGCGCGAATTGCGGCAACAGCTTGTGCGTCACGCGCAGCGCCAGCTTGGTGGCCTGCATCATGTTCTCGACTTCGCGGCGCTCTTCCGCGGCGATGAGCGTTTCGATCATGCCGATCAGGTTGTCGACAAGATCGGCAAGGCGTTTTTCCTGCGCGGCCTGCGCCTCGGTCATGCCTTCGGCCCGGCCCTGCGCATGGCTTTGGCTTTTGGCCAGCGCCAGCTGCTCCTCGGAATACGAAACGACTTCCGGTTCGGGCTCCGGCTGTTTGTCGAAGTCGTTGGTGTCGAACATGAACTTTTTCATATTTTCGCCGTCATTTTTAGTAGATGAGCTCATCTTCATCCTTGGAGGTTACGATCGTGATCTCGCCGCGGTCGGCCAGGTCCTTGGCGGTATTGACGAGGCTTTGCTGCGCTTCTTCGACTTCCTTCAGACGGACGGGGCCCATCGCGGACATGTCTTCCTTCATGATCTTGCCCGCGCGTTCGGACATATTGGAGAAGAAGAGGTCTTTCATCGCATCCGATGCGCCTTTCAGGGCGATCGGCAGCTTTTCCTTGTCGGCGGAGCGGATCAGCGTCTGGATCGCGCCGGGGTCGAGCTTGCCCAGATCCTCGAAGGTGAACATCAGGCTGCGGATTTTCTCGGCGGATTCAGGATTGCGCTCTTCCAGCGAGGTCATGAACTTGCCTTCCACGCTGCGCTCGAGATTGTTGAAGATCTCCGCCATGATTTCGTGGCTGTCGCGGCGGCTGGCGCGCGAGAGGTTGGGCATGAATTCCGTGCGCAGCGTTTTTTCGACGTCGTCGAGCACTTCCTTTTGCACGGCCTCCATGCGCAGCATGCGCATGACGACTTCCATGGCGAAGCCCTCGGGCAGCAGGGCCAGCACCTTGGCCGCGTGTTCGGGCGTGATCTTGGACAGCACCACGGCCACCGTCTGCGGGTACTCCTTTTGCAGGTAGGTCGAGAGGATTTCCTCGTTCACGTTGGAAAGCTTTTCCCACATGGTACGGCCAGCGGGGCCGCGGATCTCTTCCATGATGGTATCGACCTTTTCCTTGCCCAGCACCTTGGCAAGCAGGCGCTCCGTGCTGTCCAGCGTCCCGACGAGGGAGTTGGTCGAGGTAATGCTTTCCGCGAACTCGATGAACAAGCGCTCCACGACGCTGGAGCTGACCTTGCCGAGGTTCGACATGGTGTGGGACAGGTTGAGGATTTCCTCTTCATCCAGCTGCTCGAAAATCTTGGCGGTATATTCCTCGCCGAGAGAGAGGAGGAGGATGGAGGCTTTTTCCGTGCCTGTCAGTGTGCGGTAATCTTCGCGGACGCGCATCGTTTAACTCTCCTGTGACATCCACTGGCGGATGACGGAAACGGTTTCGTTCGGGTGGCTGGTGACCAGTTCGCTGATTTTCTGCACGCTGGAGGCTTTGACCTTTCCCTCCACGGCGCTCATGTCGACCATGCTGTCAAGGCCTGCCTGCATGCCGCCGCCTTCCATCCCCGGGGGCAGCATGCCGCCGGGGCCTGCCAGCTGCGGCTGCATCTGGCCGCCCGGCAGCATGGCGGGCATGTCATCTGCGTGATGCAACGCATCCTGCGATGCCGTTTTGGCGGCGGCGGCGAAATGCGTGATCAGCGGGCGGAAAACGGCCAGGATCGCCAGCACGGCGACCAGCACGAGCGCCAGCGTTTCGGCAAGGCCGATCAACTCGGCGCGTTCAAAGCCCATGATGAGGCTGGTATCGGCGGCGGCGTCGAAGAAATCGCTTTCGGCGAACTGCATGTTCAGCACTTCCACCGTATCGCCGCGCATGTCGTCATAGCCGACGGCGGATTTGACGAGGGTGGCGATCTTGTCCAGTTCCTCCGGAGCGCGGGGAACGTAGACACGGGGCGCCGCCCAGTCATCGCCGGCGCCCTGGGGTTTCACGGCGTTCGGGTCGGGCTCATAGCGGCCGTCCACCACGACGGCAACGGAGAGGCGCTCCACCTGGCCGCCCGCGCGCACGACGTTCTCCGTCGTTTTGCTGATTTCGAAATTGGTGACTTCCTCCGTGCGGTTGCTGGTGCTGCCGGCCGCGCTGTTACTGCCGCCGCCGGGCAGGCCCGGCAAGTTGGTCTGCACGGAAACGGGTGCGTTGGCGGAGGCGGAATTGTCGACGCTTTCATCCGTGACGGTCTGGGTGGATCGCACGACCTGGCCATCGGGGTTATAGGTTTCGGAATTGCGGCTGACGACGTCGAAGTTCAACTGCGCGGCGACCGTCGCGCGCACCTTGCCGTAGCCGACCACGCGGGACACCATATCCTCCACGGCGCGGGTCATGCGTTGTTCGTAGTTCATACGCATTTCATCGCCGGTGCGGGCGGTGGCGGCGTTGTCGGCGCTATCCTCGCCGCGGGCGAGCAGGTTGCCGCTCTGGTCGATGATCGCCACATGCGATGCCTTCAACTGCGGCACGGCGGCGGCAACCAGATGCTGGATCGCCTGGATTTGTTCGCTGCTGATGCTGGTGCTGCGCAGGTTCACGAAAACGCTGGCGCTGGCCTGGCGGTTTTCACGGCTGAACAATTCGCGCTGCGGCAGGACAAGGTGCACCCGCGCGCTCTTGATCGGCGTCAGCGTGCTGATGGTGCGGGAAAGCTCCCCCTCCATCGCGCGGAGCTGGTTGATGTTCTGGCGGAAGCTGGTGCCGCCGCCGAAGCTTTCTTTCTGGTCGAAAATCTCGTAGCCCATGGAGCCGCTGCGGGGCAGGCCTTCCTCGGCCAGCAGCATGCGCGCGCGGCCGACGTCCTTGTTCGGGACGGAAACCTGCGTGCCGTTGTCGTCCAAACGGTAGGCGATGCGCGCGTTATCCAGCTTCGCGGCGATTTCCGTCGCGTCCGATGTCGCAAGATCGCCGTAGAGCAGGGTCATGCTGGGCGTGCTGCCGCGCGCTGTGATGAAAATGAAAAAGATGATGAGGCCGAACAGCGTCAGCGTCATGATGATCAGGCGCGCAGGCCCAAGATTTTTCAGCGTCTCAAGAAAAGAATCCACGTTCGCTCACCTTGCTTTGAAAGATTCAAAGAAGGGAATCCCGGCGTATAGATAGAATATATTAGAAACCCGAAACCCCACTTCTACACATTAACGAATTTTCGGCGACTAGGCAAATTTTGCCTGCTTTTTGAAAATCCCTACGTATCCCATTGTTGTCATTCAATATCCATGCCCGGGGCGTATACATATTGATAATATAGGATGTTTATTGCGATTTGTATAACAAATCTTTGTTTTTTATAGGTATTTTACGGGCTTTCCCAATCCTGAAAGTAAACAAAAGATTAATATTTAGTTAATGAAGTATTAATAAAATATTAATATGCTAAAAACTGCCTAAAATGCAATAAAGTGCTTATTTTATAGGCATTTTTTACTTGAAAATTGTCGTCATATTCTGTAGTATTGAAAGTGTAGGAGTGGGTTACCTGTAGGGGGTAACTCTTATTCGTGCGATAGGATCATAGGATATGATTGACGCTGTCAGCACATTGTCGGTTCAGAGCGCGGCTCTGAGGGGAAGCCCTCAGAACGTTGCTTCTTTTGCATCCGCGGCCGTCAAGGGCGGGGTGGATCTTTACGCCAATATGCCCAAGCTGGGGACGCGTTTATATGTGCGGATCGATAGCGCAGCCGAACGCGCCATTCTGGAAGTCCGCGCCAGCGAAACCGGCGAAGTCGTCAATCAATATCCGTCCGAAGCGCAAATCAAGGCTTTTCAACGTGCTGAAAAACTGGCTACGGCCCGTGCCGAGCAGGAAGCCGCCCGTGACGTGCGCGAGTCCGCCGCGCGCCGTGCGGGAACCGCTCCGCCGCCACAGCAAAGCCGCGATATTCAGGCGCCGGAACCGGCGCGGACGCAACAATCCGCATCGGTGAATGCGTCTTCCGGTGTGACGGCATCGTCGCCGCAAGTCAACGCGCCTGTCGCCCCTGAGGCATCCGTTTCCACCGGCTATAGCGATACAGGCTCCATGCAATCCGTTCTTGTGTAATTTTATTTCACGCTTAAGTGCCGTAACGCCCTGACAGGGCGTTTTTTATTTGACGTATTATCGAAAACCGCCTATCTTTCCCTGGCTTCGGAAAATAAAGCTGCCAGAAGGAGAGCCATTCGTGAGCAAAAAGAAATTTACCCTCCCCGTCCTCAAGGAAGATCCCCGTCATGCCGTGACGTTGCAGGAAGCTTTCGACGATCTGCGTCGCCGAGCGCCGGATTTGGCGGACGAGCTTGCGGATGAAATTGAAGCGCGCCTCAAAAAAACGCGCAAGCCGCAAGGCCCGACTCCCAAACAAAAATGACCCCAAAACAAAAATAAGCAATAAAGAAAATCGAATTATAGAGGATTGCCATGCCGTTTCGTTTCCTGTCACGCCGAAAAGCGAAAAAAGACGCCGATGCCGCTTCGACGTCCGTGACCGTTCAAATCGACAAGGAAATAAAATCGATGCTGGCGGCGTTTTATCTGGCGGCGGGCGCTTCCGGTGCGGCGATGGCGGGTCTGAGCGGCGCGGCCTTCCTGGACAAGGACGGGCGTGCGGCCTTCGACCATTGCGTGCGCGGCGGCAATGTTTGCGCCGAAGCGGAAATGGAATCCGTGCGCCGTTTCGAAAGCCGCGCGCAATGGCAGCTTTCCGCTTCATTTCTTTTCATGTCTTTCGGGCCTGCCGCCGCGTTCATGCGGTCCGGTGCGAGAAGCGCCGCGCGCCAGGCCATGCGGGATGAAGAAAAACGCGAGCAGATGTGGGGGCTGCGTATGGATTTGCGCAAGGAGCAACGCGAGAACGATCGTTTGCAAGAGGAACTGGCCGCATTGAAAAGCGAGATCGCCCCTTATCGCGCGCAGGCCGCCGCCGATGCGGCAAAAGCGGCCCGGGACGCCGCGCGGAAAGAAGAGGCGGCACGTATCGCGGCCGCTACGGGTTTGCAGCAAAATATCGGCATTTCAAAGCCGGTGACGCTGAAACGGAAATAAGGGGCCGCGCCGGCTCTAGTGCCGTCAACACCATATTTCTCGATCGTTCCGCTGACAGATGGCTACAAATCTGCTGTCATGCCCGCACATGCATGTTTTGCATGCACAGCATGACGTGCGGGTAGGGCAGCTTTTTATCTGCGCTATGGAATATTCGCGTAATATTTTTTAACGCAAGCAGCTATGCGCAGCCGTCCTAAGCGAGATTGTCAGTCGGATTGCTTTCCGGCGGCGTTTGCGGGGCGGTGTTTTCCGCCGCTTTGGGCTGTTTCATCAGGCCGGCCGCGATGTTGCGGTTGATCTCGATGAGCGCGCTGATTTTTTCCGGCGTCGTCTCGGCGAGAATATCCGTGGAGCGTTTGAAAACGAAAAGGCCGAGGGAGGCGATGTTGTTCTTGATCTCCTGCGGCAGCGGGTGGGCGTCGTTCATCGTTTCGTTGACGAAAACCATCCAGAGCTTGCGGTTATATTCCACCGCATGGCCGATGTCTTCCAGCGGCACAGCATCGCCGTTGGCAAGGCGTTTGGAAAGCTCCTCCAGCTGCCGGGCGGATTTCAGCAGGACCTTGCCCTCCAGCGAGCGTTGATCCGTGACGCCGGCGGTATTGCCGTATGCGTCTGCTGCCTGCGTATAGGGATTCTTATTTGACATTGCCGATCAACTCCGCTTCATGTTCGATGAGAAGTCGCGCTTCCTTCAGCGCTTTGTAATAGTGGCCGTTCATGATGTGTTCGTTGATGATCATGAAAAACGTGCTGGTGCTGGGCGCGGCGTTCTGGATGTCGCGGATCTGCGCAAAATAGGCGTCATGCAGGGCGGCGGGATCCTGCGACAGGTACATCAGCTGTACGGTGAAATAAATCCGCTTGCACGGCGTATTGGCTTCTTCCTCCCGCATGATGTCTTTTTCGCGCAGGATGGCGGCCGCGCCTTCGATATGCAGGCGCGTACGGTTGTCGTCATTGGTGATGAGCGCCGTGCCGATGATAATGCGTTCAGAGGGTTTCAGGTCGATGATGAGTGCCATGAGATTCTCTCCGGTCTTATTTTGCATGAAATTCTTTCACGCTTACTATACTCCATTATAACGCAATCCGCTTAAGAAAGAGATAAATTTTTTAAGAAGACAGGCTTTAAGGAGGCAAAAAAAGAAACGGCGGGAAAATCCCGCCGTTCCTTTTTTGCGTGTTCCGGATTAGAACAGGCTCAGTACGGACTGCTGCGCCTGGGAAGCCAGGGACAGAGAGGTGATACCCAATTGCTGCTGCGTCTGCAGGGCCAGCAATTTCGCACCTTCCTCGTTGTTGTCTGCCAGTACGAGCTTGTCGGAACCTTCTTTCAGCGTATTGATCAGGTTCTGCGTGAAGTCTTCACGCGTCTGCATGATGTTCAGGTTCGTACCCAGGGAACGTGCCGTTGCGCGGGCCAGGTCCAGAGCGTCACTGATTTCGTCAAGTGCGGCCTGTGCTGCCGTTGCGGAGGAGAAGTCGGCAGCGGAGATGTCCAAGTCGCCGGCGCTCGTGAAGTCGACACCCGTAACGGTCAGGCTGGAAGAGCCGTCTTCGTTGAAGGTGACGGACAGCGAACCGTCTGCCAGCAGGTTGGTACCGCGGTAGCCGGCGTCAGGTGCGACGGAGTCCAACTGGGAGATAAGTTCATCATAGCTGTCTTGCAGAGAGGTGACATCCGCCGGCGCGCCGCCTGCAGCGTTTGCCTGGTCAAGCGCCTCTTGCGCAACGGCCTGCATCTGCTCCAAAAACGCCGTCATGGTCGTGATACCCTGGTCGGCTGCTTTGATGGTCTGGATGCCCTGTCCGATGCCGTCCAGCAGACGGGAAAGGTCGTTTGCACGGTTGGTCAGGGATTGCGATGCGAAGAACGAATTCGCATTGTCCAGCGCGCTGTTGACCTTTTTACCGGTCGCGAGGCGAAGCTGGGTTTGGTCCAAAAGTTTTTGCGTCCCTTGCAGAGAAAGAAGGTTCGTACGAAGGGCAGATGTAAGGGTGACTTCTTTAGCCATGATGCATGTTCCTTTCCTAGGTAATGCGTTTCGATGTAGCGGTCTTTGAAGGATACTCCTTCGACCATAAGTTCATTCTCGCACGAGAATCATTAACAATTGGTTACTAAAAGAGGGTTTTTTAGAAATTTTTTTGATTTAAATTATTGTTTTTATTGTATTTATTTAAACGTGCGAGACCGCCGGGGCTTCTGCCCCGACGATCCCTGAAGGTTTTCCGGATCAACCGTTCTGGTTTACCGGGTTATGGCTGTATCCTTAGCGGATCTGCAGCAATTCCGCCGTCATCTGGTCCGCCGTGGTGATGACTTTGGTATTGGCGGAATAGGCGCGTTGCGTGATGATCATCTTGGAGAATTCATCCGCCAGATCCACGTTGGAGCCTTCCAGCGCCCCGCCGTTGATCAGGCCCGCGCCGCCCGTGCCGGGCTCCAGCAGGTTCAGCGTGCCGGAAGTGTCGGATTCGCGGTAAACGTTGCCGTCCAGTTCCGACAAGCCGTTGATGTTGGGGAAGGTCGCGACCGCCAGGCGGTATACATTGCGCGACAGGCCGTTGCTGAACTGCGCCGTGACCGTGCCGTCGTTGCCGATGGAAACGCCCGTCTTGAAGCCCAGCGGCGAACCGTTCTGGCTTTCCGAGATCACGGTGTAGTCGCTGGATTGCTGGCGCAGGCCGGAGAAGTCCAGCGCGACGTTCAGCGGATCGGCCCCGGGCGGCGTCCATGCCAGCGCGATGTTGACGTTGCCGTCCGCATCCGGCGTGGCGTTGATCGTGCCGTCCGTGTTGAAGTTGACGGCGCCGGTTTGCACCGTGCCGGCGTTGGTCGTAAAGGTAACCTGCCACCAGCCGCTCGGATTCGGCGTGCCGGAGGTGGTGACGCCGGGCAGCAGCGCAGGGTCGGCCGTCGGGGCGAAAGTGCCGGCGGCGATGCCAAGGGTGCCGTTTGCCAGCGGCGTGCCCGCGCCGTCTGCCAGCGTCAGCGTGCCGGCGGTATCCTCTATGTTCAAATGGCCGTTCGCATCCAGATAGGCGTTGATGTTGGCCAGCGCGTTCAGATCGGTCAGCAGTTTGTTGACGTCACCGTCCAGCGTGACGGTGTTGCCGTTGACGGTGAATGTATCGGTCCCGGGGCTGAAGTTGCCGCTTTGCGCGGACAAGTCCAGCGTGCCGATGGTGGAGCCGAGCGTGCTTTGCAGTCTTTCGAAGTTCATGGTGACGTCGTTGGCGTTGCCGAGGCTGTCGTAGAACGTCATGGCGCGGCTGAAGTTCGCGCCGCCCGTGACGGCCTGGTTCGCGTTCAGGGCAGCGGCGAAGGAAGCCTCGGTCGTGGTTTCGCTGATGCCGCCGCTGAAGGCCACGTCGACAGGGACGAGCGAACCGACCGCCGTGGAGCCGATGATGACGCCGTTCTGATCCAGCGGCCAGCCTTGCAGAATATATCCGGCGGTATTTTCCAGGAAGCCGTTCACGTTTTCGGTGAAGGAGCCGGCACGCGTATAAAGCGGCTCCGACGACGCGGAACTGCCCGCGCGCACGACGAACATGCCGTTGCCCGAGATGGCGAGATCCGTTGCGGAGGAGCTTTGCTGCAAGACGCCCGCCTGGCTGATGCGCGCGTTTTGGGCAACCTTTACGCCGCCCGGCGTATAAAGCGTCGACTGGTTTTGCGTCGTGACCAGGCTGGAGAAAGAAGCGTCCGTGCGCTTGTATCCCACCGTGCTGACGTTGGCGATGTTGTTGGAAATCATGCCGAGCGCCTGGCTTTGCGCGTTCAGGCCGGATGATGCGGTAAACATGGAACCGAAAACACTCATGATGAAACTCCCTGTTCTAAGCTGTGTTTTGTTGTTGGTGTCGTGCCGGCTTGCATCTTGCGGGTATCCGGCGGTTGTCGATGTTCAATCCCGAAAAATAACTTGCAACACTTGTGCCAGTTACGCGCCTTCGGGAATGGAAATTTTGCGCACTTCCGTCAGCGGGATTTTTTCACCGTTGATCACAAGCATCAGGTTGCCGTTGTCGTCGGATTCCAAACCGCTGACGTAGCCGGGCACGGATGTCGGGACGTTCAGCGACTGCGCGTCCTCGTTCATGGCCGTGATGGTCACGGTGTATTTGCCGGCGGCGACGGGATTGCCGTTTTTGTCCAGGCCGTTCCAGGTGAAGTCGTGGCGGCCGGCGGTTTTTTCCGCATCGGCGGAATAAATGACATCGCCGTCTTCATCCTTGATCGTGATCGTCGCCGTGCCGGCATCCTCCGGCATGACGTAGGAGAGAGTCGTATCCGTGCCGGGCGTTACGGCGAAGGTGTCGCCCGTGACCTCGACCATCTTGCCGATGAAGCTGACGCCCAGCGCCGTCATGTTCAGCGTTTGCATGGCCAGCAGGTTTTCAAGGTTGCTGTTCGTCTTGATCTGCTGCTCGACGGCGGAGAACTGCACCAGCTGGTTGGTGAATTCGTTCGTGTCCATCGGCGACAGCGGGTCCTGGTTTTGCAACTGCGTGGTCAGCAAGAGCAGGAAATCGTCGAAATCCTGGTTCAGCCGCGCGCCCGATTGCGCGGAGGCGCTGGCGGCGGTATTGGTAGAGCTGGAAACTTCCATGGCGGTTACTCCTTGTTCCCTAGACTATAATGTTCACGCCTTGCAGGCCGATATAGCCGGTCTGGCGTGTTTCAGCGGCGGCGTTCTGTGCCGCTTCGTTGTTATCGATGCCGTTTGCATTGCCGATGCCGCTCGCGCGTTTCGCGCCCGTGCCGCCGGCGTTATGACCCTCGGATTGCTGGCGCAGGTCAAAGCTCAGCGCGCCGTCTTTGGTATCAAAGCCCGCCTGTTGCAAGATACGCTCCAGGTGGGCGGAATCCTTTTGCAGCAGGGCCAGCGTCTCGGGGCGGTCGGCGGCGAGGTGCGCCTGCACACTGCCGTCGCGATGGAACTTCAGCTCAATATCCAGGCGGCCGAGATCGGCGGGCTCCAGTTGCAGCGTAAAACTGTCGATTTTCGCCGCGGCATTGCGCTGGATTTGCACCGCAATCATTTGCGTGGTTTGCGCGGGCAGGGCCTGTGCGGCGGCCTGCGCATGATATTGCGCGAAGCTTTGCGTCATGTGCTGCACGCCGCCGGCATCCGATGCGATCATGCCGCCGTCAGCGGCGGTGAAGAAGGCAAAGCCGTTTTGAGAAAAGCCATTTTGGTTAAAGCCGTTTTGCCCGAAAGTATTCTGCATATTGCCGCTGTGCTGACCGGTGACGGCCGGCGCCTGCGGCAGGGGTTTACCCTCCGTCTTGGCATCGGCGGCGGATTGTTGCGGGGCGGGCAGCGGTGCGTCATCGGCGGGCGCTGTGTTTGGCGCCTTGTTGCCCGGCTGCTGCTGCGGCCGGGTTTGCGGCTCTTCGCCTTGCAATTGCAAGATGTTTTGCAAGGCGGTCAAGCCCTGGCTGTCCGTCATCGCGGCAGCTGCCGCTTGCGCGGGTCGATCCGCCGAATCCGTGTTTCGCGTCTGTTGCAGCAAGGCGGCGATTTCCGCATCCGTATCGACGACATTATCGGTGCTGCCGTTCGCGCCCGGTTCGATACCGTTCAGCATGCGGGCCATATCGGCAAGGGTCATATCCACATCGGCGGCCGGCGGCAGGGCATCTGCATGCTGGATTTCCGTTGCCAGCGGGGCGGAGAGAAGCTGCATGATATTGGACGACAGCGCCTGATTGTTTTCCGTGCCCTGACCGTTCAGCATCGCGGCAATTTTTTCCGTCAGGGATTGGATATCAGCTTGCGACAGCGGCAGGTTTTGCTGGGCGGCGGCGGCATCGGTCGGTGACAAAATCATGCCCAGAAAGTCCGACAGCGTCGGACTTTGCGAGGACAAACCGTTGCCCTGAGCGGTTTTCTGCGCCGCCGTGGGGATCAGGTTCATGATGTTGTTCAGTGTTGTCACAATGACGCCTCATTCATTTATCCGCAAAGAGCTTTGCAGGAAGCGTGCCAGTTTCGGGCGGGGCACGTATTTTTGTGGTGGGGTTGTTGAAAAGGGAAGGCGCGCTGCGGGAAACAGCGCGCCCCTGGTTGGGAGACCAGTTCGGGAAAGGGAAAGTGCCGTTATCGCAGACGGATCAAAGGCTTTGATCCAGATTCAGCGACAGGCCGGAGGAAGCGGTGGATTGCATTTTTCCGCTTGCGGAATATTTATGGTGCGTGTCTTCGGTCACGCTGTCGCGCGCGACGTCGAGGATGCGGTTGACGAGGCGTTGCGTGCCGCGCTTCATGTTTTCAAGCGCGACCATGTTGTCCTGCAGGATATGGGTAAAGCGCATGCGCGTCATGATCAGGCGCTCGCGCAGGTCGCCTTCAAGGCCGGACATTTCCACCTGACGCCGGCTGAGCGATACCACCATATCCTGATAGGTTTTCGCAATCTCCCGCTTTTGCGGTTGCAGACCGTCCATGGTCTTGAAATCCGATTTTTTCAAGGCCAGCGTTTCGTCCGTCAGCAGCTTGCTGAAGCTTTCCAAAACACCGAGAATGTTCAGTACCTCGGTTTTAAGGGGCAGGGTTTGGGTAGCGGCTTGGGTTGTCATGTTATGCGTCTCCCTCTTGCAGGTTTTGTTGTAATTCGATCATGGCTTTCTGGATATGATCCGCAAGGCCGATGCTGTTCGTGCCGCGGGCCATGATCTTGCCGTATTCCTGTACCATCATGCCTTGCCACATTTTCTCGCCGGAGCCGCCGCCGAACATCGGGTCGGTGTCGATGCCGGCGAACATGTGGTTCAGCATTTCCCCGATGAACATGGCTTCGAATTCGATGGCCGCTTCGCGGATTTTCTCCATGTTCTTCGGGATTTTCACTTCGGCTTCAGGCGATTTGCCGTAGCGGGCGGTGGCCATAGCCGTGTCGTAAGCGCTTGCCGGCATGATGCTCATTACATCACCTCGATTTCGGCTTGCAGGGCGCCCGCGGCCTTGATCGCCTGCAGGATCGTGATGATGTCGCGCGGGGTCACGCCCAGGGCGTTCAGGCCCGTGACCAGTTCTTGCAGGGAAATGCCTTCCTGCATGACGGCGACTTTCCGGCCTTCGTCTTCCTCGATCATGATATCGGTGCGTGGCACGACAACGGTTTCGCCGTTCTGGGAGAAGGCATTCGGTTGCGAGACCTGCGGCGTTTCGGTGACGCGGATGGTCAGGTTGCCTTGCGCCAGCGCCACGGTGGAGATGCGCACATCCTTGCCCATCACGATCACGCCGGAGCGCTCGTCGATCACAACGCGGGCGACATGATCGGGTGCGATGCGCAGCTGCTCGATGTCCGTCAGCAGGTTGACGATGCCCGCGCTGTAGCCCGGCGGCAGTTTCACCTCGACGGAGGCGGGATTTTGCGCCGTGGCGGCGGGGTATTTCAGGTGGCCGTTGATGGCGGCGGCAATGCGGCGCGCGGTCGTGAAGTCGGGGTTGCGCAAGGCAAGGCGCGTCATATTGCGCGTTTGCATGTCAAAGGGCAGTTCGCGCTCGATGATCGCGCCCGCGGAAATGCGGCCGGCAGTCGGGATATTCTGCGTCACGGAAGCCGCTTCGCCCGCGGCGGCAAAGCCGCTGATCGAGACGGGGCCTTGCGCGACGGCGTAAACCTGCCCATCGGCACCCAGCAGCGGCGTGACGAGAAGCGTGCCGCCCTGCAGGCTTTTGGAATCGCCCATGGCGGAAATGCTGACATCGATCCGTGCGCCCTGGTTGGTAAAGGGCGGCAGGGTCGCCGTCACCATGACGGCGGCGATATTCTTGGTGTTCAGTTTATTGTCGCGCACGTTGACGCCCATACGGTCGAGCATGCCGATGATGCTTTGCTCCGTGAACGGGGAGTTGTTCAAACTGTCGCCCGTGCCGTTCAGGCCGACGACCAGACCGTAGCCGATCAGCATGTTGTCGCGCACGCCTTCGAACTCGACAATGTCCTTGATGCGCGTCAGGCCGACGGCGGCATGCGCCGGCGCGACGGCGGCAAGGCCCCATGCCGAAAGCATCGCTGCCGTGGCAAGGCAGAGCGCGGGTGTTTTTAGTGCTTTGATGATCTGCAAAACTTTTTTCATGTCTTGTTTTCCCGTTTTATCCCGATGGTCTCCCGCCAAGGTCGTTGCGAAAACCGTGCCAGATGAAAAAACCGGGCGGTGTTGGGCGTTAAGTTACTGTAAATCATTCAAGTTTTTGAAAGGCGCGACAGGTGCGGCACGGTGGCAAGGGGGCTCGAATGTGATAGGGAAAACAGCGTGCCGCTGCCCGTTTCCTGCGGGCGGCAAATATTGCCGATTGGTTTTAAGGCCGCACCGTTGCTATAGTAGAGGCATGAAAGTTGACGGCCCGAATAAATCTTCCGGTGCTAAAGGCCCCTCCAAAACCGGCGCGAAACGCAGCACGGGGGGCGCATCCTTTGGCAGCATGATCGATGAAACGGAGGAAACTGCGGCCAAAGCGGGCGTTTCCGGCGCCGCGCCGGCCGCGCAGATCGACGCCTTGCTGGCCCTGCAGGAGATGGAGGACGCGACCTCCGGCGAAGCCGAGCGCCGCGCGAAAAAACGCGGGCAATTGCTGCTCGACCAGCTCGACCAGTTGCGCCTCGGCTTGTTGTCGGGCGGCATCGCCCTTGCCACGCTGCACCAGCTGGAGCACATGGTTTCCACCGAGCGTGCGCAGGTGATGGATCCGAAACTGGCCGCCGTGCTGGATGAAATCGACCTGCGGGTGCAGATCGAACTTGCCAAACATCTTCGCAAATAATTTACATATGTATTGGGGCTTCTTTTTTTCTGGCAATCAGAGATGATTTTCTCTATGTATCTCGCCAGTTTTGGCGGCTTTATGCGCGCCGAACGTTGTTTCCCGATGGGGGACGGCCTATAATCGTCCTTTATTGCCATGACATTTATAGATGGAAGGTGAACCGCCATGTCGTCACTGCCAGAGACTTCTTCCACGATTCTGCCGCCGGATTACAAGCCCGGCGAAAAAGAAAAATTCATGAATCCGGTCATGCTCGAGTATTTCCGCCAGAAGCTGTTGAAATGGCGCGCCGAGCTGCTGGCGGAATCCAATGAAACGATCAAGGAAATGCAGGAAGACAACCTGCAAAAACCCGACATCGCCGACCGCGCCTCCGCCGAAACCGATCATGCGCTGGAGTTGCGTACCCGTGACCGCGAGCGCAAGCTGATCTCCAAGATCAACAGCGCGCTGGAAAAAATCGAGGACGGTTCCTACGGCTATTGCGAGGAAACAGGCGAGCCCATTTCCATCGCGCGCCTTGAAGCCCGCCCGATCGCGACCCTGAGCCTCGAGGCGCAGGAACGCCACGAGCGCAAGGAACGCACCCAGCGCGACATGCGCGAATAACTTGCGCGCTCACTGAATACCGTCACCCCCGCGCTTGATCTGCAAGGCGGGGGTGATTTTTTAACAAGGCATATCAGCGATGATCCATACCACCGAAAAGCTCTCCGTCCTGTTGCTGTTCCTGATCATCCATCTGGTGCTGGGGGCGCTGTTGATGGGGCGGGCGGGGCGCCGGCCGCTGCTCTGGACGGTATTGGCGGAGGCTTCGGGGGAAGTGTCCCGCCGCCTCAACCGCGAAACGCGCAGCGAGCAAGATAGATTGGTGCGCGGGTTTATTGTCGTGGTGCTGCTGGCGTTTTTTGCCATGCTCTTCGGCTATGTCATGGAAAAACTGTCGGGCCTGCCTTACGGCTTTGTGGCGGAATTGCTGTTGTTGTCCATCACCATGGCGGGGATGACGCCTGTCGCCGTGCTGCGCCGCGCGCGGCAGTATCTGGCTGAGGGCAAACTGCAACGCGCGAATGAAACCGTTGCCGCGCACCTTGGCGAAGACATCAGCGGTGCAGATGAAAGCGGCGTGATCCGCAAGGCTGTTGAATATGCAGCGGTGAACATGAACGTGCTGCTGGTGGGGCCGGCGCTTTTTTTCGCCGTTTCCGGCGCGGCGGGGCTGGTACTGTATATCACGATCATGGCCATGTACGGCGTCTTCGGCCGCACCGATCGCAAGACGTTTTATTTCGGGGGCACGGTGCGCTCCCTTGAAATACTGGCGAACTGGATACCGGCGCGTGTCACGGCGCTGCTCTTCGCGTTCGCGGCGGGGGTGGTCAGCCGGGCGCGTCCGCTGGCCGCACTGAAGGTCGCGGCAGGGCAAGCCGGCAAATGCGACTCGCGCAACCGCGGCTGGGTTGTCGGCGCGGCGGCGGGGGCGCTGGATATCACCCTTGGGGGGCCGCGGTATTGGAAAAACGGGGCAAGGAGCCAAGAGGGTTGGATCGGTTCGGACGGCACGACCGCACGGCTGGAAGCCGGGGTGTTGAAACGCGCGGGATTGCTCTGTTTTGTCGTATACATTGCCGTTATGGCACTTGCGGCGATCGCTTTAGGGGTGATTATTAAATTTACATAAATGTATATTCCGGTTATTTATGATTAAAATACTGCTGTTTTTTGTAGGAAAGTTTCATTGCGGTGCACCATTCATTTACTTGTATTGCATTTTTAACCCATTTTTAACTTTGACCCTTTTACAAAAAATGCTAGCCTGACAGCCGATCAAAAATGCTGAAAAAATTCGTCGATAATGCAGTGCTGGCACTTTCCGCCGTGGCCGGGCGTTTTGGCGGGTTTTGATAACCGGCATCTGATGATCTTCTTAACAAATGATCGCATGATGATAGGTATGTCAGAATGGATAACCGGGACCGGAAAAAGATAGGCAATATCCTGCGCGAACCGCTGACGCGGCATCGCCTGGCGCTGAACGCGAAAATCCGTGCGGCGCAGCATCCGGAACAACCGACCCCCTTCACTCTTGACGATCTGAAAAGCTTTATCACCGGCATGAAAACCGGCACGGAGGAATTCCGCAAGGAAACCCTGAACGTGCTGGAAGCCGTGCAAACGGGCGAGGCGCCGCAGCGCCCGAAATTCGATACGCCGGAAACCCAGTTGCTCTGGGGCGCGGCGCTGTCTTACCTGTCGCTCAATCCCGACCAGATGAAAAGCTGGACGAAGCCGCCGGCCGAAGGCACGCAGCTGAACGGCACCGACCTGTGGAAACAGGTGACAGGCACGCGCCATGCCGTGCAGGAACTGCTGTCCCATGCGCACCACGTCCGCGAAGCCTTGCGCGATAAAAACACGAAATACAGCTGGGGCCAGCCCGGCACGGGTTTCAGCTTTGATCGCAACAAAAACCATATCGGCATCGATTTCGTCCAGAGCATGATCGTCGGTTTCGAACACGCGCGCGGCGATGTATACCGCGAAATCGGCTCCGCTCTTCTGTCGGTTTCCTATCCCAAGCGGATGCAGGAAATCTACAAGGAAATGCAGCCCCTGTTGCGCAAGGCGCGGCAGGCGCAGATGAAAAAAGGCCCGCAGCTGAAGCCGGAGGAATATAAAGAACTCCGCATGCTCTCCGCCGAATGGGAACTGCGTCATATGATGTTCTCTGCCGCGGAAGACAACGTGGCCAACCGCTTCGTGTCCAACATGGGCAAGCAGTTGCTGCAGGATTACAGTGTTTCCATCAATAACACGGCGGTCACGAACCGCGCCGTCGGCCTCACGCGCCTGCCCAAGGAAGGCAGCGTATCGGAAGACCTGCGCCGTTACATGAACCTGTGCAACGCCGTGCGCCTCAGCTTCTACCAGAACAACGGCCTGTTCGATAACACGGATGCGGGCTGGTACAAGGTCGGCGTGGATCCGAGCCTTGTACGCAAGACGTCGACGCTGAAACGCCGCCCGAAGGACAAGGAGCTGGATACCGACGGTATCAACCATGACGATTTCAAATACCTGCGCGAGCTTTGCGGCGGGCCGAAAGGGCTTGAAAACTTGCAGCCCAAGCAGCACGAGCGCCTGTACGGCTGGGAAAACCTGACCGCGCGCGTCGCCCGCGCCGATGCCGACCGCAAGGCGATCATCGAGGAAATCTGGAAACTCTATGCCGAGGAGATGCTGAAAAACATCCTGAAGCAAGCGAACGACCAGATCGACGAGCAGTTGAAAGACGCACAGGAAAAGCAAAAAGAACAACAGCAAAACCAGGATCAGGACGGTCAGGACCAGGATGGCCAGGATCAAGATGGCCAGGACCAGGACGGACAAGAGCAGGACGGTCAGGAACAAGACGGTCAGGGTCAGGGGCAAGGTCAGGGTCAGGGCAAAGGCAAGCCGCAAAAAGGCAAGCAGGACAAACAGGACAAGCAAAAGCAGAAAAAGAAACAGGATCGCGGCAAGCCTGAAGGCGAGCAGCAGGATCCTGACGACACGGATTCAG
>Ga0206101_1000130_pt1 | contig 18895 bp, 19 predicted proteins | sample 1B0metagenome_FD_148613 | JGI IMG/M metagenome (GOLD analysis project Ga0206101, IMG submission 148613) | Enriched microbial communities from leaf-cutter ant dump, University of Wisconsin, Madison, United States - 1B0 | ecosystem: Environmental > Terrestrial > Nest > Insects nest > Nest dump... | reverse complement strand
CACGCTGGGGGTCATCACCAAGATCGTCCTGAGACTCATCCCCGCCGTGCGCCACCGCCTGCTGCTGCTCGTGCCCTTCCGCTCGGCAGCAGACGCCTGCCTGGCCGTGAATGCCGTGCTCATGGCCGGCATCACGCCGTCCGCGCTGGAATTCATGGAACGTGATGCGCTCGAATGGACGATGCGCTATGCGCAGGTCAGCGCTATCTCCCTGCCGGACGATATCCAGGCGCACCTGCTGATCGAAACAGACGGCAACAACCTCGACCAGCTGTACGCGGACATGGAAGCGATCTCGCAGATCGTGCAGCAATATGATATTGACGACATCCTCTTCGCCGACACCCATGAGCAGCAGGAGCTGCTCTGGACGCTGCGCCGGAAGGTAGGCGAGGCGGTGAAAAGCAACTCCGTCTACCGGGAGGAAGACACGGTCGTGCCGCGCGCCGCGCTGCCGGCGCTGCTGGAGGCCGTCAAGCGGATCGGCGATGCGTACGGTTTCCGCTCCGTATGCTACGGTCATGCGGGCGACGGCAACCTGCACGTGAACATCATCAAAGGCGATATGAGCGACGAAGACTGGCACGGCAGGCTGCCCGCGGGCATCCGCGAGCTGTTCGGGGCCGTGGCTGCGCTCGGCGGCACGATCTCCGGCGAGCATGGCATCGGGCTGGTGCAGAAGGATTACCTCGATATTGTGTTCGACAGCACGCAGCTGCGGCTTATGCAGGAGATCAAACGGGTATTTGATCCGGGTGGTATGCTGAATCCGGGAAAAATATTTCCTGCGTAGACACGTCCTGCATTTTCCTATAAAAAAGTTAACACGCCCCGGAAAGCAGATAAATGGCTATTTTTGTATTATGCGTAACAGAATGAAATTTTTCGGCGTCCTCCTCCTGCTCGGCACCTGCGCCTTTACCCTGCAGGCACAGGATGTATATACCAGCAGCGGACGCTCGGTGAAGCAGTCGGAAAAGATCCGGAAGGAAAAAGAAAAAGGCTTTGACCCGGGCAAGATCATCTTCGGCGGCGGGCTGGGACTGAGCTTCGGCACCGTCACCTCCATAGCCGTGTCGCCGGTAGTGGGCTACCGGATCACCGATCATTTTGCGGCGGGCATCAGCCTGGGCTACCAGTACCTGAACGTGCGCGATTATTACAGCTTCGGCGTGAATTATTATCCCTACCGCGCCAGCATCTACTCCGGCGGCGTATGGGCGCGCTACCTGGTATGGAAAAACCTGTTCGTGCAGACACAGTACGAGCACAACTTCATGTCGTTCCGCGAGTACCGCGAGCAGTGGGACCAGTCGCAGGAGAAGAACACGGTAGTCTCGGGCAATGTCCGCTACAATGCGCCATCGCTGCTGGTGGGCGCGGGGATCCGGCTGCCTATGACCGACCGCGTGTCGCTTGTCGTCATGGGACTGTACGACGTCATCCAGGATCAATACAGCCCTTACCGCGGGCGGATAGACCTGCGGATCGGCGTGAACGTAGGCTTCTGACCCGATAATAGATAACGCCCTTGAGTTCCGCGCTGCTCCTCTCCGTCGTACTGGCCTATTTCGCCCTGCTGCTCGGCATTGCCTTCTATACCTCCCGCCACTCCAACAACGAATCCTTTTTCATCGGCAACCGCAGCAGCAAATGGTGGGTGGTGGCCTTCGGCATGGTCGGCACCTCGCTGTCGGGCATGACGTTCATCTCCGTCCCGGGCACGGTAGGGCTGAACGGCTTCGATTATTTCCAGGTGGTGATCGGCTACTGGGCCGGCTATTTCGCCGTCATCTACATCCTGCTGCCTATCTACTACCGCATGCAGCTCACCTCGATCTACACCTACCTCGAAAAGCGGCTGGGCACTACCGCTTACAAGACGGGCGCACTGTTCTTCATCCTCTCGCGCACGCTGGGCGCCACGCTGCGGCTGTACCTCGTCATCAAGGTGCTGGAGCTGTTCCTGCTGGAAAAAATGGGCATCTCCTTCGAGGTCACCGCCATCGTGATCCTCGCGCTGATCCTGCTGTACACGTACCGCGGCGGGGTGAAGACCATCGTGTGGACAGATACGCTGCAGACCACCTTTATGCTGCTGGCGCTCATCATCTGCGTCACCTACATCATGCGCGATATGGACCTGAGCCTCGGCGCCGCCTGGCAGACGATGCGCGGTGCGGGCTTCACGCGGCTGGTCAACACCGACCCGATGTCCGCGGGCTTCTTCCTGAAGCAGGTGCTGGGCGGGGCATTCATCACCATCGCCATGACCGGCCTCGACCAGGAGATGATGCAGAAGAACATCAGCGTCAGCAACCTGAAGGACGCGCAGAAGAATATGCTGACGCTCAGCTTCCTGCAGGCGGGGGTGGTGTTCGTCTTCCTCCTGCTCGGCGGACTGCTGTACCTCTACGCCATGCAGCACGGCGCCGCCTTCGCGGAGGTGATGGTGGACGGGCAGGCAAAGACACAGTTCCTGCTGAACGGCGCGGACATCGCGGGCGACCGCATCTTCCCCGAAATAGCGTTCAGCTACCTGCCGCCGCTGATCGGCATCATCTTCATCATCGGGCTGATCTCCGCCCTGTTCCCCAGCGCCGACGGCGCGCTGACAGCGCTCACCTCCTCCTTCTGCATTGACATCCTCGGCCTGAAGCGCCGTGACGACTGGGACGAGCGGAAGCGGTCGCGCGTGCGGCTGATCGTGCATAATACGTTTGCGGTGGTCTTCCTCGGCTGCGTGTTCTTCTTCCGCGAGGCGGACAACGGCTCGCTGATACAAACGCTGCTGGTGGTGGCGGGATATACCTACGGACCGCTGCTTGCTCTTTTTACTTTTGGTATCTTTACCCGCAGAAAAGTGACGGACGCAGCAGTGCCGCTGATCTGTATCCTGTCCCCTGTTCTTTGTTATATCCTGAAAAAGTTCGACAAAGAATGGCTGGGCGGGTACACTATCGGCACGGAGCTGCTGATGATCAACGCGGGAATAGCGTTTTTGCTGTTATTATTATTTGCCCGTAAAAAAGAAGCGCATTAAACACACAGATGAAGGAGCAGCTTACCAAAATCAAGATGCGCGACTGGACGGAGACCAAGGCGCATTCCAGCTGGCAGATATTCAAGATCATGGCCGAGTTTGTGCAGGGCTTTGAAACACTCGCCAAGATCGGCCCCTGCATTTCCATTTTCGGCTCGGCGCGGACACAGCCGGGGCACAAGTATTATGAGCTGGCCGTGGAGATATCGCGGAAGCTGGCGGAGGAAGGCTTCGGCATCATCACCGGCGGCGGGCCCGGCATCATGGAGGCAGGTAACAAGGGCGCCAGCCTGGCCGGGGGCATCTCCGTGGGGCTCAACATAGAGCTGCCGTTCGAGCAGCAGGCCAACGCGTTCATCGCAAGGGACAAGTCCGTGAACTTCGACTACTTCTTCGTGCGGAAGGTGATGTTCACCAAGTACGCGCAGGGCTTCGTCATGATGCCCGGCGGATGGGGCACGATGGATGAGTTCTTCGAAGTGGCCACCCTGATACAGACGCGGAAGTTCACACAGACGCCCATGGTCTGCGTCGGCACCACCTACTGGAACGGGCTGTTCGACTGGATGCGCCAGACCATGCTGGAAGTAGAAAGCAATATCAGTCCCGGCGACCTTGAGATGATCAAGGTATATGATACGGCGGACGAGGTGGTCGCGCATATCCATGAGTTCTATTCCCACAACAAACTGCAACCAAACTTCTGATCCTGATGACACAGCCACTCATTTCAGCAGCCCTGCAGCGGTACGCGGAACAATGCACAACGCCGGAGACGCCGGTGCTGGCGGCGCTCAACCGGGAAACGAATATGAAGGTGAACATGCCCGTCATGCTCTCCGGTCACCTCCAGGGCGCGCTCCTGCAGATGCTCAGCCATATGATCCGCCCGCGCCGGATACTCGAGATCGGCACCTATACCGGCTACTCCGCCATCTGCCTCGTGCAGGGGCTCACGGACGACGGCCACCTGCATACGATTGACATCAACGAAGAGCTGGAAAGCATGTGCCGCAAATACTTCCGCGAAGCGTGGGTAGACCAGAAGATCACCCGGCATACCGGCAATGCCGCAGACATCATCCCCGGCCTCGACGAAACCTTCGACCTGGTATTCATAGATGCCGACAAACAGAACTACACCCTGTACTACGACCTCGTCTTTGAAAAGGTGCCGGTAGGCGGCTATATCCTCGCCGACAACGTGCTCTACGACGGCGAGGTGATCCTGCCCGAAGCGGAGCAAAGCAAAAACGCCCGCGCCATCAGGGCATTCAACGAAAAGGTCAGCAAAGACCCGAGAGTGGAAACGGTGCTGCTGCCGGTAAGGGACGGCATCATGCTGATCAGGAAGATTGCGGCAGTGTAATTGATGCCGGTAGCAAGTAGTCAGTAGCAAGTATCAAGATGTTAATTTCGCATAACCCATACCTCATAGCCCATACCTGATAACTCATAATCCATATCTCATGAAAAGATTTTTTCCTTTCGCCCTGCTGCTCCTGGTGCTGACGGCCGGGCGGGCAGGTGCGCAGCAGTCGTACGAGGAGCGTGTGCGTGACTATATTACCTCCTATCGCGAGATGGCCATGGCGGAGCAGCGCCGTACGGGGATACCGGCGGCGGTCAAGCTGGGACAGGGTGTGCTGGAGACGCAGGCCGGCGGGAGCAGGCTGTGCCTGGGCGCCAATAATCATTTCGGGATCAAGTGCAAAAAAGGGTGGACGGGCGAAACGTTTGCGCATACGGATGACGCGCCGGACGAGTGTTTCCGGAAATATGCCTGTGCCGGTGACTCTTATACGGATCATTCGGACTTCCTGCGGCAGTCGCAGCGCTATGCGCCGCTGTTCCGGCTGCAGCCGACGGATTACAAGGGCTGGGCGTACGGGCTGAAGCGCTGCGGATACGCCACCAACCCGCGTTACGCGCAGCAGCTGATCAAGATCATCGAAGACTTCCAGCTGCAGGAGTACACAAAGCTTGCCATGCGCGCGCCGTCGGCAGGCCAGGCCTATGCCTCGCTCGAAGTAGTGCCGGAGTATGACCGGTCGCCCGGCGGGATGGCGGCGGATACGCCGGAATATGACATGCCTGCCGCGGCAGGCGGCGAGCTGAAAGCTGCGGGCAGCGACGGCGTACAGCTGATCAACGGCCTGCGGGCATTCTATGCGCACAAAGGAGATGTGCTGCTGGAGCAGGCCATCAAATACAATGTGCGGTATGCCCGCCTGCTGGAGTATAACGACCTGCCCGATGCGCCGCTGGAAGCGGATATGTTTGTCTACCTTGAGAAAAAGCACACCAAAGGCAAGCATCAGCGGTATATCCTGCAGCAGGGACAAAGCCTGCTGCAGGTGGCACAGTCAGAAGGCATCCAGCTGAAGCAGCTGTACGCCTACAACCTGCTGCAGCCCGGCGAACGGCCGGCGCCGGGCACCGTGCTGTACCTGCAGCAGGCGGCGCCGGTAAAGCCGCAGCTGGCAACGAATGACGCGAAAGAGCCGGCACAGCGGCAGCAGGCGAAGAAAGCACCGGCTGTGGAATACATCGTCCGCAAAGATCTACCCGCAGAAAAAATGGCACCCGCGGCTCCACCAGAAACCACGCCCGCGCCACCTGTCACGGCATCTTTCGAAGCTGTCCCGGAACCCGTCGCACAGCCGGAGGAGATAGCCGGAGCAGCTCCGGAAGCACCGCAGGCGGCAGCACCTGCGGCAGCTGAAATAAAGGAAGCCGCACCTGAGGCTGTCACCGCAGAAGTCCCCGAAACCGAAACGGCGCCCGCGCAGCATCCATTTAATATCGCCGACGAGCCGGCAGTAGAGGAAATGCCTGCCGCACCTGAGCCGAAGGATGAGTTTGAACGTCTGAAAGCCAAGCTGGATAAAGTAGTGTACAACAAGTCCTCCGCTGCCCCGGCAACACCGGTGGCATCCGCGGCAGGCACAATGCAGCCGGCAGCGGCAGCAACGGCTCAGCCGCCGGCAACAGCTGCGCAGGCAAATCCCACTCCGGCAGACGACCGCGACAAGTTCCATACCGTAAAGAAAGGCGAGACCGCCTTCGGCATCGCAAAGCAGTACGGCATCACCATGCTTCAGCTGCGCGATTGGAATAAGCTGGAGTTCCAGGATATCAAGGTCGGGCAGAAGCTGCGGGTAAAACCATAAACGGCGCATGGAGGTCATCGTGCACGACAGGGCATTCCGTCCCTTCATCAGCAGTGAAGCGATTGCCGCGCGCATCAGCGAAATGGGCGCAGCGATCACGGAAGACTATCAGGGTCTGAACCCGCTGTGCCTGGTGATCCTGAACGGGGCGTTCATGTTTGCAGCAGACCTGTTCCGCGCGATCCGCACGCCTGCGGAGATCTGCTTTGTCCGGCTCTCCTCCTATGCGGGCATGGCCTCAACAGGACAGGTGGCAACCGCATTCACCGGCAGCGACACCCGCGGACGTCATGTGCTGGTGCTGGAAGATATCATTGACACCGGCACCACGCTGCAGCACCTCCTGCCGGCGCTGCGTCAACAGCAGCCTGCATCTGTAAAAACAGCTGCCCTCCTGGTAAAGAACGGCACCGCAAAGCATAGCATACAGGCCGACTATACCGGCTTCGAGATACCGGACCGGTTCGTCGTGGGATACGGCATGGACTATAACGGACTGGGACGCAACCTGCCGGGAATCTATCAGCTGGTGTGACCAGGGCCGGGTTACAAAATCATATATTCAGCGCTCACGCGCCACTTCCCAATAGCCGCCCTTTGCCGGCCCGATACGGCGAACCAATCCTGCTTCTCTCAGCTTCCGGATATTTTCTTCTGTCTTTCTTTTAGAGATACCGATCGCGTCCGAAATAGCGGCAGTGGAAATACCGGGCTGCGTACGCATCAGCGCTATTATTTTCTCCTGGTTAGACGTCACTCTTTCACCGACCTTTTCACCGACCTTTTCACCAGAAAAGATGGTAACCATAAATCCATCGGATATATTCCGGAACGCCGGTACCGGCAGGCAGGCCGCGACAATATAATTGACGATCCTTTTTATACCCGAACCATATTTTTCAATTAATCCCAGGCTTTTACAGAATTCAGCCATCAGCTTGTTCCGGGGTGTGGATTTATCTACTCCTTCTGTTTCGGCATGAGGAATCATAACCTCACAAAGATAGCATCCATTTCATTGATCCTTACACACTTGCAAAGGAGCATCAGGATGCCTCCTGTCACGCTGTATCAGTAAAAAATATTTCCCGGCCGCATTTCCCTTTCCAGCAGACCGGCGGCCGCTGCACGTGCGAACAAAGTAGTAATTGCCTGCCGGCCTCTTTCTCCAAGGTCGTCCGTATAGCCATTTACATACAGCTCAATATGCTGCCGCATCACCGCTTCGTCCATCTCCTGCGCGTTGCCGGTGACGAACGGCGGCAGCGCCGGGTAATGCTGCCAGGCGTACTGCACGCTTTCACGGATCAGCGCGTCCACCGTCGCGATCAGCGCGGGGTCCACATCCCTTCTCATGGCAATACCGCCCAGCGGGATCGGCGCCTGCGCAGCCGTCTCCCACCAGTCGCCGAGGTCTATGAGCCGGACAAGCCCTTTCTGCGCATAGGTAAACCTGCTCTCATGGATGATCAGCCCCGCGTCGAAACGGCCGGACAGCACGGTCTCCTCGATCTTGCTGAATACGACCTCCGTTTTGCTTTTCGCCTGCGGGAATGCCAGCGAGAGCAGCAGGTTTGCCGTCGTCTTCACGCCGGGGATGGCGATCCGCAGTCCGGCAGGGTCGGACATATCCAGCGGCGTCTTCGCCACCAGCAAAGGCCCCACGCCGCTCCCCAGCGCGCTACCGCTGTGCAGCAGCGCATACCGGCGCGCCAGGTGCAGGAAGGCGTTGTAGCTCAGCTTGGTGATATCCAGCTTCCCCGCTTCCGCCCACCGGTTGAGCGTCTCCACGTCTTCCAGGAAATAACGGAAGGTGAGGCCGCGCGTGTCTATCTTGCCATTGACCAGCGCGTCGAAGATAAAAGTATCATTGGGACAGGGGCTGAACCCCAGCGTAAGCGTCTGCATAATTTACCGTTTCATTTCCACATCCTGCCGCAGCAGCACTGTCAGCCATTCGTTCAGCGCGGTGATCGCCTCTTTCAGCTTCCACTTGCTGCGGTCTCTCGCCTCCACGTAGTTGGACACCGCGCGCACCTGCGCAAACGGTACCTGCTCGCGGAGACATACATAGTGGAACGCCGCGCCTTCCATGCTCTCCACCTGGCAGCCAAATCTTTCCGCACGCAGCTGCACCGTCGTATCCCGTCCGCTCACCGTGTTGACCGTCAGCCCGTTTACCGTCAGCAGCCGGTAAGGGAAGGGAATATCATGCAGCGGGCATTCCAGCCTGCCGCCGCGGAAGGGGAAATCATCCGCATCGAGCAGTCCCAGCTCAAAGATATCCAGGAAGCGCTCCCTGTCTTCCGCGCCGGTGTCGCCGCATTGCTCCGACTGCACCAGCACCACCTGCCCCGGCGCCAGCTCATGGCTGAAGCTGCCCGCAACGCCGGCCTGCAGGGCGCAGTCGAACGTCCCGTCCGCAAGCGCGCGCGTCAGCGCATAGGTCGCCGACATCATGCCCGGGCCCGTGATGCAGGTATGCACCGTATGTCCCTCGTAACGGAATACGCCGGGCGCAGCTTCCGTGCCATGCGCGGCGAGGAAATGCAGCAGCGGCTGGATCTCCGCTGTGGTGGCCGAAGCCAGGAGCAGTTTCATGCTGCAATTAAACACATTTTTGTCAAACGGTACGGTAACCCTAATTTTGCACCATAACTTTTTGAAATGGTGTACCTGACACGTGTGGAGCATTTCAATGCAGCGCACCGTTTGTATAACGACAAATGGACGGAAGAGCAGAACCGGGAAGTGTTCGGCAAATGCGCCAATGCCAACTGGCACGGGCATAACTATGAGCTGCATGTCACCATCAAGGGAGCACCGCATCCGGACACGGGCTTTATCTTCAACGCGAAAACGCTGGGCAGGCTGATCAAGGACGTCGTGATAGAGCAGGTGGACCACCGCAACCTGAACCTCGACGTGCCGTTCATGGCGGGGAAGTTCACCAGCGCGGAAAACGTGGCCACCGGCATCTGGCAGGAGCTGCAGCCGCATATCGAACGGCAAGGCGCGCAGCTGCACTGCATCCGGCTCGTGGAGACTCCCAATATTTACGTGGAATATTACGGCTGACCCATAAAGATCAAGATCGTGTCCTACCAGAAATCCGAAACTTACAAGACAGAAACCACCAACGGCCTGGCGGAGCTGTACCGCGGCGCCATCAGCCTGCTGGGCGAGGATGCCACGCGCGAAGGGCTGCAGAAAACACCCGAGCGCGTAGCCAAGGCCATGCAGTACATGACACAGGGCTATCACATGGACGCCCGCGCCATCCTCGGCTCCGCGCGCTTCCGCGAGCCTTACAGCGAGATGGTGATCGTCAAGGACATCGAGCTGTACTCGATGTGCGAGCACCACCTGCTGCCCTTCTTCGGCAAGGCGCACATCGCTTATATCCCCAACGGCTGGATCACCGGGCTGAGCAAGCTCGCACGCGTGGTGGACTGCTACGCGCGCCGCCTGCAGGTGCAGGAGCGGATGACCCACCAGATACTCGACGTGATCCAGGAGACCCTTAACCCGCTGGGCGTGGCTGTTGTCATAGAAGCCAAGCACCTCTGCATGATGATGCGCGGCGTGTCGAAGCAGAACAGCATCACCACCACCTCCGCCTTCAGCGGACAGTTCGAAGCACAGGAGACCCGCGCGGAATTCCTGAAGCTGATCACGGCCGATCTGCATTAAAGACGTACGTTACACTTTGTAGGAAGCAGGTATTTACAGATCTGCCCGCGCTTCCTTTGCAGCTTGACGGATACCACACCTGTTGTTCACTGGAATTTGCCCATTTCTTTTATCAAGTCTGACTTTTTTATACTTTTCCTGTCAAGACCAGTTTTATTTGCACTCATTTTATAAGGGTGGCATTTACCAATAATGCCGTGCTCATCTACTTTAAAATGCTACATGCACCACTCCGCTCATGAAGTCCACAATCTCCTCCACCTCCGGCGTACTTTAAAATGCTACATACACTATTCCGCTCATGAAGTCTGCGATTCCTCTACCTCCGGCGTGCTTTAAAATGCTACATACAGCACTCCGCTTCTGGTAAAAAACTGAAGTCTGGCGCCTATTAATAGTAAAATTATTTCAATGTGAATATTTACCCTTTTTCCCGGGATCACTGAAATTATTTTATCTTAATCCGGCCTGGAATATTCATTTTCAGGTACAATTATGAAGATAGTTATTATTAAATGTATTTAAAAGAGTGTTTTTGTATGCTGTTTTCAAGTCATAAAGATAAATTTTCAGATAAATTATTTTAAATCTACTTTTAGTAAAAATAATAAATAATTAATCTCATATAAACAATTATGAACACCAGAATATTTAATGTCAAAAGGCGTCCTGTCCATTTTTTTCCTTCGGGGAGGTTTGCTACATTTGTATCAAGTTGTGAATTTAATGGGTTAGTAAGTAAGCCGTCCTGATGTTTATCGGGATGGCTTTTTCTTTTTGTGCAATCATTGTTTTTAAAGAAAGATTATTTCCTGCGGGTTTATTTTCGCGAACGTGTGTTGCACGGTTTTTTAATTTTAACAGATGGCCAAAACAAAAAGCGCATACTTCTGTCAGCAGTGCGGGTATGAAAGTCCCAAGTGGGTAGGTAAATGTCCTTCGTGCGGTACCTGGAATTCATTTGTGGAAGAAGTGATCCACAAAGAGGACAAGGCAAAAACGGTGCACGCCTGGGAAGAGGACGGGCAGGAGCACCGCAAGGCGCATCGCATAGAAGAGGTGGTGACCGGCGATGAAGTACGGATACACATGCCCGACCCGGAGCTGAACCGCGTGCTGGGCGGCGGCATGGTGCCGGGATCGGTGATCCTGATCGCGGGCGAGCCGGGGATCGGCAAGTCCACGCTGTTCCTGCAATGCGCGCTGCAGTGGCAGGACGGCACGGTATTGTATGTGTCGGGAGAAGAAAGCGCGCGGCAGATCAAGCTGCGCGCAGAACGGATCGGCGCGCGGAACGACCGCCTGTTCCTGCTGACGGCGACGGATACATCATCCATTTTCCAGGAGATAAAAAAGGTACGCCCGCAGCTGCTCATTATTGATTCGATCCAGACGCTGGAGTCGCCGTATGTCGAGTCGGCGGCGGGCAGCGTGTCGCAGGTGCGGGAGTGTGCTGCGGAGCTGCAGCGTTTTGCCAAGACGACGCACATCCCGGTGTGCATCATCGGGCATATCACCAAGGACGGTGCGATCGCCGGACCGAAGGTGCTGGAGCATATGGTGGACACGGTGCTGCAGTTCGAGGGCGACCGGCATTATGCCTACCGTATCCTCCGCACGCTGAAGAACCGCTTCGGCTCTACGTCGGAGCTGGGCATCTACGAGATGGTGACGCAGGGCATGCGGCCGGTGAGCAACCCTTCCGAGATCCTCCTCTCGCAGCACGACGAGCCGCTGAGCGGTATCGCCATCGCCGCCGCTATGGAAGGACTGCGGCCGCTGATGATCGAGGTGCAGGCGCTGGTCACACAGGCGGTGTATGGCACCCCTCAGCGTACTGTGAGCGGGCTCGACCTGAGAAGGCTGCAGCTGCTGCTCGCAGTGCTGGAGAAACGCGGCGGGTTTCATTTCGGGGCAAAGGATGTGTTCGTCAATATCGCCGGCGGACTGAAAGTCGAAGACCCGTCCGTCGAGCTGGCGGTGGTGTGCGCGTTGCTTTCTTCCTATGAAGACAAAGCACTGCCGGCCAATATCTGCCTCGTGGGTGAGGTCGGCCTGTCGGGCGAGATACGCGCGGTGAACAGGATTGACCAGCGTATCGCCGAAGCGGAGAAGCTGGGCATGGACGCCATCATCATTCCCAAGGCAAACATGAAGGGATTGCAGGCGGGGCAATATACCATCGCCGTCCGCACTGCCAACAAGGTAGAGGAAGTGTACCGGATGTTTTTTTAGCGTAACTTCATGAGCAACATCCGTTTGCAACATGCTCCTGCTACGCCGGGCCGCCTACGGGCTATCGCATATCTTCTATCCACGCCTCTGCGCGGGCTGCCGCCGTCCGCTGCTGCAGGCGGAACAGGTGCTGTGCCTGCATTGCGCAGACCTGCTGCCCCGCACGCAGCACCATCATCTGCCCGATAACGAGACCGCGCTGCGCTTTGCCGGCCGCTTCCCTTTTGTGGCCGCCTGCTCGTTCGCTTATTTTACCGGCGAAGGACTGCTGCAGCATCTGCTGCATGGACTGAAATACAACGGCAGAAAAGAAACAGGCATTTTCCTGGGCCGGCAGTTTGCTTATGACCTGCAGGATACCGCATGGATCCGCACGATAGACCTGATCGTTCCTGTGCCGCTGCATCCCCGGAAGGAGGCAACGCGCGGCTATAACCAGAGCGCCCTGATCGCCGAAGGGATGAGCGGGATGCTGCAGCTGCCGTGGTCGGGTAAGCTGCTCAGGAGGATAAAGCATACCGGCAGCCAGACGAAGAAGACCCGCGAAGAAAGGGCCGAGAACGTATCCGGCGCCTTTGCGCTGTCCGGGCCGGTGGCCGGCAGGCACATCCTGCTGCTTGACGATGTGCTCACGACCGGCGCCACCCTGGAAGCCTGCGCTATTGCAGTGCTGTCGGCAGGAAATGTGCAGGTGAGCCTGGCGACGATCGGGCTGGCGGTGTGAAAAGCAGATTGCATGCTACCAGGCAGCTGTATATGCCGGAGGCAAAAGAACAGGATACAGTTCCTTCACAATGTCATGCTGTAATGTCCGGCCCGCAACCGTGCCTATCCATTTGATCCCCCTTATGGCATTGGTGAGAAAGACTTCATCCGCCTCCGCCAGCTGCGCTGCAGCCAGCGAGCGCCCGGCGACAGGCACACCGGCAGCTGCCGCACGCTCCAGCACAAACCGCCGCATCACACCCGCAATACAACCGTCTTCCAAAGGCGGCGTATACAGTTTCTCTTCTTTTATCCAGAAAATATTGGCAATCGTACTCTCGATCACATGCCCCTGCGTATTCATTATCAACGCATCATCCCATCCCTGCTGCTGCGCCTGCTGCGCCGCGGCGACATACAGCAGCACGCTCGTCGTCTTCAACCCCGACAGCGCATCACTGCTCTTGTGCAGACCCGAAGCAATGCCCGTCACAAGGCCTTGTCCATTGAGCTGAAGCACTGTATCATCCAAAGGAAAACATTCAATAACAAATCCCGGGATCGCCTCTTGCTCCTGCAACGCTCCCTGTCCGCCATATACCTGCACCCGCACCCGGCACAAACGCTCCAGCTCATTGGCACGCACGCAGCGCAGCACCTCCTCTTCCAGGAAGGCCGGCGTAAAATAACCCGGCAAAGAAACCCCCAGCTGCCGCAGCCCGGCAAACAGCCGCTCCCAATGATACCTCGCCAAAGCCGCACACCCATCCCGCACCAGCATCGTCTCAAACAAGCCATAACCATACCGGAAAGCACGGCTGTCATGCGGCACAGATGCTTCTGTACAGGCGACAAGCGTTCCGTTATGATTGACCTTATTCAGGGATGAGCATTGATTTCAGTAACAAGTAGTTAGTAGCAAGACGCGGGTAATTATCTTAATAATAGTGTCAAGACACAAGAATAACGCATAACCTATAACCCATAACTGCTACTTGATACTTGCTACTAACTACTTGATACTGTTAAAATCCAAACTTACTACTTTTGCCCAAACTTTCTTCTATGAGGCTGGAACAACCGGTTTCCGTCGTATGGCTTGCCGATTTTACGGACGCAAAGCTGGTCGGCAATACGGCGCTGATGGCTACGGGGCTGAATGAGATCCACAAGGTGGCGCCGGGTGATGTGTCTTTCGTGGATTTTGAAAAGTATTACGGCAAATGCCTGCAGTCTGCGGCTTCTGTCATCATCATCAACAAGGAGGTGGCTTGTCCTGAAGGCAAGGCGCTGCTGGTGCATCCCGATCCTTTCAGCGCGTATGTGAAGCTGGTGCGGCATTTCCGTCCTTTTGAGCCGGCGTACCGGGCGGTCAGTGAGACCGCTGTTGTCGGCGAAGGCACGCATGTGCAGCCGGGCGTCTTCATCGGCAACCATGTGCGCATCGGCAGGAATTGCCTCATTCATCCGAACGTCGTCATTTACGACCACTGTGTGATCGGGGATCATGTGATCATCCATGCCGGCACGGTCATCGGTGCCGATGCCTTTTATTTCAAGCGGCGGAAAGAGCGCAGCATGCAGTACGACAAGCTGGAAAGCTGCGGGCGCGTGCTCATTGAGGATGATGTGGAGATCGGCGCCTGCTGCACGATTGACAAAGGCGTCAGCGGCGATACGATCATCGGGGCCGGTACCAAGATAGATAACCATGTGCACATCGGCCATGGCGCGGTGATCGGGAAGAACTGCCTGTTTGCCGCGCAGGTGGGTATCGGCGGCAAGGCGATCATCGAAGACGAGGTGATCCTCTGGGGACAGGTCGGCGTCAGCAAAGACCTGACCATCGGCAAGGGTGCGGTGGTCTATGCGCAGAGCGGCGTGGCTGCGAGCATCGAAGGCGGCAAGGTATACTTCGGCAGCCCTGTCACAGAAGCGCGGGAGAAGATGAAAGAGCTGAACTGGGTGAAGCGGATACCGGAGCTCTGGGAGAAGGTCAGCAGCAAATAGACGGCAATGGTCAACATACAAAAGGTCGTCTCCGGTAAAGAGACGACCTCATCTTTTCTTTAAGCTGACCGTCAGGCCTTGAACTGCGGCGCCAGGTCCTGCGCCAGCTTCACCATCTTGCTGATGCCTTCTTCCGGCAGGTTGCCTTTCTTGAACTCCTGCAGCACGTCCGGCAGCTTCACTTCCATCTCGCGCAGGAAGGCTTCTTCGAATGCCTTCACATTTTTCACCGGCACCTCGCGGATGAGGTTGTTGGTGCCGAGGTAGATGATCGCGATCTGCTTTTCCACGCTGTACGGCGTGTACTGCGCCTGCTTGAGGATCTCCACGTTGCGGCTGCCTTTGTCAATTACGTTCTTCGTCGCCGCGTCGAGGTCGCCGCCGAACTTGGAGAAGGCCTCCATTTCGCGGTACAGCGCCTGGTCGAGCTTGAGCGTGCCGGCCACTTTCTTCATGGACTTGATCTGCGCGTTACCGCCCACGCGGCTCACGGAGATACCTACGTTGATCGCCGGGCGGATGCCTGCGTTGAACAGGTTGCTCTCGAGGAATATCTGCCCGTCGGTGATCGAGATCACGTTCGTCGGGATGTAGGCGGACACGTCGCCGGCCTGCGTCTCGATGATCGGCAGCGCCGTCAGCGAGCCGCCGCCTTTCACCATGTGGCGGATGCTTTCTGGCAGGTCGTTCATGCCTTTGGCAATCCCGTCGTTGCCGATGATCTTCGCAGCGCGCTCGAGGAGGCGGCTGTGCAGGTAGAACACGTCGCCCGGGTATGCCTCGCGGCCCGGCGGACGGCGCAGCAGCAGCGATACCTCGCGGTAGGCCACCGCCTGCTTGGACAGGTCGTCATACACCACCAGCGCAGGACGTCCCGTGTCGCGGAAGAACTCGCCGATGGCAGCGCCGGCGAACGGCGCGAAGAACTGCAGCGGTGCAGGATCGGAAGCCGAGGCCGCGACGATCGTGGTATACGACATGGCGCCGTTGTCTTCCAGCGTCTTCATCACACCGGCGATGGTAGACGCCTTCTGGCCGATGGCGACATAGATACAGTACACCGGCTTGCCGGCGTCGTAGAATTCTTTCTGGTTGATGATGGTGTCAATACAGATCGCGGTCTTGCCGGTCTGGCGGTCGCCGATCACCAGCTCGCGCTGTCCGCGGCCGATGGGGATCATCGCGTCAATGGCCTTGATACCGGTCTGCAGCGGCTCCTTCACCGGCTCGCGGAAGATAACGCCCGGCGCCTTGCGCTCCAGCGGCATCTCGTACAGCTCGCCGGCCAGCGGCCCCTTGCCGTCAATCGGCTCGCCGAGCGTGTTCACTACGCGTCCGACCATCCCCTCACCTACCTTGATGGAGGCGATCTGGCCGGTGCGGCGCACCCTGGCGCCTTCCTTGATCTCCCCGCTTTCGCCCATGAGCACCACGCCCACGTTATCCTCTTCGAGGTTCAGGGCGATCGCCCTGATGCCGTTGTCAAAAGCCACCAGCTCGCCCTGGCGCACGCTGTTCAGGCCGTACACACGGGCGATGCCGTCGCCTACCTGCAGCACGGTGCCCACTTCCTCGAGGCTGGCGCCTGCGTCAAAATTGCTCAGCTGCTGGCGCAGTATCGCTGATATTTCATCCGGTTTGATCTCAACCATGATTATCTGTTGTTTATAGAGTCAAATTTTTAAGTTTACCGCAGCTCGCTGACATACGTGTTCTTCAGGAACTGTGATTTGATATCGTTCAGCTCCTTGCGGATGCTGGCGTCGAACAGACGGTCTTCCATCTCCAGCACGAACCCGCCGATCAGGTCGGGATTGACGCCCGCCGTCAGCTCCACGGTATTGTCCGGCATGCCCGCCGCCACGCGCGCGCGGATCGCCTCCCGGACGCTGTCGCTCACCGGCACGGCAGTCGTCAGCCGCACCGTCCTGATCCGCTTCAGCTCCTTGTACTGGCTGATGAACGCCGCCGCTATCTCCGGCAGGTAAGCCTCGCGGCCTTTGTTGACCAGCAGGGTGACGAACGCCTGTGTCAGCGCGCCGATGCCGGCGCCCAGCACGGCGCTGATGATCTGCTGCTTTTTGTCGGCCTTGATCACCGGGCTGCGCAGCATATTTTCAAAGTCACGGCTCCCGCGGCAGATGCTGTCGAGCAGCTGCACGTCTTTCAACGTATCGTCGAGGCTGTGCTGTTCTACAGCCAGGTCCAGCAGTGACTTTGCATAGCGCGAGGCGAGGCGTGGGTTTTGCATCGGGTCAGTTCAGTTTAATGTCTTCCGTGAGCAGGCTCACATAGTTATCCTGGTCCTGCTGTGTTGCCAGCTGCTTCCGCAGTATCTTCCCGGCCACTTCCACCGCGAGGTTGCCGATCTCGTTCTTCACTTCTGTAAGCGCGGCCATCTTCTGGTGCTCTATCTGCTGGCGCGCGTCGGCCATCATCTTGTCGGTGATCGCGCGGGTCTTTTCCCTGGCTTCGGCGATGATGCGCTCCTGCTCTTCCTTTGCCTCTTTCAGCATAGCGGAACGTTCCGCGCGCGCCTGCATCAGCAGCTTTTCATTTTCCGCCTGCAGCTCGCTCATCTCCTTTCTTACCCGCTCTGCGGTGGCGATGGATTCCGCGATACCCTTCTCCCGTTCGCCGAGCATGCCGAGGATCGGCTTCCAGGCAAATTTGCGGAGGATGAAGAATACCGCCAGGAATGCTACGAGCGTCCAGAGGAACAATCCGAAATCCGGGGTGAGTAAATCCATATACTATAGGTATTTATTGTGTTCGTGGCTGTGTTAAAAAACTGCTCCCTTTGCCCTGTGCATCGGGAGCAGTGTGTTTTTCTGGCTTACAGTACGATAGCCAAGACGCCGGCGATAACCCCGAACAGCGCCACACCTTCCACGAAGGCGGCGGTCAGGATCATGTTCGCGCGGATGTCCCCGGAGGCTTCGGGCTGGCGGGCGATGGACTCCACCGCACCTTTACCGATCTGGCCGATGCCGACACCGGCGCCCAGAGCGGCAATACCTGCACCGATGGCGCCACCGGCGGCGGCCGTACCATCAATTGCCAACAGAATTGTGCTTAACAACGACATGTTTATTATGGATTTTGATGAAAAAACTAAGCGATAATTTCCTGGTTTGAAACATGATACTCCTGCCCGGTCTCGGGATTGTGCACATGGTATTCTTCATGCGCATGATCGTGGTTATGGCCTTCTTCCACCGCCTGGCCGATGAATACCGCGGTCAGGTTGGCAAAGATAAACGCCTGGATCGCGCCCACCAGCAGCTCGAGGAAGAACATGAAGACGGAGAACGCCAGCGACACCGGCACAAAGCCCCAGCCCGCCACCTTGCTGACCGCGCCGAAGATGAAGATCATCGAGATGACGCTCAGGATCACAATATGCCCTGCCAGCATATTGGCAAAAAGACGTATCATCAGCGCCACCGGCTTGATAAACAGGGAGATGATCTCGATAGGCACCAGCAGCAGCTTGATGCCGAACGGCACGCCCGGGGGATTGAACAGGTGTCCCCAGAAATGTTTGTTCGCGCTGAATATCATCACAATAAAGGAGACGATCGCCAGCAGCCCGGTCACCGCGATGTTGCCGGTGAAGTTGGCGCCGCCGGGCAGCAGCCCCAGTAGGTTGTTGATCCAGATAAAAAAGAAGATCGTCAGCAGCAGCGGCATAAAGCGCGCATACTTGTATCCCAGGTTGGGCCGGGCCACCTCGTCGCGGATGAAGATGATCACTGACTCGAGGGCGTTCTGGAACCCGGAAGGAGCAGTCATCACGCCGTTCCGCTTGTACTTGCGCGCCACGCCGGTCATGATCCACAGCAGGAGGATCACGGAGATCAGCATGGAAACGACATTCTTGGTGACGGAAAAATTATAGAAATCTTCGGCAGGGTCTTCGGAGACGACCTTGCCTGTTTTGTCATTAATGGTATAGCCGTTATGCGCTTCACGGTGACCCGGGTGCCCGAAACGGGAGGCGGGGAATACGGAAAGACCTCTTGTCTTGCTGTAG
>Ga0206101_1000129_pt1 | contig 19101 bp, 14 predicted proteins | sample 1B0metagenome_FD_148613 | JGI IMG/M metagenome (GOLD analysis project Ga0206101, IMG submission 148613) | Enriched microbial communities from leaf-cutter ant dump, University of Wisconsin, Madison, United States - 1B0 | ecosystem: Environmental > Terrestrial > Nest > Insects nest > Nest dump... | reverse complement strand
AAGTCCTGCGCGCGCGCCTGTCCGATGCCAAGTTCTTCTGGGATCAGGACCGCAAGCAAAAGCTGGAAACGCGCTTGGATGCGCTGTCGCAAATCACCTTCCACCAGAAACTGGGCACGGTGAGGGACAAGGTCACGCGCCTGCAATCCCTTGCCGCCACCATCGCCAAAACCATCGGCGCGGATGAGGCCAAGGCCGCCCGCGCCGCCCTGCTGGCCAAGGCTGACCTGACCAGCGGCGTCGTGTTCCAGTTCCCGGAGGTTCAGGGCATCATGGGACAGTATTACGCCTTGCATGACAAGGAAGCGCCGGAAGTCGCCCAAGCGATTGCCGACCATTACAAACCCGTGGGCGCGAACGACAGCTGCCCGACGGAAAAGGTCAGCATGGCCGTGGCGCTCGCCGATAAAATCGACACGCTGGTCGGTTTCTTTGCGATCGATGAAAAACCGACGGGCTCCAAAGATCCCTTCGCCCTGCGCCGCGCCGCACTCGGCGTCATCCGCATGGTTTTGGAAAGCAAGCTGCGCCTGCCGCTGCGCCCGCTGTTCGAAGCGGCCTATCAAAACTACAAGGTCGGCGGCCTGCGTCCGCTCAAGGATGTCAGCGACGACCTGCTGGGCTTTTTCACCGATCGTTTGAAAGTGGCGCTGAAAGACCAGGGCTTGCGTTTCGACCTGATCGATGCCGTACTGTCCGGCGCGACGACGCAGGATAACGTGCTGGAGGCTGCTAACCTCATTCACGCGCTCGCCGGTTTCGTGGATACGGAGAACGGCAAAAACCTCCTCGCCGCCTGCAAACGCGGGGCGAATATCCTGAAGATTGAAGAGAAAAAGGATAAAACGCAATACAGCGGCAAAAACGTCGATGCGACCTTACTGGCCGAAGCGCCGGAAAAGGATCTGGTCACCGCATTGCAGCCTGTCCGTCAAAAAGTCGAGGAACTTTTTGCCAGGGAAGATTTCACGGGCTGCATGGCGGCGCTGGCCGACCTGCGCCGGCCGGTGGATGCGTTCTTTGACAAGATCATGGTGAATGCCGATGACGCCAAGGTACGGGCCAACCGTCTTTGCGTGCTGGCATCGCTGCGCGATACGATGAATACGATTGCTGATTTTTCCAAAATCGAGGGGTAACCATCATGACGGCACAGGCACAGATGAAAAAGGCAGAGATTGCAGCGGCGAAAGCGGATACCAAATGGGTTTACAGTTTCGGCAAAACCCTTTGCGAGGGAGATGCCGGCCAGAAGAACCTGCTGGGCGGCAAGGGCGCCAACCTTGCGGAAATGAGCAAACTGGGCCTGCCCGTGCCGCCCGGTTTTATTTTGTCGACCGAAATCTGCACATGGTTTTACAAAAACGATAACCAGTATCCGCAAGGGCTGGAGGCCGACGTGGATGCGGCCCTGAAACGTCTGGAAACCGAAATGGAACTGGGCTTCGGCGATATCGAAAAGCCCCTGCTTCTCGCCGTGCGCTCCGGCGCGCGCGTGTCCATGCCGGGCATGATGGATACGATTTTGAACCTCGGCCTCAACGATGCCAGCGTCGAGGCGCTCGCCAAGGCCAGCAATAACGCGCGCTTCGCATGGGATTGCTACCGCCGCCTCATCCAGATGTACAGTGACGTGGTGCTGAACGTGGATCACCACCGCTTTGAAGACGTGCTGGATACTTTCAAGCGCCGCAATGCCTTGCGCATGGATACGGATATCGATGCCGAAGGCTGGAGAGACATCGTCGCACAGTATAAAGACATTGTTGTTGAAGAGACGGGCAAGCCTTTCCCGCAAGATCCGAAGGAACAGCTTTGGGGTGCGATCGGCGCGGTGTTCAAGTCGTGGATGACGGCGCGTGCCGTCACCTACCGCAAAATCAACAATATTCCTGAAGAATGGGGTACCGCCGTCAACGTGCAGGCCGTTGTTTTCGGCAATATGGGTGATGATTGCGGTACGGGCGTTGCCTTCACGCGTGACCCCTCCACCGGTGAAAATGCTTTCTATGGTGAATATCTGGTAAATGCGCAGGGCGAAGACGTGGTGGCCGGAATCCGTACCCCGCAACCGCTGGAAGAACTGAAATCCGCCATGCCGGAAGTCTTCACGGAATTGAACACCATTCGCCTGCAACTGGAAAAGCATTACAAGGATATGCAGGATGTCGAGTTCACGATCCAGAACCGCAAGCTTTATATGCTGCAAACCCGCAGCGGCAAACGCACCGCAGCGGCTGCGCTACGCATTGCGGTAGATATGGTCGAGGAAGGCCTGATCACGAAGGAAGAGGCCATCCTGCGCATTAACCCGATGTCGCTCGATCAATTGCTGCATCCGACCATCGACCCGAATGCGAAAAAGACGGTTGTGGCGAAAGGCCTGCCTGCCTCCCCCGGCGCCGCGGTGGGCGAAGTTGTGTTTGATGCGGATGATGCGGAAGAACGCGCCAAGGCCGGGCACAAGGTCATTCTCTGCCGCACCGAAACCAGCCCCGAAGATATCCACGGCATGCACGCGGCGGAAGGCATCCTGACCTCCCGCGGCGGGATGACCAGCCATGCGGCGGTTGTCGCGCGCGGCATGGGCAAGCCTTGCGTATCCGGCGCGGGAGATGTGGCCATCGATCATAAAAACAAAACCATGAAAATCGGCGACAAATCCTTTGCCGAGGGTGATATGATCACGCTTGACGGCAGCACGGGCGAAGTCTTGATGGGCGAAGTCAGCATGTTGCAGCCGCAGCTGACGGGCTCTTTCTCCACACTCATGGGCTGGGCGGACGATGTGCGCCGCATGGGGGTGCGCGCCAATGCGGAAACGCCGGCGGACGCAGAGACCGCGCGTAAATTCGGCGCGGAAGGCATCGGCCTTTGCCGCACGGAGCATATGTTCTTCGACCCCTCTCGCATCCTGCATGTGCGCCAGATGATTTTGTCTGAAACGGCGGCGGAGCGCCGCGCCGCGCTTGAGAAAATCGCGCCGCACCAAAAGCAGGATTTCATTGATCTGTTCAAGATCATGAAGAACCTGCCGGTGACCATCCGCCTGCTCGACCCGCCGCTGCACGAATTCCTGCCCCATGCGGAAGAGGAAAAGGCGCAACTGGCGCAATCTCTTGACATCAGTCCGGAGCGCATCCGGCAGCGCATCGATCGCCTGCACGAAACAAACCCCATGCTGGGTATGCGCGGATCGCGCCTCGGCATCGTGTATCCTGAAATCTATCAAATGCAGGTAACGGCGATTTTCGAAGCCGCCGCCGTGGTAAAGGCCGAAACGGGTGAAACCGTCCTGCCGGAAATCATGGTGCCGCTGATCGCGACCAGGGCGGAGATGGAAACTCTCGCCCGCATGATCGCGCAGGTTGCGGCGGCAGCGGGTTTTAAGAAAGACGACTATCTGGTCGGCACGATGATCGAACTGCCGAGAGCTGCTCTTGCCGCCGGCGAGATTGCGGAAACGGCGGAATTTTTCAGCTTCGGCACCAACGATCTGACACAGACGACCTTCGGCATCAGCCGTGACGATGCCGGCTCCTTCCTGCCGACATATCAGCAGCAAGGCCTGCTGCCCACCGACCCCTTCGCCTCTATCGATACGGCGGGCGTGGGCGAGTTGGTGAAAATCGCCGCCGAGCGCGGCCGCCGGACCCGGGGCGATATCAAGCTCGGCATCTGCGGCGAACACGGCGGCGATCCTGCCTCCATCTCGTTCTTTGAAAGCGTGCCGCTGGCCTATGTTTCCTGCTCTCCCTACCGCGTACCGATCGCGCGGCTGGCGGCGGCGCAGGCGAAGTTGCAAGGCGAATAAGAAAATAAGGGGCTTTTTTCTGCTTATGCGGCTTTTTCTGTGGAGGTCGCAGTCGGATCCGGTTGCGGCGGCGGGGCCACCGTCACGTGTTCCTGATTGGCACGGATGACCTTGATAAAACTCTGGCGGCTGCGCACCAGCATGCTGAGCGTGCGGGAACGGAATTCGCGCAAGTATAAGACCACAACAACGATTGTGCAGGCGGGAATAAACAGCCACGGGCTGATAAACCATGCCAAAAGGGAAAGCGCGAAGTAATAGGAGCGCAGGCCGTAGTTGAATTCATGCGCCGCCCGGTCGGATATTTTGGCGATCTGGACGCAGAATTGTTCCTCATCCACCGTTAAGGCACGACCCGCTGGCACGTTCGGCGCGGCGCCGATCATGATGGAGCAGAATGTGTGCTGGCGCAGCGCCCAGGTAAAACGGAAAAAGGCGTAAACGAAAATAAGCACCAATAATAGAAGCTTGAACTGCACCTGTTCCAGCGTGGTATGGGAGACGAAGGCATGCCCTTCCAGCAAACCGAGAACGCTTTCGGATGAATAGAGCACCGTCACCGCGCCGGCGAGCACGAAGATGTTCGTTGTGGCCATGAAATTGACCATCTGCATCAGGTTGCCGAGCAGCGCGAGATCGGAAATGCGGTTTTCATGGCGCAATAAACCCTTGATCCAGTCGATGCGATAGCTGTAGATCAGCGCGGCAAGGCACGCCTTGTTCTCCGCCGCTTTACGCGCATAGAAAGTGTAGCCGATCCAGCAGGTCATAAACCATGCAAAAGCCAGCCAGTTCAGAATATCATTGAAAATCATGTCGGGTGCCGTGGGTCAGAAATCTGTGCTCGTTTTTTTATTCATACACCCGCTGCATGAATTTTGTCTACTATTGCGGCGCACAAAAACAGGGTGAATATATTATGGAATATATTACATGATCGGCGGCAGGCCGATACTGCGGCGGGCGGTATTTTCCAGCTGCTTGAGCTTGTCAAGCCCCGGCTCGATCTCCGTCATCACGAAGGTCGCCCGTTTCAACGGGCTGCCGATGGTATTGTCGGGGAATTCGTAAGACCACGTGCGGATCTTGACCAGCAAACCGCAGAGCACCGCGCCCATGCCGTCATGGTTTTTCTCGATCTGTTCTTGCAAAGACTGAAAAGATTCACGATTGATATCCGCCCAAAAGGTATGAAAGGCCTTGTTAAACCGGCTCATCCGCTCGCGCACCGATGCCGTCAGCTGGCGGATGCATTCTTCCGCTTGCACGCAGCTGTTCAAGGTGCGGCCGGAAGTTTTGACGTCGCGTACCTGTTGCAGATCATGTATCCAGACAAGAAAGCGTTCGATCTCATCGCTCAGCATTTCAAAACTGTGGCGATAATATGCAACGGACAGGAACACATCGCTATAGGCCGATAGGAACGACGGTATTTCCGTCACCGGAATACCGGTTCGATCCGCCATCAGTTTCAGGTTATACCGCACCCGCGCAATATCCGGATCGTTCAGCAAGAAGTGGATGTCGTGGTCTTTTTGCAGCGGCGTATTCGTTTCATCGCCGAAAATACGCTCCACCAGAGGGCGCGTGAAGGCCATCATGTAATGATGCAGCGTTTCTTTCATTTCATCGGACAGGTCAAGATTTTTTGTATCCTCCACCTCTATGCCGATTTGTTTCAGGCTGGCACGCAACGAATAAACGTCATAACTGTTCAGCGATGCCAGCGCGCGGATGATCGCCTGGTCGCGTGCATTGGATGTGAAATTGTCTGAAATATCATCGGGACGAATATGTAGGCTGCCGGACATCGGGTCGTGGTGCAGCTCGACAGTCGTTTCCATCCGGTTATTCTTGATCAGCCGTGCATTCCGCAAGGTACTGCTGGAAAGCGGTATCATGGCCAGCGAAAGCTTATCGAGCGCATCCTGCTCGTTGTTTTTGTGGTTTTGTCGATCCCTGGACGAATCCGCCATGCTTGTACCCTGGTCCCCTGACAATAATTGTATAACCATTATGGTTAATAATGGGTGGATTCAAAGTCAAGTATTTCAAATACTTATATAAAGCGGGAGAGAAATATCATCTATCCCGCCTGTTTCAACGGTTACGGCAGGCGGTTTTTCCGCCAAAACGTCAAGACGGACAAGGGCCAGCGCGCGGCTGTTCCGGCTGTCGGTTTCACGTATTTCGCCCACGGGTCTGCCGGCCGGCGACAGGATATTGCCGCCGCCAAGTCCGCTGCCCGTGATAATCGCCAGCCGTTTTTTGGCAAGACCGCGGTGATACATGCGGGCGACGACCTCTTGCCCGATGAAGCATCCCTTCTCCCACCCCAGCGCATGGAGATGATCGAGGTTCATACCGGCGGGAAAATCTTTTTGCGTCTTCATGGTCAGGCTGCCGTCGGGTACGCCCTGCGCGATCCGGTGGTCATGATAGGTTGTGAGTGTTGCCGCAGACGGGATCGCCTCATCCGTATAAAGCCGCAGCCCCATGGCGGGCAGGCGCGGATCCGGCAGGCCTTTATCCGGGTGGCTGTAAACGCGTAAACGGTTGGCGGACACGGGCTCCAGCATCACCTTCGCTCGTAATTTGAACATCACCATGCGTTTTAAAAATGCCTCGATCTGGTCTTGATGCATATCGAGCAGATAGCCGCCCTCTGCATGAAAACTGTCGGTAAGCACAAAAAAGTCGTATAAAAACTGCCCCTGCGGCGTCAGCAACAGGCTGTAGACGAGGCCGTTGCTCTCCGTCTTTGCAATGTCATTCGACATGATGTTTTGCAAAAAGCTTTGTGCATCTGCGCCGTAAACGCGGATCAATCGCCTGTCGGACAGGTGAACGGGGTTTTCAACGGACATGACGGTCAATGATCTCCAGCAGACGGTTGATATCCTGTGAGTCATGATATGGGCCGAAGCCGAAGCGCAGGCAATCCCCCCTGTAATCCGTTATGACATTGTGCTTTTTAAGGGCGGCATAAAGCGCCCCCGCTTCTTCTGTTTTGAAAGTTAGGAAATTACCGCGCCGCAACTCGTCCATGCCGACAACCAGATCATCGGGGTTGAGCCGGCCCTTGCCGTTCTTGCCCAGCCCGTCGACAAACTGTTTTTGCAAAGCATGCGCATGACGGTGGATATCGTTGACGGTCATCTGCCTTTCCTGCAACCAGCGCAGAACGCTGCGCAGGCGGTAAAGCCCGCCGGGGTCGGTCGTGGCCCCCATAAAGCGACTGCCGTCATCGCCATAGGCAACGGCCCCCGATGCGGATTGCGAAAGCGCGCCGAAGGCGGCAAACCAGCCCGTATTGCGCGGGCGCGGCGCAAAGCCGGCCGGACAGTGCATGAAGCAGGCCCCCTCCCCCGCCATGGCGTATTTGTAGCCGCCGCCAATAAAGAAAACGCGCTCCGCGACGGCAGAGAGGTCAATCGGTACAGCCATAAATCCGTGATAGGCGTCGATGACGATCAAGGTATCCCGCGATTTGACGGCGCGCGCGATCTCCGTCAACGGCGTGACCACAAATCCGCTGTTGAAAAAGACCATGCTGACATAGATCATGTCGTAGTCTTTTTCCGCCGCCGCTTTGGAAAATCTGGTGGTAAAGCTTTCCAAGGGCTGCGCGGGGAGGCGCTTGATCTCGACAATCCCCTCCTCCTCCAGCCGCTTCATCTGACGGTCGAAGCTGTAAAACTCGCTGTCGCTGGTCAATATCTGCAAAGGACGCCCCTGCGGCAGAGCGGAGATCAGGCGGTTTAAAAATTCGTGCGTGTTCGGCGCAAAGGCGATCGTTCCGGGTGACGGCAGGTGCAGCATGTCCGCAATGCCTTTTTGCACGTCGCGATAAACCGTGCCCAGCACATATTCCCATTTGTCGTCGGCGTACTGCGCGGCATCCTGCCAGGCCTGCATATGGGCGTCAAACGTGATATCGGGCCAGTAATGATGGCTATGTGCTGCCATATGCAGCCGTGCCGGATCGGCCTTGAGAAAGCGGCTGAAATCCTGCTTGATGTCAGGCCGCATCCTTTTGGCCCCAATAGCGGAAATTCATTTTATCCTCGATCGCCTTGGGCAGCCTCGGCAGTTTGGAGCGCGGAATCAGGAAGGTTGAAAGCGCAAAAAGATCCTTGAAAATGCGGTGCTTTGCCGCCGTGGTGACAAGGTAGTCATGCCCCGTTGACCCGCCGCTGCCCATTTTCGTGCCCAGCATGCGCTGTGCCATCAGAGCATGGCGGTAACGCCAGAGCGCCATCAATTCATCCAGATCCATCAGGTCGTTCAGGATTTTAAACGGCGTTTGCAGCGCGGGCTGGTCGCGGTAAAGATTAATGAACAGCGCGGCTTGCAGCGCCTTTTGCGAAAAACGCCACGGCATATCGGCGGAAGATTTGCCGAACAGGACATCGAACTGCGCCGCCATCATATCAAGCTTGCCGTTTTCCATCCGCTTGGCTTCCGCCGTCATTCTGCGGCTTTTGCCGACGGCCTTGCGGTCGGCATCGATCATGGCCATCACGGCCTTGCGATAGGCGGCCCAAAAATTGAACGTGCCCGTTTGCACAAAGGGCGTACGAGCCAGCCAAGCATCCAGTTGCTCGATCAGCGAGGGTTTGCAGGATACGGATTGCAGTTTTGTGCGATCGGCCTTCGGTAAATAGGCCTCGAAGGATTTGCCCGCATAGCCGATGCGGTCGTCGATGCGCAGCCCCAGGCGCACTTCCAGCGCACGGAACTGCATGCTCTGGAAACCGGAGGCGGAGCGGAAAACGTGACGGAAGTCCAGAAAATCCAGCGGCGTCATGGTTTCCATGATATCCAACTGCTTGACCAGCAGCTTCATGGTCTCCACCATGCGGCTCAGGCTGGCGGAAACAATACACAGGTCGGCATCCTTCACGATTTTGGCCGCAAAAACCTTTTGCACCCGATCAAGTTCGAAGAGGATCAACTTGAACCACAGCTCGTACGTCTGATGCACGACAATAAACATCATTTCATCATGCGCCGCGCTGAGCGGCCGCTGTGACGACAGCAGGCCTTCCAGCTGCAAATAGCCTTTATAATCGATATCCCGATCGGTTTTCTTTTTGACCATGGCGCTCAATCCCCCATCGCGCGCAGCATGCGTTTGGCGCGGTCAATACGGCTGGCGAAGGCATGCGGATCTTTGATTTTCGGAAAAATGATGTTGCGGTCGTATTTGTCGCCCTGGATGCTGGTATCTACCATGTTGGAATAAATAAACACGCTGCCGTAGTTAAAGATGGCGCCGAAACGGCTTTGGTGCACAACCGTTTCAAACAGCTGGCGCAGGTCGATTTTGGTATAGGTGACAAACAGGATGCCGCGTTTGTAGAGCAATCGGCGATCCGTCAGGATAATTTCCGTCGCCCACCATTTCAAAAGCCAATAGGTGAAAAACAGTCCGGATGTCACCCAGCTGTCCAGCATGAAAATGCGGTTCCAGTAATAAGGATTAAGAATCTCCGGCGAAAAATGCAGCGAAGCTTGCAGCCCGGCGAGCGCCTTATATCCCCATTCCGTGGCCAGCGCCGTCAACCAGAAAATGACGGCGGCGAAAAACACTCCCTCGGCTACGTAAAGCGGGTGGAATTTCGCGCGGGATAAAACCTTTTCCTGCTGCATCAGCGTGCGGCGCGTCGATTTGCTGGGGTTGCGCTTATCCGACAGCGCGTCAAAAACATCGGGATGGATCAGGCTGCCGCGCTCCACAAAGGCATCGGCAACGCTGAGCGCGCTGCTTTTGTGCACAATCCCGCTTTTTTGAATGCCCTGGCGGTAAAATTCCTGTTTGACGATCGTGCGCACTTCATCTGCCAGCAGATCCAGGTCGACCATCGGCGGCGCATTGATCACCTGCGCCGGCACGGCGGCATAGGCCGCCATTTGCGCGTCCTTGTAAGCATGGATTTTTTTGAGAACGGCTTCTTCCTCGGGATGCAACTCCCCGTCCGCTTTGGCCAGCATGCCGGCAAAAAGGACAAGATTTTCCAAATCTTTCTTGTCCGTTACCAGCGGCAGCAGGCTTTCGATTTCCGGAGCGGTTTGCAGGTCTTGCGTCAGCTGGAACTTATGCGCGTCCGTGACGGTATAATTGCCTTCAAAATACGTGATGATCGTTTTGAGGAACTGCCGTTCCTCCTTCTTCACGATATCGTCGGCATGCACCAGCGCCGTAACGCAGCGAAGCATGTGAAAGGTGCTGTCCGGCAATGCGGGCTTTTGCAGCGAAGCTGTCATATCTGGTATCCCCTTATTTTTCCTTACAGATATTAACGTATCCGGCAGGAAAAATAAAAGGATCAGATAACGGCTGGAGTTTTCATAGATTCAGCCGTTTCAGCGCAGCCGTGCAATAAAGCCCTTTTCCGCCAGCCATTGCAGCAACATATCGGCCAGTTGTTCCGCCGTTTTTTCGGTCGTATCCAGCGTGATATCCGGATTTTCCGGCGCTTCATAGGGGCTGCCGATGCCCGTAAAGTTGGGGATAATGCCCGCGCGGGCTTTTTTATAGAGCCCTTTCACATCGCGTTTTTCCGCAACTGCAAGGGGTGTGCTAACGAAAACTTCGGCGAATTTTTCAACGCCGATCAGTTCGCGTGCCATCTCACGCTCCGCCGTGAAGGGGGAGATGAAGGAAACAAGCGTGATCAGCCCCGCTTCCGTCATCAGCTTGCTGACTTCGGCGATGCGGCGGATGTTTTCCGCACGGTCCTGGTCGGTGAAACCGAGATCACGGTTAAGGCCGTGGCGCACGTTATCGCCGTCCAGAACCATCGTATGATGGCCGCGCCGGTAGAGTTTCTGTTCCAGGATATTCGCAATCGTGGATTTGCCGGAACCGGAAAGGCCCGTAAACCAGAGCACGCAGGGTTTCTGGTTTTTCAGCCCCGCGCGCGCATCGGCATCGACGGTGAAGTGATGTTCGAAAATATTTTTCGAACGGCGCATGGCATAGCGGATCATACCGGTCGCAACGGTTTCGTTTGTTGCACGGTCGATCAGGATAAAACCGCCCATTTCACGGTTTTCATCATACGGCATGAAAGGGATCATGCGGTCGAGGGAGATATGAATCTCCGCAATCTCGTTCATCTCCAGCGTTTCCGCAGGGATATGCGCAAGATCGGAAATGTCGATCTTGTGCTTGATCCGCGTCGGGGTGCAAACGGCCTTCGCCGTGCCGAGTTGCAGGAGATATTGGCGCGAGGGGATCATCGGATGTTCCGACATCCACAGAATATTCGCGGAAAACTGATCCGCCGTTTCGCAAGGGTTGTCCGCCGCCGCGATGACGTCGCCGCGCGAAACGTCAACCTCCTTGTCCAGAACAATTGTGACGGATTGGCCGCTGACGGCGCGGTCCGGCTTGCCGTCGAGCGTCACGATTTCGCGGATGGCCGCATGCATGCCGGAGGGCAGGATGCGCACAGCCTGTCCGACTTCCGCCGCGCCGCCGACGATGCGGCCGGAAAATCCGCGGAAACTCTGGTCCGGTCGGTTGACCCATTGCACGGGCATGCGGAGATCGGATGCCTTGAAATTTTGCATGCGTTCGATCCGCACCGTTTCAAGATAGGGCAGCAAAAGCGCGCCTTTGTACCACGGCATCCGATCGGATGGCGCCGTGAAATGATCGCCCATCAGGGCGGACATGGGGATGGCTTCGATATGGCCGATGCCGAGTGTGGCGTTCAACGCTTTGTAATCCTCGACGATTTTATTGAAGATATCCTCGTTATAGCCGACCATGTCCATTTTATTGACGGCCAGTACCACATGGCGCACGCCCATAAGGGAAACGATAAAGCTGTGGCGGCGCGTCTGCGGCAGGACGCCCTTGGTCGCATCGATCAAAACAATGGCAAGATCGGCGGTCGAGGCGCCGGTCGCCATATTGCGGGTATATTGCTCGTGCCCCGGCGTATCGGCGATGATGAAACGGCGCTTGTCGGTCGAGAAGAAGCGATAGGCGACGTCGATGGTAATCCCCTGCTCCCGCTCCGCCGCGAGACCGTCGACCAGCAGCGCGAGATCAAGCTTTTCACCGGCCTTGCCCATCTTCTTGCTGTCGCGCTCCAGCTCCGACAACTGGTCTTCGAAAATCATTTTCGATTCAAAAAGCAACCGGCCGATCAGTGATGACTTGCCGTCATCGACGGATCCGCAGGTAATAAACCGCAGGATGTCTTTTTCGCCGTGTTTTTGAAGATATGCGGTAATATCCGGAACGGCCTCGGCATGCAGCATCAGAAATACCCTTCCTGCTTTTTCTTTTCCATGGAAGCCGGATTGTCGAAATCGATCAGGCGGCCCTGGCGCTCCGATGTTTTGGCGAGCAGCATTTCCTGAATGATGTCTTCCAGCGTTTCAGCATTGGATTCAATCGCGCCGGTCAGCGGATAGCAGCCAAGGGTGCGGAAACGCACCTTCTTCATCACCGGCGTTTCGCCTTCCAGCAGCGGTATGCGGTCGTCATCGATCATGATGAACGTGCCGTTACGCTCGACAACGGGCCGTTCCTTGGCGAAATACAAGGGCACGATATCGATCTTTTCTTCGTGGATATATTGCCAGATGTCCAGCTCCGTCCAGTTGGAGATCGGGAAAACGCGCATGCTCTGCCCCGGCTTTTTCTGGGCGTTATAAAGGCTCCATATTTCGGGGCGCTGGTTTTTGGGATCCCATCTGTGGCTTTCATCGCGGAAAGAGAAAATGCGCTCCTTCGCGCGGGATTTTTCCTCGTCACGGCGGGCGCCGCCAAGCGCGGCATCGAATTTGTATTTATCAAGCGCCTGTTTCAGCGCCATGGTTTTCATCACATCGGTGTAATGGGAGGAACCATCCTTGAACGGCGTGATTTTATTATCCGCCCCCTCGGGGTTGGTATAGACGATCAGATCGAACCCGAGCTTTTTCATCGTCTCGTCGCGGAAGCGGATCATCTCCTTGAACTTCCATGTCGTATCGATGTGCATGAACGGGAATGGCGGTTTGGACGGATAAAAGGCTTTTTGCACCAAACGCAACATGACGGAGCTGTCTTTACCGATGGAATAAAGCATGACAGGGTTTTGCGCCTGCGCGGCAAATTCACGGATGATGTGAATGCTTTCTGCTTCGAGATGCTGGAGGCTCATAATCTCTTTCACCGCTTGCTGCGCGCAGATATAGATGGCGCGCAACAGGTATTTCGTTAAACAATTTTGGCGCTGTGCGGTTTAACGCACTGATTTCGCATGAAATAATCATACTTGCGCGGATTGTGTAAGAGAACGTCGCTGTTTGCAAGGGCTTTAGGCAAAAAGCCGCGGCAAAACGGCGTTTTTCGTACGGTGAGCCTTACCCGATATTCCGTAATCCGGACTGTTCCAACATAAAAAAAGGCCGCACAAACGGCGGCCCTTTTTGGGGAGCCTTGCTCTTTTCTTAAAAATCCCAGTCCTCGTCCTCCGTAATCACGGCCTTGCCGATGACGTAGGAAGAACCGGAGCCGGAGAAGAAGTCGTGGTTTTCGTCCGCATTGGGCGACAGGGCCGAGAGGATCGCCGGGTTCACATCCGTTACCGACGGCGGGAACAGCGGCTCGAACCCGAGATTCATCAGCGCCTTGTTCGCATTGTAATGCAGGAACTTTTTGACGTCTTCGGTCAGGCCGACTTTGTCGTAGAGCGCTTCGGTATAAGCCAGTTCGTTCTCGTAAAGATCGAGCAAGAGCGCGAAGGCATAATCCTTGATCTCCGCCTTCTCGGCCTCGCCGAGCTTCTCGTAGGCTTTCTGGAATTTATAGCCGATGTAATAGCCATGCACCGCTTCATCGCGGATGATCAGGCGGATGAGATCCGCCGTATTGGTCAGCTTGGCGCGGCTTGACCAGTACATGGGCAGATAAAAGCCTGAATAGAACAGGAAGCTTTCAAGGAACACGCTGGCGATTTTGCGTTTCAGCGGATTGTCGGCCTTGTATTCATCAAGGATCAAGTGCGCTTTTTTCTGCAACTGCTCGTTCTCCTCGCTCCAGCGATAGGCGTCGTCCACATCGGGCGTCAGGCAAAGCGTGGAAAAAATGGAGGAGTATGAACGTGCGTGCACCGCTTCCATGAAGGCGATGTTGCTCAGCACCGCTTCCTCATGCGGTGTGACGGAATCCGGCATCAGCATCGGTGCGCCGACAGTGTTCTGGATGGTGTCCAGCATCGTCAGGCCTGTGAAAACGCGGATGGTCAGTTGCTGTTCTTCCGGCGTCAACGTCGCCCAGGACGGAATGTCGTTCGACAGCGGCACTTTTTCCGGCAGCCAGAAATTGCCCGTCAGGCGGTTCCAGACCTCCAGATCCTTTTCGTCCTCAAGGCGGTTCCAGTTGACGGCCTTCACGCGGCCCGGTTTTGCGGCGGTTTTTTTGGTGTTTACAGACTGCATGATACGCATCCTTGTACTTCTGTGCCTTCCAGAGCCATCTGGCGCAGGCGAATGTAATAAATGGTTTTGATCCCCTTCTTCCAGGCGTAAATCTGCGCCTTGTTGATATCGCGGGTAGTGGCGGTATCGCGGAAGAACAGCGTCAGGGAAAGGCCTTGATCGACGTGCTGCGTTGCGGCGGCATAGGTGTCGATGATCTTTTCGGGGCCGATTTCATAGGCATCCTGATAATACTCCAAGTTGTCGCTCGTCATGAACGGCGCCGGGTAATACACGCGGCCGATCTTACCTTCCTTGCGGATTTCGATCTTGGAAACGATCGGGTGGATCGAAGACGTGGAATTATTAATGTAGGAAATCGATCCCGTCGGCGGCACGGCCTGCAGATAGCGATTGTAAATGCCGTGTTCTTGCACCGAAGCTTTCAATGCCAGCCAGTCTTCCTGCGTCGGAATTTGAACGCCGGCTTTTTCGAAAAGTTCCCGCACCTTTTCCGTTTCCGGCGTCCAAACCTGTTCGGTATATTTATCGAAATATTCACCCGTGGCGTATTTCGATTTTTCAAATCCCGCAAAGGTTTGGCCGCGTTCTTTGGCAATCAGGTTCGATGCGCGCAGGGCATGATAAGTTACGGTATAGAAATAGAGATTGGTAAAATCGATCCCCTCTTCCGAGCCGTAGAAAACCCGCTCGCGCGCGAGATAGCCGTGCAGGTTCATCTGGCCGAGGCCGATCGCATGCGATTGCGCGTTGCCGTTGGCGATGGAGGGAACGGAGGCAATATCACTCATATCCGATACCGCCGTCAAGGCGCGGATGGCCGTTTCGACGGTCTTGCCGAAATCCGGCGAGTCCATGCTGAGCGCGATGTTCATGGAGCCCAGGTTGCAGGAAATATCGGCACCGAGGTGTTTGTAACCGAGATCGTCGCCATAGGTGCAAGGCTCGTTCACCTGCAGGATTTCGGAGCAAAGGTTGCTCATCGTGATACGGCCGTCGATCGGGTTGGCGCGATTGACGGTATCCTCGAACATGATATAGGGATAGCCGGATTCAAACTGGATTTCCGCCAGCGTCTGGAAGAATTCTCGGGCGTTGATCTTCTTTTTGCGGATGCGCGGGTTATCCACCATCTCGCGGTATTTCTCGGTAACGGAGATTTCGGAGAAAGCGGCGCCGTATTCCTGCTCCACATCATAAGGGGAGAAAAGATACATATCCTCGTTTTTCTTGGCGAGCTCAAAAGTAATATCCGGAATGACAACGCCGAGCGACAGGGTTTTAATGCGGATTTTCTCGTCCGCATTCTCCCGCTTGGTATCCAGAAAACGCATGATGTCGGGGTGATGCGCGTTCAGGTACACCGCCCCCGCCCCCTGACGGGAGCCGAGCTGGTTGGCGTAGGAAAACGCATCTTCCAGAAGCTTCATGATCGGAATCACCCCGGAGGACTGGTTCTCGATCTTCTTGATCGGCGCGCCGGCTTCGCGGATGTTGGTCAGCATAAAGGCCACGCCGCCGCCGCGTTTGGAGAGTTGCAGCGCGGAGTTGATGGAGCGGCCGATGGATTCCATGTTGTCTTCGATGCGCAGGAGGAAGCAGGAAACAAGCTCGCCGCGCTGTTTTTTTCCGGCATTGAGGAACGTCGGCGTCGCTGGCTGGAAACGGCCCGAAATGATTTCCTCCACCAGCATTTCCGCCATTTTCTTGTCACCGCGCGCGAGCGCCAGCGCGACCATGACAACGCGGTCTTCGTAGCGTTCCAGATAGCGTTTGCCGTCAAAGGTTTTGAGCGTATAGCTGGTGTAATATTTGAACGCGCCGAGGAAGGTCTGGAAACGAAACTTCATTTTATAGGCACGGTCATACAGCGCCTTGATGAAGTCGAAATCGTATTGTTCCAGCACCTCGCCTTCATAATAGCCGTTGGTGACGAGGTATTCGAGTTTTTCTTCCAGATTGTGGAAGAAGACCGTGTTCTGGTTCACGTGCTGCAGGAAATACTGGCGCGCCGCCATGCGGTCTTTATCAAACTGTATCTCTCCATCCATGCCGTAAAGATTCAGCATGGCGTTCAGCGCATGATAATCCTCCTGCTCGCCCGTTACCGCGGCTTTATCCTGTTTTTCTACAGGTTCTTTTCGCGCGGGGGCGTTGCCAAGTTCAACGACTGCCATAATTTTTCAATCCCTTGTTGGACGTTGTGTATGTCTTCCTCTGTCCCCGACAGCTCGAAGCGGTAGAGCAAAGGCACGTTGCATTTTTGCGCAATCACAGGACCGGCGTGGGCGTAAAATCGCCCGAAGTTCCGGTTGCCGGCGGCGATCACGCCCTGCAGCAGCGCCCTGTTTTGCACATCATTTAAAAAGCGGATCACTTGTTTGGGCACGGCACCCTTTCCTGCGTCATCCGCATAGGTGGGTGTGATCAGCACAAAGGGGCCGTCTGCCTGCGGCACACCGTCTTGCGGAGAGACGGGGATCCGTATCGCCGGAATCCCCAGTCTTTCCACAAAGCGATGCGTATTTTGCGAATGACTGGAATAATAAATGATCCGCGTCATGCGGCGATTACCCCAGCGCGCTGATCATGTCGGGGCGGAAACCTGCCCAGTGACGGTCGCCGGCCACAACGACGGGCACCTGCATATAGCCAAGCCCACGCACCATGTCGAAAGCGGCCTGGTCTTCGGAGAGATCGACGACACGGTAATCCACGCCCTTGCGCTCGAGCGCGCGGTAGGTGGCATTGCATTGTACGCAGGACGGCTTGCTGTAAACGGTAACGGACATCGATGATACTCCCTTTGCTTCTCTCATGAAGGGGCCCCGATATCGGCAGACAGATCCAGCATGCACGAAACGTTGTTTGTTCGTGCGGCTTCTCCCGTGCTTTGCTTCGATGCCCCCGGTGCGGGTGACGTTTTTTATTGTTGCGTGTTGAAGATCGTTGCCACACAACCGGACAAAGTTAAAGCGTTCCGAAAAATATGATTCTTCGGTCTATAACTTGAAACGGTTGGAAAACCCGGCAGCCAGATGTTTATCGCAGCGCGTAAATCCCTTTATAAACGGGTCTTAAACGAACGATACCCCCACCCCAAAAAGTTACTGCACGAGCTGTGTGTTCAGCCCCCTTCAACAACTACATATAGTAGACGGCGTTAACGAATTGTCAATATTTTGTGGCTTGTCGCAATGCCGGACACAAAGCCGGAATTGCCTGTTTACGTCAAGGCCGCTTCAAAAAGGCTTGAAAAAACAAGCGCAATTTTCTCCGCTTGCGGCGGCGTTTTTTTTATCCACATCCTCCCCGCGCTATTCATAATTTGCGCCGACCCGGTGCTTTACGTCACCGCGAAAATGCCGGCTTGCAACGGTATATACACAAGCATTTGAAAAGGCAGTATTTTGGCTTGAGAATGATTCTTGGAGATTCTATTGCAGCACTAATGATTATATCTTTCGTCATAGCTTCCCATCCGACACGGCTATGCTATGATAGTGGCGATCGTCACCCATCCGGGCGGCGAGTCATAGCTTCCCATCCGACACGGCTATGCTATGATGTGACGACCGCTCCACATGCAAGACGCGCGGTCATAGCTTCCCATCCGACACGGCTATGCTATGATTTCATGCGCACAAATTCCTCGTGATTGCGCGTCATAGCTTCCCATCCGACACGGCTATGCTATGATCATCAAATTGAACACTACGACCGTTTCCTAGTCATAGCTTCCCATCCGACACGGCTATGCTATGATACCGCGGTCGGGACTGCGGTGCCAACCAAGGTCATAGCTTCCCATCCGACACGGCTATGCTATGATGCAAGACCTTCATGCAAACCGACATTGCCCGTCATAGCTTCCCATCCGACACGGCTATGCTATGATCGCAGATCTTCGACCAGCGAAGCCGTTCTCGTCATAGCTTCCCATCCGACACGGCTATGCTATGATATCTAGCCCTTGAGTCCTGCAAGGACAGAAGTCATAGCTTCCCATCCGACACGGCTATGCTATGATATGAACAGCTCCGTATTCATACGATGAACCGTCATAGCTTCCCATCCGACACGGCTATGCTATGATCTGGTGGATGGCGGCATAAAGGACGTTGGTGTCATAGCTTCCCATCCGACACGGCTATGCTATGATAGCGCATTTCGACCTGCCCTATAACGCGACGTCATAGCTTCCCATCCGACACGGCTATGCTATGATTGCGCTTGCCGCCTCTAGCGTTTCAAAGTAGTCATAGCTTCCCATCCGACACGGCTATGCTATGATCCATCAGGATTCGCGGCGGCAGCATAAACTGTCATAGCTTCCCATCCGACACGGCTATGCTATGATAATAAAATAGCAAAAGTGCTAAAATAGGTGGTCATAGCTTCCCATCCGACACGGCTATGCTATGATCAGGGCCAGCCCTACGCCGCGCCCCTCATAGTCATAGCTTCCCATCCGACACGGCTATGCTATGATCCATCCCGACGACCTTCGAGGTTTTACTCAGTCATAGCTTCCCATCCGACACGGCTATGCTATGATGTTTCCGCGACAAACCCTTCAGCACGGTCGGTCATAGCTTCCCATCCGACACGGCTATGCTATGATGCGGGCTTGGATGGATCGACAGCAGCCAGCGTCATAGCTTCCCATCCGACACGGCTATGCTATGATTCGATTTTTTCAGCTAGGTTGTTAAAGTCTGTCATAGCTTCCCATCCGACACGGCTATGCTATGATCAAACGGGAGCGTTTTTGTTGATAATGGGAGTCATAGCTTCCCATCCGACACGGCTATGCTATGATAAAGTGCTAAAATAGG
>Ga0206101_1000128_pt1 | contig 19224 bp, 14 predicted proteins | sample 1B0metagenome_FD_148613 | JGI IMG/M metagenome (GOLD analysis project Ga0206101, IMG submission 148613) | Enriched microbial communities from leaf-cutter ant dump, University of Wisconsin, Madison, United States - 1B0 | ecosystem: Environmental > Terrestrial > Nest > Insects nest > Nest dump... | reverse complement strand
TGCAGCCGATCTGTCATCGTGCCACCAGTCAACGGAAGAAACGTGCCCGCCAGCACTGTTTTTAAATTCGCCCACGTAAGCTTTTTCAGCGACCAACTATCTGCGCTGTCGACAAGCGCAAGCTCATCCGCATCTACCGGAGTAGCTTTGCCAGACGCCGCATGGATCAGGCCAGCCAAGCCATCCAGCACTACCCCCGCAGCCGCCTCCGTTTTCTTCATAAAGTGATACGCAGAATTTCCCGGAGGGTTCACGCCGTCGTCAACCTGAACATCCTCAGCCTCAGTCGCCCACAGTCTCGCTGCGTTCCGAGCTGCTATAGCTGCGGAGGCTGCCGCAAGTATTTCACTGAGATTGTCTGCTACAAGTGTAAGCGCTGTGAGCTCGTTCTCGACCGCCAGTACAGCTGCCATATTATTGGCGACTGTAGTTACTTCGGCTAGTTGAGCGTATACTCCGCTAATCTCAGTCAGCGCGTTTGCGACTGCCGCTACCTGAGTTGAGATACCAGCAACAGTAACAACCTCGGCATCGATAGCGGCCACAGCGTTGATCTGTGCAACAATAGCGCCTAGGGCCAGGAGTTGTGCTTGCAGCCCGGCAAGGACAGTTATCTGAGAGTCCAGCCCAGCTACAATATCAACATTTGTCTGATTAGCGTTAACCGCTACGATAGCGTCGAGGTTCTCCGCAACAGCTACTAGTGCTGCTTCCAGATCCTCCATATCTGTAGGATCGCCGAGAGGAACTTTCACTGCCCGACTGGCGGCGTCGGCCACCTGCTGTATCTGCATAGTCAGATTGTCCAGGGCCGTTTCATGCAGCTCTGGATAGAACGGCCCCTCGTTACCGATCTCAATCGGCTGGACATAGGGGACTTCCCGGACCAGCCGGACGTAGTAACCAGCGGCCAGCGCTGCGCTGTCAACGGGATAGGTAACTATCCCATTATCGGCTGTAATCGCAGTCCAGAGGAAGTTTGAATTATAGCGAGTGATAGCTCCATCCAAACCCTGCCGAACCTCAACGACAATTGAGTCCTCGGCGGTTATGGTAAAGTCATATCCCCAGTTTTTATTCGTTCCGTCAGCGACCAGCCAGTCGGTGAAGAACTCCGTTGTAGTAACTGTCACTTGCCTCTCCTTCCATAGATGAGGTCTTGTGGCTCGAAGTCTCCTTGAGCATTCCCCTCAAGAATAGCTTCGGTTGTGTTAATAAACTGACCTCCGGGGAAGCGGTAAACCACTGAAAGAGCAGAAGCAAGCGGCTTTATTGCTTCAGTGAAATCTCCCTCAAAGACCTTATCCCACGCACGCACAGTGTTCTCATACACCTTCTGGACAGGAGTCATCTTGAAGTCGAAGCCAGACTCGATAGCCCCGGCGACATCACGGATGAGGGGAAGTCCTACCAGCGGATAGAGCATTACCTGCTTCGTCGCCCACCAAGCGTAATTCTCATCCTCCTCGGGACCTTGTCCAGAGACCAGTGGACCTAATACTGCGGGCAATGCTACCACAACAGTCCACTCCGCTAGCCGGCGGGTAAGCAGGCTTTGGAAATTCCTATTGGTTATATCATCTTTCGTCTGGCGTGTCAAGTCCCAAATTTCGTTGTGGATGGCACTGAAGGCTGAATAGAACATAGTGAATAGCCGAGAATATTCACTGGAATTGACTACACGAGCCGCATCCTTCGCATTACCTGTGCCCTGTGACAATCGCACTGTTCTGTCTGCGTGCTGGCGAGCCAGCTGCTCATCGCCCCCGTGCTTATCCAAGTATTCGGAATAAGCTCCGAGCCATGTAGTAGAGGCCACAATCTTATCCAAGAAAGCGATATGATAGAATGCGTAATCTCGAACAAGATCAAACTTACTCTTTCCGAGAGTTATCCGATTAGCTGCGTTGCGCAGATCATAATCCTGCTGATTGAACCTGTGCCGGAGCTCTCCAGAGAGATCATTAACCATCTGGATAGTCTGAACAGGGCGCCGACCTGCCTCTATGACGGCCTTACCCAGGTAGCGAGGGTTCACTCGTCTGAGGCTGTTGAACCAGCCTAGTGCCTGGGCGGCCGCTGTAGTAAGCCTATATCCCATCGCAAAGGTAGTAGCGCCGACACGTAGTTTTCCTAGATGCCGAGCGATTGGATCGGTCTCAGGAGCGTACTCTGTAGCTACTGCGCGCAGCCAAAATTGCAGCTGCTCGTAAGCGTGTTCTCCCTCAACCCGGATGATCTCGTTCTTAATATCGGGGTCCCAGAGGATTTTATATACAGCACGAATTGCTTCCCGATGAGTAAGATCGTGAATTACTCTGTGCATATGCTTGGGAAGGACTGCAAGTTCGCGGCTAATTGGCTTAGCTGCTTTCGTCCGCTTAATCGTATGCTTATGATCCGTCCCAGGCGTCATATGTTGATTGGGCTGGAAAATGTCATTAACCGACAACTCTTTATCCAGCGGAGTCACATCTTCGAGAAGAGCCAGTCCTCGGCGAGCTTTGAAGTCATAGACTACTGGATAATACCCTCCACGATAATTGCCGTAAGGTGTATGAACTTCCCGCGCCTCAATTTTCGGCGGGGCTACTCCAGTTAGCCGCTTCTCTAAGGCCTCTATCTTTCCCCACAGCCCGTCTAGGATATCCCACAGTTTTTGTACGCGGTCCCAATCCTCTTTAGTCATGTGAGAGAGGACTTCGTTGAGCTGCGCTTCCGACCACAATTCGCCTTCGAGTAGCTTACGGCGATTGGACTCGTTGCCGACATTAAGCGCTATCGCATAAATGTTTTCTCTTGAAAGCGTCTCGTCCAGCGAGCTGATATGTTTCTGCTCCTGAAAATATTTTGGTGATACCTCGTTAAAGGTGTCGATAATCTTCTTGCTGAACTCTGCGTTCAAGTCGTTCCTAGCCACCTCGGCCGCAGCAATGGGCTCGAAAACATGCTGAGTAAAAAACCCCGAGACTTCGCCAAGGTCTAGCCACTCGACTAGCCTTTCGGGCTTCAGCGTGCTGTAGAGGTAGGAAGTCGCGAGATGCATCGCCGTACCTTCAGTCTCCGACCACTTGGTCAGAGCGGGCCGGGCGACCTGCGAACGAAGTTGGGATAACCCCGCGTTTTTAAGCTCAGCAAATTCTCGCTGTCCTTGGGCTGTCCGTAGTTTCTGTTTCACCCGGCCAAGATGCTCAAGATTATCAAGAGTATCTCCGATGGCAATCAGGTCCTCTACCGACAGCTCTTTATAGTTGATCCGCTCAGTTTCACGAAGCAGCCGATCTGGAATTTGCAAGAACACCTGACCGGGGTCTTCCGCTTCCTGCTCGGCGATAAAATCACGGAGAGCCACGCGCCGCTTGAGTTTCTTTCCAGAAACAGTACGGAACTCGTATTGTTCTACTAGGCCTCGAATTTGTTCCATATAGCTCGGATGAATGGTGTCACTAGCTTTCCGAGAATATCTGGCCGCTTTATCCCTAATCCGCTGAATGCGGGCCGAGAGTGCTGCTCCTTCATTCGCCAGAGCCTGCGCCAACAGTTGCTTACGCTTGGCGTCAGCAGCCTTTGCCCATTCTCCCTTGATCGTAGCAGTTTCTGCCTCTCGCGCTGCTCGCCGAACTGCTGCATTGAGAACAGCTTCATTAACTTCGCCGACCTTCCGGCGGTAGAGACTGTCTCTCGCGATAGTCGTTGCTAGCTGGCGTGGGCCAGCTTCTGATACCGTTCTTCCAGCTTTCTGACTTAGGGCCTTAAACTCCTTAGCCAGAATAAACGTTCTACCCTCAGCATTAAGCTGCTGCTTAATAGCAAGGTCCATGATTTCTTTGTTATCGAAATCAGCCTCGAACCGACGAGCCATTTCCTGCTGCGCAAGGAGTTTAGCTGCTTCCTTGATCGGAAGAGCTTGCTGCACGTCGAACAAGAACTCGTCCAAAGTCGGATAGCCGAACAGCTCTGCAGCAATTTCAGGATCGATGCCGTTCTGGACAAATGCCGCGCGAGGGAATTTCTTGCGAAGTTCTACACTGGTTTTCTCAGCAAACGCTGCCGCATCTATACGAAGCTTCTTTTCCTTAAGAGCCTCGAGATGCTTATACGGGGGCTGCAAGCGCAGCTTTTCTTCTGCCTCTTTCGTAAGCTCCGAAAGTATCTGCCGGCGCCAACCTTCAGAACTTCTTTTAATCTGTCCTACGACTCTGTTGCGAGCTCCGTCCTGAGCATCTTTACGAAGGTCCTCCACCAGCTGCTGATACTGCAGATACTCCTCCGGAGTTACTCCCATTTCTTCTGCAGAGGCAAACAACGGAGCATAGGCTGTATCAGCAGCTAGCTGCTCAGTTCGCTGATCTGTAACCAGCATCCGGTCAAAGACCCCGCGAATTTCTGGCGAGACTTTTCCACCAAGCTGGCTGATCCTCCGATAGAGTGTTTTCAGCCACTGACGAAAAGCCTCAAAAGCAGGCCGCAGCTCCGGCGCCGGAGCTTTGCCCTCCATGAAGTAAGCCTCAGTCATTCGGGCGAAGCGTTCATGCTGCTCTCGAGTGATCTTGTCGTCATCTCCGATCTTCAGATGTTTTTTGATCAGTGCCCAATCGGCGGCAAGCTCAGGACTCCGGTCCTTAACCGCCTTGAAAGTCTGCAAATAGAAATGGCCAGCCTCGTGTAGAAGCGTGCTCATGTCATGGCCGTCGAAGAGCTGGATAAGGGCAGTGCTGTCCTGGAAAGAGATACTCCCCTTGCGGTCCTGATAAAGCGGGCTCGGAATATCACGACGGCGGAGCAACTCTGGATCGAGTACTTCGTACACCGGATAACCCAGTTCGGCCGAACGATCCAGCGCATTATACCCCTGCGCCAGCAGAGCCTCTCGCAAACTCTTCTCGTAGTTATCAGGGTCCACGCGGGCCTGGATTTCTAGAAACTCGGGCGAGTCGATCCTAAGCGGCTTCAACTCATCGAGGACTTCGGTCTCATAAAGTTCATTGCCTTTGATCGAGGCAAATCCTTCGGCGACGCTCCGCTCCGGTGACGTGAATATCCCAACCTGGTTCGGTCGGAAGATAAAGTTTCCAGCCTCAAAAGATTGGCGTTCCGTAGGGCTCAGCCCTCGATAAAGCGTCTGAAAGAATGTGTTTGGATCAGCTACAGCAGATAGCTCTTTACCAATCGTAAGGAGCGATCTCCTAATCTCCAACGCATGGTCAGCGAACAGTTCGGATGGAGACTGCCCAGTCCTATGCGCCATCGTAGTATAAAAAGAGGAGAAAATAGCTGTCAGATGATCGACAGCTGCCGGCTGGAACCCTATTGCCTTGATTTGGTTTCGTAGCTCTTCCATCTCCGGAAAGAGCTCGATTGGAGCGGCTTCCGCGCGGCTTGCCGGCATTTCTGCGCTTACGGCTTGCGCCCGGCCGAGCTCACTCTGCATAAGAATTGCTTGCGCTTCAGCAAGTGCCTGGGTCTCCGCAACTGAATATCCTTCAGGGTTTGTGCGAACGAGCGCACCTAGCGGGTTCTCCTTTGGATTACGAGAGAGATATGATGCGTACTCGCCTACAGAAACAACGATGTCTCCGCCAGAGGCGAGGGCCTCATCGACCCGCTGCCGCCAGTTCGGGAGAGCCGGGCCGTAGAGATCCAGGCCTTGGCTCTGATAGAGCTCACGAGCTTCCGCCGCATTGATATAGATTTTCTTGTCCTCCAGTTGTTTATCAATGAGCTTTGCTGCTACCTCCGGAGCCCGCTCGACGAGTCCGTTGTCGCTGAGGGTTGTTATGATATTCTCGAACTGGGCATTCTCCCGCTTCGAGCGGATCATTTCTCGAAGGTCAGCTCCGAAACGAGTGCCAGATGCCAGCGGTCCGAGAATTGACATAACTTGCAGAGCACCGACACCGGCGTCGGTCAGGCGCTGCATGGCTTCCTGGCCTGTGATTGGCGCGAATTCCCCTTCCGAAGCATATTTCGCCAGTTCCCCGGAGAAAATTTGCATGGCCTCTTGGCCAACTTCAGTCAAGGTCTCGACCGTTACGGCAGAGCCTAGGTTAACTGCAAGATTGGTAAACGCGGCTCTGCCAGCGCCAGTACCGAGCAACTTCTTCAACCCCGGGAGTGTAAAGTTTCCGAGGATTTTATCCAGACCTGGAACCAGCCCCAGCGTTGCTGACTCTCCAAGTGTCTCCATCCCGGCCCCAGTAACACCAGCGAGCAAAGCTGCCCAACGGGCAACCTGTGGGTCAAGCCCGTTTCCATTCTCGTCTTTGAAGTCGAGAAACTCTGCGTAGGCCTGGCCCGCAAGCATCTTATAGTTCTGCTCAAAGGCGCCGACGGCTCCGCCGACGCGAGCTCCGATCCCCATGCCTACAAGCGAGCCGGGACCAGCACCAACACCGCCAGCGACTGCGCCGAGGCCACCGCCGACGAGCCCACCAACAGTACCATACTGCAGCGCCTTAACCGCACCGCCAGCAACAGCCGCTCCCATGCCCGGAAGAGACTGACCGAGGTTTACTAGTGCCTCAGCTCCCCAGCCCCCGCGAGCACCGAAGCTCCGCCATTCCGCATCCCGATAGGCCTGAAACGCCGCTGCCTGCTCTGGCGTGGCCGTGCCTTCGAGCATGGCAAAGCCCGCGTACATTCCTCGCGCCTGTTCTACGCCTTGAGCTATGGCGAGCGGGAAAGCTGCTCCTGCCCAGGTCAGCCCGGACAGATTATCCAGCTCATCTGGATTGGCGTAGGCCAGGTCCTTCGGCCGTTCCGCAAAGTAGCCTCGGAGTGCAGGGGCGTGCTCCAGCACCCGCTTATACTCAGCGAGCTTGGCGGAGTTCTCGAGAAGCCCAAGCTGCCTCACACCAATCTCAGGGGGGACCTCCGGAGCCAGCTCCGCTGCCCGTGCGTAGCTCTGCGGATCGTACTTCCTGGCCCACCGAGCAGCTGCGTGAACGTCCGCAAACTCCTGCTCGCGAACTTCCTCAGCGAACTGGGTAAACCCATCCGGCTTGACTTCGATTTCATCGAGCAGTGAACTAACGTCCAAGGAAGCGGAGGAGGTATTTGGCATAGTAGATATCCATTTCACGTGAGGTCAGTGTGCGGCCGAGGGACTCTTCGAGGGAAGTGCGGAAGGCCGCTCTCTCCTCTTCCGGTCCATCAGGAGAGCCGCCGAGCCAAACAACCATAGCCCGATTATAGATATCAAGGGCGGTTTCTTGGTCTGGAGAGCTTCCCCACATCGTCTCGTAAGCCTGAATGAGCTGACGCTGGTCATCCGGCTGGACAGCGTCCCAAGAGCTATATGCAGTGAACTGGTTCGGATCATCAACATCCATAGCCCCGACAGTATTGGTTCCCCACCAGCTACCTGGCTGGCTGCCCTGGATGAGGAGCTTATCTGCGATATCCTGCATTTCCACGGCAGAGAGCTCGGCGCCCTTCCGGCGCTGCTCTGCTTCGATGTACTCGTCGAACTTACGAGAGAATTGCGTGTAAGGAGTCCGCTTTCCCTTGCCACCCAGCAATGTCGTTCCAGTCGCCTTGGGGTCCCAGCCCATCTCTCGGGCCACATCATCTCGGATTTCCTGCCTCGAGCGCATGTTGCGTAGAAGCGCCGAGTCTGTTGCTTTACCGGCGACTTCAGCCTGAGCGGCCCGTTGCATCTCGACCAGCTTCCTAAATTCCTGGTCGGCGAGATGCGGTCGATAGTCGTAGGGATCGATACGGGCAAGCTCTACTGGATCAACAGGAATGCGTGTCCACAATTCCCAGTTTGTCTCTGGCCCCCCAGCGGCTCGATTAGCTTCGTAGCTATAAAGAGAAGAGACGAAAGATGGCTCTAGCTGAGCCAGCATCTCCGGGCCGATATCTTTAACAGAGCCAGAAAGCACTGTCTCCCAGGCCTGCTGTTTAGCTGCATTTCTCTGGGCTTCCGCTCGCTGAGTCTCTTGGGCGTGATCTACACGAAGCATTGCAATCGTGCGCTCACGCTCCGTTGGATTAGCAATCAGTTGGGCTTCTTCCAAAGCCTTATTCAGATCGTATGGAGAATTATCGATAAACGCTCCTGAACTGCCGGTAGCCTGAAAGATCGAATTTTGCCCAGTGGGCAAGGCTGACAAGGGAACAGCGCCGGCAGTGCTTCCCCCGGTAGATACCACTCCCCCGGAGACTCGGGCCACAGGAGTTTTCATAGCCTCCGTAGCCCAGGCCGGAGTAGTCCCCCAAGTCCGCTCTGCCCCCATGTCGATATGGATATGACCAGCGGGGCCGTAGAACCCGACTCCACCAAACCCACGCTTTCGAGCCTCGACAATAAACGCGGCCTTCTGTTCGTCTGACCAGCCCTGTGTCTGCACGTCGAAGGCGTCACCATGAAGATGGCGCGAGCCTGTACCCGCTGAGCCCTTAGGAAGATCGGAACGCGAACGAGTTCCTCGCCGGTTCCCCAGCATAGGACCATTACCGACCTTAAAGTCGTGGCCAGCGTTCACAGAAAATTTAATCCCAGGAAACTGAGATTTCATCCAGCCCGCAAGATCATCGAGACCTGTCGCCGCCCGAGCGTCTACCCACTGGGCGTCGTCCTGAGCAGCCATGAGATCGCTCGGTCGGAAGTTCTGTAGATTCCAATTCTCCCTTGTCATCCGAGTGCCAGGAGCTATCCCGCCAGCCCCTAGTCTCCCCATAATCTTCTGAACGTAGGCTTCGGTCTCCGACTTGATCTTCGGCCGCCCCGGAACGTTGTAGTCTCGCTGCCCCGCAGGCTTTCCTGCGTTATGTTGAAGGAAGGCATCGGCGCCGGCTGGGCCTGCGTTGTAGGCAACCAGTGCAGCTTCCAGATCGTTGTTGTAGCGTTTCAGCTGCTCGTTGAGATACGTCCTTCCGACAAGCCGGTTAAGCTCGTTGTTCTCCAGCAGCGCTTTGCGCAGGTCCGCGTCAGGTAGCTGACCTTCGGCCCGCCCCAGTCGAAGAAGGACTTCCCTAGCGGTATCTGGCATTACCTGCATGCGCCCTAGCGCGCCAGCGTCCGACACCGCCCCATCTCGGAAAGAGCTCTCTGCAAACTCTACAGCATCGTATACGCGATCAGCAGCCTGGCTGGTTCCTCGTTGCCTTGCAACGAACTCCTGCGCTGCCCGGTTGGCCCGCGCAGCCTCGACGAGCGAAGTAGCAGTAACGTGGTCCTTACCAGACATGGAGTCTTTGTTGGCCTGGTAGTATTCCAGAGCCTTGTAAGGGTTTTCTTGTGCCCAGCGAGAGATCACAGCCAGATGGATTTGTGAGCGAGCCTCCGAGCGTGCAGCGACAAGGGCTTCAGGGGGCAGCCCGGCGGAGTTTGCATCGATGGCACGTAGACTGTCATCCAGCGCCTTCGCTATTGCCTTATCGTCGTTGTAGTAGGAGTATGCGTCTTGCATACTGCTCAGCAGGACAGCCTTGCTTGTCTCGGCCTTATACACTCCGAGTTCCCGAAGCTCGTGGCGAGCCAACGCGTCTTTAGTCGTGTCCGACTCGCGCAGCCACATCTTCCGAAAGGCTTCTTGAGTTTTCGGATCATCGATTTCAGCGATATATCGGTCCTGTATATCCTGAAGGACAGCGGCCCCCTGGCGCTCGACTCCCATGGCGGAACCGCCCTGCTGAGCGTAAGCTCCGTCTTTCTGGTCGAAGAGCCATGGGCGCAGCTCATCTTTCGCCCGTGTGTAGAGCCCTAGCGCGTCATTAGCCCGCCGCTGGTCCTCCAGCTGCGCTTGCATCTTTCCCAGGTCGGAGAGGGTTCCGCCAAGCTGGCCGAGGGCTCTGCCGATCCCCGCACCGAAAGCGTCTGGAGTGTATTGAACGTTCTGGTAGCCCGGAACAACGCCTGTCGGCTGGACTTCCCGCTCACGAAATTGCTGAAGAGGCGTTGCCATTAGAGTGTCATCCTCGCTCTGCCCACAGCCTGGCCGATACCACCGAGCGCCGTGGAGAAGGCAGATATGCCGCCGGTGAGCATAGCGTTAGAGGCGGTCATTCGGTCAACATCAGCCTGCGCTCGGAAATTCATACCCTGGGCCTCGTGGGCAATTGCCTCTCGTTCGAAATTCTGTCGAGTGGTAAGCTCGTCCATCTTCCCAAACATGGCGGTATCGCCAAGGATATCCAGCGGTGTGCCCGAGGCCACGTCGATGTTCCGCTCGCTCATAATGTTCTTCTGCTGAGCCAGCCGAGCGCGGGAGCGCAGCTGAATGTCCTGCTGCGCCGGGATCGAACGCTGTCGTGCATCCTCTGCATTTCGCTGGGCAATGATAGCGTTACGGTCGTTCTGCTGAGCTTGCGCCTGGGCTGCGGATGCTTGTGCGCTAGCGCTGGCTAGCGTACCGACCGCGCCAATAATTGCTCCGATGATTTCGAGTCCTATGCACATGGAGGGCTCCCGAAGGTGAACTTAAAGAAGGGTCGGCGATAAGGGCCATAGGCCGGAATGGCTTCGAGTTCTGCCCCGAGGGCGGTAAGCCAGGCAATGGCTCTCGTATGTCGCTGGTCGACGAAGTTATACATATACGGATGGAGAGCCCTCCAGCGGGCTATCAGCCGTTTGCTGATTTTCATAATAGCCACTGGATGCTGTTGCATGAAGCTCGTGCCAAGCAGCCAAGGATACACCTGCGGAGCTAGTCCTGCCGTTTCAACTAGCCCAGTAATTCCCCCGAGTTTCCCTCCCTTAGAGATAGCGACAACTTCGGTGGAGTTAGCGATCGACGTGCGAATACCCCACTCCGGCCGAACCCCCTGAGCAAGCAGTTCCTGCCGGTCGTCCTCGGCCAGGTCGGCGAGAAGCTCCTGGATGTGCGACTCTGTCGGAAATTCGTAGCTAAGTTCCATAGACCAGGTCCGGTACAATGTTGAGAATATTGGACGGGAGAGGGTCTCTCGACTCGATGCGGACCCCGCAGGTTAACTCCCAGGCCGCGTGCGCTGGTATCTCATACGGGCCGTCAAGCGGGCTATTCGCCTCGTAGTAGGGCTCCTGATCTCGGCTCTCCAGCAGAACGAGTTCTCGGGGAGAAGCAGATGACCCACACCACAGACCTCGCGTGTTTCGTACCCGAACCACAATGTCGTTTACAGCCCGGTAGGAGTAACCGCCTGTCTGGCGCTCTGCATCAAGATCAAGGGTTTCGATTGCCGCTTCATAGGGGATACCGGCATGAATACGGCAGGCGTGGAAGGGGAGGGTTATCTGCCCGGTGTTATCGACTTGCAAGTCTTTGAGCACTTTGCCGTCGGCCAACACCCAGAGCTCGTCCAGCCCGTAGAGATGATCGAAGCCTGATATCTGGTTAACACAGAGTAAGGCTCGTCCGGCCGTCCCGACTAGTGTCGGCTCGACAAGATCGCCACGGCGGACAAGTGTCCCTTGAAGAACGTCGCCAACAATCGATGAGATTTCTACCCGGTAGTCTCGGTCTACAATCTCCCTAGCGTTTTCATCAATACGGTAGAGTTCCAGCGCAAGCTGCTCCCCTACGGTAAACCCATGCCCGGCGATGGTAAATTCGAGAGTGTTCTCGTCCAGCCGTGTGAGGTTCGTGAAAGGGAGTTCCTCCCGGAAGGTGAGCGCCGCATCGACATAGACCATATCCTCGATGCGATTGTTGAAGTTGACTTCTGTCCGCTCGACGAACAGGCGAGTAACTCCGTTGATAGTCCGGCGGATTAAGAAGTAGACTCCATCATGGTCAACCTCAGGTACAGCCGAGACTCCCTCATACTTACCGAGTGTGCTACTTGTGGACCAGCCCCAAATCTCGTGCTCCCGGACATAGGTCATGGTGCGAAGGGCGCCGTCGCTGGTGACGCAATGAAGAAGGTTTTGTGGAAACGCCGCATAGGTCCAAGAAACAATTTTCCTGTTCTTGAAGATATGGCGGGCTAGCCGAGACAGATCATCTGCCTTGTAGGCGTCGGAGGTGAATTCGTAACCGAGGTCTCGAATATCTCCGGTTACGCCCTGAACAAACAGCACGCGCTCGCCAATGGCCAGAGGAGGTAGGTTCGGATCAATGCCGTACGCAGTTTCTTTTGTGGGATCGATCGAGGCCGGTCCCATCGCCTGGTTCTCGAACGTACCAAGTATCCACTCTGCGGTGTTGGTGAATATGAGGAATTTTTTCAGCTCCAGTAGATATTCGATAGAATGGCGCTCTCGTCCGATAAGAGTCACCTTGATTGCATCGTCCTCTTGCGAAGGGACAGAGCCGGTGAGAGAATTGATGATGAGCGGCCGAGAAAGCCAGAGCCCCTGCGGTTCCGAGCGAGGCGCTGCCATGACCAGGCGCTGCTTGTAGAACTCCCCTACACGCGGCCACTCTCCCGAAGGGAAAGGTATCGGGTCTCCGACAGGGACAGTATCGAAAGAGGGAGCGAAGTTACGGTCAGTGTAGCTGGTAGTCTCGGTGTACCCGATAAACCCGTAGATACCGTTCTGCCCTTTGTAAACAGTATATTGCACTGCGTTGGGCAGCGCGTCCCATGTAAGAACGACCTTAGTTCGGCGATGACCGAGGTCGGCGTTGACCGTGAGGGGGCCGGTGGCCTTGGTCTCCACTCCATTGTCCAGCGTAGCCGAGACCATGTAAAGCGTGGGGACAGGCTCTGTGTCGTAATTATCTCCGGGAGTGGTACTGTCGGTATAGGTTCCTGAGAAATTCGTCGGCCCCGCTGGGTGCGGGTCGAAGTTCATAGTAACGAGCTGCCAGTCGAACAGACCCAGCCGCCGAAACTCTCGCGGAGCATGATCAGGGTGGAACAGATACATGATGTCGTTAGCGAAGGTGAACTTCAAAGCACCGATTTGAGCTGCCGTGTACGGTGTTACCAGTTCCATTACGCCATCGACATTGGCAGCCTGATTGCCCGACAGCGGAGTATGTCCACTGGGAATGGTGACGTAGCCCCCGAAACGGATGAAGCGTACATACTTGTCGCCGAACTCCAACATATAGGAGTCATCGTTCGCCACTCGCCAAGGGATCAGGCGCGTAGGCTTATCGGAGTATTTTGCAAAACCTACTAGATAGGTTCCGAACCGCTTCTCGGCCCCACCCTCGACGGCGACGTGGTAGTTATGACAGACCTTCAAGCCTGTCTGATACTTGTTCAGATCGACACGGCCGTAGAGTCCCTCTCCGAGGACGCCGCCAGCAAAAGTGAACGAAGGCGCCTTGGGCATTACTGCCTCGCAAGAATAAGTTCGGGGACAAATTCAGTGTCTACGACCTCGGGTTCCGAGAACGCCGCAGACGTCTGGACCTTGGAGACATGAAGCTTGTAGGTGTCCGCGAGGTACTTATGCAGCTTCGCATCCTTGACCAGCGCCATACAGCAGAGCTCGGCAAGCTTAAGCCCGCAGAGCGCGAATACAAACGGAGAGAAGCGATCGACAGTCACGCGACTCGATCCGTAGCGAATGTTGAGGTTTGGCAGATTAGCGAAGATATACGTCCGATTGGTGAGGATGTCTCCAGACATTCCTTCCTCAAAGGAGAGGACAGGAGAATTCTGGCTGTCCGTCAGCCGCCAGATTTTGATACAGTCGACAGGTTTCTCGTAGACGTAGGTCCAGCCTCGGAGAGGCACGCCAGTGACCTGTGTCAGCGGATTAACTACGCGACAGGAGGCCCAGTCCCATTCCTCTACTACAGTCTCGATGGCGAGGTCCATGTGCTGTTTCGTGTGGATAGCAGCGGGCTGCGCTCCATCCAGCGTGCGGATTGTGTCGCGCACGAGATAAGACAGTGCGTTATTGGCGAGGTCTACTCTCGTGCGCGACATAGTGGAGCTCCCTAGGCCCTGGCCAGCCGGCGAAGGGCGTTCACATCATTGCGCTGCTCGCGAATGGCGGCGAGCTTCTCCGCCTTGAACTCCCGGTACTCCGCTTCGAGTTCTTTTGCCAGCGCGTCGTCGTTGGGCTGCAGAATGTTGAACGGGAACGGCTGCCCGGCGACGGGCTGGTAGTAGTAGGTCTTGCCCTCCATAACGAGCTGCATGTTGTCGTTGTAGAAGGTTTTCTTCACCGTGCACTCGATGGCCGCAGAGCGGGAGCGGGGAGCCGGAGCCGGCGCCTTCGGATCGGGGTTCTCCGCCTTCTGGTCCGTCTTGTTCGGTTCGGTCATGGCAGTGTCCTTTTCTGGAGAGATGGATGGTAGCCCTAGCCTACTGGGTTAGAGCTACCTTCCTGGTTAATAGTTCGTCTGCCGAGAGGCCGTGACACCCACGGAAATCTGCCCGGCCGTCATCGGGCCGGTTCCGACGGTGTAGACCGCTCGAACGTACCGCAGGACATCCGGCGGAAGGGCCAGACTCTGCGGCAGGCGCCCGACCGCCGACAGGTCGGCCAGTGCGAAATCCAGCGAGTGATGGGTCTTGACCCCGCTGCCGAACGCTTCGGCATTCGAGGACTGGATTTTCACATTCAGCGTTGCTGCGCCGCCGGCCGTAAAGGCCTCGTTGATATCGATGAACAAGGGGATTTCCTTGTCCTTCCCAGAGGCGTTGGCCCAGTGGTTCGGCCCGAGGTCGATCACGTTCGTGGAGTTCGCGGTTGTGGTCACCGCCTGCTTCCACGAGAGCATATTCTCTTTGTCGAGGATCATGGGGAAAGTTCCTTCATCCATGGAGTAGGGGGAGAGGGCGAAACTTCGCCCTCGATCAAGTGAAGGGAACGAGGGCCTCGGTCGTGAGGATAGCGTCGAGGCGCCGAACAGGCGTCCCGTCGAACATCACGACTCGCTTGCCGTTGAAGGTTTCCCAGGTGAGGTTGTTCCCGATCCGCTGGAGAATGGCGTAGCGGAGCGCGGAACGAACGGCCTTCGGTACGTACCAGACCCGCCGGCCGCCCATGGCGTTGGTGTCCTCGGAGGAGATCGGAAGGGATTCCTCGGCTTCCGTCATCAGCTGCAGCAGAGTTTCCAGGTAGTTGGCCGTGCCGAGCTGGTCGGTGTCGATGTTCGCCACACGGGCGTTGGTACGCCAGTCCCGAACGGTCAGTCCGAGGTCCCACTTGAAGTGGTCCCGATAGCCCTGGTACTGGCCGCCGTCACCGTCCTGGAGGGTCTGCTCCCCCAGATCACGGTGTTTGAGCCCTGCGCTCGACCCCTTCGGGTAGATACCGTGGGTAGCCTGATCACCCCAGGTGATGAGATACATCGAGGTGTTCGCCGTGGGGTCATTTCCCTTGGCGTCGAATACGTTCGCCGCTGACGCTGCGTTGGCGATAACGCCAGTCGCGTAGCGAGGAGCGATGCCAGTGAAACGCTCGGGGTTGACCTGCGTGTTCCCGTAGATCACCGTCTCCGCCATCTGCTGGCTCATACCTTCCATGATGCCGGAGGCCTCGGAGAGCCGATAGGCCTTGGCATTGCCGGAAAGATCGGCGAGGTCCTTGTCGATCTCCGCATAGACTTCGAGCATGCCCGTGGTGTCGCGAACCACAGCGGTCTGGGTCTTGACCCTGGGAACGCCGTAGTTGAGCAGGCGCCACGTGGCCCGAGGAATACCGGTGCGGACAGTCGTCCGGTGACCGGCGCCGTCATTGGCCTCCTTGACGAGCATATCGTCGAGGATCGGGTTGTATCGGTTGAGGATTTCAACGATGCCGGACAGACCACCACTCGGGTCCACCCTCTTGGCAACGTCGGCGAGTGTCGAGACTTCCGTCGCGATGGTAGCCATAGGTTACGAGTCCTTGTAAAGGATTTCATGGAGAGGCTTCTGTCCAGCCCCGGCACTGTCTCCATTTCCCAGTGCTGGAGTTTCACCCACAGTCCGGCCGATCCGGGCCATGAAGGCGATCATCTCGGGATGGGCTCCCACCCCGTAGTCATTCATCATCTTGCGCAGGCCCGGTGTGCCGAACTTGGCGATCACCTGCCGGCCGAGGCCCACAGCCTCGTTGTATTTTCCGCCGCCGATCTCGGGATGGGCCTGCGCCTGCCCCCGGAGGTTCTGCAAATGGTCGTGCCACACTTCCAGCTGGCGCTGGTCGAGCTTGGCCTTGAAATCGACCAGCCGCTGGGCGCCCTTCTGGCTGAGTCCGAGCTCTTTCGCGAAAGGCCGAAATTCGGCAGCAAGCGCCTCGTCCGCGACGGCGCCATCAGGGAGCTGGAAGTCCTCGTACTCACCTTCCGGAACGCCGTGGTACTCCGCATAGGGAGGAACTTCACCCGCGTCGGCATCGGCCTCTGGCTCTGCCCCGAGATCAGTCCCTTCGATCTTCGCCGGCTCTTCCGAACCCAAGTCGGTCGAAGAAGGGGTCGTCGGAGCTGCTGGGGCTGCTGCCGGAGCCGCTGGCGTCTCGCTGGCCGGTGCTGCTGGGGCTGCCGGGGCTGCCGCCGCTGGCGTGGTCGCTGCTGGCGTCTGCGGTGCGCTTCCGTTCGAGTTCGTATCGGTCGACATTTGCTTGTTCCTTAGTCATCATGGCGGTTAGTTCGGGCGAGGCCTGCAGGCAGTCTGCGTAGAGGGCCAGACCGAGATTAAGACTTCCGCAGTTGAAATCTGTCAGTCGGAGGTCTTGGTTGAAGGGCTGGCGGAAAACTCCGGCAAGCCCAAGAAGTCCCCATATAAGCTTTCGCCCCCGGGGAAGGGAAAGAACATACTTGAGTGCATCCACATCAAGGTTCGTCCGAACCTGCTCGGAGGTCACGCTCATTAGCCGAGCCCTCCGCGGTTAAGGAGGAACTGCAGGGCTGACGGACGAGTGGTGTCGGCCTTGCTCAGGAGCTCTGCTGCCTGTGCTCCGTCCTTCAACGCAGCGGCAGCGGCTGGCCCTTGCTGAGCCTGCTGCTCGGCCTGAGCTGCTCGATTGGCTGTTCTGTCGTCATTCATAACCTCGGCCGGCACGCCAATAGCATCGGCGTAGTAGTCTACGCCCTTGTTGATATTGACTTTGTGGCGGACGTTTGGATATGCCTGAGAGAGGTTTCCAGTGAACCCGAAGAACCGCTCCAAGGAGGCGGCACCAGCGGCGCGCTGCGCATAAGCCAGAGCCGACGTGTAGCGGATCGTTACCTCGCGCTCGCGAAGCTCTGGGGGCGCCGGAGGGAACAACCCTGCCTCATCGAGGATTTTGTATATCCTGATGATGGAATTGGAGAGCGCGTCTCGGTGCGTTCGCTGGAGCACGGGACCGAGGGAGAGTAGTTTCTCTTGGTGCTTCTCCTCTACCTCGCGGGCAGTGATCTCCCGGCGGTCGGTAGTCGCCAGCATGAGGAAGAGGTCTTTGTAGTAGACCTCGTTAATCCGCCGCTCTGCTTCCACCCGCTTCTGGCTGAGTGCTTGCAGCACGCCCGCCTGCATAAGGTACATAGGCTCGACAGGAGCGTTGTTCGAGGAGAACGGATCGTAGTAGGTCACCCCGCCGGGAGCATGGGAGATCGGTTGGTTTTTGAGAAAGATCGGGGCTTTCAGCGGAGGCTTGACCGCTTTCTCGATTGCCTGGGCGTCCCGGAACTCGATAGTCTGGAGTGCGGCCGCGTCGCCAAGGGCAAGCAGGCCAGGACCCCAGCCCCAGACGTTTCCGCTAGCAACGTCCCAACGGAGATCAAAGCCTGGCCAATCCTCGTATCCGGAGACCTCGAGATAGTTGGCCTCGCCATCTTCTCGGTTGTCCTGCTCCCAAATAAACTTAACCCAGGGGCGGCCCCGCCAGTCGCTGCGCCCTTCGGAAACATCCTGATTGGGCTCGATCGCTTGAATGACTACGAAGTGTACGTTGTAGTCTCCCCTGTCGTAGGCGTCTCGGATTTTCTGCGAGCAGCGCTCGAGGCCAAAGCGAGAGACCAGCTGGAGAGTAGTTCGCCGGTACTCGGCGTAGATGGTGTTAACGTCGCCGAACTCATCCACGTCGATCATATACTCGCCTGGAGAAAACGTCCGGACGACGAAAGCGTCGCGAGGGTGGCGATCGATGATCCCAGCGCCGGTGCCGAAATCCGCAGAGTCTCCATATGCGATCTGGAGCATCTGGTAGAAGTTAGACCTCGCGAGGTATTTGGCAACGACCTTTTCGCGCGCCTCTAGGGCAGTTCGCGCTGCCCCCCACTTCATCATCTCGATGTCATCGAGCTCGAATTTGAACCACTCGTAGGCGGGGCTGGAAGCCCCTGAGATCATACCCGCCTGAAGCGTGCGAGAGGCGACCGCCGGAGTGGAGTTGACCATGGAGGTCGGTCGCTTGGAGACCTCGCCGCCAGCGAGCTCGTACTTGCCCCGAGCTGGTCGTATGACCTGAGTGATCTTCTCCCAGTCGGCAAGATGCGGCTGCCGGATGTTTTTCAACTCCTGCAAGCGGGCCATCAGCCGGGTCTTGGTGAAGAATTTCGAGGCCATCGAAGGGCTACCTAGCTCAGTTCACGCCAGCGAGCTTACGGTTGCCGCCGCCCTGGCCGCCGAGATTGACGGTCAATTGGGTAGAGGCCAGACCACCGGATTCACGGGCAGCTTTTGCCTGCGTGTTGGTGCGCGCCGCCTGTACGGCGGGGTCAGCCATCGTAGGTGCGGCTGGCGGCGTCGGCGGGAGCGGCTGAGGGGCAGGAGCGGAACCGAAGCACATGGAGAGAGTTCCTTCTAGAAGGCCTGACTGAGAAGCAGTGCCCAGGCAACGAAGCCAAGGCCGATGCTGGTGAAATAGCCGAATAGCTGCAGCCACAAAGGTGCCTGGATATGGGAGAGATAGGCACAGAAGGCCGAAGCAGCGAGGATGAGCAGCGCCACCGGCGAGTCCATAACAACGGCGGCTAGCGCGATGAACACTCCGGCTAGACTCGAGGCAATTACTGGAGCCATAGGAGATACCTCTGTTGCTCCCCCGACTCACGGGGCAGGGAATAGCCTCCACCTATACACGATCTGGCCGGAATGTCAAGCGAAATCTTGGGGACTCGTCCGAGATGCTTGAAATGCCACTGCTTAGATGTATTCCCTCAGGCCTTCGAATGGGTTGTAGTCGAGCCCTTCGATCGGCGGCCCTCCGTTGTGGCCGATGCCCGGAGCCGCGATCCCGGTGTACCAGGCAGTGTCGATGGCGAAGGTGATGGCGAGGGCGTCTGCGGAGTCGAGGTCAGCTTCGATACCTTCTTTTTCGAGCCTGTCTGCAAGGTCTTGTTTCCTTTCCAGTTGAATAACATCCTCGGACTGAATTTTCTGCTTAGGGGCGCAGAGAGCTTCCAAGAGCTGGGGGTCGTC
>Ga0206101_1000127_pt1 | contig 19284 bp, 19 predicted proteins | sample 1B0metagenome_FD_148613 | JGI IMG/M metagenome (GOLD analysis project Ga0206101, IMG submission 148613) | Enriched microbial communities from leaf-cutter ant dump, University of Wisconsin, Madison, United States - 1B0 | ecosystem: Environmental > Terrestrial > Nest > Insects nest > Nest dump... | reverse complement strand
CGGCCCGGGTTCGCAATCGGCCCCGGCGGCAGACCTGTTACGACATAGGTATTGTACGGGGAGTCGATGTTCAGATCCTTGCGGTAGAGCGGGCGGTCCAGCCGCGCCTGGCCTTGCGTGATCGCGTAAATGACGGTCGGGTCGGTTTGCAGCGCCATGCCCTTGTTCAGGCGGTTGATGAACACGCCGGCGACGCGGGGGCGCTCCGCGGCAATCGCGGTCTCCTTTTCGACGACGGAGGCAAGGATGATCGCTTCCGCCGGCGTTTTGATCGGCAGGTTGCCGGCGCGGGTTTCCCAAAGCGCCTTGATCGTCGCCTGCATCGCCTGCTGCATGCGGGTAATCAGCATGCGGCGGTCCATGCCGCGGTCGAAATGATAGGTTTCGGGCAAAAGGCTGCCTTCGGGCGGAATCTCGGTGATCTCGCCGGCAAGGCCGTCGGTTTCATTGATCATCGCGACGATCTCCACCGCCATCAGCCCCTCGGGGATGGTGACGCGGCGCTGGTGCGTCTTGCCCATTTGCAATATGCGGATCATCTCCGCCGCCGAAATGGTGCCGGGCATCAGGTATTCGCCGGCCTTCAGCGGCCCCTTGGCGCGGGCCAGGCGCGCGCCGACCTTGAAAAACAACGGGCTGTCGATGATGCCTTGCGCCGTCAGCGTGTCGGCGATCTTGTTGACCGAGCTGCCTTTTTCAATATATACCAGCGTGCCGTCGGGCACGGTCTTCAGTTTCGTCAGCCCGTGCTGCAGCCACAGCGTCGCGGCGGCGGTCGAAAGACAGGCGCACAGCACCAGGCCGGCAAGGATATGGCGCAACCGCACGGCGGCTTAGACCTTGCGGAAGAGGATGGAGGCGTTGGTGCCGCCGAAGCCGAAGGAGTTCGACAGAACGGTATTCACGTTCTTTTCCTTCGCCGTATGGGGCACAAGGTCGATGCCCGCGGCCACGTCGCTCGGATCGTCAAGGTTCAGCGTCGGCGGCAGGACGCCCGTTTCGATCGCCTTGCAGCTGTAAATCGCCTCCACCGCGCCCGCCGCGCCCAGCAAGTGGCCGATGGCCGATTTGGTGGAGGAAATGGAAACGCTTTTCACCGCATCGCCGAAGAGGCGCTTGACGGCGGTCAGCTCGATATCGTCGCCCAGCGGGGTGGAGGTGCCGTGCGCGTTCACGTAGTCGATCTGGTCGGGCGTGATTTGCGCGCGCTTCAGGGCGGCCTGCATGGCGCGGTAGCCGCCGTCGCCGTCCTCCGCGGGGGAGGTCACATGATAGGCGTCGCCCGAGAGGCCGTAGCCGATGACCTCGGCATAAATCTTCGCGCCGCGTTTTTTGGCGTGTTCGTATTCTTCCAGCACCACGACGCCCGCGCCTTCGCCGATGACGAAACCGTCGCGGCCCTTGTCGAACGGGCGGGAAGCTTTCTCGGGCGTGTCGTTAAAGCCGGTCGACAGCGCGCGGCAGGCGGCGAACCCGCCGACGCCGACGCGGCAAATGGCGGCTTCCGCCCCGCCTGCGATCATCACGTCCGCATCGTCAAAGGCGATCAGGCGCGCGGCATCGCCGATGGCATGCGTGCCGGTCGCGCAGGCCGTGACGACGGCATGGTTCGGGCCCTTGAACCCGAAGCGGATGGAAACCTGCCCGGAAATAAGATTGATCAGCGAGGAGGGGATGAAGAAGGGGGAAATCCGCCGCGGGCCTTTTTCCGCCAGCAGCAGGGAGGTATCGTGAATGTTGATCAGCCCGCCGATGCCCGAACCGATTAAAACGCCGGCGCGGCAGCGCTCTTCTTCCGTTTTCGGCGCGTACCCGCTGTCGGCCACGGCGTCCACGGCGGCGGCATAGCCGAAGTGGATGAACTTATCCATCTTCTTTTGTTCTTTGGGCTCGATGTATTTGTTCACATCGAAGGCGCCCGGGACCTCTCCGAGGGGCACTTCGCCCGCGACCTGTGACGGGATGTCCGACGCATCGAAAGACGCGATTTTGGCGATACCGGATTTGCTGCCGGTAACGGCCTGCCAGTTGTGGTCCAGCCCCTGGCCCAGCGGGCTGATGATCCCCATGCCTGTGACAACGACGCGTCTCATGATCTTTAAATCCTATGTTCTCTTGCAAGGCCGCAGGCGGCAAAGGTTAAAGCAGAAAAAAATGACCCCTCTCCTGTAACAAAGAGAAGGGTCATTTTGAAAGACTCTCAGGTACCCTTAAGCAGCTTTTGCATTTTGCTCAATGAAGCTGATTGCGTCTTTTACGGTCTGGATTTTCTCCGCCGCATCGTCCGGGATCTCGATACCGAATTCTTCTTCGAAAGCCATAACCAGCTCAACGGTATCCAGGCTGTCTGCGCCCAGATCATCGATGAAGCTGGCGTCATCCGTTACTTTGGCGCCATCGACGCCCAGATGCTCGACAACGATCTTTTTGACGCGTTCGTTGATGTCGCTCATAGTTAAACCTCGTTTGGTTACGTTAAACTTTTCTCTTGGTTTTTTAAGAGAGGCACTAGGTAACATAAATTTACCCCATTGCAAACCCCGAATGCAATCCCGCCATAGATTTTCATAATCGCATTATTTGAAAATTAGTCATTAAATATGGCAATGAATTCGACGGGTACATAAACCTTTGTCGGGTCTGACGCAGTGCGTAGCTCAAGCAGCTTTTTGTCGCGGCTTTCTCCGGTGATGATAACTTCTGTGCCTTTTTTTAAGGGCAGTCTATCTATTTTTCCACCTTGCGGCGAGAGCGGGGAGATGGATTCTGCAGAAACGAAGCCGGTCTTCTCTTGGATATATGGGATGATGGTTTGTTCAATAACGGGCTGCACCTTCGAAGGCGTCTTGCGGACAGAAGGTTTTTCCCGTTCGGCGGTCGGGGCCGGTTGTTCTGTTGTGGATTGCACCATAGGGATGGCAACTGTTTCCGTTTGCGTCATGGCGGAAATCATGGGAATGCCCGCAAGAACCCATAGGGCAAATATGACGAGAGATGTTTTTTGCTTCAAAAACGGTAGCGTGCCGCTGGCGGTTGCGGCGTCCGTAATGTAATGCTTGGTCGCGAGCCCTGGGATGATAGAAAGAAAAGCGGACAGAATATATGATGTAAAGGGGCTTATATCCGTGAGCAGGGTTAAAATGGCGTAGCTTGTGATAAGCCCCAGTGCCGTGGCTCTGAAAAAATACCCCCAAGTATGTGATTCCATACTGCTGTGTAAATTTTTTTCTGCGTGGTGTTTGTTTGTTTCCGCATTGTTTCGGTCGATGTTGGCCTGTTTTCCGCGGTAAGACCGCTCATCGTAGCGTCCTTTTTGCGTGATGTGTAAATCTGCGTATTCATTAATGACGTGATAGTAACGGTTTGTGCAGGCTTTGTATGTTTTAAGTGACTTGTGAAAGGAATCTATATCCTCCTGTTGCGTGTGCGGAGAGTAAAAGCAGTACCCAAGCAAGATACAGGTGATGATGGCGGCATATACGATGGCGGCGACTGTCGCAGCGAAGACAAGCAGCATAATAAATGCAACAAACACGGCACAGGAAAGCCCTAGTACGACGTCATCGTTTTTGTTCTTCCGCGCCATCTGTTCAACGCGCCATCTGTTCAATTAGATCATCGCCATGCCGCCGTTGACGTGCAGGGTCTGGCCGGTGATGTAATTGGCTTCGTCGGAGGCGAGGTACACGACGCTTGCCGCGATGTCGTCGGGCGTGCCCATGGCGCCGGCGGGGATGGTGGCGTTGATCTTGCCTTTCTGCTCGTCGTTCAGCGCGTCGGTCATGGCCGTCGCGATGAAGCCGGGGGCGATGCAGTTGACGGTGATGCCGCGGTTGGCGACTTCGGCGGCCATGGATTTGCTCATGCCGATCATGCCCGCTTTGGAGGCGCAATAATTCGCCTGCCCGGGGTTGCCCGTGACGCCGACGACGGAAGTGATGTTGACGATGCGGCCGTAGCGGCGCTTCATCATGCCCCGGATCGCCGCGCGGATCAGGCGGAAGGGGGCGGTGAGGTTCACGTCCTGCACCACCTGCCAGTCTTCGTCCTTCATGCGCATGAACAGGCCGTCGCGGGTCAGTCCCGCGTTGTTGACGAGAATGTCCACCTGGCCCATTTTTTCCTCGGCGGACTTGATCAGCGCCTCGGCGGCTTCCGCCGTGCCGAGATCGCCGGGAACGATATGCACGCGCGCCTGCCCGATGTCGGCGGCCAGTTTTTCCAAGGCTTCGACATTGCGGCCGGAGAGGGCCACATCCGCGCCCTGCGCATGCAGCGCCTTGGCGATCGCGCCGCCGATGCCGCCCGACGCGCCGGTGACGAGTGCTTTTTTGCCGGAAAGATTGAACATGGTGAGGCTCCCTTGGAATCTTTAGTGTTTATGATGCGGTTCGTCTTAAACCGTTTTATCCAGAAAGTAAATGCAGGCAACGCCGGTCACGATCAGCACGAAGCCGGCGAGCGTGCCCGCCGTCATCTGGGATTCTTTGAACAAAACCCAGGCGAAAACGGCGGTGAAAAGGGGATAGGTGATCTCGATCATCCCCGCCATGGTGGCGTTTTTAGCCTTGATGCTGAGCAGGATGAAAACATTCGCGATCATCACGACCGCCACGCAGATGCCGAGCAGTTTCAGCTCCGCCCCCGCCGTTTTGATGATCTGCCAGTCTTTTTTAAAGACGCCGAGGATCAGCCCCGCCGCCAGCGCGAAGACGGCGCCGCCGAGCGAGCAGAAAAACATCACCGTCATGGCCGAGAGCTTTTTCATGACCTGTTCGGTCATGGTATAGCTAAGCCCCCAGAGCACGGCGGCGGAGATCGCATAAACGATCCAGAACCCCGGCGCCGTCAGGAGGGCGGGCATTACAGGCTGCCCGCGAAATCTTCGATATCCTTGGGCGTGCCGACGGCGCGGCCCGTCATATCGCCGTCGATGCGTTTGGTCAGGCCCGTGAGAACCTTGCCCGCGCCCAGCTCGACCGTTTCGGCAACGCCGTGTTGCTTCATGTACAACACGGATTCACGCCAGCGCACCATGCCCGTGACCTGTTCCACCAGCAATTGGCGGATTTGCGCGGGATCCACAGTTTCGGATGCGATTACGTTCGCGATCAGCGGTACGCTTGGGGCATGGATTGTCGTTTCCGCCAGCGCCGCCTGCATCGCCTCCGCCGCCGGTTGCATCAGCGCGCAGTGGAAGGGGGCGGAGACGGGCAGCAGGACGGCGCGTTTCGCGCCTTTTTCCGTGGCAAGGGCAACGGCTTTTTCCACCGCTGCCTTGTGGCCGCTTACGACGACCTGCCCGTAGGCGTTATCGTTGGCGGCGGAAACGATTTCTTCCGCCGTATTGGCTTCCCTGGCAATTGCCGCCACATCGGGCAGATCGAGCCCCAGAATGGCCGCCATGGCGCCGATGCCGACGGGGACGGCTTTTTGCATCGCACGTCCGCGCGTTTTTAAAAGCCCGGCCGCGTCGCTCAGGCTGAAGCTGCCCGCCGCCGTCAGCGCTGAATATTCGCCCAGCGAATGGCCGGCGACGAATTTGGCATGGGCGGCGGTCAGCAAATCCGGTTTTGCTTCCTGCAGCACGCGCGCCACGGCGACCGATACCGCCATCAGGGCGGGCTGGGTGTTTTCGGTCAGGTTCAGCTCGGTATCCGGCCCTTCGAACATCAGGCGGCTCAGGTGCTGGCCCAGGGCATCGTCCACTTCCTCGAACACCGCGCGCGCGGCGGGAAAGGCATCGGCCAGATCCTTGCCCATGCCGACAAACTGGCTGCCTTGCCCGGGGAATACGAATGCTTTCATGATGTATATCCTTCAATCTGGGGTGAAATCCGTCGCGCCCTACATAGCCGCTCCTGCCGCCAAGGGCAAGACGCAGGGCGGTTTCGGGGCGCTTCGGGAATCTGTAAATTTATGCGTTACTAAATTTATGCGTTACTGGCTTTTGCCGTGCATCAGCCGTTCCGCCAGCACGACGGCTTCTTCGGGCGTCATGCCCTGGTGGAAATGGATGCTGAGCGGATGGTCGGAGGGGCCGAGCGCGATTTTCGGGCGCCGGTCTTCTTGCGGGTGGATGTGGCATTTGAGATGCAGGGTATCGGGGTATCCCTCCAGCTTGTTGCAAAACCAGCCGAAATAGGCTGTGTCGGGCTCGAAGCCGTTGTCGGGCATTTCCCTGTAATGGTGGTAGCTTTCCGCGCTGAGAGACGCCCAGACGCCCCAGAGGAAGCCTTCGTCATAACCATGAATGGGGATTTCCACCGTGCAGCGCACGAAATAATCGGGTCCTTTGCCTTCGGGGTGGTCGATCACGCAAAAATCCGCATCCAGCCGCGCGTGGTTCTTTTTGCTGTCATCGGAGAGGATGCCGTAATGGTACGGGCTGTCATAGGCAAAGCTCGGCGATCCCTCGTGCCAGAGATCGCAGGCGCCGCATTTGTAGCGGAGCAGGGGTTTTTTCGCCGCATCATCGTTCATAGGGGGATGCTAGCAGAAAAAACGCGGCGCGGCAGCGTTTTATCGCTTCAGATGAATGGGTTTCAGCGGAACGACTTTCTGCGCCGTGCCGTTGTTGATCTCGCCCTTCACGGCTTCGCCGGCAGCTTTGGCGGCCGCGGCGGCGAAGGCCGCATCATGCTGCAGGCGCTCTTCTTCCGTCATTTTGCGGCCGTGCAACCAGTATTCGGGCTCCTTGTTCGGGTCGGCATAGACAATGGCGGGGCCGTGCGCGCGGTGCAGGACGCCGTCCCGGTACCAGGCGCGATCGCCGTTCGCGGCCTCGATCGCGGGCTTGTCGCCCTCGCGGTGCAGTTTGCCGTGTTGGAGCCAGGCTTTGCCGCCGTGGCTGTCGGTCTGCGCCGGCAGATCGTCGTCCCGGTGCAATTGCTCGTTGTCGTCATACCATTCCTCATTCCCGTCGCTGGTGACGTGGCGACCGGCGGTTTTGCCTTTGAAAAGCTCGGAAATGGACATGAATCGCAATCCCTGCGCAGGGTTAAAATAACGGTACTATCGTACCTAATATTTACAGAATATTCAAGGATCGCGTGTATCGGCCCCGAAAAACAGCGCAAAAGAGGATAAAGCGGAGGCCGGGCGGGGGAAAAACTGCCTGAAATATCGAAATTCCTTGCCTTTCGGAGACGAATCCCCGATAGTCGCGCCCTGTAACCCGCCGACGGGTATGCCTTTTCGTGGCAGAAAAGGCTTTTGATCCCCTTCGGCTATAGGGGTTTTGCGGCTGGCCGGCGCATGGTGCGGCGAAACAGCGAAAGCCCGAACGACAACCAAGGGAATGTCACATGCCATTATACGAAACCGTGTTTATCGCACGGCAGGACGTCTCTGCCAAACAGGTAGAGGATCTTGCCGGCAACTTCAGCAAAATCGTCAACGACAACGGCGGCGAGACCAAGCGCATCGAAAGCTGGGGCTTGCGCAACCTTGCCTACCGCATCAAGAAAAACCGCAAGGGTCACTACACTTTGTTCCACTTCGACGCCCCCTTCAAGGCCATTGCCGAAATGGAACGCAACATGAAGCTGAACGAGGACGTTCTGCGTTTCATGACCGTGCGCATCGAAAAACTGCCGGAAGGCCCGTCCGCCATCCTCAAGCAGTCCGATGACGGCGACGAGCGCGGCAGCCGCGGCGATCGCGGTGACCGTTCCGACCGCGGCGATCGTGCCGATCGCGGCGACCGCAAATTCAAAGAGGAGGCATAATCCATGTCCGCAGAAAGAAAACCTGCACGTCCCGCCGGCGGCCCCCGCCGCTCCTTCTTCCGCCGTCGCAAGACCTGCCCGTTCAAATCCAAGAACGCGCCGGAAATCGATTACAAGGACGTCAAGCTGCTCGGCCGCTACATTTCCGAGCGCGGCAAGATCGTGCCTTCCCGCATCACTGCCGTATCGCAGAAAGCACAACGCAAACTGGCCCGCGAAATCAAGCGCGCCCGTTTTCTGGCGCTGCTGCCTTACGTTGCGAACTAACGGACAGTCAAGGAGTATATGAACATGCAAGTTATCCTGCTTGAACGCGTGGAAAACCTCGGCCAGATGGGCGACGTCGTCGCCGTACGCCCGGGTTATGCCCGCAACTTCCTGCTGCCGCGCCAGAAAGCGCTGCGCGCGACCAAGGAAAACGTCGCCCATTTCGAAACGCGCAAAAAGGAACTGGAAGCCCAGAACCTGAAGCGCCGCGAAGAGGCGGAAAAAGTCGCCGTGAAAATGGAAGGCCTGAAGATTTCCCTGATCCGTCAGGCATCCGAAGCCGGCCACCTCTACGGTTCCGTTACCGCCCGCGACATCGCGGACGGCGTGACCGCCAAGGGTTTCAAGATCGACCGCAACCAGGTCAGCCTGGACCGTGCGTATAAAACGCTCGGCCTGTTCCCGATCAAGGTCGCGCTGCATCCGGAAGTCGCCGTCGACGTCACCATCAACATCGCCCGTTCCGAAGAAGAAGCGAAAATCCAGGAAGAGCGCGGCGAAGCGCTGATCGTGAAAGACGAGCGCATGGAACGCGCCGAGATGCTGGCCGCGCAGGCTGCGTCCGACGCCGAAGCAAAAGCGAAAGCCGATGCGGAGACCGCAGAAGCCGAAGCGGCTGAAGAAGGCGAAAAGAAAGACGACGCTGCCGCTTAAGTCTTTTTTCTTCCGACTTTACAAAAAAACAGTCCGCGCGGATATGCCGGGCTGTTTTTTGTGCGCAGGTTTCGAAGCAGGCATAAAGCAGGTTTCGAAGCAGGCATAAAGCAGGTTTCGAAGCAGGCATAAAAATGTCCATGCCGCCTTTCGGCGGCGGGGCGTTTTTTCTTTGTTCAGGCCTATAGAATCATTCAATTCGCCGAAGGCTTTTGCTAAAGTAGCCATCATGACAGTCGACGTCCTCAAGCATAGCCTGACAACAGGTGCCGCCCGCGGCCTGGATGCGGAATACCGCACGATCCCGCATAACGACGAGGTGGAGCAGGCGCTGCTCGGCGCACTTTTGGTCAATAACCGCTCGCTCGAAAAAGTATCGGAGTTTTTGAAGCCGGCGCATTTCTACAATCCCGTCCACGGCCGCATTTTCGAGGCCGTCGTGAAATTCGTGGAGCGCGGGCAGGACGCCAGCCCCATCACGCTGCGCGGCTTTTTCGAAAAGGATCAGGACCTGGCGCAGGTGGGCGGCGGGCAGTATTTGTCCGACCTTGCCGCGCATATCATCAGCGTCGTCAACGTCGAGGATTACGGGCGCACGGTCTACGAGCTGCATCTGCTGCGCGCGCTGATCGCGCTCGGCGAGGATGTCGTCAACGACGCCTATAGCCCCGACATCGACAAAAACGCCGCCGACCAGATCGAGCAAACCGAAAAGCGGCTCTTCGATCTTGCCACCGCCGGCGATTACAAGGGCGGTTTCATTCCGTTTCACGACAGCCTGACCAAGGCCATCAAGCAAGCCGAGATCGCCTATCAGCGCGAAGGGCTTGTGACCGGCATTACCACCGGTCTCGTCGATATCGATAAAAAGCTCGGCGGTTTGCAAAACTCCGACCTTCTTATTCTGGCTGGCCGCCCGGCCATGGGGAAATCCGCACTGGCAACCAATATGGCGATCAATGCCGCGCGCGCCTATATGGAATCCGGCGGCAAGGAAGGCGCGGTCGTCGGTCTTTTCTCGCTCGAGATGTCGGCGGAACAGCTCGCGGGCCGTATTCTCGCCGATCTCTCGGGCGTGCCGTCCGACAAGATCCGCCGCGGCGAGATCAAGGACACCGACTTCCAGAAATTCGTCGAGGCGAGCCAGCAAATGTCGCGCGCGCCCCTGTTTATCGACGATACAGCGGCCCTGACGCTCAGTGCCATCCGCACGCGCTGCCGCCGTTTGAAGCGTCAGCATAACCTCGGCCTGATCATCATCGATTACCTTCAGTTGATTCAAGGCAGCGGCCGCGCCGACGGCAGCCGCGTGCAGGAAGTCTCCGAAATCACGCGCGGCCTGAAAGCGCTGGCGAAAGAGCTGGACGTGCCGGTGCTCGCCCTCTCGCAGCTGTCGCGCGCGGTGGAGGCGCGGGACAACAAGCGTCCGCAGCTGGCGGATTTGCGTGAATCGGGCTCCATCGAGCAGGACGCGGATATCGTCATGTTCGTCTACCGCGAAGAATATTATCTGGAGCGCGAACAACCCGCGCCGCGCGCAGAGGAGGCCGCCGATAAATTCGCCGCCCGCCACGAAGACTGGCTGAAACGGTTCGAAGCGGCGCACAATGTTGCCGAGTGCATTATCGCGAAACAGCGTCACGGTCCCATCGGCACGGTGAAGCTGCACTTCGAGGGCGAATTCACGCGCTTCGGCAATCTCGAGCATTACCGGGTGGAAGAATATGAGTGAGACGGCCCGCGGCCTTTGGTCGCGCAACGACGATGCCGCGCCGACCACGCGGCTTGTCGTCGATCTGGATGCCGTTGCGCGGAACTGGCTTTACCTGAAAAAGAAACTGCAAAACGGCGCGGATTGCGCGGGCGTCGTCAAGGCCGATGCCTACGGCCTGGGCGCGGCGGCCGTGTCGCGCGAATTGTTCGCGCAAGGCTGCCGCCACTTCTTCGTCGCCAAATGGGACGAAGGCCTTGCCGTGCAGCAGGCGCTGGCCGATGTCGCCAAGGCCTTTCCCTATAGCCCCGTGTCGGCCGAACCCGTCGTCGTCGATGCGCCGGCGATTTACGTGCTGGAAGGGCCGCGCGGAGCGGGTAGTGTGGATTTTATCCGCAGCGGGCTTGTCCCCGTCCTGAACGGACTGCCGGATATCCTTCACTGGTCGGACGCAGCGGGAAAAGCGGGTCGCCGTTTGCCCGCCGTCATCCATATCGATACGGGCATGAATCGCCTGGGCCTGAGCGCGGCGGAGGTGGCGGCGCTCGCCGCCGACCATGCCGGTATCTTCAAGGCGCTGGATATCCGTTACGTCATGAGCCATCTGGCCTGCGCGGACGAACCGGCGCATCCGTTGAACGCCGCGCAGCTTGCAAATTTTCATAAGCTAACGGCGGCGCTGGGCAGGCCACTGCGCTACAGTTTTGCCAATTCAGGGGGCATTTTTCTGGGGACGGATTACCATTTCGACCTTGTGCGCCCAGGCTGCGCCTTGTATGGCATCAACCCCACGGGGCAGGATGAAAACCCTATGCTGCCCGTCGTGACGCTGGAAGCCCGTATTCTGCAAACCAGAAGAATTGACAGCCCCGCAACGGTTGGTTACGGTGCGTCCTACCGGATCGTGCCGCCTGTAAAATGTGCTACGGTTTCAATCGGATATGCGGACGGCTATCTGCGCTCCCTCACGGGCCGGGGGCAGGTTTATGTGCGCGGGGAAAAATGCCCCGTCATCGGTCGCGTGTCGATGGATTCCATCGTGATCGACATCACCGGCATAGCGTCCGAAATTGTGCCCGGCGATGCGGTCGAAATCCTGGGTCCGCACCGGCTGGTCGACGATGTGGCGGCAGAGGCCGGCACGATCGGTTATGAAATTCTCACCGGGCTCGGTCGCCGTACGCCGCGCCATTATACCGGCGGACATGCCGCCAGCGAGGGATAAATGAGCAGCATGGAAGATAACGCCACTCTTGCCGCCGCTAAAAGCGGCCCCGGTTTCATCACCCGCTTTTTACAGGGGATCGGCGCCACGGTGCTCGGTTTCTTTTCCGCCGTCGGACGCCTGTCCGATTTCGCGGGGCGCGGCATTTATCATTGTTTCGCACCGCCGTTCTATCCGCGCCTCGTCTGGCGGCAGGTGGTGGATATCGGCTATTATTCCCTGCCGGTGGTCGGCATGACGGCGCTGTTTACCGGTATGGTGCTGGCGCTGCAAAGCTATACGGGCTTTTCCCGTTTCTCGGCGGAAGGGGCGGTGGCCACGGTCGTGGTGCTTTCCGTCACGCGCGAGCTGGCGCCCGTCCTGGCGGGCCTGATGGTCGCGGGGCGCATCGGCGCCTCCATCGCGGCGGAGATCGGCACCATGCGCGTGACCGAACAGATCGACGCGCTGACGACGCTGTCGACCAACCCTTTCAAATACCTTGTCGCGCCGCGCATTCTGGCGGGCACGGTCATGCTGCCCGTTCTCGTGCTGATCGCCGACGTCATCGGCGTGTTCGGCGGCTATCTGGTGGGCGTTTATAAACTGGACTTCACGGCGGAAAACTATCTGCACCGCACCTGGGAATTCCTGACGGCGGATGACGTGGTCTCCGGCCTGTGGAAAGCGGCGGCCTTCGGCTTTATCGTCACCTTGATGGGCTGCTATCACGGTTATAACTCCAAGCGCGGCGCGCAGGGCGTGGGCGCGGCGACGACCAATGCGGTCGTGTCGGCCTCGATCCTGATCCTGATCGCCAACTATTTCCTCACCCAACTCTTTTTCGCGGGGAGCTGACCGATGACCGCCGCACCCAAGCTTCGGCTCGATAACGTCAAAAAATCTTTCGGCAACAACCACGTGCTGCGCGGGATCAACCTTGCGATCGAAAAGGGCAAGTCCCTTGTGGTGATCGGCGGGTCGGGCACGGGCAAATCCGTGATGATCAAAAGCGTTTTGGGCCTCGTGCATCCCGACAGCGGCTCCATTCAGGTGGACGGCGAAGAGACCACGGGCCTGAAAGGCAAGGAGCGCGACGCGCTGATGCGCAAATTCGGCATGTTGTTCCAGGGCGGCGCGCTGTTCGACAGCCTGCCCGTCTGGGAAAACGTCGCCTTCGGCCTGATCCAGGGCAAGGGCATGAACCGCAAGGAGGCGCGCGACATCGCCGTTGAAAAACTGCGCGCCGTCGGCCTGCCCGCGCGCACGGCGGACCTCTTGCCCGCGGAACTGTCGGGCGGGATGCAAAAACGCGTCGGTCTGGCGCGGGCGATTGCCGCGAACCCCGAGATCATTTTCTTCGATGAGCCGACGACGGGTCTCGACCCCATTATGGCGGATGTGATCAACGACCTGATCGTCGAAACCTCCAAGGGCCTCGGCGCGACGACGCTGTCGATCACGCATGACATGGCGAGCGCCCGCAAAATCGCCGACGATATCGCGATGATCTATAAAGGCGAGATCATCTGGCAGGGCAAGGCCGCCGATATCGATCATTCCGGCAATGAATATGTCGACCAGTTTATCAAAGGCTCCGCCGAAGGGCCGATCAGGATGGAGCTTTAAACCCGTGACGGATCCGAAAAAACCAGGCGGCGACAACGAACTGCGCGCTGTGCGCCCCGTGGTCGGCGGCCCGAAGGATAAAAAGGCGCCGAATAAGACGGCGCAAAAACTCGGCGCGGGCAAAGCCGCCGCGCCGAAAGCGGCCGCGCCCAAGGCGGTCAAAAAGGAAAAAGCCGCCAAGGTCAAGAACGATGGCCGCCCACGCGGCCGCGGGCCCGGCTGGGTATCGCGCGCTTTCATGGCGCTGGTCTCCATCGGCGCCATCGGGATGATCGTCGGCATCGGCGCGGTGATCGCCGTTGTGCTGTATTTTTCGCAAGACCTGCCTGATTACAAATCCCTTGCCGAATACCAGCCGCCGATCGTGACGCGCGCCTATGCCGGCGACGGACGCCTGCTGGCGGAATTCGCCGCGGAAAAACGCGTGTTCATCAACATTGAATCCGTGCCCGACCGCGTGGTGCACGCGTTTTTATCGGCGGAAGATAAGAACTTTTACGACCATCCCGGCATCGACGTGACAGGCATCGCCCGCGCGGTGCGCGACAACCTGCGCAATCTCGGCTCCGACCGCCGCCTTGTGGGCGCCTCCACCATCACGCAGCAGGTGGCCAAGAACTTCCTGTTGTCCGACCATCTGGATGAAGAGCGCGGCGACACCGCGCAAAAGGTCAAGCGCAAGATTCGCGAAATGATCCTTTCTTTCCGCATCGAGGAAGCGCTCAGCAAGGACAAAATCCTGGAGTTGTACCTGAACGAGATTTTCCTTGGCGCGCGCGCCTATGGCGTGGCCGCGGCGGCGCTGGAATATTTCAACAAGCCGCTGAAGGAACTGAACATCGAGGAAGCGGCGTTTCTGGCGGCCCTGCCCAAGGCGCCGAATAACTACAACCCGCAGCGCCATTACGAAGCCGCCATCGCCCGCCGCAACTGGGTGATCGGCCAGATGCAGGAAAACGGTTATATCACGGCGGCAGAGGCGAAAGCCGCGCAGGAAAAACCGCTGGAGACCATCAGGCGCGACAGCGACGAGTATGTGAACTCTCCCTATTTCGCGGAAGAGGTGCGCCGCCGCCTGAAGGAGCTATACAGCGACAAGGGCCTTTATGAAGGCGGCATGATCGCCTATTCGACGATGATCCCCGAATACCAGAAGGTCGCCGAAAAAGCCCTGCGCAACGGGCTGATCGATTACGACCAGCGTCACGGCCTGCACAGCGAGCCGATTGCGAAAATCGAGAAGCTGGATGACTGGCAGGCGCAACTGGGCGGTGTGACCCCGCCGCCGGGCGCGGGCAATTTCGAAATCGCGGTGGTGCTGGAAACGGGCGCGAAGGAAGCGACAATCGGCCTGCGCAGCGGCGAGACGGCGATTGTCATCCATGACCGCATGAAATGGGCGCAGGCCAAGGGCAAACCCGCGCCTGCCAAGGTCAGCGATGTTTTGCAAACGGGCGACGTCTGGCTGTTTGAAAACACGGGCGGCAAAGGCGACAAGGCCGCCTGGTGGCTGCGCCAGATTCCGAAAGTGCAGGGCGGCATTATCGCCATGGATCCGCACACGGGCCGTATTTATGCGCTGGCGGGCGGCTTCAGCTATGAAATGAACCAGTTCAACCGTACCACGCAGGCGATCCGCCAGCCGGGTTCGGCCTTCAAGCCTATTGTGTATCTGGCGGGATTGCAGGCAGGGTTTACGCCAGCGACGCTCATCCTCGATGCGCCGTTTGAAATGGAACAGGGGCCGGGGCTGGATAACTGGCGGCCCAAAAACTACAGTGGCGATTACTTCGGGCCCACGACCTTGCGTGTCGGGGTCGAAAAATCGCGCAACCTTATGACCATCCGCCTTGCCAATTACGTCGGCATGGAAAAAATCGCCGAGCTTTGCCGCGCCTTCGGCATTACCGACAACCTGCCGCATATGCTTTCCATGGCGATCGGCGCGGGAGAGACGACCTTGCTGCGCATGACTTCCGCCTATGCGATTTTCGTTAACGGCGGCAAGCGTATCGTGCCCACGGTGATCGACCGTGTGCAGGATCGTACCGGCAAGACCGTTTACGTGCATGATCGGCGGTCCTGTGACGGCTGCGGGCCCATGATCCCGTGGAAAGGGCAGGAAACGCCCGATGTGCCCGATACGCGCGAACAAGTGGCCGATCCGCGCCATATGTACCAGATCGTCTCGATGCTCGAGGGCGTCGTGCAGCGCGGCACCGGCGCGATGATCCGCGACGTCGGCCGCCCCGTGGCGGGCAAGACCGGCACGACGAACGATTCCAAGGATGCCTGGTTCATCGGTTTTACGCCCGATCTCGTCATCGGCGTTTACATCGGCTTTGACGATCCGAAGTCGATGGGCAAGAAGGAAACCGGCTCCAGAATCGCCGCGCCCGTTTTCAAGGAATTCATCAAGACGGCGCTGAAGGATGCGCCGCCCGTGCCCTTCCGCGTGCCGGAAGGCATTCGTCTTGTCCTCATCGACCCACAAACGGGCACGCGTGCGACGCCCATGACGGAAAAGCCGCTTTTGGAAGCCTTCCTTGCAGGCACGGAGCCGGGTGAAGAGGCCATGATGTTCACGGGCCAAGGGGTTTCCACCGTATCCGATGTAACATCGGTCGGAGAAAGCGTCAATACGGGGCTTGGCGGGCTTTACTAAGCCTTGCCGGCGGCGTTCTGGCTTGGAAAATCGGGCAAGGGGCGTTTCTAATCGTTGAAGCCCAGCTTTTCCAGTATACGGCTCAGCGCGCGCACCACGGGGCTGCGGCCGTCGCTGTCGCGTTGAATTTCTTCAAGTTCCTTTTCCAGTTCGGCGCGACGGGCCTCCATATCCTTGCGGATTTCCTCGCGCAGCTTGTCGGCGTCGATGTCCTCCATCTGCTGGGCGCGTAGCATGTCGAGTACGTGCTCTTCGTCTTCCGTCACCGTACCGTCGGCATGTGCAAGGATGGAGCCGAAATAAAGCAGCTGGCTGCGGTATTGCGGCTCGGTCACTTTGGGCAAAAGGTCGGCGAGGTTCTGCGGCGTTTCCAGATCTGCCATCAGCGTGACTTTTTGCGTCGGCGTCATACCATGCACGCGCTGCAGGTTCTGGAAGATTTTTTCAAGATAGGCGCGTTCTTCCGGCTGCACGATCCCGTCGGCATGCGCGATGCAGACGACGCAGCGCCACATGTTGAACAGGCTTTCGTTCATCGCCTTGATCGGCGCGGGGGAGGCGGGAGGCTGCATCGGGTCAGTCGTCATGTAAACTCCTTAAAAATCTCCTTAAGGGGGGCATTATTCGCGGATATCGATGCCGAAGTAGAGTAAGAGCGCATCGATAGAGCGTTGCAGCACGGAGCCCGACCATATTTCGTCGATCTTGAGGTCGTGCCGGAACATATCGCTTTCCACGGCTTTGTGCACATCGGCGCGGATTTGCTCCATATCCAGGCTGGCCATCTGGTCGGCGCGCAGCTTTTTGAGCAGCGCGTCCTCCTTCGGGTGCAGGTGGCCGTCGGCATGGGCCATCAGCCCGCCGAAATAAATCAGCTGGCTGCGAAAATAAGGGTCGTTGATATAGCGGATGAGGTCGCGGATCTGCTTGGGGTTTTCAAGGTCGTCCTCGAAAACCGCCTTTTGCTCCTCCGTCAGGCCGTAGGCGCGGTCCATATTGCCGAAAATGCGGCGCAGGTATTCGATTTCCTTTTGGTGGATCACGCCGTCGGCATGCGCGATGCAAATCACGCAGCGCCACATGTAAAACATGCTGGTGCTGACCGTTTCCTCTGCTGTGCCGCGCTTTTGCTCCATATCGTCAGCCTAAGGCATTCTGTGCCGCTGTCAATACGGCAGCGTGCCAAGAGGCTGAAACTCCGCCGCAAACCCGCCGCGTATGGAAAATACGGGCGGCGGTTTTATTCGCCCGCCGCTTCGGTCAGCGCGTTCATCACCGCATCGCGGGTCAGCAATTCGGGCAGGACGATCCCCTCCGGCGCGGCGGGGCCGTAGACGACGTTGAAGGGAATGCCGTATTTGCCGAAACTTTGCAGAAAGGCGGCGATGTCGGCATCGCGCTGCGTCCAATCGGCCTGCAGGCGGATGATGTTCTCGGCCGACAGCGCCTCCGTCACTTCACGGGTTTCTAACACAAAACGCTTGTTCGCCTTGCAAGTCAGGCACCAGTCGGCGGTCACGTCGACGATGACGGTATGGCCCGTCTCCACCTCCGGCGCGATGCGGGCGGCGTCGAATTTTTCCCAGCCTTGATCGAGCGCGGGCGTGGCCGTGATGCTGAGCAGGATGCTGCCGAGCCAGAAGGCTGTCGCCACCAGTGCGAGGGCGAGGATCTTTTTCAGCGAGACCATCCATTTGCCGGGCTTCGGCATGTATTTGAACACGCGCGGAGAGACGGCGAGCAGGATGTACGGCAGCGCAAGCCCGATGCCGAGGAAGGTGAAGATGGTGAAAATCTCGAACGCGCCGCGCGCCAGCGCAAAGCCGATGGCGGTGCCGAGAAAAGGCGCCGTGCAGGGCGTGGCCAGCAGGGTGGCGAAAGCCCCCGTCAGGAAGTGGCCGAGCAGCGTGGGCTCGTCATCGCCTTTTTTCCCCGCCGCGTGACGCGCGATGAAGCGCGGCAGCGGGATTTCGAACAGCCCCCACATATTGGCCGCGAAAAGCAGGACGACCACCAGCAGGAAGACAAGAAAAACCGGGTTCTGGAACTGGATGCCCCAGCCGATGGTCTCGCCCGCGTTTTTCAGCAGCACCAGTCCCGCCGCGATCACCCAGAAGGAGAAAATGATCCCCGCGGCGGAGGCCATGAAGTTTTTGAAAATGACGGCACGGCTGTCCTTGCCGCCGTGGCTGACGACGGAAAGCACCTTGAGCGACAAGACGGGCAAAACGCAAGGCATGAGGTTCAGGATCAGGCCGCCGATCAGGGCGGCGAGCAGGATGCGCCATTCGAACTGCGCGAGCTGTGCGGTGACGGCGGGGCCCTTGACGGGCGCGGCGGCGGGGCGCGGCGCCAGCGGGCCCGTTCCTTCTACCCCCGTATCGCCGTGCACGTAGGTGAAGGTCATGTCGCCCTGTTTCAACTGCGCTTCGATCGCCTCCAGCGGTTCCGTCGTATGCGCGGGGGCGCGGAAAACCGTGCGGCCCGTTTTGTCGTCATGCTTGATTTCGGGTTTGCCGAAAACGATCTGCGCGGTCGGATGCTCGATAAACAGGTCGGCATCGGCGCCGGGTTTTTCCATGCCGGTCGTTTCGACGACGAGGTAATGGCGGTTGCTGCTGTCGTAATCCAGCCAGGCCTTTTCAAACGCGATGGCGCCGGCGGCGGGGACGGGCAGGGCGTCCAGCGCGGCGGCATAAAGCGGCATGTCGCTGCTCGCCTCGGGCAGGCCCGCGGGCAGGGACAGCGCCGCCGTATGCGTTTCGGGCACGCAAATGTCACTGCAGACCAGCAGATCCATTTTGAGCTTCAGGTCAAGCGCCCTGCCCCGGACGGCGGGCGTGATGTCGATGGGGAAGATGACGCTGTTCTTATAGCCGATGTTGTCGATGTCATACATCGTGAAACGGTGGGGCACCGGCCATTTGACGGCATGCGATTGCAGGTTTTGCGACCCCGTCCAGTCGAAGGTCGGCGGCAGGCCGGCATCCCCCGGGGTGCGCCAGTAGATTTTCCAGCCCGCGGCCATGACCACCTCGACCCCGACGGCAACGGTTTCGGCATCTCCCGCGGCTGTCGCGGGGCTGAAAAGGCGTATATGGGTATATTGAGGCTTCTGGGGCGTTTCAGGCGTTTGGGCCCGCACCACGGGGGCGGCTAAGGCCAGGAACAGGCTGAAAAGGCCTAAAAAGGCCGCAAAACGCGTGAATGTCACGGAAAATCTCCCTTGGGGGTCGTGTCTTTAGGAGGAATATAGTCCAATCCGCGCCAAAAAGCCAATTCGGCGGGCAAAAACACGGCGGCGCGGGAGGTCAGCCCGCGATCAGGCGGCGCAGGCTGTCGATATCGGCGGCAAGGCTTGCATCGCGCGCCATCAGCTCCTCGATCTTGCGCACGCCGTGGATGATCGTAGTGTGGTCGCGGC
>Ga0206101_1000126_pt1 | contig 19389 bp, 14 predicted proteins | sample 1B0metagenome_FD_148613 | JGI IMG/M metagenome (GOLD analysis project Ga0206101, IMG submission 148613) | Enriched microbial communities from leaf-cutter ant dump, University of Wisconsin, Madison, United States - 1B0 | ecosystem: Environmental > Terrestrial > Nest > Insects nest > Nest dump... | reverse complement strand
TGTTACTCTTGAGATTCAAACTTTAGCTGGTACACCGGTAAGTTTTGGACGTACACGTACAACAGGTAAAGATGGTGAATATAATCTGGTATTTGAATATAAACAGGAAGATGTTGGTATTCGTGCCTGTGAATTAGCACGTGATTTATTAATTTCAATTATGCCGGAAGAAATTAAGGCACAGGTTGAACATAAAGTTGCTGAAGATTTTGATTTTGAATCTGAAAAAGTACGCTTTATCCGTTTCGCACAAAAAATGAATTTTGGGCCAAGTACCCAATCAATTATTGATGCTGCAGTTGAGCGTAATATTCCTTTTTTACGTTTGAATGAAGCTTCTTTGGTTCAGCTTGGTTATGGTAAATATCAAAAACGCATTCAGGCTACAATTACCAGTGAAACTCGTCATATTGCTTTAGAATTGGCGTGTAATAAAGGAGCGTGTGCTAATCTATTGGATAGCCTTGGTTTGCCTGTTCCACGTCAGAAAATTGTAAGTTCAGCGCGTGAAGCTGTACGTGCGGCAAATGCGGTAGGTTATCCGGTTGTGGTTAAGCCGCTTGATGGTAACCATGGTCGTGCCATTTCAATTAATTTAACTACGGATGAGCAGATTGTTGAAGCGTTTACTGTTGCAGCAGAAGTTTCCCGTCAGGTAATTGTTGAATCGTTTATCCAGGGTGAAGATCACCGTATGCTGGTGGTTGACGGTAAATTGGTTGCTGTTGCCAAACGTGTGCCTGGTCATGTAATCGGCGATGGTAAAAAAACTATTGCTGAACTGGTAGAAATCGTTAACCAGGATCCGCGTCGTGGTGTTGGTCATGAAAAAGTTTTAACTAAATTATTCCTTGATTATCAGGCGATTCAAATGCTGGATAAAAAAGGTTATACTGCTGAAACAGTATTGCAAGAGGGTGAAGTATGCTATTTACGTGCGACAGCTAACTTGTCAACTGGTGGTACCGCAATTGATTTAACAGATCAGGTGCATCCTGATAACAAGGAAATGGCTGAACGTGCAGTTCGTGCAATCGGTCTTGATGTTGGTGGTGTTGACTTCCTGATTACTGATATCAGTAAATCATATCATGAAATCGGCGGGGGAATCTGTGAAGTGAATGCAGCTCCAGGATTCCGTATGCACGTTGCACCTACTGAAGGTAAACCACGTGACGTTGCCGGTGCGGTAATGGAAATGTTATTCCCTGAACCGGAAAAAGCCCGTATTCCAACAGTTGCAATTACCGGTACTAATGGTAAGACTACTACTTCACGTATGGTGGCTCATTTATGGAAACAGGCTGGTAAAGTGGTTGGTTTAACTACTACAGATGGTATTTACATTAATGGTAAATTAACAGTTAAAGGTGATACTACAGGTCCGGTTTCAGCGCAAATGGTACTACAGGATCCTAATACTGAGATTGCGGTATTGGAAACTGCCCGTGGTGGTTTGATTCGTAGCGGTCTTGGTTATGAATTCTGTGATGTGGGTGCCTGCTTGAACGTATCTGCTGATCATATTGATATTAAAGCGGGTAATAGCCTTGCTGAACTTGCAAAGGTTAAACGTATTGTAACTGATGCTGCACGTAAGACTGCTGTATTGAATGCTGATGATATTGAATGTCTGAAAATGGCTGCGTCAACAGAAGCTGAGAATATTTTCTACGTAACGATGAATCCACAGCATCAACTGGTACGTGAGCACATCCGCCTTGGTGGAAAAGCAGTTATTATTGAAAAAGGTGTTAATGGTGACATGATTACCATTTTTGATAATGGTGTACACGTTCCGGTATTATGGACTCATTTGATTCCGGCTACGCTTGAAGGTAAAGCTATACACAATGTACAAAATGCGATGTTTGCAATTGCGATTTCATATAGTATGGGTATGAGCCTTGATGATTTACGTAATGGTATGCGTACATTTGTCAATAGTTATCACCAAACGCCTGGTCGTATGAATTTCTATGATGAGCATCCGTTTAAAGTTCTATTGGATTACGGGCATAATCCGGCTGCGATCAATATGATCTGTAAATTCGTTGATCAGATGAATGTACCTGGTAAAAAAGTAGCAGTGATTACCTTCCCTGGCGATCGTACTAATGAGCTAATTGAAGAAAGCGTTAAGTTATTACCAGCTCACTTCACTCATTATGTGCTTAAACAGGATGATAACCGTCGGGGACGTAAAGATGGCGAAATTCCTGGGTTAATTAAAGATTTATTGATTAAATACGGTGCTAAAGCAGAAAATGTTCAAATTATTCATGATGAGCAAGAAGCTGTTAATTCAGCATTAAGCGGAGCTCGTGAGGGTGATTTCGTCGTAGTATTTGCTGATAAGGTAAACCGTTGCTGGAAACAGATTACTTCATTCAAATCTGAAAGTAATACACGGGTAAAAGAAGTTGAAACCCGTCCGGAAGATCATCTATTGGATAAAGTTGAACTTGATCTTGTTTCTGATGCGATTAGTAATGCAACGATTCGTTCTGACAGCCGTGGTGTAATTATTGAGGTCGAAGAAGAACTGAATGATTAATTACACTGATCAATTCTAAATCCAGACATAAATAAGAGCAGGAATTACCCATTATATGATGGGATAATTTCTGCTCTTTCTCTTTCCAGCGCTATAGCGCTGTTTCATGTACGGTAAATAATATACTACTCCAACAACCGTATCAGCTTTCCTAATTTAAAAATGGCAGAAATAATATCCGTAGCTTGTGTTTAGTTATGCTTCGGCTAAATCATGTGCCTATGAATATAATATTTATTGATTATCTTCTTGGGAGAAGGGTAATTCCCGGGTGGTGTATTGAGCATTTTTCTAATTCTAATATATGGCTTGGTGGAAATATCTAAGCTATTACGCAATACATCTGCCCGAGCGAAACATGAACGGAATGTGGAGGTAAATTATTTATCACCTGGAATTTATGGCTTTGGCAACCTGACAGATAAACAATTGGCAGATAAGTGTGAACAGGGTAATTACTAATCAATTTTTATTTTTTTATGAAAAGGAATAATTAAATATGTCAGGGCGAACTTTAAAATATTTATTAATAACGATAGGGGCGATTGGGGTAATTACCGTTTCATGCGCGGTAAATAAATCTCCACAATCAGCTTCAGCTAATAGTCAAGATAAATGGCAACAGCAATATCCTCAGCTTTTTAATAATGCCGGTTATGCTGCCGTCGAATCACGTGCTTATGAGTCACAGTTAACAATGCTAAAGAACATGCCTGAATCCTGGCATGAGTTGGCTGGGCCAGTTACCAATCCGTTTGGGATTCGTGATGATATCCTGGAGTATACCTTGGATACATTTAAGGATAATCCAAAAGCATTAGCAGCAGCCATTGCCTATGCTCAGTATGATTATTGGACATCTTATGCTGGGGATAAGCAACTTGCTCGTGGGTATTACCAAAAAATGGGAATTGTTGGTTGGTGTATAACATACTTCTCAAGTTTTAATACTAGGCTTCAATATTCTCGTCAGGAAGCTGATTTATTACGCAATACATCTGCCCGAGCGAAGCATGAACGGGATGTGGAGGTAAATTATTTATCACCCGGAATTTATGGCTTTGGCAACCTAACAGATAAACAACTGGCAGATAAGTGTGAGCAGGGTAATTATTAATCAATTTTTATTTTTTATACAAAGGAAGGTCATGAGAAAATTAATTTTAATCGGGATGTTATACTTTGTTAATTGTCTGGCGTTTGCCCAGATGAGTAAGATACACGTATTTCATATTAATGGAATTAACGTGACTAGAAGTGAGACATATGCTAATACAGAAGCATTACGGCTGAATTCTAAGGTAGATTCCAATATGGTTGCCTGGGATTTTCTTTATAACCAAACCCATGGGTTATGGGATGATCTACTTGATGTATTCAAGCAAAAAACCCAGGAACAACGTGGTAAGATTACTCTTGATGATTATGTAGCAGCGTATTTACACCATAGTGATCTTGATTATTTACCCGGTTCAACTGATTATGCCATAGTTAAAGCCAGTATTAAAGATGACTATCTGAATAACCCGCAATTTTTTGGTGCGAACTTTGATGACTTACTGTTGCAGTTTCACGACAAATATTCGGTAGAATAAAATAATTTATGCGAGGCTACCCAACTGATTACTAACTATGCAGGTACCAATAATAATATTTTGTTTACTCCCCATACTCAGGATAATTTATATGCTAACTCTTTGATTGATTATCTGTTAAAAGAAGAACATTTTTTGCTGGATCATATCAATAATTTCGGTATTGCCTGTCCGGCTAATATAGTTCTTGCCGGAAGAACCAAAACTACCAGTTATATCATGTCTTTCAAAGATTTGGTAGTTGGCGGTTTAAGGTTGCTAATGTCTACATTGACAAGTAATGTAAATTTGCCGTTAAATTTGTTGGATCCATTGGGGCACAACATAATTGATGTATATTTGAGTGATACGGCCTCAAGGAATAAAATCAGTCAGGAAATACATGCCAGCATTCTCGAATTTACTGGTAAAATGGCGAATGAGTCTGCTAAATATCAGTTAAGATTTGCCTTTAACCTTAATGCAAATGATAAAATAGTGTTGAAGTCCGGTAATCGTAATATGTGCCTAACAGGAATGTGCACCTAACTTATTTTATTACCGGAATAGCGGTAGCGGAATTTATTTGACTTCAGAGACTGATTTTCCAAATGGTAATAGTTACAGCCTATTATCCGAGGTAAATAATGACAATCAGTTTCAATTGCGTTTGGCATATCCGGCTGTGGTTACCATGAACCGCCCGTAATGCTATACTGTTACGAATAGTAAAGAGCCTCGCTATGACTGTTATAAGTCAAAAGTGATTGATACTCAAAATTTGGTTAATGCCGGTAATACAACAATTCTGGATGTTGCTTATGCGCAAAATAAATATCCGGAATTATTTGCTGATGATTGATTATTGATTGGACGGGAATTTGTTTATTAATTTCCGTTGTGGTATGAATTTGGTAAATAGCAATAATATTAATAAGGAAGTCAGAATGTTTCAGAAAGATGCACAGGCTATTCGAACATTAGCCGGGGCAAATGTATTCTTCAAAGACGTAGGGGCAATCATGGAGATTGTCACCCGTGATGAGCAAAAAAATGCTTTTGCAGAAGCCTATGAGGCAGAGCTAAGAAAAGTACTTGATGCGCTTGAATGGGATGATGTTCCCATTTTTAAACGTATTTATAGTAAAGGGTTCATTTTTGCGATTCCTACAGAGTATGACTATACCTATGCCGGTTGTAAAATTTTGGGTGTTACTCTTGATATTGTAACTGCCAGATTTGATAATCTTGAGCCTCTTGACTTTAATGAAGAAATCAGTTATCTGGAATATGTACTTTCGCGGGAGCGCTATATTACTGTGCGTAATATATATCAGGAAGCTCGTGCTCGATCATTGAATGTATTCATAGATGAGGGAACTATCAGTATTGGTAGTGGTAAAGGCGCTTTTATTGCTAAACTTGATGACATTGGTTTTGGGGATGTTCCCTGGGATAAAATCTACGAAGTACCAAGCGTTATGGTAACCGGGACTAACGGTAAGACAACTACGGTACGTTTAACCAGTTTTATAAATAAAAATGCAGGAAAGACAGTTGGCTATTGTTCTACGGACTGGGTGATGGTTGATGGGCAGATTGTGAGTGAAGGTGATTTATCCGGGCCTCGTGGAAACCAGACTGTTCTTACCGACCCTCGGGTTGAGGTTGCTGTTCTTGAAGTTGCCCGAGGTGGATTGATTAAACGCGGTATTGTCACATCAAGTGTTAATGGCGCAGCAGTGATGAATGTTGGTGCAGATCATTTAGGCGTTAATGGTATTGATACCGTTGAAGATCTTGCTGAAGCTAAATTTCTGGTTCATGATGGTGTTAAGCCGGGTGGGCATAGCGTAGTTAATCTGGATGATGAATTAAGCCGTAAATTTATGCTGAAAATTAATAATCTGAAAGCGTATGTGAGTCAGAAGCTGCCGGAAGCTGAAGTTTTGGCATACCTTAAAGATGGCGACTATGCATGCTACATAGATAACGATGCATTTTACGTTTATCGTGAAGGTCAGAAACATTTCATTGCTAATATCAATGATGTTGATTTAACGTATAAAGGCTTGGCCAAACATAATATCGAGAATGTTCTGGTTGCAATTTGCCTAAGTATTGAGTTGGGTAGGACATATCAGGAAATTCACAATGGTTTGGTTGCTTTTGTTAATGATGAAAATAACCAGGGGCGGTTTAATTTCTTTGAAATTAATAAGAGCCGTTTTATTGTTGATTATGGGCATAATCATGCAGCAGTTGCCACGATCTTTAAATTTGCCCGCCAAATAGCCGGACCAAATACCAAAATTACAGCATTACTGGGTTTTTCCGGTGATCGTAAATTTATGATAAAGGATATAGCGAAGAGTGTTATGGAACATAAAATTGATAATATTATTATCAAACAGTTTCATAATTATACTCGTGGTGCCGAGCGTGGTGAGCTTGCAGAGTTGCTCAAAAAAAGTTTAATTAAAAACGGGTTTAATGAAAATAACATTATTGCTACAGTGGAGACCGAGGTTGAAGCTGCTGATATTGCTTTGTCAAAAAGTAATGAAGATCAGATTTTTATTATGCTTTGTCAGGAGGATATTCCTGGGGTTATCGCTAAATTAAAAGAGGTCATTGTTGCATCTTAAATGCACAAATATAAAAATTACCTTGCGGAATTTGGTAGAATAACTAATTAAATGATTTTAAATAACTACATTAAAGCCTGAAATTTTAATGTAGTTCCCTCAAACTGCATTGTCTGAATATAAATTTAATTAGCAATTTGTGTTGATGAGCTAAAGGAAATAAATGAGTATGGAACATAAGCCTCAGCGTGGTTACATTATACCTATTGGTGGGCGAGAAGAAAAAGAAGTTAATCCAAGAGTTTTGGAACGGTTTGTTGAGTTAAGTGGTGGTAAAGATGCGGTGATTTCTGTAATCCCGACAGCTTCAAATCTTGAAGATACCGGCGATCGATATGTTGAGATTTTTGAACGGTTAGGCGTTACAAAAATTTACAATAACAACATAGTTAATCGGCAGGATGCAAATAACGAGATTTTTGTCAAACAGTTAACTGAATCAACTGGTATTTTTATGACAGGTGGTAATCAGCTTTTACTTTCTACAGTATTGGGTGGTACTACTGTTGCACGTATGATTCGTAAAAGAAATGCTGAAGGAGTGCCTGTAGCAGGAACTTCTGCTGGTGCTGCTTTTATTCCTGAACATATGATTGCATCTGGAGATTCCGGGTTGATTCCACGGGTTGGTGGTGTTACTATTGCACCAGGGCTAGGCTTAACTAATAAGGTTATGATTGACCAGCATTTTTCACAGCGGAATCGTCTTGGACGTCTTTTAACCGCATTATCCTATAACCCATATAAGACGGGTATTGGTGTAGATGAAGATACGGCTGCAATCATTAGCCCGGATGGAAGTATTGAAGCTGTTGGAAGTGGTGCTTTAACTATAGTTGATATGTCTAAAGTTGAATATTCTTCAGTAGCAAGTACTGCTCCTGGTGATGCAATAAGTTTGGTAGGCGTAAAAATTCATACATTACTTGATGGTGATCGCTATGATCCCAAACAGCATGAAGTGATTCATAAAAAGCAAGGGTTATGAAGCGCATAATTATACATGGTGGCTGTGGTGCCAGAGAGGCTCCCAGCACACCATTTATTGAATATCATAATGCATTGCTTCCTATAATTAAGGAAGCCAATTCCTTTCTGGAAGTATCTAATGATGCAGTTGCTGCCGCTTTAGTTGCGGCAAAACTTCTGGAAGATAACCTTATTTTTAATGCAGGGACTGGTTCCCGTGTTCAGCAAGATGGGCAGATTAGGATGTCTGCATCTTTTATGGATAGCATTAATAATAAATTCTCAGCAGTTATTAATATACAGAATGTGAAGTATCCATCCCAGGTTGCTTATGAATTGCAGCAACAGCATCATAGTATTTTATGTGCTGAACATGCAACTAACCATGCCTACCAGAAGCTTAAAATGATGCCATATAATCCAATGACAGAAAAGCGCTGGAGTGAGTATTTGGAGCTTAAAAAAGGGGTGACAGGTACGATTGGTGTAGTTGCTTTGGATGATAACGGGGTTATTTGTGCTATTACTTCCACAGGTGGTGCCGGATTCGAAGTTCCCGGGCGTGTTGGTGATAGTCCTACCGTTGCCGGTAATTTTGCTTCAAAACTGATGGGTATATCTTGTACCGGGATTGGAGAGCAGATTGTAAATAAGGCAGTCGCAGCCAAAGTACATACCAGAGTTGTGGATGGAATGGATTTTTCTCTTGCTGTTGATCGTTCTATTGCCGAGAGTAACCTGGATAATGATTATGTCGGGTTAATTGCCATTGATGCTAACGGAGTGGTTAAAACAGGTACGACCAAAGTTGCACAAACTTTGTACGCTTATTATGATGGTAATCAGTATCATACTTTTTATGAGCATATATAATACTTGAATCAGGGGTTTAATCGAGTAGTTTATTTTTGTTGATCTGTTTTTCGTAGTCTGTAATTATTTGATGATCATATATATCAATACTTGATTCTTGCCGGTTAATTATAATCTCCTCGTTTGAGCCGGTTAGCTCCATATAGTCTATGTTTTTTCTTCCACCATGTGCAGCAAGCGGCATTTTTTTGCCAAGTTCGGCGTAATTTGGTAATATTTCCGGGTATAAGTGTAAAATGATAAGCTGTTGTTTTAGATCAAACTGAGCTATTGCATATTTGATGGGAATATTATAAAAATCAGGGTAGCTGGTTTTATTATTGCTGCAAATTATATAAAATTTATTTGAATCACATTCCGAGTATCCAAGTTGTTTTGCTTCATTTAATGGCATATTAAGTATCATCCCATCATACGTTAGTGCATAACGGGGTTGTGGTTTGCGGGTTATTAAAGTCATTGAATCTAGTTTATCTATTATGTTGTCGGCCGTAATATTTGTCAGATTAGTACGAATTATACTAATATAGATTATTGAAGCCAGACTAATGGCTATAGCAAGACTAATTATTTTAAAGGTAATGAACAGGATTCGATTGTCATTTTTTTGATGGATGCTAATTAGCTGACAACTGGAATGGGGCTGTAAATTGCTTAAAATGTCAACAGCTATTAGATTATTATAGCGTTTGATTGTAAAGGGTAAAATTGCCAGATCCAATATAGACAGCATGGCAGGAATTAACGTCCAGCAGAAGATTAGATATAGCAAACCGACGAGATTCTGTTTTAAATAAAATTTATGAAATCCGACTCCTCCAAAGAAAAGACAAATCAGGAGCGCTGCACCAAGGCTCTTTTTTTCCTGATTATAGCGCTCCGTATATAACAATAGCTGGCTGCCGGTTAATAATTGCTCATTGTTATCGTTAGCGACAGACATGGGACACCTTTAGCTTTTTTATAATGGTATTACAGCTATCGCTTCAACTTCAACCAATACATCTCGGGGTAATCTTGCAACTTCCACACATGAACGGGCTGGTAAATTACGATCAAAGAATCTGCTGTAAACTTCATTAAATCCGGCAAAATTATTCATGTCCGATAAAAAACATGTTGTTTTTATCACCCGGTTAAGATCTGTTCCGGCATGTATTAATATTGCTTCAAGGTTTTTCATAACTTGTTCGGTCTGTTCCTTGATATCACTACCAGTTAGTACGCCGTCTTTATTTAATGGTATTTGTCCTGATGTATACACCACATTACCAAGTTGAACTCCTTGTACGTATGGTCCAATTGCTTGAGGTGCGTTAGGGGTGCTTATTGCTTTCATGATTTCTCCCAAAAATTAATTATGAATTATATCATTTTGCTGCATATCTTATATTAAATTAACCTGAAGATTGGATTTATTCCAAGGTTCAAAGCCAATTAACAATTAATGTATGTTATCTATTTTGTACCCTCTAATTTTTGTAATACTTCAATTAATTTATCAGCATGTGCTTCAGCATTTGTAATAACTTCCGCTTCTACATTATATACTCCTGGAATATAAACCATTCGATGTGAATATACCCGGTGAATAAAATTTAATTGAGTTAAATATGCTGTTTGTTCAAATGGTTTGATAAGTTTAGCAACCGGAAAATTTAGCTTATTCAACTAATCAAGCATTAATAGTTAATATGAGAATGGGAGATAGCGCCAGCGTAAATAAGAATAGTACAACTGCTGCTGTTTGGGCTGTTAGGGGAGGGCAGTAAGCGCTTGTTTATTACTTGCAGAAATGGATAAAGCGTTATCCATTTCTGCAAGTATAAGAAGAACAAAAGGTATTTTATAATCACGGGATTGTGGTTTAGGTTGGTTAAAAAAATGAACTGAATGTTGTAATAAATCAAGCTTCACTCAAATTATTTATATTATCAAGGGGAATTAGGATGAAAACACAATTAAAACTTAATAAACATGTTCTGGCAAGTATATTAACCTCGTTGTTTTTAAGTAGCTGTAATTCTGGTGGTACATCAGGAAATGGATCTTCACTAGAAGCACCAAAGCCTTGTCCATGCTCGGGGCAGGATAAGACGCAAAATTTTCCGGAATTGGGGATTTATCCTCAGGTTGGGGTGGCTCTTGGGGCTGGATTTGATCCTGTATCTAGAAGTGTTTATAATTCAGAAATTGTTGAAAATAAAATTGATAAAATGATTGATAGTATGGGAAATACTGTAGTTAGCGTTCCTAATGAAACTGACCTAAGCTATAATATTAATCAAGTTGGATCAAAGGCCGGTAGAGATACGGCAGCATCTACTTTTGGTATTAAGGGCGGTGTTGGGATTGGTTATGGTTTAGGAAGTGCTAAAGTCATGGCCGGCTATCAGCAGGATTCTCAACGTCTAAATGGGACTGTTAGTTATACCAATTATGGTGGTGTTGTATTGCAAAAAGTACGTAGGCTGGTTTCTGATTATGAAAACCTAAATAATCGGGGGCAGCAGTACTTAGTATCTCCAGATCAAAAACAGCGAGTACGGGAAGCCTTGTTAAAAGCAGACAATACTTTATACAGGGATATAAATGAAATACTGGAGGCAACACCTGCGCAGAGAGTAGCCTTCATTAAGCGGTTTTACGTAAATCATGGTACGCATTATATAAGCTCGGTAACTTATGCCAAGATTGCTGCCAAGGCAATGACGTTTACTCAGCAATTAGCTTCGGGTCAGGAGAATTCGAGTCATATGTTTGGAGCTGAATTTTCCGTTCCTGTAAATGTAGCTTCTGTTTCCGGACAGGTAAATGCAAATTGGGGGAGCGCAACTTCTTTTAGTAAAACTGCATTTGAGTATAGTAGCCGATTAGTGTCTCTTCCTGCTGATCCGGTCTTTGAGCAAATTGTTGAAGCTTCATTAAAAAAAGCTTCAGACGAAGCCCTAGCATTAAATGTAGTTGATACTAAAGCTATGATGAATGCACCGATAAATGTTCCTAAAGCTGTCAATATGGATGATATTAAAGTGAGCATAGATAAAGAACTGCAAAAAACAATAGAAAAGAAGAAGAATTCATTACTACACATGAATAGTGATATTAATGCTGCGAAGGCTCAAATTGATTCTTGGTTCACGGAAGCTAGTTCTAAAGAACCTAATCTTGATTTACTTAAAAAGCTGGAAGCAGAATTAAATGATTTGCTAGCGAAATTTAAATCGGATGAATCAACGGGATATTTATTAACTGACTTAAGGAATACTGCTGGCAATAATCAAGTGCTTATTATAGATCAAGCCAAGATAATAGTAAGATCTGCGCCGTTAGCTGAGAGGGTTTCTAAAATAACGACTCTTAAAATGAATGATACGAGTAGAAGTCATGCTAGCGTACAAAAAGATAATTTGAATGTGTTTAGTGGTTGGCTGCGTTACCAGTGTAAGAATTATCAGAATAAAAATGTAGCACCGGGTTTCAAGACTATTGTAACGCAACAAAATTACGATGACAAATTATGTGAAAATGGAGAAAATGGTGATAGCCTAGAAAAGAAAATTGCTAAAAAGGACATGAATAAATATAATGAATTAGTTGGTCTTTGGGAAAAAGGGATGAAAGAAAAAGGCATTATTAATATTGATGATGATTCTAACAATTATAGAAGCGCTCCGGCACAAATTGCTTTAAGAACTTCATTAAGAAGCGAAAGCTCAATCCCTAGTGTTGGAACTGCTTCAGCAGCAATAGATTTTAATATTGCTCCTTGGTCTGATCTATTCCCAGAACTGGCAGTTACTCAAATAGATGATGCCGGGCAAATAGCAGCTATGGCCACACTTGATAAAATTAAAGAATATGGTGAAATATATAGATATCTAGAACTTATTGTAACTACTACTGGAGATGCAGAATTAACCAAGATTTATAATGGTGATTCTAGTCTTTATAGAAAAATGCTTGCCTTGAATCAGGCTGTTGAAGCGGCGTTTTTTGCAGATAATAAGGTTGAGTATGCTGGGCGAGTATATAGTTTGATTGATACTGGGCAAGTTGCTAGATTAAATAGTATTGTTGAGAGTAATATTAATTCATCACTGGTGATGTATTCAACATGGTATAGGTATAAAGTTGAGCATTTACGAAGAGCGGGGCTGTTGCAGCCTACCGGTATGATGTTAATGGGGGGAATTGTTAATAATACTAATAGTACTATTCAGTGGTATCCTTTTACTTCTTATAGTACTGGGCTTAAGGCTGGTAATCATTCATTTATTACAGCAATTCCAGATAGCAGTATGGTGAAAAAAGGAGTTCCATTAGAGTTTAATAATATTTCAGAGATAGGAAAGGCTTTAGCTACAACCACAAGCAGGATAAATGGTATACCTAACCGCCTTTTAACTATTCTACCATTGATAGTTTCAGACACTAAAGTAGGTATTTCAAGTGATAAGACGATAACCCAAATAACTGGCTTAAGATTTTTAATGGCAGATAAGCGGACTATTTTCCACCCACTATATTATAAAGAAGATGAATCCTCAATACCTGCTGATAATTTGGGGGTGATCACAAAATTTAATAACCTAAATTTACAATTTGTTCCAGGAGAGTTTAGCCTAACTCCACTTAATAGTTCATCTCGTACAAGTGGCTCAGCATCATTTGCCACGGCAATTGAGAATGCTTACCCAATTGAACTAAGTTTTATAAAACGTGATGGCGGAACTGAAAATAAAATGGGAGCTCGAGATTTGTTCCAACATTCACAGAGTGGTGTTGGTTTAATTCCGGCATCTCGTACTGGAACCCGATATAGTCCTGATGAAGTGATAATGAGTGTAGTACCAATGACCAAGGCTTTTAATGAAAAGATGCTTGAAAAGGCTAACCATTCTAGTAGTTATCCTGAAGTTAGTAAATTTTATTAATAAATATATCTGTATTTTTAAAGGTAAATAAAGATGAAAAAAGTATTTTTACTTATGTCCATGCTATCAATACCATATTGTTATGCTAATGATGGACATTACTTCAAAATTTTAATTAATAATTATTCTAGTCAAAAAGTAACTCTTAGCGGAAATGGGGCTTCCTACTATTATACTCACGATTTTGAAAAAGGTAGAACGGTTAATGTGCCAGTGGGGGGTAGTGTTGTTGTGAATTCAGATATGAAGTATGATGGTTTTTCTAGCAGTAATCATGGAGGGTTAGGCATTAAAGTAACATATGAGAAAGAATCTGTGCCAGTGATTATAGAGATGCAGATGAGCTCTACTGCACATATTGGTGGTAATAATAGCGACGCTCAGTTGCGATTGGTTAATGTTTCTTCAGCATTTCATCCAATGGCAGATTCTCCGTTACCTATTTGTAGGGATAAAGATGGTATAGAAAAAAAAGCAACTAATTGGGATAACCGCAGTAATAATTTGAGATTTGTTACTGATCATCCAAATCGTGTTTCTCTGCTTATAGATAATGGAAAGGTTGGTACATCTTGTTATGAACAAGTAAATGCCCGCGCTACGGGGTATGATTATAATATTTACGTATATATGAATATTTATTAATCATTAATCCAGTATTTGGTGGTTAGGAGTTATCCTAATCACCATTCTTAGTTTATTTATTTACGATAACCATTAACATTCTTAAGCACTATTAAACTAGTATATACTAACGCGAACTCGGGCTAAGAGAAACGAGCTTTGTGCCAAAAGAAGATAGATAATTATAAAAAGCCAGGTTTGGATATTTGCTATCTTCAATGAGGTAATGACTTTATTTTCCGGGGGGAAGGAAAGCGAAATGTTTGATGATATATTATTAATGGTGGATTTAGTTGAGTATGGCTCATTTTATAGCTTGGCAAATCAGCTAAAAATATCGCAGTCCACTATTTCCAGAAAAATACATAATTTAGAGTCTGAACTTGGAGTCAAGCTTATTAATCGGAATACCAAGCATTTTGAGTTAACACAGGCTGGTAGGATTTTGTATGAAAACTTCAAAACGAGTAAGGTTTCTTGGCAAAACCAGCTTAATCGAATTTATGACCAAGATAATTTGGTACATGGTGATTTAAAGATTGCAATGCCCCAATCATTTTCTTCATATGCAATAACTCCGTATTTGTGCAAATTCTTACAGGATAATCCAAAATTAAATTTAAGTATAAGCTATCAGTATAACCAAATAAATCTATATGAAGAGAAATTTGATATTGCCATTACCGCTTTCATTCCAGAACAAACATCGGTTCGGTTAAAAACGATTTACCGATCAAAAATAATTCTGGTGTGTTCCAGAGAATATATGGAAAAATATGGGCATCCAGACAGGGCGGAAGATTTGACTAATGGAAGGCACCTAGTTGTTGGTGGACTTGATCAGAAAAATTCATATATTAAATATTTTTGTATGTTTCGGGAAGAAGGTGATGAAATAGTTGAGTTACCAAATGATACACTCAGGATACGGGTCAATAATTTTGATCAGGCATTATTTATGGCAGCTAGTGGAGAATGTATTTGTGGCTGTCCAATTGATCGGATTCAAAGTAAACTGGATTCTGGTGAATTTGTCCGACTTTTTCCTGAGTACAATTTAGGTTATCTGACGTATTATTTGATAAGAAGCCTGGATGCTGGTGATATGCGTTATCAGATATTTAGTGATTTCATTATGGAGTGCATGGGTAAGCTAGCTGATTATGAAAAAACAGGTATAAATCTTTTATCCTTGACGACAAGCAGCATATTATAGTGAAAACGACGGGCGTGAAGTAAATAAGTAGGAGCTATTTGGTTCCTACTTATTCTTCCATGATAATTAATACCATCAGTTTAGCTCAGTACTACTATCAGCACAAATAAATTTATTATTAGCGGCTACACCATTGTTACAACCACCAGCAGCTGTATCTGTGTTCATGATATTTTGCAAATATGTAGTAAATGGGCGCACATCAGTGGAAGCATCATAAGCCCAAGAATAGGCAACATTATTCATACCACATGAGGCTTTAAGCCCATAAGAATGAATACCAACCAGATTCCAATGAGTACCATCCCAATAAAAATCACCACCCCCGGAATCGCCTCTACAAATAATGCTATAGTAACGATTATTTAAAAAATAACCATTAAATATGACTGATTTCCCGAACTGTCCCTGATATGAATTCTGGTTAAAATATTGGTAAGTGATATAATACAAGCGTTTATTAGTAATGGTCCCGTTAGAGCTATTGATATCACCATATCCCAATGCTATTATATAGTCTGCAAAAGGAATAGATAAACCTTGTGTCGCAGGCTTTACCAATGGATTATATCTTAATGATTGACCTTTATCAAGGCTTACTTTTAATAATGCTATGTCTCCATCTTGTTGTGTTAAATCCGAGCATCCTTCACTCCTAGTCATATATGGGACTTGACAATACCGTTTAGGAATATAAACAGCTGTAATTTTTCCAGTTGTAGTGCCACTTTCACCATTGGCATTCAAGGTTTGATTAATATAGTTTATATGCAAAACACCATCGGTTTTAGTAAATGTTGTTATAGTTGAAGGTACAACTTCTTGATTGGGGGCTTTAGCACTTCCCGCAACAAAACAATGTGCAGCGCTTAAGATATAGCCTACTCCAGTGTTTTCATTATAACTTAAAGGTGTACCAGTGCAATAGCTGCGCCCATTAGAAAGAGTAATGGCCACCGCCATACTTTCCAAACTATCTCTAAGTGACAGATTACTGGTATTTTCTACCAAACAATTATTACCGTAGGCAATTTTTAAATTGCTATTGATTGAATTTACACTGCTTAAATCAGGTAAGCATTTGTACAAACCATTAGGTCCGACTAGATTGATTGGAGTTGGAGGTGGTGGAAATACTGAAGAACTTCCACCACCGCTATTACATGCTACTAAACTAAACATGGATAAAAGAGCAGCGCTGATTTTTTTCATAGTGTGGAATCCTGAAAATAGTTAATGGATATTATATTTTTGATTAACTATTCTTTAGTAAAGAACAAAATCAATTATTTAACCTCATAGTGGAAACCTCGGGGCTTGTTCCCGTGATGGATAGCCAGGACTTTGTTATGAGTAGGGTGGTTTGCAGGAAAAAATTCCGTAAAACTCGGTAAGGGCTTACTTACTTAATTAAACAATAAAAACAATTATAGTCCAGTTTACTATAGTTGATATTGTTAACTTAGAACAAAATTATATAGTATTGTTTTAATCTCTAATGTTTGCAAAAATGGATAATGCTTTATCCATTTTTGCAAGCATGTTAGTGAGCCAATTTGTCAAACCAATTTATCCAGTTTTATAGAAATATTTTGAATTAACTAGTGCTACTGTAGTACTAGGTTTCATAAAACTACTTTTCTGTATTAGGTTAATCCCAGCCTAAGAGATCATGAACAAGAATATCTTGTGAGCCCAGTTCAATATCTTCGATATTTTCTGCGCTTAATAAAGCGCATCCTGCAGCATCAGTTAAAGTCATGTCATTTAATGAACGTATGACATGCCCTTGCGAAACTAGTTGTAATATTTTTCTTACAGTATTTCTGAATAGTAGAAATATAGTGAATGTCATTTACGGAAAATGTATATACCAGTAATTCCTGACCACTAACAAACTCAGCAATTAAAAATTTATCCTCATTTTCTTTGGTTTGCCAGGCATTTCGGTGCTTGGTGATATCAGCAAAATAATCCAGGTATTCAGTTTCATAAATTAAAGATAACGCTGACTCAAGAAGCTGAGGTTCTCTCTGTTTTAGCTGCGTCAGGCCGAGTAGTTGTTCTAAATCATCTTCTATGTGGTCCAGACTACCTAAAGGGGCAATTTCATAACTTCCGTCATTTAGGTGCTGCATTGTAACACTGGTGTTTAAAGACTCCAGCCTAAAGACTCCAGCCGCAGAAATTGTGCCTATTTTAAGCCCGCAAGCCTTATAAAGTATTTATAGATTACCTGCCCCTACTGCTTAATAGGGTTGGCACAAATGAGTGCATTAGGTTTTTATTTGAGATTGAACCGAATTATATATCTATACGCAAAAAATGCGTCTAGTCAGTAAAAGAGGAGGACATATAATGGTGGAGTAACGTATACCCACGTAACAAGGATATACTTGGGTTAATAAGTCTGATATTTTCTTTGTTAATGAAGGAGATACAGGCTGTAGCTGAATGAAATCTAGATAAGGGTAACTTTTTAATGCGTCGTATTATTGATGCTTTAACTTTGTTTATAAAGTAGGTTATTTTTGGCTAAAAAGATTAGGGAGTGGTAATAAAATGAAACCGATTAAATTTTTATTTATCCTGGTACTGGGATTATTGTTGGGTTCATGTAATTCAGGTGTTGGGGCGGCTCAATCTGCAGCTAATGGTAGTGTAGCAGAATTTCAGAGTCTTGAAATTCCTACGACTGGCGATGTATATCTATTGGAAAATACTAATATCACTATACAGTTACCAGTTTTTAATAATAGCAATCAAGCCATAACTGATATAAGTTATCAAGTAGTGTCTGGCGACTCATTGGTAAAGCCAAGAATATCTGCTGATAGTGCTGAAATGTGTAATACTATTCCGGCACACGGGCATTGCTTTTTAGAGATTTTGATCCCAGCACTTGAAGCACATGCAGAACAAGGGGGCTTTGTTTTACGTGCTGATGCCGGGCAGTTTCATGCCGTGCAACCTGTTAATTATCGCCAAAAAGCCTCGCCAGGTACGCAGCCTGTTTTATCAGTTCCAACTCAGGTTACAACATCAAAGCAAAAGGGACATGTAATTGCCTGGTTATATAACGCCTCCGTATCCGCCAGCTATGAGGTGCAGTCAATTAATACTAATGATAAAGTAAGTATTATTGGCGATAAGCATTTTACTTTGCAGCCATCAAGTATTACCCCCGTTATTTTATCTATAAGTACAGAAGATCGATATATGGCTACAGTTACGGTTCAGTTTAGTCACAATCATCCAACGGATAACATTACTAAAACTGATTTTACCGAACAGGTTTCGGCAGATTTTTTGGTAAATCCGGTTAATGGCGGGATTCTAATTAATACCAGTCCTGCATTTTCAAGTTTAGTAGACGGTAAAAGCAGTCCCAATATAAGTTTTATTATTACTAATGCAGGAAATCAAAACATATTGATTGATTCTGTAGGAAGCTCTGAATCTGAAATTCACTTGGAGGAGGATTCAGATGGTACTAATAGCTGCACAACAGGGATGATACTGGAAGCAGGGAGTACTTGTGTTGTTTATTATACCATTATAAGCGGGGCAAGCCGTAGCCAGGGTAATGTGATTATTAACTATAATTTAACTTCATCACTGACTGTTCCCGTGGGGTGGTATGCCAGTAAGGATTATGCCATGGTTGAAATTAGCACAAAATCAAACCCGGTGATAAGTAACCAAGCAATATTTTCTGAATCATTCATCATTAGTAATGTTGGCGGTTATGCAATAAGTGGCGGCAGTTTATCGGTGTCTTATATAGAGTCAGGTATTGCAGAGGCTATTATTACCGGAGGGACCTGTGTTAGTAATCCAGCCCTGGCTGTCAATAGTAATTGTTCTGTGGTGCTTCAAATAACTGTTCCAAGTGGCCAGACCCTTAATAATGCATTAGTTCAACTTAAGTATACCTATACTAGTAATGGTCAACAATATACGCAATTGTACAATAAATACCTTATTTATT
>Ga0206101_1000125_pt1 | contig 19461 bp, 9 predicted proteins | sample 1B0metagenome_FD_148613 | JGI IMG/M metagenome (GOLD analysis project Ga0206101, IMG submission 148613) | Enriched microbial communities from leaf-cutter ant dump, University of Wisconsin, Madison, United States - 1B0 | ecosystem: Environmental > Terrestrial > Nest > Insects nest > Nest dump... | reverse complement strand
CTTGCCTATCTGCTGCCGCATGCGCGCTTCCCCTATGGCGGCGCCTGGGGCAACGAGGCCATCCGGTACCTGGAGGGCCTTGCCGGCAGGGCGGGGACCGGGATGCTGCTGGCGGCGATGGCCTGCTTTTTCATCTTTGTGATCTTCGCCCTCGATATAAGGCCGCTGCTGCGGCGCTGGCGGAAGGCGGCACAGCGGATGAGGTCGGCGATGACGCCGGCGGCCGTAGCCGTGCCGGCGGCGGCTGCAATGCCGCAGGCGACGGAGCAGGTGCAGGATGATACGGCGGCGCCTGACGGTGATGCCGGCAACAGGATGAACGGTCATCCCGGCAATATCGTGATCGAAGCGGAAGCGCCTTTACAGGAGACCTGGGAGCTGGCATTGAATGAAAGAGGAACAGCAGCTATAACGGAAGCAGACGATCGCGGAGCAGATGACGAGGCGGACGACGACGATCCCGCTCCGGTCGCTGCTGCCGCGCCGGCGGCGCCTGCCGTTGCGGCGGAGCCGGACCTGTCGGGGCTTTCCTTTGAGGTCATCGCCCAGCCCGACGAGGCGCAGGCGCCGGTGGTGCGCCACGGCGGGCATATCAGCGTGGAAGATAACGAGCCGTATGCGCCGGAGCTGGACCTGCCGGATTATAAATTCCCTACGCTCGACCTGCTGGAGGACCGTGCGCAGGAGACCATTGCGCTGGACAAGGAAGAGCTCGAGAAGAACAAGAACCAGATCATCCAGACGCTGCGCAGCTTCGGCATCGAGATACAGCGGATCAGCGCTACCATCGGCCCGACGGTGACGCTGTACGAGATCGTACCTGCCGAAGGCGTGCGCATCTCCAAGATACGCAACCTCGAAGACGACATCGCGCTGAACCTGGCGGCGCTCGGTATCCGCATCATCGCGCCGATACCCGGCAAGGGCACCATCGGCATCGAAGTGCCCAACGCGCACAAGCAGATCGTATCCATGCGCGCGCTGCTCTCGAGCGATAAGTTCGTGAACAGCAAAATGAGCCTGCCGATCGCGCTGGGGAAGAAGATTGACAACGAAAACTATATCGTAGACCTCACCACCATGCCCCACCTGCTGCTGGCCGGCGCCACCGGGCAGGGGAAATCCGTGGGGATCAACGCGATCCTGGTATCGCTGCTGTACAAGAAGCATCCCTCGCAGCTCAAGTTCGTGCTGGTGGACCCGAAGAAGGTGGAGCTGTCCATTTACCGCACCATTGAAAAGCATTTCCTGGCAAAGCTGCCCAACGAAGAGGAGGCGATCATCACCGATACCAAGAAGGTGATCTATACGCTCAACGCGCTGTGCATCGAGATGGACAACCGCTACGAGCTGCTGAAGGAAGCCGGCGCCAGGAATATCAAGGAATATAACGAGAAGTTCATCCGCCGCCGTCTCAACCCGCTGAACGGGCACAAGTACCTGCCGTTCATCGTGCTGGTGGTGGACGAGTTCGCCGACCTGATCATGACCGCCGGCAAGGAGGTGGAGATCCCGATCGCGCGGCTGGCGCAGCTGGCGCGGGCGGTGGGCATCCATCTGATCATCGCGACGCAGCGCCCGTCGGTAAATGTGATCACGGGCACGATCAAGGCGAACTTCCCGGGACGCATCGCCTTCAAGGTATCCGCGAAGGTGGACTCGCGCACGATCCTCGACACCGGCGGCGCCGAGCAGCTGATCGGGCGCGGCGATATGCTCGTCTCGCACGGGAGCGAGCTGCTCCGGCTGCAGTGCGCGTTCGTGGACACGCCGGAGGTGGAGAAGATCGTGGACTTCATCGGCAGGCAGCGCGGCTATGCCGCGGCATTCGAGCTGCCGGAATACGAGGGCGACGACGAGGGCGGCAGCGGCAAGTCCGTTGACCTTACCGACCGCGACAAGCTGTTCGAGGAATGCGCCCGCGTGGTGGTGCAGACGCAGAACGGCTCCACGTCGAACCTGCAGCGCCGCTTCAACCTCGGCTATAACCGGGCGGGGCGGATCATGGACCAGCTGGAGGCCGCCGGCGTGGTAGGGCCGGCCATGGGCAGCAAGCCCAGGGAAGTGCTGTTCCGCACGGAAGCGGAGCTGGAACAGTTTTTAAGCACATTGATTTGAATTGGGTATCAAGTATTGAGTATCAAGTAGCAAGTATGTAGCGGGAACAATTTTTGAGTACATTGATTTAAACCCCGGAGCTGAAAAAAGGTCTAAGTAGAGGAAAATAATTTGTAACCAGTCAGTTTTAATTATATTATCGTGAACATGAAAAAAATCATCGGTTTAGCCCTGACCTTTTCCCTTTGTCTTACCCAGAGCGCTTTCGCGCAGCATGATGCCAAGGCCAAAGATGTGCTGGAGGCCGTCAGCAGGAAGATCAGCAGCCTGAAGTCCCTGAAAGCCAATTTTGCCCTCCACCTCACCGGCGCCAACGGCAAGGTGAAGGAGACGAAGAAGGGCGCCTTTTTTATGAAAGGGCAGAAATACCGCGTGCTGCTGGACGGGCAGGAGATCATCTGCGACAACAAGACGGTATGGACATTCATGAAGGATGTCAACGAAGTGCAGGTCAGCAACTACAACCCCGGCGAGCAGACGCTTTCTCCCGCGAAGCTGTTCACCAACTTCTACGACAAGGAGTATAGCTACCGCTATGTAGGCCAGCGGAAGGTGAACGGCAAAAACTGCGACGTCATCGAGATGACCCCGACCGGCGGATCGAAACAGTTCACCAGGGTCGAGCTGGCCATTGACAAGGCCACCAGCACGATCGCGGGCGGCAATATCTGGGAGAAGAACGGCAACCAGTACCAGTACAGCATCAGCGGCTTCTCGCCGAATGCGAAGATCAACGACGCCTATTTTACTTTCAGCGAGAAAGAGCATCCCGGCGTAGAGGTGGTGGATCTGAGGTGATTCCTTTTTTTGGGTATCAAGTAGTCAGTAGCAAGTATCAAGATGTTTCTCAATCGCGACTTGATACTTGCTACTGACTACTTGATACTTATTACTCCCTTTTCCCTTCTTCAAAATCAATTACATGCTCCCAGCCGGGCTTCAGCTGTATCCCCGGGCGGTAGGGGATGACTATTTCGGGCTGGAGCTTTGCGAAGAGGTCGCCGGTGTCCCATTGTCCGTTGCCGTTTTCGTCTGCGATGAGGCAGAGGGTGTAGCCTCCGGGCTGCAGATAGGTAAGGTGGATCATGGTATCTGTGGCCGGCTGGTGCCAGATGGTATCCTTGTCGTGCGTCACCTGCAGTATGTAGTCCGGCCCGAGGTATTTTGCAGGCAGGTGTATATGCAGCTTGCCGTAGTCGTCTTCCCATTTCGTGCGGAAGCGGTAGCGTGAGGGCATGGCCCCGGTGCCGCCGGTGTCGCTGACAAAGCCCCTGAGGAGGCGCAGGGTGTACACGGCGTCCTGCTTCCAGACGGTCTGCAGGCGCAGGGTATCGCTGGTGGCGCCGGTGTCCACGGTTACAGTGAGCGGCGCTTCCGCTTCCGCCCCGCTGCTGTCATAGCTCAGGGATATACGGTCCGCATTTACGTCCGCTATTTTTTTGTTGACGACCACCAGCAGCGGCCGGGTGATGTCCTGTGTGCGGCGCTGCGCATTCCCCGTATCGGCCAGCACCTGGTAGCTGAGGTCAATGTCCTGCGCTTTGGCGGGTACCCTGGCGACGGTATCCCTGCGGGTGCGGAGGCGCTTCTGCTCTTCCTTTACCAGCAGCGACGTATCCTCCTTTTCCCGGAACGTGCGCAGCGCCACATACAGCGCGGAGTCCGGCTGCGGGTGCAGGATGGCTTCGTGGAACGCGATCCGTTCGCTGCCGCCGTCGTACATCAGGTTGGTGTTATTGTCCTGCAGGGCATATATCCTGAAGGCGCGCGGCGGCAGCCCGTCTATCCTGAAGCTGCCCGTGCCGTCGGTATGTCCCACGTACAGCGGCTTCTGGCTGACGACAGCGCTGTCGGACGCGGCGGCATTGTACAGGAGGATATAGGCGGCCGAATCGGGCAGTCCCGTCGCCGCCTCCGTTACCATGCCGGCGATGCTGAGGGAATCGAAATAATCGCCTGTGCTGAAGTAATACTGGTATCCCGAGAAAGGGTTGTTCTCATGCAGGTCCTGGATGGCCTTCCCGAAAGAGATCCTGTAGGTGGTGCTGTCGGTCAGCAGCGTGTCGGGGATCAGGACAGTGACTTTTTTGTTTGCCAGGATAACGGTATGAGGAGCGGGCAGCAGGGGGGAGATCACAATCTCAGCGGCCGGGTTGTTCAGGACGATGTATTCATCGAAGCGCAGCTCTATCTTTTTGGGCCGCGCATGCAGCTGTGAATCAGGTGGGGTGACCGACAGCAGCGTGGGGGGCGCCGTGTCCTTTTTGCCGCCGGAGGGCGGGACGATGTTGGCGCAGCTTCCGCCGAGGCAGATGATCAGGAATGCGGGAAAAAACCGGAGGAGCAGCGTTTTCATCGGGGGCAAAGCTACTTAATTTAAGATTTCGGACATTTGCGGTAAGCAAACCTTGTATCATGACGCTCACCGTAATGCTGTTTTTCAAATTCCTGCTTTTTGCGCCGCCTCCCAAACAAGACATACCCGCATCCGTTTATGATTTCAAGGTAGCGTCGCTGGACGGCGGCACCATAGATTTCTCGGCCTTCCGGGGCAAGAAGATCATGATCGTGAACACCGCCTCGAAATGCGGGAACACACCGCAATACAAAGACCTCGAGGCGTTGTACGAGCAGTATCGCGACCGCCTGGTCATCGTAGGGTTCCCCGCCAACGATTTCTTCTCCCAGGAGCCGGGCACCAACGGGGAGATCGCGGCATTCTGCCAGAAGAACTACGGCGTGACCTTCCCGATGGCGGCGAAGATATCCGTAAAAGGAAAGCGCACGGCGCCCATATACCAATGGCTCACCCGCAAAGAATACAACGGCGTTCAGAACAGCACCGTGAAATGGAACTTCCAGAAATACCTGCTCGACGAACAGGGCAGGCTCATCGCCGTCTTTGATCCCAAGACGCAGCCGAAGGATCCGGAGATTATCCGGCTTATTGAGCAATGATCGTTTGTTTATTGTAATGGTATCAAGTAGTCAGTAGCAAGTATCAAGTAGTAAGATGTGGATAATCAGGTGTCAGGTCAGGTGCTGGCGGAAGCGCCTGCTTTACTTATGACTCATCATTCAGAAAAACCTCTTGATACTTGCTACTGACTACTTGATACTTAAAAAATCCAGCCGCTGAAAGCCCCTTTCCATAAACGTCTCCTCAGCTGCCTGTATCCCGTACGTATGGAGCGCAGGAGCAGCGCTGTCAATCCGCTGCTGGACGTGTACCTGTACTGCGGCCGCTGGCAGCTGGCGACTGCGGATGCGCTGTATTCGGATGGTGACCGTTACCGGCCGTTGCGGGCGGCGTTCCGTCATATCCGCGGCGGGCTGGCTGCGGTGCAGGATATGCTGCTGCTGGGGACGGGGCTGGGCAGCGCCGTGCATATCCTGCACCGGATGGGCTTTCATCCCCGCGCTACGCTCGTGGAGCTGGACGAGGTGGTGCTGGCGCTGGCTGCGGAGCGGATGCCAGCGGGAACAGAGGGCAGGCTGACGCCGGTATGTGCGGACGCGGCAGCCTACATGCAGCAGCAGCGCGCCACGTATGACCTTGTTGTTGTTGACCTGTTCATCGGCAGGGAGGTGCCGGCATTCGTGACCGGCGCTCCTTTCCTGGAGCAGTGCTTCAGGAGCCTCCGCAGCGGCGGATATTTTGTATTTAACTACATTCCTGAATCAGCTTCCGCATATACCGCGGTGCAGGCGCTGCTGCGGCAGCGGTTTCCCGGCTATGGCCTGCTTGAATTCGGTATTAATAAAGTATTTGTCTGGCGTAAGCCGTAGCTGCTGCGGCTTATAGCCTGGCGGACTGGATGCGCAGCACTTTCCTGTTGCTTTTCTGCACGCGCATTTTTTCGGGTACGAGGTTCAGTATCTCGTCCATGATGCTTTGCAGCAGCGCCAGCTTCACGAAATGGTCGCTGGTGACGAGGCTGATCTCGCGTACCGGCTCAGGATTTTCAAAGTAGCGGATCCGCTCCATCTGGTCTTCTGAAAACTCTGTGGTGGCGAGCTCGGGCAGGATGGTCATGCCTTTGTGCCGGTCTACCATCTTGCGCAGCGTCTCCACGTTGCTGCTCTCGTAGCGGAACGGGCGCTCGGCCTGGAGGCGCTGTATCTGGTCGCTGCACAGGTTGATGATCTGGTTGCGCATGCAATGCCCTTCGTTCAGCAGCCAGATGCGCTCCAGCGCGATGTCGTCCGGCGTGATCAGCCGCTTCTTCAGCGCTTTTTCGTCGTCGGCGAAATAGGCTACGAACGGCTCGTAGAACAGCGGGTACTCCCGGACCCCGTTCTCTTCGAGCGGGGTGCTGACCAGCCCCGCCTCGATCTCGCCGTTGCGCAGGGCTGCGATGACGCGGTTGGTCTCCATCTCCTGCAGCTGCAGCTTTACCTCCGGGTGCCGTGCGGTATAATGCTCCAGCAGGCCGGGAACGATGTACGGCGCGATCGTCGGGATGACGGCGATACGGAAGGTGCCGGCCAGCTGCTGCTGCTGGGTCTGGATCAGGTCGTATATCTTTTCGCACTCCGAGAGGATCACGCGCGCCTGCGCCACGACGGCCTCGCCCACGGCGGTGACGGAGATCGGGTGCTTGTTGCGGTCGAACAGCTTGATGTTGAGCTCATCCTCCAGCTTCTGTATCTGCATGCTGAGCGTCGGCTGGGTGACAAAGCATTTTTCGGCGGCGGCTACGAAGCTTTTGTAGGTAGCTACCGCCACGACGTATTCCAGTTGCGTGATCGTCATCGGCGGCGTTTGGTGAGCAAACCTACAGCAAAAAAATGACTCCCCGTTGCGCACTCCTCGTCCTTCATCCCTGAAAAACCCGCGCGGCTATATGTATAATTTATAACTTTAGCAGGTTAACCATGACCCTGAAGCATCCCCCGATAATTGCGCCCGGCCGGCAGCTTCTGCTGCTGCTGTCGCTCTTCCTGCTGACTGTCCTCCCTGCCGGAGCGCAGCACCGGGAGCTGTTTTTAAAGCATTTCACCGTAGACCAGGGGCTGCCGAGCAATGAAGTGTACCGGATACTGGAAGATACGTCGGGGTATCTGTGGATTACGACAGACCGCGGCATTGTCCGCTATGACGGATATGCTTTTGAAGAGATGCCCGTGGCGGGATCAGCGGAGGTATATCCCTGGTTCGGCATCCAGCAGGATATCTCGGGGAAGATCTATTTTGTCGGCCTAAAAGGACATGTCGCCGTTTATGAGAACGGGCATTTGCACGCGTACCCTTATAATGACAAGGCTGCGAAGCTGGGCGTCAACTACCTCACCGCTTCCCAGTTCCTGGTGCGGCAGGACAGCATCTGGTTCAGCTACGAGAATGAGGGTAATTTCGTCATCACGCCGGGCGGCGCCGTCATAGAGGAAAAAGTAGCCCCGGGCATTTACTTTGATCTTTCCAGGCAATTCTTCTCTGTCAAATGGGACAAGAGCGCCAGCCTGCGTCCGTCCATCCCCATTTATATTATCTGGGAGCACGGCGCCGTATCCGTTGATTCGCTGCCCCGGCCTGCCGACAGGGGGTCGGGCATTCTGCATCACGAGCGGGTGAACGGGCAGGACCTGTTCTGCGTCGGCCGGCATGTCCTGTTTTACAGGAACGGGCGCAGGCAGGGGCAGTTTGTCTTTCCCAGGATCGTGTATTCGTTTGCCATGCTGGATGACCGGCATGCGCTTGTCGGCTTCTCGAACGGCGGCGTCGGGCTGTACGAGCTGCGGGAGGCATCGCTGGAAGGGCCGCTGCAGGTGTGGCTGCCGGGACTTTCCGTTACCAAGATACTCCGCGATTTCCAGGGCGGCCTGTGGTTTGCCACACGGGAGAACGGCCTGTTCTACGCCAGCCCCGCCCGTTCTGCCTACCAGCAGGGCCAGGGGCCTATCCTCTTCGTGGGCAAGCAGCAGCAGAAAATATTTGCCGGCTACCAGTCGGGGCTTGTGCAGGTATTCCGCAAAGGCGAAATGCTGTACCAGACACAGGTGCCGGTCAGCAGGGAAGAGCGGGTGACGGTATATACCTTCTCCTCCTCCGGGGATATCATGGCATTTACCGGGAAGGGGATATATGTACACAGGAATGGCTGGACCCGTCATCCTGCAAAAGATCCGGAAGAATTGCCCGGGCCGGAGAACAAGCTGGCCGCCGGTTATCCCATGGCATATAAGCTCCGGGATATTTATGCCAGGTTCGACATGTCCGCCCGGCGGATCACCGCCGTGTTTACGGATACCGGCGGGCGCATCTGGTTCGGCACCTATGAAGGGCTGTATGTGTATGAAGAGGATACGCTGATCCGCTATGCTGCCAGGAACCCCTGCTTTGCGGACCGTATCGTCGCCATAAAGGAGCTGCCGGACCATACGGTGGCGATCGCCACGCTGGGCAGCGGACTCGTGCTGTACCGCGACGGCAGGATGCATTTGCTGAATAAAAAGAACGGCCTTGTCTCATCCATCATCAACGATATAGAGACGGACGGCGATACCGTATGGATGGCCACCAATAAAGGCCTCAGCAAAGCGGTGTTTGCTGCCGGGCGCTTTCATGTGTGGCATTACGGGGAGAGCTACGGATGGCCTACGCTGGACATACATATGCTCAGCATCGTTGACGGCTGGATATACTTTAAATGGATTGACCGGCTGGTGATGGTGGAAAAAAGCCGCCTGCACGATCTCTCTCCCTCAGGTGCGCCGCACATCACCTCGGTAACGGCAGGCGGGAAATATATAAATGCCGGCGACAGCGGCGTCTTCAGGTATAACCAGAACAGTCTCAAGATCACCTATAGCAGCATCAGCCTCGCGAACGGCACGCGCCAGGTGTACCGGTACCGCCTGCAGGGCTTCGATGACAAATGGTATGTCTCCGCCGAAAGGCAGGCCGTGTTTACCAACCTGCCGCCGGGCGCCTATACCTTCAGCGTCCAGGTCGCTGACGCGCAGGGTAACTTTCTTCCGCTTGCGGCGCGATATAGCTTTGAGGTACGCCCGGCATTCTGGCAGCAGTGGTGGTTCCCGATAGCCATAGGTCTGCTGCTGCTGCTGCTGGCCCTTTTTTATTTCCGTGCCAGGCTGCGGTCTGTTAAAAATAAAAACCAGCTGCTGCTCGACCTCGCGGAAAACCAGCAGAAGGCGCTGGTGCAGCTGATCAACCCGCACTTTATATTCAATGTGCTGAACACGGCCCAGGCCGCTATCCTGAAAGAAGACAAGATGAATGCCGCTTCCATCATCTCCCGCTTTGCCAAGCTGATGCGGCTGTCGCTGGAGCTGAGCCGCGAGCCGTTTGTCCGCCTCGATCAGGAAGTAGAGCTGCTGAAGCGCTACATAGACCTCGAGATGATCCGCACGCCGGGCAAGTTCACGTACGGGATATACGTCGGGCCGGATATAGATGCCGCCTCCGTTACCGTGCCGAGCATGCTGATACAGCCTTTTGCCGAGAATGCCATCAAGCACGGCATTATGCATGTAACGGACAGGATCGCGCACCTCGAGCTGCGGTTTGAGCGGGAGGGCGGGCTGATACTGTGTGCCGTGGACGACAGCGGCATCGGCAGGGAGCGTTCCGCATCCATCAACGCAAGCCGGCTGCGGAAGCATCATTCCGTCGGGATTGACATCACCTGCCGGCGCCTGCGCCTGCTGCACCGTGAAAAGAATACGGAATATCGCTATCTTGTGAGAGATAAGTACGATGAAAAAGGGCTGCCTGCAGGCACGGTCGTGATTTTTTCCATCCCCTTTAACCAGCAGTCATAGCTATGAAACCGATCAAAGCAGTTATCGTGGACGATGAGCCGGCAGCAGTGGAGGTGATACAGATGCTGCTGCAGGAGTTTGCCGGTGATATTGCCCTCGAAGGTACCGCCAGGAACGGGCTGGAAGCGATCCAGCTCATTTCCAGGTGCAAGCCTGACCTCGTATTTCTCGATGTGGATATGCCGGTCATGAACGGCTTCCAGGTGCTGGAGAAATTTCCGGGAATGCATTTCGAGGTGATCTTTACCACGGGCTCTTCGGAGCATGCGCTGAAGGCGCTCAAGGTAAAGGCCATTGACTACCTGCTGAAGCCGATAGACCCTGCGGATTTCATACTCGCAGTGGAGCAGGCGCGCAACTTGGTGGTGCTGAACCGGCAGAAAAATACGGCGGGACAGGCATCGGGGCGCATACAGCTGCCGGCGCAGAACGGCATCATCTTCCTCGACGAGCAGGACGTGGTGCACATCCTCGGCATGGGCAGCTACTGCCAGGTGCACACGGTGAAAAATGAAAAGATACTCGTCTCCAAGAATATCGGCCAGATCGAGGAAAAGCTTTCCTCCGGCCATTTTTTCCGCTGCCATAATTCTCATATCATCAACCTGGACCACGTTGCCAAATTCCTGCACAAAGACGGCTATGTGGTAGAGATGAAGGACGGCACGCTCGTGGACGTTTCCCGCAGAAGCAAGGAGAAGCTGCTGGACGCGCTGGCGCAGCACAGCAGGTAATACTGTTTTCACTTTCAATAATTACAGAAGCAGGCGCCCGCCGGAATTATGCGGGCGCCTGCCGGTATTCAATTCATACCGGCCGAATATCAAAGCAGGCGTTACGGCAGAGACAGGCTGCAATACATTTGAAACGGTTCTTTTCTCTTACCATTAATCAAATGAACATGAAGAAGATTTACCTGTCCCTCCTGTTACACATGCTGCTGGTGCCGGCAATAGCACAGATAACCGGCCCCACCACCGCCACGGTAGGCACGCCGGTCAGCTTTACCACGCCCAAGGCAGGCAACCAGTTTGTCTGGGCATTTGACTCTGTCAATGTGAATTCGGCGATCACTACGGCATCCACTTCAAAAAGAATATTGATCAACCATGCCAGCCTGCAGGGTTCCTGCACTCCTGTTGTTTATGACAGCAGCAACGGCCATTATTATTCTTTCTGGGGTACCTGGAATAATGCCGGCGGGCTGATGTACCGCATGGATTTCGGCGCCAACCCGCTGAGCACGCCTACGGTGACCACGGTGAGCAATTCGGGCATGGGCTTTACAGGGACCGACAATGGTAATATGGACCTTGTGTATGATGCTCCCAACAGCACCTGGTGGATGTTCTGGGGCGGCCGGGGCTCGGGCGGCAGCCAGCTGCTGCGGGTGAATTTCGGCAGCTCGCTGGCGAATACGCCGGTGTCGGGCAGCACGATGACATTTGCCGAGCTGGGATATCCTTTCCAGGTTACCGTGAAGAAATACGGGAATGAATGGCTCCTGTTCTCTGCGAGCAACTGGGGCAGCGTTTCCCGTTTCGACTTCGGCAGCTCGCTGGCGGGCACGCCCACGGCTACCACGCTGCCGGGCACGATGGCCAATTTGGGATACTTTTCCCTGTACGAACAGGACGGCTCATGGTATATGGTAATGGTGGGAACCGTTTCGGCAAAGGCATGGCGCTATGATTTCGGCACAAACCTGAAAAACAATAACCCCACGCTTGCAGGACCGTGGACAGGTGTGGGTACGATGAAGGGTATTATACTGTATCCTAACCAGCAATGCCGCCAGCAGATGCTGGGCTATACCGTGAATGAAGGTCTGCAGCTTGTAAAGTCTGACTTCCAGGGAGACGTCAGCAATACGCCGACCATTGCTTCCATGGGGAGCTTTTTCGCCGGGCGTCCTGTTTCGATAAGCTCGCTGGCCTACCGGGATACGATCTTTCTGACAGTAACCGAGTTCAGCAACAAGAACCTTGTGGCCATTCCGCTCCTGCCTCTGCCGGCAGGCAGCGAGATAAAGAACTATGACCCTGCGGTCACCCACACGTTCACCACGCCGGGCGTTCATACGGTGACGCTCATGGTGGACCCGGGCAATCCTGCGGGTTCTGCTACCTATTGCACGACGATAACGATAGTCGGTGTGCCTGACAAGCCGACTCCTTTCACGGCTGCGCCCGCTACGGTCTGCCGGAATGCGTCGAATGTGACGTACACGGTTCCCGCCGTGACCGGCGCTACGTCCTATGAATGGTCGTACACCGGCGGTACCGGCGCTACCTTCGGGAATGCGACTACCACTTTGCCGTCGAACACGGTGAACTTCTCGGGCACCGCCACCAGCGGCACCATCCGCGTCCGCGCCGTCAACAGCGCCGGTTCGGGACCATACCGGGATACCGCCATCACCGTGAATGCGGCGCCGGACCAGCCGGGAGCGTTCACAGCAGCGCCTGCGACGGTATGCCAGGGGCAGAGCAACGTGACGTACACGGTTCCGAATGTTGCAGGCGTCACCTACAGCTGGAGCTACACCGGCGGCGCCGGCGCGACGATCACGGGCAGCGGCAACAGTGTAACCGTAGACTTCAACACGTCCGCGACAAACGGTACGCTGCAAGTGACGGCGACGAACAGCTGCGGGACGAGCGCTCCCCGTACGACAGGCATTACGGTAAACCCGCTGCCTGCGCAGCCGGGAGCATTCACGGCAGCGCCCACGTCCGTATGCCGGGGACAGAATAACGTGACGTACACGGTCCCGAATGTTGCAGGCGTCACCTACAACTGGAGCTACACAGGCGGCACCGGCGCGGCGATCACGGGCAGCGGCAACAGCGTAACCGTAGACTTCAGCACATCCGCGACGAGCGGCACGCTGCAGGTGACGGCGACGAACAGCTGCGGGACGAGCGCGCCCCGTACGGCAGGCATCACGGTGAACCCCCTTCCGGTGGCTGCAATAACGCCTGCAGGCCCTGTGGATATCTGCGAGAACGACACCGTGACACTGACGGCAGGCAGCGGCACAGGCTACAGCTACCAGTGGAAGAACGGAGGCGCGAACGTAGGGACAGGCAATATATATGCGGCGTACGCAACAGGCAGCTACAAAGTGGTGGTGACCGGTACAGGCAACTGCATGGATAGCACGCAGGAAGTGGCAGTAACGGTTTACAGCCGTCCCTCCGGTACGCTCGCTCCCGGTGACACTGCCTTCTGCGAGGGCGGAGTAGTGACGCTGGGCGTATCCACGACGGACACGGGGCTGAGCTACCGGTGGAAGAACGGGTCGGCAACGATCCCGCTGGCAACGGCAGATTTCCTGGAAGTGCATGAAACAGGCGTTTACACGGTAGTGCTGAACCGCACCCATATAACGGGCGGCTGCGCGGATACGACCGCCGCCGTTACGGTCACCGTTCATCCCACACCCGAGCCGGATGTCACCTGGGACGGCCTGACGCTGCATGCGGACGGCGGGTATGCCAGCTACCAGTGGAACACAGGCGGGCAGGGCATCGCAGGAGCTACGGACTCCACATTCCAGCCCGCCGCGGACGGCGGCTACTCCGTGACCGTCGCGGATGGGAACGGCTGCAGCGCCACCTCGCCGGTGTATAACCTGACGGTAGGGATCAGTGGCATTACTATGACGGCAGCACAGGTACAGGTTTACCCGAACCCCTCCGGTGATATCGTACATATTGCTGCACCGCAGACAGTGCATGTCTTCCTCAGCAGCATGGACGGGAAAGTGCTGCTGCAGCAGCAGGACGTGCGCGCCATAGACATAAGCCCATACGCGGATGGCGTCTACCTGCTGAAGATCACCGACCGAAACGGAGCGGTCATCCGCACCGACCGGCTGGTCAAAGCCTTGAGATGATAGCCTGCCGGGAGGATGTCCTATTTACATACGGCATCCTCCCGGGTATTTGCCGGAATTGCCCGGATTGCTGCCATTATTCAACCGGTTCCTGCCAGAAATCAAAACGGCAGCGGCATTGTGATTTACCTGTAATAAATTTGGAATGAGGAATAACTGTATGAATTTCAGTCATTTTCAGTGCCGCTATCCTGCTTTCAAATCATAGAGAACGATGAAAAAACTTTACCTGCTATTACTGTTCTGTATATGGGTGATTACCGGCAAGGCGCAGGTTATCAGTGCCGACACGGTTTGCGTGAATACACCTGTGATCTTCACCTCGGGCACTCCCGGCAGCAGCTTTACCTGGGCATTTGACTCAATAAATGTCTATTCATCCATCGTCACTACCACTACGACAAAGCGGGTACTGCTGAATAACAGCAGCATGCAGGGCGGGGCCACTCCGCTCCGCTACGACAGCAGCAACGGGCATTATTATGCTTTCTGGGGAAACTGGAACAATAATACGACGCTGTACCGCATGGATTTCGGCACCAACCCGCTGAGCACGCCTACAGTGACCACGGTGAGCATTGCAGGTATGGGCTTTACCGGGACCGACAACGGTCACCTGGACCTTGTATATGATGCCTCCAACAGCACCTGGTGGCTGTTCTGGGGTGGCCGGGGCTCGGGTGGCAGCCAGCTGCTGCGGGTGAATTTCGGCAGCTCGCCGGCGAATACACCGGTGTCGGGCAGCGCAATGACATTTACCGAGCTGGGATACCCGTTCCAGATTACCGTGAAGCAATACGGGAATGAATGGCTCCTGTTTTCTGCGAGCAACTGGGGCAGCGTTGCCCGCTTCGACTTCGGCAGCTCGCTGGCGAACACGCCCACGGCTACCACGCTGCCGGGCACGATGGCCAATTTAGGATACTTTTCCCTGTACGAGCAGGACGGCTCGTGGTATATGGTAATGGTGGGAACCGTTTCGGCAAAGGCATGGCGCTATGATTTCGGGGCAAACCTGAAAAATAGTAGTCCCACGCTGACGGATATCGGCAGCACCGGCGGCACTACGAAGAGCATCCGCCTGCTGCCGAACGCTGTCTGCAGCACCCAGCTGTTCGGCTACGGGCTTGATGAAGGCAGCAGGCTGATCAGATTTGACTTCCAGGGGAACATCACGACCAAGCCTGCCATTTCCTCCATGGGCAATTTCTTCAGCGGCCGGCCCACAGAGATGAGCACATTTGTCTATGGCGACACGATCTATGCTTTTGCGTCTGAGTTCAACAACAGGAATATAGTTGCGCTGCCGCTGGTGCCGCTGCCTGCGGGTGCCATCCAGAGATATTACAACCCGGAGATGACCCGTACATTCACCACACCCGGCATCTATACGGTGACGCTGCTGGTGGACCAGGGAAATCCTGCGGGGCCGTCCACTTTCTGCAAGGAAATCGTGGTATCTGCCGGTGTGCCGCCGGTGACTCCCGGCGCCTTTACGGATTCCCAGCAGCAGGTATGCCGGGGACAGCAATCGGTGCGCTATGCCATCCCGCCGGTGCCCGGCGCCGTTGCCTATACCTGGAGCTATACGGGCATAGGCGCCGTGATCAACGGCAGCGATACGGCGGTGACGGTTGACTTTTCACCGGCGGCGACCAGCGGCACGCTGCGTGTGAGCGCCATCAGCAACGGCACCTGCGGCAACGCTCCCGGTCCGGCCAGAGCGCTGGCTATCGTGGTAAACCCGCTGCCCGCGGCGACAATCACACCGGCCGGGACCGCCGCCTTCTGCCAGGGGCGCAGCCTCCGGCTGAAAGCCAACAGCGGCAGCACGCTGAGCTACCAATGGCAGCAGGGCGCTGCGAACGTCGGCAGCGGCGACTCCATATACATGGCTACAGCGGCGGGGAGTTATACGGTTGTCGTCACAGACAACGGCACGCGCTGCTCCAATGTCTCCGCGGTGACGACGCTGACGGAGAATCCCTCGCCCGGCGCCGCCATCACGCCGTCCGGTACGGTTGCCTTCTGCTACGGCGACACGATGGCGCTTTCGGCCGCGCCGGCCGGCGCCGGGCTTGCCTGCCAGTGGCTGGAAAACAACGTGCCTGCCGGCACCGGGAGCGCAACACTGCCCGTACATGCGCCCGCAGATTATGCGGTCATCGTGACCAACAGCTATAACTGCAGCGATACTTCAGCGCCGGTTACCGTCACCGTGCATCCCCTGCCTGTGGTGACGATCACGCCATCGGGGAATACACATATCTGCAACGGCGACCAGGTAGTACTGCAGACCGGCACCGGCACAGGATTTTCCTATACATGGAAAAACGGCAGCACGGTCGTCGGCGCTTCGTCTTCCTATACGGCGACCACTGCCGGCGACTACCGCGTGATCGTGACGGACGGCAACAACTGCACCGACAGCTCGGCGGCGCTGCCTGTGACGGTATATGTCGTCCCCGACGTTGTCATTACCCCGGGCGATACTGCCTTCTGCGCCGGCGGATATGTATCGCTGCGGGCGGTCTCCGGCGCCACAGGGCTTGCGTACCAATGGAAGAAGGACGGCGTGGACATTCCCTTTGCATCGGTATCCTTTTATGAAGTCATTGAGTCGGGGGATTATACTGTGGTGGTGCACGTTCCCAATGTGAGCGGCTGCACGGACAGCGCCGGTACGGTGGCGGTGACAGTACACCCGCTGCCGTTACCGGTGATCTCCTGGGACGGGAACCTGCTGCATACCGGCAGCGCGTACGACAGCTACCAATGGTATCTCGACGCGCAGCCGCTGGCAGGAGCGACCGCAGACAGCTATCTCCCCGGCCTGCCGGGCAGCTATACGGTTGCGGTGCAGGACAGCAACGGATGCGACAATAGCGCTTCCGTTTACAACCTGTACCGCCTCATCACCGGGCTGGGGGATATCACCGCGCTTGCCCGCGAGGTGCGCATATATCCCAATCCCGCGGGCGCCCTGCTGCACATCAGCGCTCCCACGCCCGTCAGCATCACCGTGTACAGCCCGGAAGGGAAAATGCTGATCCGGCAGGAGCATGCGCAGGATATAGACATCGGCGGGCTCGCCCCTGGTATGTATCTCGTCAGCATTGCCGCTGAAGATGTATTGATCAAAACGGAAAAGCTCATCAAGACTGCCTGGTAAGCAATGGCAACAAGATATACTCCTCTAAACAGTAAAGTATGATAAACCCTGCTTTTATTCGACGATTTCTGGCTTTTATCAGCGGCATGGCTGTCGCGCTGCCTGCTTCCGTGCAGGCGCAGCGGGAAATGGATAACTGGATATTCAGCCGGTACGCATTCCTGAACTTTGGCACCGGCAACCCGGTCCAGAACCCGCCCGTTGCCCTGGATGCCGCGGAGGGCAGCGCAGTCATGAGCGACCAGAATGGCAACCTGCTGTTCTATACGGACGGTCAGACCGTCTGGACGTCCACGCATGCCGTGATGACCAATGGCACCGGCCTGCAGGGACACTTCAGCGGAGCGCAGAATTCGCTGATCATCCCCATGCCGGGCAGCACCTCACAGTATTATGTCTTTACCAACGGGCATCATAATGATAATAACGGCATCCGCTATTCTATCGTGGACATGAGCCAGAGCGGCGGCGCCGGCGCGGTTACCGCCACGAAGAACGTGCTGCTGCTGGCGGGGCCGACCACGGAAAAGCTGGCGGCCATCAGGCATTGCAACGGCGTGGACTTCTGGGTGCTGACCCGCGGCTGGAACAATACGCAGTTCATCGCCTGGCTGGTCACCAGCTCGGGTATCAGCTCCACCCCGGTGATCTCCAACTCTCCGTTTGACCTTTCCACGCTATCTTCCACTTCCGGCGTAGGCAACGTTGCCCGGATCGGGTATATGAAGTCCTCGCCCACCGGTACGAAGGTTGCCGTATTTCATGCCTGGAGCAATATCATTGAGCTGGCGGAGTTCAATCCCTGGACGGGCCAGTTCTCAAACATCCAGATACTGGATGCCCTGCCGTCGTACCTGCCGAAATTCCCGGTGCCTACGGGGTATATCATGCCTTATACCGGAGAGTTTTCGCCCAACGGCAGGTATCTGTACACGCTGGTGAATTACTATGTTCCCACCCTGGGTGCGCGTCCGAGCTCCCTGCTGTACCAGTTTGATGTATCCAACATGACTCCCGCCGCCATTGAAGCGAGCCGGTTCCGGCTGGATTCGCTGCAGTCGCTGGAGCAGATATATAATGGCGCCGGCGCCATCCAGATCGCCAACAACGGGAGGCTTTACGTAGGCTACTCGTGGCATGCCGCGCTTTCCGTGATCAACAACCCCAACAATGCCGGCACGGCCTGCGGCTACCAGTTCGATCCCATACCGCTTACGGGCGGCGCGGCTTTCCGGGCAGGCTTCCCTAATTTCTTCCCGTTTTATTCCGAGTCATATTCATCGTCAGATTTCTCGTTTGCGGGTAACTGCGACAGTGTAAACGTGCAGTTCCGGTTCAACAATCCGGCGGCGGCGGACTCCGTCATCTGGGACTTCGGGGACCCTGCCTCGGGTACGGCCAACAGATCCGGGCTGGACTCTCCTTATCACCGGTTCTCCGGCGATGGCTTTTATACCGTGCGGCTGATCGTGCATCAGAAATCCGGCACGGTCTGCAACAATCCTATTGACACGGTCACCAAGCAGGTGTTTATACCGAAGCTCGATATAGGTAATGATACGACGCTCTGCAGCGACTCGCTGCTGCTGCCCCGGAGCCCGGTCGCGCATCCCGGCGGCGCTTACCTGTGGAGCACGGGCGATACCACGCCTTCCATTTATGCCAGGGCCTCCGGCACTTACTGGCTCAGCCAGACGCAGAACGGCTGCACGGTCAGAGACACCATAGCGGTTGACCTGAACGGTGATCCGGCGGTTGACCTGGGCAATGACACCAGCATCTGCAACACGGACATCCCGCTGATCCTGCACGTCACACAGCCGCCCGGCACGCAGTATGTCTGGAGCACCGGTCTCACCGACTCGCAGATAAGCGTGGTGCAGAGCGGCACCTACTGGCTGGAAGTCTCGCTGAACCGCTGCCGGGGCAGTGATACCATCCATGTAACGGTAGTGCCCGCGCCTGCGGTGTTCATCGGCCCGGATACGACGATCTGCGAAGACTGGCCGCTGCGTATCGGCACCGTGATCGCCGACGCCGCTTACCTGTGGAATACCGGCGCCACGGATCCTTATATCGAAGCGGCGACCACCGGTACGTACACCTTGTCGGTAAACCTTGACGGCTGCATCGTCAGCGATACGGCCGTCATCACCGCCATGCCTGCGCCGCCTACGGACCTGGGCGGGGACCGCGACATCTGCCCCGGGCAGACGATCCTCCTCGACGCCACCTACAGCGGCAACAGCAGGTACCGGTGGAATACCGGCGACACCACCGCTGCCTATACGGCTGCTGCGGCAGGGCTGTATGCCGTGGAGGTGATCTCGGAATACGGCTGTATCGGCGGCGACAGCGTGCTGCTGAGCTATTATCCCAAGCCTACGGTATCGCTGGGGCAGGACACGACCGTATGCGAAGAGACGCCGCTGATCCTGCCGGCATGGCAGGTCAATGCCGACTCGCTGGTATGGTCTGACGGCAG
>Ga0206101_1000124_pt1 | contig 19479 bp, 18 predicted proteins | sample 1B0metagenome_FD_148613 | JGI IMG/M metagenome (GOLD analysis project Ga0206101, IMG submission 148613) | Enriched microbial communities from leaf-cutter ant dump, University of Wisconsin, Madison, United States - 1B0 | ecosystem: Environmental > Terrestrial > Nest > Insects nest > Nest dump... | reverse complement strand
GGTGGAAGCGCTGATCCCGCAGGAGGTGACCATCCCGGCGGAAGGGCTGGCGCACTGGGAGGCGGAGGGATTGCTGACGTACGTCAACCTCGAAGACATGTACGTGGATTATCTCCGCGAAAAATTCGATTTTGAAGCTTTAAATAATTCTCCGTTCAAGCTGGCCTACGACGCCATGTACGGCGCAGGGCAGAACGTGATCCGCCGCCTGCTGCCGGGGGCGGTGCTGCTGCACTGCGACGATAATCCCGGCTTTCACGGCCAGGCGCCGGAGCCGCTGGACAAGAACCTGCAGGAGCTGGCCACCACGATCCGCGACACGCCCGAGCTGAAGATCGGCCTCGCGACGGACGGCGATGCGGACCGGATCGGGCTGTATGACGAGGACGGGCACTTCGTGGACGCGCACCATATCATCCTGCTGCTGGTGCACTACCTGCACAAGTATAAGAACATGAACGGCAAGGTAGCCATCGCCTTCTCCGTCACCGACCGTGTGAAGCGCATGTGCGAGGCGTACGGCCTGCCGGTAGAAGTGACGCCGATCGGGTTCAAGTACATCAGCGAGATCATGACGCGTGAAGATGTGCTGGCCGGCGGCGAGGAAAGCGGCGGCATCGCCGTGAAAGGGCATATCCCGGAGCGCGACGGCATCTACGACGGGCTGCTGCTGTATGCCTTCATGACACAAACGGGAAAAACGCTGAAACAGCTCTGCGACGAAGTGTACGAGGTCGTGGGCCGCTTCGTCTACGAGCGCGACGACCTGCATATCGAGAACGATAAAAAGGAAGCCATCATCCAAAAGGCCGCCGGCAACGGTTATGTCGCCTTCGGCAAATACAGGTTCAACCGAAGGGAAGACATGGACGGTATCAAATATCATCTCGACAATGGCGGCTGGATCATGCTGCGCGCGTCCGGCACCGAGCCGCTGCTGCGGGTGTATGCCGAGGGGAACTCTAAGGAGGAGACGCGGGAGATACTGGAGGCAGTGAAGGGGGAGATCTTGTAACCGGGTATTACCGGGTAATTAACCGGGACGCTCCTGCTTATCTGAAGCAATAAAAAGTTCTCCCCAGAGTAATGAAAGCCAAAAGAGGCACTCCGTTTACCTGTAAAAGCTGATATCCCCAACGGGTAGATTTATACATTTAAAAGAATGGCTCCAGCTACCGGACGCAACAAAAGCCAGCCTGTACACGGAAACAATACCATTCAAATTTGGAATAAACACATTACCATGGTACAATTCCAAAAAACAACAGCACCGGACAACACAGCAGTACGAACCGCCTTATGGCGCGCATTGCATATGCAGGTAGACGCAAAGCCGCATATACTCGAGGATGAAATCGGCCTGAAGCTGGCATCTCCGCCTGAAGGCTGGCAGCAACGCCCCGATATGAAATTCACAAAACGCCTGCGGGCCTCGATCGTAGCCCGGGCACGTTTTATCGAGGATCTGATTATCGGGCAAAGCAGGCAGGGCGTCAGCCAGTATGTTATTCTTGGCGCAGGCCTTGACACATTTGCCCAGCGCAGACCGGATGTCGCCTCCGGCCTCCGGGTATATGAGATTGACCAGCCTGATACCCTGGCCTGGAAACGGCAACGGCTGACTGACCTCGGCTTCGGCATTCCCGGCTATCTGCATTTTGTGCCTGTTGATTTTGAAGCTTCTTCCTGGTGGGAAGCGTTGCTGCAAGCAGGATTCGACGCCGGCAAACCTGCAGTTGTCGCGTGCACGGGCGTCACCTTATACCTTACCAGGGAGGCAATTACCACTACGCTGAGCCGGATAGCGACGCTCGCGCCGGGCTCGACGCTGGCCATGACGTTTTACCTGCCTATGGCGCTTCTTGACGAAGAGGACAAGCCGATGCAGGAAATGGCGGAGAAAGGCGCCCGTGCGGCAGGAACGCCGTTTGTCAGCTTTTTTACGCCGGATGAAATATTGGCGCTGGCACGCGAGGCGGGGTTTAAAGAAGCAAGGACAATAGCAACAAAAGAGATGGAACAGCTTTATTTTGCAGACAGGACGGATTATCTTGTACCTGCAAGCGGGGAAGTATTCCTGCTGGCGACCACCTGAACAGGAACATAACCACCGGCTGAAAATGCTGTTTTAAAAATGGAAGCTTCAGGCAACAACACCTATGCAAACAAAACGCTGACGCTGGCATTTATTCCCCTGGCGGTGGGCATCAACCTGGGCATCGGCTCGATCGTGCATGTGCTGAAGCTGCCGGTGTACCTTGATTCCATCGGCACGGTTATAGCGACGCTCATGCTCGGGTGGCGTGTGGGCGCCATAGTGGGCGTGGCCGGCTGCATCATCATATCGCTCACGATCATTCCGCCCGCCGTTTATTTTTCGGGTACGCAGGTCTGCATAGCGCTCTTCACCCACCTTGCAGGAAGGAGCGGAGGGTTCCGCAACGTATTCCGGAGAGTGAGCACGGGCATTATGCTGGCGATTATGGCCACGCTAGTCAGCGCTCCCGTCACCTACTACCTGTTCGGAGGAATCACAGGTAACGGCATCAGCATCTTTACCATTTATCTCCAGAGCATCGGGCTTACCAAAGGTTATGCGGTGCTGGCCTCAGGCATTTCAGCGGAGCTCATTGACAAAACCGCTCAATGCCTGATCGCCTTTTTCATTTTAAAAAGTGTCCCCCGGTTCCTGCTCGCCCATTTTCACGGAGGCAGCCTGAGGGAAAATAACCTGATCGGATAACGCGTCATCATGCAGGCCAACATTCATCCCTACAGCAGAATATTTTTCCTTATAACCGGGATTGCGGGGGGCGCTTTCTGCACCAATAATTTCCTGCTGCTTGCCTTCTGGCTGCTTGTCCTGCTGCCCCTGATGATGATCACCGGGAACGGGAAAGCGCATTTCAGCTTCCTGCTGGTGGTCGTCCTGCCGATGTCCGCCATGCTGCTGTTCTTATCCTGGATTGTATGGGACAAATCAACAGCGGATTTCGGCAATGTGCTCCTGACCATCCTGAAGATGATCGTGTACACAACGATTGTCCAGGTGGTCCTGATCATTCCTTCAAGCCAGGTGTACACCACCTTTAAAAAGTGGGGCATGAAGGGCGACATGCTGGTCACTTCCCTGGGCTCCTATATTGTCTGGGTAGATATCGTGAACCGTTCCGACAAGATACTCACCGCGAGATTTGCAAGAGGGTTTATTCCGGCGCGTACATTCATTACCCGGCTGAAGCAGCTGCCGCATCTGCTGATCCCGCTCATCGTAGGCATCATAAGAACCGCGACAGAGCGTTCCGAGTCCTGGCAGCAGAAAAAAGTGCTTTACCGGATCGAGGTGATGAAAGCGTCGGAGATAAAGTACAATGCCTTTATCAATGCCGGCATGATCACCGCCGGCGCCGCCTGGTTATTGCTAAATATCTGCCTGCGATGGAAGTAACGGGCCAACCGGTCATCGAGCCGACACGCATCAGCCATGTAGACGGAGAAAATTTCTCCGGCAGGAGCGCTTACCTGCAGTCGCTCATAAAATCTGCCGATGACGAAAGCAGCAGGCTTCCGTCCGGCGTGATGGTCGGCTCGATGACGGCCAGCTATATAAGCGGACTGGCACCTACGGTTGCCGATGAAATTGCCCTGCACATTTCGGGCATAAACGGGGATTATGAGCACAGGCTCAGGCAGCTGTTGTCGGATTTTTCTTTTGAAAGGCATTCCCGGGAAAACCCTTTTAACCTGTCCGGCGGGGAGCAGGCGCTGCTGATCATTATCTGCGCGCTGCTGCTGGAGCCGAAGCAGCTGGCCATAGATACGACGCTGGAGCAGCTGAACAGCACCTGGAGAACGCCGCTGCTTGCCGCGCTATCCGACCCTGTATTTTACGCTACAAACATTTCAATAGCCGACAACCGCTTTGCCGAGTATTCCCTGAAGGCACGAACGTACCGCCCCCACCGGCATACAACCGCAGGCGACGAAAATTTCAGCAGCATTATCTGTCCGCCGGATATACCTTCAGCCACAGTGGCAAAAAATCTTGTGCTCGATAACCTGAGCTTCGGGTACACAAAAAAGCAGCCGCTGCTACAGGGTATGAGCTATGAATTTGAAGCGGGTAGCATTTACCATATCAGCGGGATGAACGGCGCGGGTAAAAGCACGTTCTCAAAAGTGCTGGCAGGCGTGCTCCGGCCTTCATCAGGCAATATCTATATGGGGAACAGCCTTTACCATGCCTATCGCTTTCCCGGCAAGGCGGTAGGTTATTCTTTTCAAAATCCTGACGAGCAGCTGTTTTCCAATACCATCAGGGAAGAAATTATCCCGAAAGCGCTTTTGAAGGCAAATAAAAATACCGCGTTTGCAGAAAGGGTCATGTCCGCGTTCGGACTAAGCCGGCTTGCGCATAAGCATCCGTCGGAGATGCCGTTCGTGATACGCAAAAGGATAGCGCTTGCCGCAACAATAGCCAATGAACGGGAGTGGTATATTTTCGATGAGCCGACTATCGGGCAGGATCAGAGGAATATCGCGGAAACGGCAAAGCTCATAAAGCTGCTGGCGCAAAACGGGAAAGGGATCATCCTGGTCAGCCATTCGGAACAGTTTATTGCATCGTTTGAGCATGTAAAAACCGTTGCGCTTAAAAATGGGGGAATAAATTGAAACGGGGAGCCGGATGCTACGGGTCCCGGCCTACTCCAGCAGGCCCGCCTCTATCGTCTTCCGGATGAGTTCCGCCATATTGCGTACATCCAACTTCAGCAGGAGGTTGGAGCGGTAGTATTCCACAGTACGGCGGCCGAGGAAGATCATCTTTGATATCTCCTCCAGCGTGTATCCCTTGACGGTTAACTCCAGTACTTCCCTCTCCTTGACCGTCAGCGAAGGCTTGAGGCTTTCGCGGCTTTTCATCTTTGCATTGAACCTTTCGAGCTTTTCCCGGAGCGCCTCCCCGATATACTGCCTGCCTTCATAAACGGTTTCGATTGCTTTCACGATACCCGCGGAGGCGGCGTTTTTCAAGATGTATCCCGATGCACCTTCACGGAGCATGTTATAAATGTAGAGCGAGCTGTCAATACCCGTCAGCACCAGTATCCGCACACCGGGGAAACGGCTGCGGATCTCAGGGGCCAGCTTGTCGCCGGTGGTATCAGGTAGCTGGATGTCGAGCAATAGCACATCGGGGCGGCTGCGGGTGAGGCCTTCCATGAGGCTGGCGCCGGTGGTGTAGATGGCGTCCAGCACAATATGCGGGTAGGCAGCGAGTACATGCTGCAGCCCGTCTGTGATCATCGGATGATCATCGGCGATGGCGATATGTATGCTCATGGTATCATGTGCTGTTTTATGCTGGTATTTTGTTCATGTCGATCTCTATATACACGGCCGTGCCTTTGCCCGGCGACGATTCAATAGAGCAGTATCCGTTCAGCGCCGCTATCCTTGTGCGGACATGCTGCAGGCCGAGGCCTTTCCTGTAGTCGCCGGCGAAAAACCCTGCGCCGTCATCCTCGACCGACAGGTACAGCATCTGGCCGTCGCGGCGCATCTGTATGGCCACGTGCCGGGCATACGCATGCTTGATGACATTCTGCACCAGCTCCTGGATCACGCGGTACAGGGCCAGTTCAAGCGATTTGTCCAGCGTATCGGTGTCGCCCATGAACTGCAGGTCAATGTGTACGGCGCCGTTAACCTCGAACTGCTCGCAGTAATGGAGCAGCACATGGTACAGGTTATGCTGCTGGAGTACGCCCGGCGTCAGGTTGCGGGCGGTTTTTTGAATCTCCTGGCTTACGTCTGCCGCGACACCTGCCAGCCCGGCGAGGTCGCTGCTGGTCACCTGCTGCTTTTCAGCCAGCGCACTGATCTTCATCTGCATACCGGTCAGCATCCCCCCGATGCCGTCATGCAGCTCCTGTGCAATGCGGTCACGTTCTTTCTCTTCACCTGCCATCACCGCCTTTAGGTGTGCCATATCGCGCCCGCGCTTTTCGGCTTTTTGCCGGTAATAATAAATGATGACCGTAATCCCTGCCAGCAATCCAGCGAAGGTGATCCCACCGGCAGTACGCATCCTGTTTCGCTCCAGCGCCCGCTCCTGCTCCAGTATCTTAAGCCTGTTTTCGGCAAGCAGCTTGTCCTTCTGCCCTACCTGGTATCTCGTCTCCACCTCGCTGACCGCACGCATGCGCTCCACGCCGGTCAGGCTGTCGTTCAGTGCTTCATATGCCCGGTAATGCCGCAGTGCTTCCCGGTAGCGCCCCGTGGCCTCATAAATCGCGGCAAGCGTTCTGTGTGCCTCGGGCTTGCCCGTGGCCATCCCTGACTTATCCGCTTTTTCCAGTGCAGCAACGAGGGCCCGCTCCGCTTCATCATATTGCTTCAGTTGTGCTAAAGCCGTGCCCAGTGCGTATCCCGGCAGGATAGCGCTGTGCAGCAGGTGGGTGTTGCCCCCGAGCTGCATGGCCTCGCGGTAACGGGCGATCGCCTCGCGGGTCCTGCCGGTCTCCAGGTACAAGTCGCCGATATTGGTAAGAATAGACTGCCGCTTGTCCGTCTGCCCGATTTCCGATGCAACCTGCAGCGCTTCCTCCAGGTATATCTTTGCGCTGTCGTGCTGCTTCATCAACGTGTATATAGCCCCGAGATTCAGCTTGGCAGCGGACAGCACAGTCTTATTATTCACAGCCGCGGACAACACCACCGCCTGCCGGGCGTAGGCTATTGCACGGGTGTAATTTTTCAGGCTGGCCTGCACTACCGCGAGGTTGTTATAAATCGTCAGGATATCCCTGTGATTCGGAAAAAATGTTTCCAGGTACTGCAACGCATTGAAATAATAGTAGCCGGCCAATTCGTATTTCCCGCTGCTCCTGTAGCTGGCGCCTATGTTGATATAAAGGCTTGGCAGCGCCGTTTTGATGTAGCGTGCGTTCAGGCAGTATTTCAGCGCCTGCCGATAGGCGGCAAATCCCTGATCATAATTCCCTTTAGAGGTGTATACAATGCCCTTGAATGCCAGCGCATACCCAATACCGTCCTCGAACCCGGTAAGGCGACTGAGCTGCTCCGCCTTACCCAGCAAAAGCAGTGCGCTGTCGAGATCGCGGAACATCAGGGTATAGCCCTGCCCCACCAGCTTCAGGATGCGGGTGGTATCGGCTGTCGTCCACACGGGATGGGCCAGTGTTTTTATTTCCTGTCCTAAGGCAAAGACAGGGGACAACAGCGATAGCACGCTGAGCAAAAGCCGTTTTATATACCGGTTTTTCATCCGTGTGACCCCGGCAAAAGTAACGGTTTTGGTGCATGCACCTGCTGCACTGGATATACCTGGTGTCTATAGAAACAGTAATTTCCGAGAAAGCTAATCCGGAAGGGCACAATATGTTTGCACAAGACCACTAAAAACAATCGGTATGAGACTAAAGCAACTCCTTTTCATGCTGCTCGCGTGCAGCGGCTTTTCCGCCGGCGCGCAGCATCCCTATTTTACTGAACGGCCGGAATTCCTGAAAGGAAACAGTGTCTGGGTATTCGGCAATAAAGCCGGTATAGACTTCAACAGCGGGACACCCACGGGTATTGTGACGGCGATCTCCGGTACGGAAGGATTCGGCTCTGTATCCGATCCGGTGACCGGGCAGATGCTGTTTTATTCAAACGGTAAAACCTGCTGGAATGCCAACAACCAGCCCATGAGCAATGGCACCGGCCTGCTGGGCAACGGCGACGGCACCGTCGGCACGCCGCAGACACCACAGGGCGTATGTATTGTCCCGGTCATAGACTCTCCGGGGAAATACTACCTTTTCTCACTGAAAGGCCTGACAGGCGCGCCTACCAGCTATACAAACGGTACGCTTTTTTATTCTGTGGTGGATATGGGCCTGAACGGCGGCCTGGGTGATATTGTGGCGGGAAGGAAAAATATTGTGCTGAACTCAGACACGCTCAGCGAAGCGATGATCGCCATTCCCGGTGACCAGTGCGACATCTGGCTTATGGTGCATGCCTATAACAAGCCTGAGTTTAAAGCTTACCATATCACCGCTGCCGGTATAGACCCGGCGCCGGTCGTTACCAATATACCGCATTCCTCAATACGCGGCGCAGGCGCTTATTGTATAAGCTATATGGCCATTTCCCCGGACCGCCGGCAGATCGCCCTGAGTAGTGCAATTATAGATAACACATTCCCCCTCAGCGCCAACGGCGTGCTGCTCGGCAAATTCGACGCCGCCACCGGGCAGGTGGACAGCCTGATCAATATCCTTGATATAGCCAATTATACGGAAATATATCCCAGCGGCGTCTGCTTTTCGCCTGACAATTCAAAGCTGTACCTCATTGCCATACCCGCGCCAAGCTGGATGTCCGGGCTATACCAGTTTGAAGTAGGCACCCGTGATTCCGCTACGATCGTCGCTTCCACCCTGCGGATAACAGATGTGGAAGAATCATACGACCTGCGGCGGCGTGAAGACAAAATATATATAGACGGGGGCTGGGGTGTCCGGAAGGTACGCTGCATCAACCAGCCCAACCTTTCCGGTACAGCCTGCGCTTTCCAGGATATGGCATTTAACCTGGCGACAGGAACGGCACACAGGCTGGGGATCGGCAACGATGTGGTATATCCCGTTACACCCGACACGCTTTTCCGGTTTGTTGCAGATACCGCTATCTGCCCCGGTGGCAGCCTGACCCTTCAGCCGGCTTCAGCCGGCACCTCAGCCCATTTCTGGGACGACGGCTCGACCGGCCAGTCACGCACGATAAACGGGGCTGGGGTCTATTGGGTAGCTTATAAGGAAAATGGCTGCCAGCCGCGGGTAGACACCTTTGTAGTCAACGAAATACAGATAGACCCCCAGATAACCGTAAACGGATATGTACTCGGAACCACACAGTCATACAGCAGCTATCAATGGCTGCGGGGCGGCATAGTTATTCCCGGTGCAACAAACAGCACGTATACGGTTCCTGCAAACGATGGCTATTCCGTAATAGTCACCACCCCGGAAGGCTGTACAGATACTTCCGATACCTACACCGTAACCAATGTCGGCATTGCAGGCACAATTGCCCTGGCTGGACAAGTACACATTTATCCCAATCCTGCAAAAGATGTGCTTTACATCAGTAGTCCTGTTCCGGTACACGCCATGCTCAGCACGGTAGAAGGCCGTACTATCATGCATGTGCGGCAGGAAACCTTCGTTCCTGTAAAAGGGCTGCCGGCCGGCATCTATCTGCTGCAGCTAACGGATCGGGAAGGGCGTTTCATTAAGATGGAAAAAATTATAAAAGAATAAGCAATCCTGCATTTGCAAGCATCCCGGGTTGCGTAGTAGCGATCCTGGATGCTTTTTTTATAGTCCAAGGACCGCAAGATCATAAAGCGCGACCTATCCACTCTGCAGGCAGCCGGCGGAGCGCTTCGGGGCTTTCCCCTTTCTCCCGCAATGATCTTACGGAGGCGCTGCCGGCGGATTTGGAAAGCTTGTTGCCCGCGCTGTCCGTAAGCAGGGGATGATGCAGGAAACGGACAGCGGCAAAACGCGCTTCTCCCAGCAGCGAAGCCAGGTACAGCTGCGCCGCAGTGCTGTGCAGCAGGTCGGCGCCGCGGACGATATAGTTAATCCCGAAGTCGAGATCATCGGCCAGCGAGGCGATGTGATAAGCGGGGATACCGTCGCGGCGGCGGATGATGAAGTCGCGCATGGCCTGGCTGAGATCAACCGCTACATCGCCTTGCCGCTCATCGCGGAAATGCACGGGGCAGGGATCAGGCGTAAGGATGCGGAGCGCCGTGCCGGGCGTGCCCGGCGGGATATGCCTGTTACGGCAGGTGCCGGGATACAGGCCATCACGGCTGTGCGCAAGGATATCCTTCCGCGAGCAGGCACAGGCAAAGACATGGCCTTCCGCGATCAGAGTATTGATATACTGATGATACCGTGGAATGCGCAGCTGCTGCGAGTAGCGTGCATAATGCGCTTCCGCATTGCGCGGGCCTTCGTCCCAGTCTATGCCCAGCCAGTGCAGCGTTTCAAAAATATCCTCCACATATTCCGGTCTTGCACGCGGCGCGTCCAGATCGTCAATGCGCAGCCGCAGCATGCCGCGTGCCTGCTCTACGATCTGCGCGGTGAGCAGGAAGCTGCAGGCATTCCCTTCATGCAGGAACCCGCTGGGAGTCGGGGCGATACGGCTGCGGAGCACCGGGCTTACTTTTTTAAGGGATAAAAATAACCATTCCTTTGCAGCGCTCTGCTGCAGCCCGTCACACGGCCTCATTTACCTGCGCAGCTATTGTAAGCTGCTGTTCGGTAGCCGGCTGTCAAAATATGATCTCTGCATACACCGGGCAATGATCGGAATGCTTCACATCCGGATAGATAGCCGCGTCCTTCAGCGCATCCTGCAGCTCCCCGGTGACGCTGATGTAGTCAATGCGCCAGCCTTTGTTCTGCGCACGCACCGACGGGAAGCGCTGGCTCCACCAGCTGTACTGGTGCGGGTGCGGGTTGAAGCGCCGGAAGGTGTCTATGTAGCCGTGGTCGATGAGCTTGTCCATCCATGCGCGCTCTTCGGGCAGGAAGCCGCTGCTGTTCTTGTTGCCCGCGGGGTTGTGGATGTCAACAGCCTTGTGCGCGATGTTGTAGTCGCCGCAGATAATGAGCTTCGGCCGCTCCCGGCGCAGCACCTGTATGTACTCGAAAAACTCATCCAGCCACTGGTACTTGTACGCCTGCCGCACATCGCCGGTCGTCCCGCTCGGGAAGTAAGCGTTGATCAGCGTGATGTCGCCGTAGTCGGCCCGCAGCACGCGCCCTTCGGAGTCGCTCTGCATGATGCCGTTGCCGTACTGTATCCTGTCGGGCTGTATCTTCGTGAAAATGGCCACGCCGCTGTATCCTTTTTTCTCCGCGCTGTACCAGAAGGTCTGGTAGCCGAGGTTTTCGATGGCGAAGTGGTCCACCTGCCCTTTCTCCGCCTTTACCTCCTGCAGGCAGATGATGTCCGCCGGGTCTGTCTCCAGCCAGTCCAGGAATCCCTTCTTCAGCGCGCTGCGCAGGCCGTTTACGTTGTAGGATATGATACGCATCGTTTACCGCAATGTTTCTTCCAGCCATTTAAAAAACTCCCGCTGCCATACCACCGCGTTCTGTGAGTGCAGCACCCAGTGGTTTTCATTAGGCAGGTACAGCAGCTTGCTTTTGATACCGCGCAGCTGCGCCGCCTGGAAGGCTTCCAGCCCCTGCTCTATCGGTACGCGGAAGTCGATGCCGCCCTGCACGATCAGGATCGGCGCATTCCACTTGTCCACAAAGCGCGCAGGATCATAACGGGTATAGCCCTCCGGCTGCGGCGTCGCCCAGTAAGGGCCGCCGATGTCCCAGTTGGCAAACCAGAGCTCTTCCGTAGTGCCGTACCAGCTCCTCAGATCAAATAATCCGTCGTGCGCAATAAATGTCTTAAACCTGTTACCGTGTATGCCCGCCAGCATGTACACGCTGTAACCGCCATAGCTCGCGCCGACGCACCCCAGGCGGTCTTTGTCCACATAAGGCTCCTTTGCCACATCATCTATGGCCGACAAATAATCCTGCATCGGCTGACCGCCCCAGTCCTTGCTGATCGCTTCGTTCCATGCCGTTCCCCATCCCGGCATGCCGCGCCTGTTGGGCGCCACGACGATATAGCCCTGCGCAGCCATCAGCTGGAAGTTCCAGCGGAAACTGTAGAACTGCGACAGCGCCGACTGCGGCCCGCCCTGGCAATACAGCAGCGTGGGATATTTTTTCGTAGAATCAAAATCAGGAGGATAGATCACCCACACGCCCATCTGCTTGCCGTCGGTGGTGGTCACCATGCGCAGCTTCGTTTCCGATGGCCTGATGCCGCTGTAGATAGCGTCATTCTCATGGGTCAGCTGCCGCATCTTGCCCGTGGCGGCCTGAACGGCATAGAGCTCGACGGCATGGTTCATATCGCAGCGGGCAACGATCACCTCCTTCCCCGCTTCACCCGCGATGCCGGCGATGTCGAATTTCCCGTCGGTGATCTGGCGGATGACGCGCTGCTGCTTTTTAGCCGGGAGCGTGACTGCAAACAGCTGCACCGTGCCTTTCACCGGCGCGGTAAAATAGAGCTGCTTCCCGGAGGCGCTCCAGGCAAAGCTGTTCACCGTGCCGTCCCAGTCGCCCGTGAGGTTGGGCCGCAGCGTGTCGCTACCGCCGGCGTCCGCACCGGTGACGTACAGATCGTTCTTGTCGCTTTCATACCCGTCGCGCGCCATGCTCAGCCAGGCCAGCTTTTTACCGTCGGGGCTCCAAACAGGCCCGATATCATAGCCGGGCATGCCGGTGGTACGGTTGACCGTCGTGCCGCCGGCGATATCATAATAGTACAGGTCGGTATTGGTGCTGACGGCATACGCCTTCCCGGTTTTCTTTTTGCAGACATAAAGAATGCCTTTGCTGTCGGGGCTCCACACAAAATCCTCCGCGCCGCCGAAGGGCTGCTGCGGGCAGTGATACGGCATCCCTTCGAGGATGTCCTTCGCCGCGCCGCCCGCCAGGGAGCGCACGAACACATGCGCATAACGCCCGTCATGCCAGGTATCCCAGTGGCGGTAGCAGAGGTCGGTATAGATCTGCGCCGAGGTCTTCGGCAGGTCGGGATACAGGTCTTTGCCCAGCACACGCTCCACCTGCACCATCTCCGACCAGGCGACATGCTTCCCGTCCGGCGAGACCTGTATGTTGTCCGCATCCTTCAGCCCATCCAGCACCTGCGTCCAGGTATTGCCGGCATCACGGCTGCTGTACAGCACGGAATCATCGAAGGCGTACCATGTATCGCCTTTCCTGCTGAGGATCCTTTTGTCTTCCGGCGCCAGCACTTCCTTGCGCCCGCCGCCGGCGATATCGAGCAGGTAAGTCTGCACCTTGCTTTTTTCGGTCGCGACATCATACGCCCGCGAAGTAAAATAGATGCTTTTCCGGTCGCCCGTCAGCTCCCCGGCGCCGACGCGTTTCAGCTTCCAGAGCAGCCCGGGCGTCATACGGTCCTGTGCCCCGGCATGCAGAGCGCAGCAGCAGGAGAGGAAGATAAAAAGATGTTTCATTTGTGTGTTTTTACAGTAAAAAAAGCGGTAACTGCATGGCAATTTAATCATACAATTCCAGGCAAACAGATTTTACATACATTTCATTCTTTCCTATATTCCAGATCATCATCCTCATGATATCCCCTTCGCGGATATCTTCCGGCACTTTTGCGTAGTAGCGCACCTTGTCCCATTGCCCGGTCTTAAAGCGGAACAGCCGCAGCCGCTGGCTGTCGTCCATGCCTATTTTATTGTTGATACGCAGCGCCTCCCAGTGGATAATGGTATTGCCGCGCCTTACATCAAACACCAGCCGCATGTGGCTGTGGATGTTCTCGATCACGTCCGGCGCATTGAAGATCCCGGAGCATGCCGCCCAGCGTATATGTCCCATTTCTTCCCGGTAGGGCACTTCTATCTGGAAGGGCGGATATTCTTCCGCGCCTGTTATATGATAGCACAGCTCCCCGGCGCTGTCCCGCACCGTGCCTGGCAGCGTATCCGCGGGCCGGACGCACGGGAATGAGTGCACCAGGCGCAGCCCGTCCGCATCCGGCTGCCGGTGCCCTACATCGTACACGATAAGATCGCTATACCGGAGATGGTACCGGAACAGCGTCTGCCGGAGGAACGCCCCGTTCGTATAGTCGCTGACCAGGGTGCCCCTTGCCTGGCGGATGCTGAAGAAGACATTATAAACCGTGCACAGCGCCAGCAGCAGCCAGCATACCATCCGCAGCGCCGGCGGCCGGCGGAGCATCCACGCGATAAAAGCAGCCAGGGGAAAGGCCAGCAGTGGATACATATGAATCATGGGACGCGAGCCGAAGCCGTTGATATAGTTCCAGACATACCAGGAGTAGATCACCCATACATAAACAGGAAGGATCACCCACAGGGACAGGGCGAGCGGACGGTAACGCCGGAACAGCAGCAGGCCGGCCAGGGCGAAGAACATAACCGGCGTATAGACCAGCCAGCCGTTGGCCGCGGAGAACAAGCCTTTCCATACCTGCGGATGCAGGAAATCAAAGGTCTGCTCCGGGCCGTAGGAATCGTAGAGCCCGTGCCCGGAAAGCACTTTCCAGTAAACCAGCTGCGGGATCAGGGGGACTACAAAGCAGCAGGTAGCCAGCGCCACCTTCCCTATGTCTGCGCGGATCATGGCCGCCTTCGCCAACAGGGAGCGGCGGTCATACACGCCATAGAGCAACGGTATCAGCAGGCAGATGATATCTACCGGGCGGATCACCGTGATCAGCCCGCAAAGGAACCCAGCCAGCGCATACTGCCCTGTCCTGCGGCCGCGGTGCAGGACGTGGGTAAGGTATATCAGCGCGGAAAACAGGAAGAACGCCGGCACATGCGCCATGCCCGCCTGGTACAGGGTAAACCAGAGCAGGTTCGTGGCGAGCAGCAGCAGGACGGCCGACAGCAGCGCGGCAGCGGGCTCAAAAAAAGACTTCAGCGTACGGTAGAGCAGCAGCAATCCCAGCAAGGTATAGCATACGGCAGACAGGAGCAGCGCGTAATGATAGGGACGGGAGAAGCCGTTCGCCGGCCCTCCGCGGATCTTTTCATAAGCATGCGCCGCAAGGAAAAAGGGCATTTCCATGAAGGCGACGCCGTAGGTGTATTGATTGATCACGCGCCCGCTTTCCGCCCGTTTCGTTCTGCCCATTTCCCCGAGGGACCAGTAGATCACCGGGGCAATCTGCGGATCCGGCGGCAGCTTTTCGAGGGATTTGTGATTATGATAGATAAAGGTAGCGGGCAGGTACAGGTAATATCCCAGGGCATCGCCGTAAAAGAGCCACGTATGCGTGCCCTCGCGCAGGTAAAACAGCGCGCAGACCGCAAGGGTGACGACCAGTAATGCCTTCTTCATAGGCTGTCCGCCGATGTTTTATAATCCGTCCGCGACCACTTCCCTGGCGATCTTCTTCACCAGTCCCTGCAGCACGCTGCCCGGCCCTGCCTCGGTGAAATGCCCCGCGCCGTCGGCGACCATATGCTGCACGGTCTGCGTCCACCGCACGGGAGCAGTGAGCTGGCGGATCAGGTGCTGCTTTATCTGTTCAGGGTCGGTATGAGGCTGCGCGTCTACGTTCTGGTAGACGGGGCAGACCGGGTTGCGGAATTCCGCGCTTTCGATAGCGGCCTGCAGCTCTGCGCGGGCCGGCTCCATCAAAGGGGAATGGAACGCGCCGCCTACCTGCAGGATCAGCGCGCGCCTGGCGCCGGCAGCCTTCATCTGCTCGCAGGCCTGGTGTACGCCGCTGACGGTGCCGCTGATCACCAGCTGCCCCGGGCAGTTGTAATTGGCCGGCACGACAATCTCGTTCGTAAAGCTCCTGCATATCTCCTCCACCTTTTCATCTTCCAGTCCCAGTATTGCAGCCATCGTGGAAGGGTGGTTGATCTCGCATGCCCGCTGCATCGCCGCCGCGCGCTGCGCCACCAGCCGCAGGCCGTCCTCGAACGACAATACCTTATTGGCCACCAGCGCCGAGAACTCGCCCAGCGAATGCCCGGCCACCATATCCGGCTGCAGCCCGGGGGTGGTCTCAAACAAGATCACGGAATGCAGAAAAATGGCGGGCTGCGTCACCCGTGTCTGCTTCAGCTCTTCGTCCGTACCGCCGAACATGATGTCGGTGATGCGGAAGCCGAGGATTTCATTGGCCTGCTCAAAATATTCCTTCGCGAGCGAGTTCGATTCGTATAGCTCCTTCCCCATGCCGCTGAACTGTGCGCCCTGGCCGGGGAAAATATAAGCGTGCTTCATTCCGTTCTTTGATTTGAGCCGCTAAAATAGGCGTTTCGGATACTAGGTCAAAATCATAATCTGACAGGCATTTGCTTCAGCCGGATAAAGGGAAAGGGATAGTCGGAAAAAATCAACGCAATTGTTTCAGCAAATGATTTATCTGTTCCAGCAAACCGGGCAGCCTGTATTGAATGGTGTCCCAGACAATACTTTGGTTGATGCCGAAATAATCGTGTATGATAAAATTTCTGAAATCTTTTATAATACGCCATTCTACCTCCGGGTGCTGTAATTTGAAGTCCTGCAGTATTCTTGATGCAGCTTCTCCGATAATTTCAAAATTTCTTTCTACGGCGAACCTTGTTTTTATGTCGGATTCATAATCCTCCGGAGACATTCCTTTGGTAAACTCCAGGATGTAACTGACGGCGCCTGCCATATCTTCCAGCAATAAGGGCAATGCTCTTTCAGACATGGATAAGGTTTTTTTCCACAAAAGGCAGGTATTTGGGCTGCACGCCTTTGCGGGATACCAGGTCTATTTTGGTGTGGAAACTGTCTTCCAGCGCATGGGCTATCCGGATGTAATCAAAACCGTCAATGCGGGCGTTGAAATCCACGAGTATGTCGATATCGCTATCCTCGTTATAATCGCCGCGGGCATACGAGCCGAAAAGTCCCATCTCGGAAATAGGATATTTTTTCTTCAGCTCGGCCTTTTTTGCTTTCAGGATGTTTAATATTTCACCCGTTGTGTACATATTGCAAAGCTACAAAAAACTGCACCGTTTACCGCCACCGGCCGCCATGTTGGCATGATCGCCAGGCAATGAGTTCCCGGTATGAATTGTTGCTCCTAATCCCACCCGCATAGTCCATTACCACCCGCCCGAAGCAATAAAACACCTCCTCCTGCAGCGCTGCCACGTCCGCGGACAACGCAGGCAGCCCGGCGGCGCTCACCCCGAAATGCGGCGAATACCGCCCGCAGACATACGCCTTTTCCAGCTTCCCGGGAAGGCCGGCGAGCTGCTCCCCTGACACCCCGGCGCACGACCTCAGCCCCGGCGCGTAGCGCAGGGTATGCTTCATCAGGTCGGCCAGCGTATGCGTCCGCACCTCCTGGCCCGTCACTGCGATGATGAACGCCCGCAGCAGCAGCTCCACCGACTGGTGCAGCAGGAACGCCGCAACGTTCGCCGCACCCTGCTGCTCCATGTACTGCGCGCATTGCAGGAAATGGCACGACTGCCCGTAGCCGAACCAGAACGCCTCCCGCGCCTGCTGCTCCGTCTGCGCCACCCGCAGCGGCAGCGGCGACGGCAGGGCGCAACGGCCGCTGTCGTACACCAGGTGCACCGGGGTGAAGACGGTATTGTAAAAGATCCGCCCCTCGTCCAGCCCGCGGCGGACGTCCCCGGCGGGATACAGCGCGTAGCCGGCGCCGGCCGGGTTCCAGTCTGCACCTTCGAGGAGCACCTTGTACTGGTGCAGGCTGTGCACGGCTTCTTCGCCGACGACGATATGGAGGCACCCGTCCCGGCAATACACCTTGGCGGCAGGCACGATGCGCAGCAGCGCCGCGATGGTTTCCTCCGACGACGGTACGGCGGTCTGCTGCGGGGGAATGGGTTGAATGGCCGTTTGCATAAGCTCCGTTTTTCGTGTGATGAACGATCTGCGGGCCTTGCTTGGTGAAGGAACTGCGATGAAACGGAGTAGAGCTTTTGTATGCGGATAGGCATGAAAAAGCGCGGAACTCACTTATTGTAATAGAGGCCCTGAGAAGCCCAACACACGAATAAGTAGCCCGCGCCGTAACGCTGGCAATCTACTTATTATCTCGTGTGTTTAGAAGTTTCTCAGGTTTCTATTACGAGATTCAAAGCGACTGCTTCAATTGGTCATGAAGACACGCAAATGATAATACTGGAGATGAAATTAGGCAATCATTTTATAGCCAACAAGTTTTGAAATTTATATTTTTTTCTTTGTTTAGAGTTGAGAAATATTTGTGTAATGAGGAATGTGTGAGTCTTGTTATTAATGATAGATAGTATAAATCTGGCGGATAAGCGCTTATAAGCATTTACAAATGGGTAGATTGCGTATATTTGAGAGTTGGCAGTAACCTTATGGCAGAACGTATATCAACGACATTTTCGAAAGCAAACTGGCTTTTAATTAGAGAAGAATTAAAAGACAAAGGAGTTATTGACGAAAATTGGAAAAAAGCAATCAAACTAATTCATGAACGTGTAACCGACAGATACCTTAAACCTCTTCACATATTAGTTGACAATGACAAATCATATACAGGAGCAGGGTTTTCAATTGCGACAATTGAATGCTCATTGATTGAATTTATTGCCGCGTTGACAGAAGGAAAAATATTTCTAAAGGACAAACCTGCTGGAGCAAAAGATTACTATTATGATGATAGTGCCAGACTTTATAGTAGATTTTTAAGAACCTCTGACATTTTCAAGAATTTATTTGGAGCAGACAAAGGAAAGCAACCAAAATATAGACCTGACGACTTTTATAAAAATGTAAGATGTGCTTTAATTCACGAAGCTCAAACAAAAAATAATTGGGAGATACGAATTTACGGCAAGACGAAAACTAATGACCTTAAAAACAATACAGTCATAAAGACAGATAGCAAAGGAGTAAAAGTTTTATATAGGACTGCTCTGTATTTGACGCTTAAAAATTACGTTGACAACTATTGCAATGTATCATTGGCTGACAATAGTAATAGAGGCAGAACTCTTAGAAAGTACTTAGCACGGAAAATTGATTATATTTCAGAAATTCCTGCTGACAAAAAATTTTGGTGGTGACGACCAAGGCTACTGCCAACAAGGGTTTTGCATCAGGCGGGCTGAAGTACAAAATTCAACGGCAGTTTTTCAATTAAACTTTAGTAATAAATTCGGCTTTTGTGCTTCGATTGCCCGCCCGAACGCAAAGCTCCAAACCGTTGTTTGTGCATCAGCATAGACCGAATTTCACCCAAACAAAAAACGAAAAAATATGGTCAGATATTTATCTATACTATTACTTTTCATGACAGTATCATGTAATCAAAATTCAACGCAAGCAGAAAAAGATTACATCAAGAACCTTGAAGAAAAAAACAGGGCTTTGGAGAAAGAATTATTGGAAGCAAAATCCAATGCTGACTCGCCCAAGAATGTTCAAGGACAGACGCAAAAAACCAAAAGCTCGACAGCCTATTTTACAATAGGCTCGACCGAAGATGAAGTAATCGAAGTTATGGGGGAACCAACAAGTTATATGGTAACTGCACCCGAAGCAAGAAAGTTTCATTATGGCCTTAGTACAGTTTACTTCTATCAAGGTAAAGTCATAAGTTATGATAACTTAGACAACAATTTGAAAGTTAGGGTAAAGAAGTAGATCACTGACCGCAATAACATGACCTTTCAGATTTTACTTTTACTAATCATTGCCATAGCCATATCATTATTCAAAGATTGGTTGTTTGAGACTAAACGCAAACACCGCCGAGACTATTACAGGAACAACATAGTTGACGGACAGA
>Ga0206101_1000123_pt1 | contig 20073 bp, 13 predicted proteins | sample 1B0metagenome_FD_148613 | JGI IMG/M metagenome (GOLD analysis project Ga0206101, IMG submission 148613) | Enriched microbial communities from leaf-cutter ant dump, University of Wisconsin, Madison, United States - 1B0 | ecosystem: Environmental > Terrestrial > Nest > Insects nest > Nest dump... | reverse complement strand
ATCTGGCGGATATCGTATCCGTCGATGCGGATATTACCGCTTTCGGGCCGGTACAGCCCCTTGATGAGCTTCAAAAGGCTGCTTTTGCCCGTGCCGTTGCGCCCCGTCACGGCGGCGATCTTGCCGGGTTTCAATTGCAGGCTGAGGCCGTCCAGCACCGGTGCATCGCCGTCCTTGTAGCGCAGCGTGACGTTGTCGACGACAACCTCGCCGCGCAGGCCGGGCAGGGCGGCATGGGTGGTGGCGGTTTCAACCTCCGTTTCCATGTCCATCAGGTTGTTGACCTGCTCGATGCTGTTGCGCAATTGCTCCAGCCGCGGGATCATGGTGCAAAGACTGTAGAACGGCAGCAGGATGCGCCAGACAAGGATCATGCAAGCCACCAGCGCGCCCGTCGTCATGCTGCCCTGCCAGATGAAATGCACGCCGAGGCCGACGGTCAGGACGGCGGCCATGACCGTCAGCGCATGGGCGAGCGTTTCGGCGACCGTGCCGAGATACACAAGGCGGAAGTTCATGAGGATCTCCTTGCCGGAAAGGGCGGAGAATTTTTCCTCCCACGCCTTGCCAAGGCCGTTCAGGCGGATGCTGCGCAGTTTTTCGAACGTTTCGATCACGAATTGCTGGCGGGCGGAGCTGGCCTTGGCCGACAGGCGGATCACGTTTTTGATCTTATGCCGCATCACGGCGAACAGCAGCGCATAGGCCGCGATCATGAAAAGGGGGACGAGAATCAGCTTGCCCGCAATCGCCGCCATGACGCCGATGGCGATCAGGACGAAAGGAATTTCAAGGAAGGAGAGAAAGACCGCGCTGCTGAAAAAATCGCGCACGGATTCAAAGGTGCGGATGCGCGCCACCTGCGCCGCGACGGAGGCGTTTTCGATCATTGCGGCGGGCAGGCCGATGAGATGCGCAAAAATCTTGCTGCCGACAAGGTTGTCCATGCGCGCCGTCATCCAGGCCAGCCCCTCGGCGCGGATATCGCGCAAGGCCCATTCCGCGACCAGCGCCAGCGACACCCCGATGGCAAGGGCGGGCAGGGCCGCCGTGGTCGCGGGCGATATGACGCGGTCATAGACCATCATGATGAAAAGCGGCGGCGCCAGTGCGAAAATATTGAGCGCAAGGCATGTCACCAGTATCTGCCAGAACGTGCCTGAAAAACGCTTGACCAGCGCGGTGAACCAGCGTTGCCCGCTGCCGGCGCGCATGAAACGCGACATTTCCTGCCGGTGCGGGTCGAAGGCGACGAAAACGGTTACCTGCCCCTCGCGGCCCGCTATCGTATCGCGGCGGGAAACCCGCCGGATGTTATGCGTCGCGCTGTCGTAATAGGTGATGTCGTCCTTTGTCGCGGACAGCAGCACCAGCGGCGTATCGGCGGCCCCTTGCGGCAGGAAGAGGCAGGGGAAGAGCCTTTCCTCCACCTCGTTCATGCTGAGCGGCAGGGTGCGGCTGAAATAGCCAAGATTAGCCATGGCGTTGGTGAGGCTCACGTAATCCATGTTTGAACCCGCAGGCATGATTTCGAGCAGGCGGCGGGTTTTGCAGCCGGGCTCCAGCGTCAGGATGAGCGTGGAAAGGCACGCGGCCCAGGGACCGCGCCGGCTGCCCGTCCGCCAGTGGGTTTTATCCATCATCTCCATCAGGAATTTGATCGACATGCGCGCGGCCTCTGTGCCGGCGGGCGGCGTGGTTTGCGGAAGGGCGGTCATGATGCGGTCCTTCTTTGTTCAGGCGCGTGCGCGGAGATGTTTTTCAGGCGCGGGTTTGGCGGCGGACGGTCCGCCGTCGTGGTGTCTTCCAGCAGTTCGCCGCCGATCAGCCGGTAGCGGCGCTTGGCCAGGGCGGTCAGGTTTGCATCATCCGTGACCAGCACGATCGCCGTATGGAGACTGATCTGCGCGAGCAGACTGAAGACAAGGTTATACCCGTCGCGATCGAGCGCGCGGTCGGACTCGTCGAACAGGATGATTTTAGGACGCGCTGCCAGAATGCGCGTCATGGCGATGCGCTGGCGCAGGCCGGGTGGCACCTGGTCGCCGCCTTGGGGTTGCAAGATGGTGTCAAAGCCGGACGGCAGCAGGGCGACGTCGCGGTCCACATGCAGGCGGCGGGCGATATCCAGCGCGGCAGCCTCGCTGATCGTGCCGAAACGCGTTATGTTGTCGCGGATCGTGCCGTGGAAAATGGCGCCGTCCGTGGCGATATAGCCGATATGGCGGGAGAGCTCTTCCGCGGGGTAACTGCCGATATCAAGTCCGTCGATGAGGACCGTTCCGCTGTCGGGCGGGTATAGCCCCGCCAGCATTTCCATCAGCATGGTCTTGCCGCTGCCGCTGGCGCCGCGAATGGCGACGGTATCGCCGGGGGAGAGGTCCAGAGAGACATCTCTGAAAATCTTGCGGCAAGAGATGGATTGCACGCTGAGATACCCCGTGGGCGCGGGCAGGGATGCCGCGGGCGCGGTTTTCAGGCGGGGCATTTTGAAAATCCCGGCGATTTTCCTTTGCGCGATGGCGATTTCCTGATACCGCGCCCAGAGCGACAGGCCGCGCTGCGCCGGCTGCATCAAACGGCCGGAAAGCTGCAGGCTGGCGATCAGCGCGCCTGTCGTCACATGGCCGGAAATGGCGGCCATCGCGCCCACGGTCATGACTGCCGCCATCATCAAATGGGAGATCATGGTGCCGAAGTTAAAGGCGGCGGTGGATGCCTCGGCGGTTTTAAAGCTGGCCTTGCCGGATTCCTCCTGCAAATGTTCGTAGCGGCGGGTGAAAAGGCTTTCCAGCGCGAAGGCTTTCAGGGTGTGAATGCCCTTCAGGCATTCGATCAGGAAATCATAGCGTTTGTCGTCGCGGCGGTCGCGTTCCTCCATGGCGTGTTGCAGGCGCTTGCCCTGCCAAGCCGAGACGGCGACAAAAACCGCCAGCAAGACTGCCGGCACAATCACCAGCGCCGGCGCGATATAGGCGATCAGGGCAAGGAAAACGGGAATGAAGGCAAGTTCCGTCAGGGTGACCAGCACATAGCCGTTCTCGAATTCCTTGACCTTGCCGATGGCGGTCAGGCGATGCAGGAATTCGCCGACGCCGCAAGGCGCACTGCGCGAGACGTCGGCGGCGAGGATCCGCTGCATGGCCGCTTCGGATAGCTTGTGTTCATAGACCGCGCCGCTCCACCCCATCATCCAGGCGCGGGCCAGACGCAGCAGCGTCTCGCAGCAGACCGCCAGGCTGACGATCGCGATCAGCACGGGCAGCGTGCCCGATTCCGGATTGGGCAGGATGCGGTCATACACCTGCAAGGTCATAATGGGCAGGGCAAGGGACAAAAGGTTGATTGCGATCGTGGCGCAGAGCAAATGCCCCTTTTCGGTATGATACCCTTTCGGGCGCAATCTCCCGTTGCGAAACAGCGCCTTATAGGATTGCTTCGCCGCTTTTGCCGGTTTTGATGATGTCATCCGAACAACCCTCCGCCCAGCAGGCCGTTACCGAGGCCGGAGAGTAAGCCGCCGCCCTGATTGTGGTCGTTACCGCCGCCCGACAGCAGGCCGAAGCCTTCCGTCAGGTCGCCGACGGGCTCCAGCAGGTTCAGGCCGCCGCCTCCATCGCCGCCCGGCAGGCCAAGCCCTTCGGCAATGCCCGCAATCCCGCCCGCGCCGTCGGTATTGAGGATCGGCCACGTGGCATCGCTGCCGTTATCGGACGTGCCGCCCAGCGCGATGCTGAGCAGGTCTTCGGCGGATTCCAGCACGCTGTCGATCAGGCCCATGGCGCCCGCGGCCTCCGTATCGTTGCCGGCGGCGGTGCCGAGGATATCCTCCGCGATGTCCAGCACATCCTCCACAACCGGCATTGCCAGCGGAATATCCACTTCCTGGGTGCCGTTTGTCAGATCGATGCCGAGGGCGGTGAGATCGATATCCAGCGTGACGCCGTTGTTGTCGAGGCCGAGATCGAGACCCACGTCGATGTCGCCGACGATGTTCTCCACGGTATCCAGAACGATATCGATTTGCGGCAGGCCGATGTTATTGCCGATGTCGATATCGGTATCCGCAGGATCGCCATCGGCCATGCCGAGGCCGGAGAGGTCGTCCAGCATGTCATGCACAAGGCCGCCGCCGATAATGCCGTTCTCTACGGTATCGCCAAGGGCGCCGATCCCCTCCGTCAGCCCGCCCGTGATATTGTCGGTGCCGCCTTGCAAGACATCGGCCAGATTGCCGATGACCTCGGCCACGTCGCCGACCGTATCCTCAAGGCTGCCTGCGGCGCTGTCGAGGGCATTCTCAATCGCTTCTTGCGGCGTGGCGGCAGGATCCAGCAAGGACTCTAGCACCGGCGCGATCACCGGCACCTCCACGCCCAGCACCTGCCCTTCCGTCAGGTCAATGCCCGCAACGACGCTGTCCAGATTGAGGCCCAGCGCGCCGTCATTTTCCGTCAGGCCGAGGGCCAGATCGATATCGCCGGTAATCGCCTCCACGAGATCGAGCGAAATCTCGATCGGCGGCAGGCCCAGCGGCGTGGAAACGGCAATATCCACATCATCGGGGCTGTTGTCCTGCTGCCCGATCTGCGAGAGCACATCCTCCACCGCATCCTGCAGGCCGGCAACGGCGCCTTCGACCGCTTCCGTGACGGTTTCAACCGCATCTTCCGCAATCTCTCCCAGCGTGCCCACGGGATTATCGACAAGGTTTTCCAGCGTGTCAGCCGAGGTCACATTGTCCAGAAATGCCGCGACGGGGTCGACAGCGCCGTTCACCACAGGCATGACGACCGGTATGTCAAGGTCCAGATCAAGATCGGCAACCGGTATGTCGGCGACAATCGTGCCGACATCGATGCTGACGCCGTCATCCGTGCGGACAATATCCGCGACGATATCAATGTCGCCGACGATTTCTTCAACGACATCCAGGTTGACGTCGATCTGCGGCAGGCCAAGGTCTTGATGGACGGAGAGATCCACATCCCCGTCATCGGCCGGCGGCTGGCCGAGAAGACTGTCGATAATGCTTTCGACCGTATCCCCGATGCCGTCCACAATAGGCTGTACGGTATCGGTCACGCCGCCCAGAACGGGATCGGTCACATCCAGCACGGCATCCACCACGGGGGTGACCAGCGGCACGTCAAGATTGACCGTGGCATCCAGCACCGGAATATCCAGCAGGACGGTATCGATGCCGATGGTAACGCCGTCGTCGCCGTGCGAAATATCCACGCCGATATCAATATCGCCGACGATTTCCTCCAGCGGGTCGAGGTTGATGTCGACCACCGGCAGGTTCAGGTCGTTGGTGCCGAGCACGTCGATATCGTCCTCTCCTGCCGGCGGATCGTCCGTTGGCGGGTTGTCCGTGGGCGGAGGATCTGTAGGCGGGTTATCAACAGGCGGATGATCATCGGGTGGGTTATCGTCGGGCGGGGTACCGTCCGGCGGAGTATCGTCCGGCGGGTTGTCTGCGGGCGGCTCATCCCGAGGCGGCGGCTCTGCAGGCAGCGGATCGATGCTCAAGGTGCTATCGTTGGCAAGGGCGCGCAGGTTGTCAAAGGCATCTCCTTCATATCCATCGCCGCCGTGCGCCGGGAAATGAGCGGCCCCAAAGCCGTTGCCCTGCTGCGCGTCGGTGCCGTTCTTCGCGGCAAGCGCGTTTTCAAGACCGGCGGCATCGCCCAGCGCGCGGCCTGCGTTCATCAAGGCGGCCAGCGCCGTCAGCGATTCCATTTCAGACGGGGCGATGCCGTCAAAACCGCCCGCCACGCCCGCCGCATCGGATTGGCGCCCCTGCAGCAGCAGATAATTGAGGTTGCCCGAACCGAAAAGGCTTTCGGTGATACCGTCCAGATCCTCGGCCATATAGTTGTCGGCATCCAGTACATGGGTGGGTACGGCGCTGTCGGGCAAGGCGCTGCCCGTTTCAACGGCAGGTATATCGTTTGCCTGGGGATGCGTTGGGTTCTCGGTTGCCATGTTCCACCTCTCTGACAGATCGGTTGCATATATTCCCATATTACAACCTAAAGTTTAACGAGTATTTAAAATTTATCTATATTTTTCAATAACATACATACGTATGAGAATGAAAAAGCAAGGGGAACATATACGGGGCTCCGGCGGCCTGAGGAGGGGGTCATCAGGGCTTGGCGCAGGCCGGATCGGGATAGATCAACGTTGTGTGCCGTCGTATATGTTCCCCGCCGGGCAGGGCGTGTTTTACACTTGCATGCCCAAAGCGATAGCCGGTGTGCGCAGCGGCGGCGGCGCGGTTTGCCGCCACACCGGCGCATGTGCGGAAATATAAGAGACGTCATTTTCGCTGCGCGCCATGCAGCCCGTCAGGTTGCGCACCTTGACGGCGGCGGCGTAATCGGATTGTGCAAAGACCGTATGCACTTCCATCGCCGCGCCGCTGCGGATGGTGACGCTGTAATATCCTTTGCCCCTGTTCATGTTCTTTCCCTCCTTGCAAATTATTCCCTTTCTGTCTTGCACGGCGCGTGCCAGATGGCCGCGCATGGTTTTTCAGGCATTTGCGGCAGGCTTTGCCACATCGCGTTGCAAAATGCAAAGCCTTGTCATGGCAAGCTGCAAGACTTTCTTAAGGCAAAATGCCATACAATCTGAAATTGTATGGAGGCATCATGTCCACAGCCGGTATTTTGATCGTCGAAGACAGCGCGGCCTTGTCCGCCACCTATCGGGAATATCTGGCGCGCGCTGGCTATGCGTCGCAGATCGCCGGCACATCCGATTCGGCCTGCCGGCATATAAAAAACCGCCGTTACGATGCGGTGCTGATGGACTTGAACCTGCCCGACGGCGACGGCATTTCCCTGCTGGCGCGTTTGCGGCGCGAGGGGGTGGACATACCTGTGGTTGTTATCACGGCGGATCCCTCCATCGAAACGGCGGTGCGGGCCATCCGCGCCGGCGCGCAGGATTTTATTTCCAAACCCGTGACGGCGGCACGGCTGAACCTGACGCTGCGCAATGTGCTGGAACAGCAGGCGCTGAAAAACATCGTCAACGGATACCGCGCCATGGAGCGGGATACCTTCTGCGATTTCATCGGCCGGTCGCCCGCGATGCAGATCGTGTACCGGATGCTGGAGAATGCCGCGCAAAGCCGCGCGCCTGTTTTCATCACGGGCGACAGTGGCACGGGCAAGGAGCTGGCGGCGCGCGCCATCCACCAGCTCAGTCCGCGCAAAACGGAAGCCTTCGAGGCGCTCAATTGTGCCGCCGTGCCGGGCAACTTGCTGGAAAGCGAAATCTTCGGCCATGCGCGCGGGGCCTTTACGGGCGCGGTGTCGCGTTATGAAGGCGCGGCGGCGCGGGCCGATAAAGGGACGCTATTTTTGGATGAACTGCCCGAAATGCCCGTTGACATGCAATCGAAACTGCTGCGTTTCACGCAAAGCGGCGTCTTCCGCCCGCTGGGGTCGGGGCAGGAACAGGCGGTCGATGTGCGCTTTGTCAGCGCCACCAATCGCGATCCGCTGCAGGCGGTGGCGGCGGGGCATCTGCGGGAGGATTTATACTACCGCCTCAATGTCATTTCGATCCATTTGCCGCCGCTTGCCGCGCGCGGAGAGGATATTTTGCTGATCGCGCAAAACCTGCTGGCGCGTATGGCGCAGGAAGAGCGCAAGAATTTCGAAGGCCTCGACGGAGGCGCGGCGGATTTTCTGCTGCGTCACGATTGGCCCGGCAATATTCGCCAGTTGCAAAATATCTTGCGCCGCGCCGTGGTGATGCATAACGGCCCGCGCCTGACGCGCGGGATGCTGCAACAGATCGCGGGCAAGGCAGGGCCGGTGCAAAATGCGCCGCCGCCGCCGAAACAGGACCTGCCGTCCGCCGCCGCCGGCATCCGTCCGTTGCGGGAGGTCGAACGCGAAGCTGTAGAGCGCGCGCTGGTGCTGTGCGGCGGCAATATTACGGAGGCGGCGAAACGCCTCGGCCTCAACGCTTCCACCTTGCACCGGAAAATGAACAAATGGCGCGGCACGGGGTGACGGGCGCGGCGGAGAAACTTCAAGCTTCGGGGCTAAAGCCGCCTGTGCAACTTTCTCATGTCGTGATGCGGATAAAGCTTAGGTCATGCGCTCGACCGCCCGTGCGGCCAGAAGGCAGGCGCGGGTCATGTCTTGCAGGCTTTGGAAATAAATCTGCTGCATGTCCCCGGGGTTGAACGGCTGGCGGAGGTGCTGCCGACATTGCCGCTCCAGAATCGCGGCAGTGCGTTCCACTTCCGGCGTTTTCAGCATATCGGCCAGCGCGCGCAGCGTGTGGGATTCGCGCAATATGCCTTCTATATCGGCCGCGGCGTAATAGCGCGCGCAGGCATCTGCTCTGGCGCGCAGTTCGTTCGCATATACGGTCAGCAGTTTTTTGGGAATATCCTGCGGCAGGGCAGGCGGCAGGGCGGACGTGTGATTCTCCAGGCGGCAATCGGCCATCACACGCGCCAGTTTTTCCCGATCGAGCGGTTTGACGAGGCAATCGCGCATGGCGGCGGATAAAACCTGCGCTTCCGTTTCCGCGTCTACCCATCCGCTGATGCCGTAGACGGGCGTATGCAGCTTGTTCATGTCGTGGATTTCCCGCGCCGCGGCAAACCCGTCGATGCCGGGCATGCGGATATCCAGAAAAACAAGGTCATAGCTGTTTTGCGAAAAAAGTTCGACCGCTTCGCGGCCCGTCGCCACGACATCGGCCTGATGCCCCATGCGTGTCACCGTGGCGCTAAAAAGCATGCGGTTCGACGCGCTGTCGTCGGCGATTAGGATACGCAGGGGCATCGGATGCGTCCTTTCGGTTTACGCGGCGGTAAGGGTTTGCCGGTTAGAATAAAAGGATGGAAGCGGAGCCGAAACATATTCTGGTCGTGGATGACGATCCGCAGTTGCGCCTGGCGCTGTCGCATATCCTGCGGCGGCTGGGGCATTGCGTCGATCAGGCGGAGAACGGGCACCGCGCGCTGCAAAGCATTGCGGCGCACCGCGCGGGATACGATTTGGTCGTGATGGATATCATCATGCCGGACAAGGAGGGGATCGAGACGATTCTGGAATTGCGCAAAACGCGTCCGCAGATGAAGATTATCGCCATGTCCGGCGGCGGGCGGCTGTATGATTACGACCCGCTGAAACTGGCGACGGACTGCGGGGCGAATTTCGTGATCGCAAAGCCCTTCGAGCCCGCCGCCATGCGGCGCATGGTGGAAGCCTGTCTGGAGGCGTAAAGGCTGCGGGTCATATTTCATGTCTTGCCCCCGCTGGAAAAAGCAGTTCAAAGGCCGTGCCGCGGTAACGCGTCGTCGTCACGGTGATGGCGCCGCCTTGCGCATGCACGATACCCTGAAGGGCAGGCAGACCGAGGCCCGTGCCGACGCCGACATCCTTGGTGGTGAAAAACGGGTCGAAAATCCGCTCCGCCGTTTTCCGCGTCATGCCTTCGCCGTCGTCGGCGATGCGGATGCGGATATAATGCCCGCTGTGCAGGAGCCCGTTGATCAGCGTGACGGTCGAGCCCGCATCTTCCCCGCCGGAGAGGATGATACGGTCAGGCTCGCCGTAAGGGACATCGACGCAGAGATTATCCAGCGTAATGTCGATCGTGCCCGTTTTGACCCCGATGGCATGGTCGGCATTCAGGCATAGGTTGACCAAAGCCTGACTGATCTGCGTCGCATTCGCATCGATCACATCCTGCGATGCGCGGTTTTGGTAAGCAAGACGCGTGGATTTGCGGATGCAGGGGGCGAGCAGGCTCAGGCTTTCGCGGATAACGCTGTCGAGAGAGACAGGCTGCGTTATCTGCAGGCTGTCCTGCATGTTGCGGCGGCTGTAGCTCATCAGCTGGCCCACGATATGCTGCCCGCGCCGCGCGGCGGCGGTGATGTGCCGCGCCATTTCCTGTTGCTCCGGCGCGGCGGTCAGATCTTCTTCCAGCAAAACGCCGAAACCGAGGATGGCGCCGAGGATATTGTTGAAGTCATGCGCGATCCCGCCGGCGAGGGTGCCGAGCGCTTCCTGCCGTCGCGCTTCGCGCAGTTCCAGCGCCTGCCGGGCCAGCCGCGCCGACTGCCGTTTGACGCGCAGGCCGAGCCCGAGCGCCAGCAGGCCGAGGATCGCGGCCGGCGCCAGCAGCAGGAGGGGAAAGGATTCCGGCATAGAAAACCTTCGGTTGTTTTGTTTATTATAAACAACTTAAGGTTGACATTTCCTTAAGCGCTGGTGGCGGATGCGAGGGAACTTCAGGCGGGGGTTGCGAATTTGAGTCCGATGATGCCGATGACAATCAGCCCCGCAAAGAAAAGCCGCGCCGCCGCCACAGGTTCATGAAACAGCAAAATCCCCGCAATGACGGCGCCCACCGCGCCGATGCCCGTCCAGATCGCATAAGCCGTGCCCAGCGGCAGGCTGCGCATGGCATAGGCCAGCAACACCATGCTGATCGCAAGGCATACGATGGTAACGGCAGAGGGCAGGGGCTTGGTAAAGCTTTCGCTGTATTTCAGGCCGATGGCCCAGGCGGTTTCAAACAGTCCGGCAATGATCAGGATTATCCAGGCCATGACATCCTCCGTATGCAAAAGGAGCCAGGGTCGTCCCTGACGGAAAAAGGCGCAGTATGCCGGGCCGTCCCGCTGCGGATGAACGCTTCTTTCATAAGCCGAAAATATGCGGTTTTCAAGGCTTTTTTCAATATTTACCGGCTTTTGCCGGCCGTTTTTTCCTGCCTTTTCAACAGAAATATGATAGGGTGCGCGCATGTCTTCGCATAAAGCATATATCCGGCGGTTGGCCGCCTTTACGTTGTGGCTCGGCCTGCTGGTCTTCCTGCCGCTGCCGGCGCAGGCGGAGGTCAGCTACAAGCCCGTCCTGACGGGAATCAAGGACAAGGGCCTAGCGGAGGAAATTGAAAAAGCTTCCTATCTTTTCCAGTTCGGGGAAAAGCTGCCGCTCTCCTACGATGCTCTCGACCGCCGCGCGAAGGATGATGTGCAGCGCCTGCGCGATGTGATGATGGCCCATGCCTATTACGGCGCGGATATCCGTTATGACATCGCCAAACACGAAAGCGATGCCGCGCCGTCATCCGGGAGTGGCGCGTCCGGAAAGAAATCTTACGACTACGATGTCGTGCTGACCGTCGACACGGGGCCTGTGTTTAAAATGGAAGATTTCAAGGTCGCGTGGGAGAACAAATCCGGCGGTGCCGTCGCCGCGCCCAAGGACGTCCCTCTGGACGGATTGTTGCAAGGCGTGGTCGGCAAAGACGCCACCCCCGCCGTCATTCTGGATGTGGAACGGCAGGTGCTGGACAAGCTGAAGGCCAACGGCTATCCGCTTCCCGGCGTGGCGTCGCGGGACGTGACGGTAGATCACGCCACGCGCAAGGCGCGCGCGGTGCTGCGCGTGATGCCCGGCCGTGCCGCCCGTTTCGGCGATATACGCACCGCGGGGCATGACAATGTGAAGGAGGACTTCGTTCGCCGTCGCATCACCTTTGCGGAAGACGAGACCTTCAATATCGAAAAAGTCGTCACCACCCGCCAGAAAATGCTGGGCACGGGGTTGTTTTCCAGCGTGGATGTCATGCTGACGGCAAAGGAAGGTGCGGACAGGGTGCCGGTGACGATTAATTTCACGGAGCGCAAGCCGCGCACCATCGGCGCGGGGATCGCCTATTCCACCAGCCAGAGCGTGTCGAGCAAGGTGTTCTGGGAGCACCGCAATCTTTTCGGCGGCGGCGAGAAGCTGCGGCTGGAAGCTGATGCGGGCGTCACGCAATACGGCGCGGGCATACGCTATACCAAGCCCGATTTTACCGGCACGATCGATCGCAGCCTGCAAAGCGGCCTGGGTTTCAAGCAGGAAAATCTGGATGCGTACGACAAGACCAGCTACAGCGCCTTTACGCGCCTTGACCAGGCATTCAACGATACCTGGTCGGGCAAGCTGGGGCTGACGGCTGAATATACGCAAATCGATGAAAATAACCGGCCGGAGAAGGATTTCTGGCTGTTGTCCATGCCGGCGACGCTTGCTTATGACAGTTCCAACGATACGCTGGATCCGACGAAAGGCGCGCGCCTGGCGCTGGATGTGACGCCCTATCTGTCTCTGCAGGAGGCGAGCGAAAGCTTTACGGTGACGGCGCTGTCGGGCAGCCACTACTGGCCGTTGGCCAAGGAGGACAAGGTCGTTTTCGCCAACCGTTTCAAGCTCGGCGCGATTTTCGGGCAGGGCACATCGGATATTCCGGCGGACAAGCGCCTTTATTCGGGCGGCGGCGGTTCGGTGCGCGGTTACGGCTACCAGCTCGTCAGCCCGCTGGATGCGAATGACGACCCGACAGGCGGACGCTACCAGGTCGAGCTCGGCACCGAAATGCGTTTCCGCGTGACGGAGACCGTCGGTCTCGTGACCTTTCTGGAAGGCGGGCGCGTGACGGAGGATCTCAGCGCTTCCGGCAATGAAAAATTCCTTTTCGCCGCCGGCGTCGGCGCGCGCTATTACACGGCGGTCGGGCCCTTGCGCGTGGATATCGGCGTGCCGGTCAACGGCCGCGACAAGGATGACCTGTTCCAGTTCTACCTCAGTCTGGGGCAAGCTTTCTGATGACGGCCGCGGTTGCGAAAACCGAAAAGATAAAAACGCGCAGGCCTTACTGGCGGCTGGCGCTTGCGGCCGTGCGGCATGCGGCGGCTTGGGTTTTGACGGTGGCGACACTGCTGCTGGGGCTGGCGATCGGTGGCATGTTTTTCCTGCAAACGGATAAGGGCCTGCGTTTTCTGGAGCGCGGCATCGCCCGTTTCGCCGCCACCGCCGATATGCGGATCGACGTCCGGCTGCAAAGTATCGGCTGGTATCACGTTATCGTGCCCTCCGTGGAACTGGCGGATGCGCAAGGGGTCTTTCTGACGGTCGAGAATATTGACCTGAAGATCAATCCGCTGACGTACCTGACGCTCTCCCCGGTGATCGACAGCCTGACGGTGCAAACGGTGGACTTGCGGCGCTTCCCCGACATGCCTGCGCAAGGTGAGACGAAAGGGAAGAACGAAAAGACCCGCGGCCTGCCGTCCTTCCTTGCCGATATCCGGCGGTTCGATATCGAAACGCTGCGCACGGGGCCCGCCGTCTACGGCCGTGAGGAAGTTTTTCATCTGCAAAGCCGTTTGCAGCTTTCCGATACCTTGCGGAAAAACGACATAGCCGTCTTGCTGGAATCGCGGGCGGAGAAAGAGCGCGCGGGCACCTATGTGAATATCCGCCTTGCCCCCGATGCGCGCGACATGATGCAATTGAATGCGGAGCTGCGCGATGCCGCCGACGGTTTGCTGATGCGGCTGATGGGATTGCCGGCGGGGTATGACCTGGACATTAAAACGACGGCCGAAGGCACGGCCCGGCGCTGGGAGGGGCGGACGGCGCTGCGTCTCGGCACCGTGCTGAAGGGCGATATCGGCTGGCGGCAGGCGGATCATGCGCTGACCATGCAGGCGGATATGACGGGGCCGAAGAATATCTTCGTTAAAGGCCAGGCCCGGCTGCCCCTGACTTTCGACCCGCCCGATCTGCGGATGAAGGGGGAACTTTCCGGCCAGTTTACGACGGTGCTGGATTTGAACGCCGTGACTCTCTTGCTGGGGCTGGACGACCACCGCATGTCCGGCCGCGCGGCGGTGAACGTCACTCTTTCCGGCACGCCCGCCGCGCCGCAGGTGTCGGGCACGGCGGACCTGACGGGCGGCGGGTATGAAAACCTTTTCACCGGTACGCGGCTGGGTAAAATCGAGGCGCATATCGATGCCACGCGCGACGTTTTGCGCCTGTCGCGCCTGACCGCGCAAACGCCGAAGGGCGGCAGCCTGTCCGCGCGCGGAGAGGTTTCGCTGAAAGACATCCGCAATCCCGCCTTCCGGCTGGAGGCGGCGCTGGACAAGGCGCAGATCGCCGCGCAGCAAAATACGGATGTCCGCATCAGCGGCGATGTGCATGTGACGGGTGATGCGCAGTCGGCCAAAGTGGCGGCGAATATCCTGCTGGATCGCGTGGACGTCTACCTGGCCGATTTCGGCGGCGGCGGCACGGCCAGCATGCTGAATATCAAGGAAGTCAACGTGCCGCCCCATCTGCGCCAGAGCCGCCGGCAGAAAAAGGAAGTCTCCACAGGCGATTACGATGTCGCGCTGGATGTGCATGTCGAGGCGCCGCGGCATATTTTTGTCGAGGCGCAGGGCCTGACGACCGAATGGGCGGCAAAACTGCGCGTGACAGGCACGGTGAACGAGCCTCTCGTGCACGGATACCTGAAGTTATTGCAGGGCCGCTATGAGATTTTCAATGCGCGGTTGAACCTTACCACGGGGAATATTACCTTTAACGGCGGCGATGTGACCGATCCCGATCTGGACGTGAAAGGGGAGATCAAGGGGCGGGAAGTGACCGCGACGATCACCGTCGGCGGCACGGCGAAGAACCCGCAGGTGACGATGACGTCCATCCCCGCCTTGCCGCAGGATGAAATCCTCGCCAAGGTTTTATTCAACAAGTCGGTGGACGAGCTTTCCCCGCTGGAAATGATCAAGGTGGCGGAATTCATCGGCGTCATGACGGGCGCGATCAAGCAAGGGCCCGACCCCCTGACCAAGCTGCGCAAGAAAATGGGCATCGACATGCTGAGCGTCAACCGCGATGATGCCAGCGGCAATACCAGCCTGTCGGTGGGCAAGCAGATTTCCGAAGGCGTTTATATTTCCGTCGACCAGGGCATCAATACCGAAGGCAGCGCGATCAAGGTGGAAGTCGATGTCACGCCCAATATCCAGGTCGAAACGCGCTTGGGCAATGACAACGCCAATAGCGTCGGCGTGAACTGGAAAAAGGATTATTAGTTCTTCATAAAGATTTACGGCCCGCGCGCGAAAACCGCGACGGAATGGGGCGCGATCACGATTTTTTGTCCGTCGGCTTTGCGCGTCGTATCCGCGGGCAGGCCGGTGCGGGCGTCGGTATCCAGTTTTTTCCGCCATGTGCCGGCCGTGCCTTCGCAGACGGGCAGGACGAATTCCTGCGGCGCGGCGCTACGGTTGAACACGGCCATCAGGCGCTTGCCGCCGTCGGGCCTGCCGGGGGTGTTGACGGCGTCTTCGTTCAGTATCATGCCGAAGCAATCGGCGTTTTTGTTTTTCCAGTCGTCGTTTTGCATGGCCTGACCGTCCGCGCGGCGCCATGAAATATCGGCATCGGCGCCGGGGCTTTTTCCGCCGTGCAGGAAACGGTCGGCGCAGAGCGCGCCGTGCTGCTTGCGCAGGGCGATCAGGTTTTTGGTGAAGGCCTGAAGCTCCCGCCCTTCGGGCGTGATGTTGTCCTTGTTGATCCAGCCCGCCGGGTTGTCCTGGCAATAGGCGTTGTTGTTGCCGTCCTGGCTGTTGCCGTGTTCGTCGCCCGCCAAAATCATCGGCGCGCCCTGCGCCATGAACAGCGTGGTCAGGATATTGCGCTTTTGCCGCTGGCGGTGCAGGTTGACGCTCCTGTTCTGCGTCTCGCCTTCGATGCCGTAGTTCTGGCTGTGGTTGTTGTCGCTGCCATCGCGGTTTTGCTCGCCGTTGTTTTCGTTATGCTTGGCGTTATAGCTGACGAGGTCATGCAAAGTGAAACCGTCGTGGCAGGTGACCATGTTGATGGTGGCCTCGGGCTTGCGCCCGTCCTTGTCGAATTCGGGGGCGGAGCCGGCCAGCCGCGCCGCAAAATCGCCCGAAACGCCCGCATCGCCGCGCCAGAATTTGCGCACCGTATCGCGGAACTTATCGTTCCATTCCTGCCAGCCCTTGGGAAAGTTGCCGAGCTGATACCCGCCGGGACCGATATCCCACGGCTCCGCAATCAGCTTGACCTTGGACAGCACGGGGTCGTTCGTCATCTCCTGCAACAGCGCCGCGTTGCGGTCGAAGGCCAGCGGATCGCGCCCCAGCACGGGGGCAAGATCGAAACGGAAACCGTCCACGCCCATGATCTCTACCCAATATTTCAGGCTGTCGATGACAAGACGGCGCACGGCGGGATGCGCGGTATCCAGCGTATTGCCGCAGCCCGTTTCGTCGATGTATTTTGATTTGTCGTCCGGCTTCAGGCGGTAATAGCTGGCATTGTCGATGCCGCGGTAGGAAAGGGGCGGCGCAGTTGCGGGGCCTTCGGCCGTGTGGTTGAAAACGACGTCGAGAATAACCTCGATCCCCGCAGCGTGCAGGGCGTCGACCATGCGGCGGAATTCACCGCGCACGTCGTTTTTATCGTGGGCATAGCCGGCTTCGGGTGCGAAGGGGGCGATGGTGTCATAGCCCCAGTAATTCGCCAGGCCCAGATTTTCCAACCGGTCGTCGGCAAGCTTGGACATGACGGGCAACAGCTCGATCGTCGTGATGCCGAGGTCTTTCAGGTACTGTATGGTTTGCGGCGCGGCGAGGCCCGCATAGGTGCCGCGCAGTTCCGCGGGCACGTTCGGATCGGTCATGGTCATGCCCTTGGGGTGCATTTCCATGATGATGCTTTTGCCGCGCGGATGCTGCGGCTTGGCGGAGGCCGAAGGGGGCAGCGGCGGCATGACCTTCGCCTTCATCACGGCGGGCGCGCTGTCCTTCGCGGGGTCGGTCAGCGCGTCCGACCAGTGTACGTGGCCGACAAGTTCTTCGGCATAGGGATCCAGCATCAGTTTGTCGGGGTTGAAAAAATGCCCTTTCGCGGGATCGTTCGGCCCGTGCACGCGGTAGCCGTAAACCTGCCCCGGCTTCATATCGGGGATATAGCCGTGGAAAATATCGCCGGTTTTGGCGGGCAGTGCGATGCGTTCCAATTCCGTTTTGCCGTCATCGCTGAACAGGCACAGCTCGACTTTCTTCGCATGAGCGGAAAAAAGCGCGAAGTTGACACCCTTGCCGTCATATCGTGCGCCTGGTTGGTCGGCGCTGCCGGCGGTGATGATCTTGGACAGATCCATGCCTATCCCTTGCGATGATTGAAACATATAAGGCAAGACTATCATGTGAAAGGGATGACCTCTAGGGCTGTCGCGCGGAAAAATCCTCGCCGTGCATGCTGCGCCGCAATATGTTTTTGCGACAGGTATTTTATTTATGGCGAGTGCTTTCACGGTTTTTTCCGGCGCGTCAGGCTATTTGGCGTTTTGCATGATCGATTACAGCGCCGCACCGGATTTTTGCGGCTGAGCAATTGAGCAATAGTGTCATGCGGCGGCTGTAATCGAAATGCGTGGCGGTCGTGGGGCTAAGATCGGTATCGCTTATCAAGGCGGCCATCGTCAGTAATGGCGCAAAGGGCACGCGCGTTCCGCAATCTCCGGCGGCAAAACAGATGATCGCAGGCGTGCTGACCGGATTGCGGCGCTGACCGTGGAACGGCTTGCCCCATTTTTCGTCCGCCATCCCTGCATTCAAAAACAGGCTCTGAATATTAATGAACAAAAGATAGTAAGTTATGTAAATATTAGTGATGTTTCTGGCTATGCCACCACATGTTCAGCAGTTTTTTCTGCGTTATTAGCGTTCGGTAGGTATGGCGCAGGTGGGGATCCTGCTCGACCGCGTAGCTGACGCGGGCAGCTGTCTGGGGGTCGAGCTCATTGTCGATGAGGGCTTCGATATCCATTTCTGTGATCCTGGTGTTCATTACGGTGCTTTTTGTTTCCGTTTTGTAACAAGTCCAACGTGTATCCATATATCAGGGTTCCTTAAAAAATTGTCTGAACCTTATGTTTTTTCTGTCCGTTGGTTTCGATGAGAAGAAAAACAACCTAAAGGAGACGAAACATGCTGAGATTAGCCCTTTCTTTCCTGATTCTGGCCCTGATCGCCGGTTTTCTGGGATTCGGCGGTATCGCAGCCGTATCTGTGGATATAGCCCGTATTCTGTTTATGGTTTTCCTGGTGCTGTTTATCGTGGCCGCCGTCTTCCATGTTATGCGCGGCAAAGCGCCTCCAGTATAAGAAAAGCTATATAAATATCTGATATAAATATAAAAAGAGGCATCCTGCGTCGGGTTTTTTTACGTGCTATCCGGCGCAGGATGTGCTTAAATCGGCCTGCGACGAAACGCAAATTCCAAACAGGCAATTTTTATGAATGTGGCAGGCTTGAAGCCATACAGATTGTATATTGTATTTGTTGTGGTGCTGATGCTGGGGCTCGGCACCTTCGGGCTGTTTGGGGTCAAGGGGGCGCAATCCATCGATCGGGCCATGCAATGGGTCAACCATACCCATCAGGTCATTGCCAAAAATCAGGATATGGGGGCGGAGTTCGAGCGCCTTGCCGGTGCGCAGCAGCGTTTCGTGCTCAGCGGGGATGAGAAATACATCAAGGCCTATGACGACAGCAAGGCGCGCATCTCCAATATCATCGCCGAGCTGAACACGATGATGCAGTACAGCACGGCGCAGATCAGCCGCCTGAACGAGCTGCAGCATTATTTCCTGAACCTGTCCGAGCGCCTTGACGAGGCGACCCAGATTTTCCGGGATGAACGCGCCGCCGAAATGGCCGCCTTTGCCGAAACCGAAGGCGTGAAAACGCCGACGAAAAAGCCCGAACAGGAAAAGCCTAAAAAGAATGCCGCAACGGAAACATCCGGAGAGCCGCCGCTGCATACAGTGCTGCCGCTGCCGCCGAAACCGCGGCCGACGATTGCCAGCATCGATACCATCCGTGAAAACATCGCCCGCGTCAGCGGGGAGATCATGCTGACCGAACAGGCGACGTTGCAGGAGCGCACGCGCCTGATGCAAAAGCAGGGGTATTACTTCCGCCTCGCGCTGCTGGCGGGTTGCGCGGCGATTGCTTTTATTTTTCTGATCGGCCTTACCATGCTGGGCCGCGTGAAGCCGGCTTCTGACGAAGATGGCGCGGGCGACCGCAACGGCGGGATCGAGGAAATGTTCCGCCTGGCGATCGAGGGCTCCAGCGACGGTATTTTCGAATGGAACCTTGCCAAGGACACGGCCTTTTATTCCCGCCAGTTCTGGGGGATGCTGGGGTACGAGCCCGGCCGGTTCCCCTCGACGATGCGATCGTTCCAGGATCTGGTCCACCCCGACGATCGGGAACGCGTGCAGGGGCATATGGATCGCTATCTGTCGGGCGAGATACCGGATTACCTCATCATCTTCCGCATGAAGCATAAAAGCGGAAGATGGGTTTGGGTGAACGCGCGCGGCAAGGCGCTGTACGACGACAGCGGCAAGCCCTACCGTCTTGTCGGCGCGCATACGGATATCAGCCATATCAAGGCTTATGAGGAAAAGCTGCAAAAGGCGAAGGAATCCGCGGAAAAGGCCAACCGCGCCAAGACGGATTTCCTGGCGCATATGAGTCACGAAATCCGCACGCCGCTGACGGCGATCAGCGGCATTGCCGAGATTTTCGAAAGCCACCAGATCAACCTTGACGACAAGCAGCGTCAGCTCGTCAAAACGCTGAATTCCAGCACCCAGTCGCTGAAAGAGCTGATCAGCGACATTCTCGACTTCTCCAAAATCGAAAGCGGGGAGCTGGAGATCGAGGAAAAGCCCTTCGGCCTGCAAAACCTGTTCGAACAGGTTATCAGCATTGTCTCCGTCAAGGCGCAGGAAAAAGGCATTGATTTCCAATTTGACTACGAAGACGTGCGTAAGCAGAAATATTTGGGCGACCGCGCGCGCCTGCGTCAGGTTTTGATCAATCTCATCGGTAACGCCATCAAGTTCACGGACAAGGGGCAGGTGGAGGTCACTGCCCTGCGCACCGTGCAGAACAACGCGGCGTTCCTGCGTATCGATGTGCGGGATACGGGCATCGGCATCGATCCCAAGAACTTTGAAATGATTTTCGAGCGCTTCAAGCAGGCGGATTCCTCCGTTTCCCGCAAATACGGCGGCACGGGGCTGGGGCTGCCGATCTCTCTGCGCCTCGCGCGCCTGATGGGCGGCAATATCACCGTGGAAAGCGCGCAGGGCAAGGGCTCTACCTTTACGCTGATTATGCC
>Ga0206101_1000122_pt1 | contig 20178 bp, 17 predicted proteins | sample 1B0metagenome_FD_148613 | JGI IMG/M metagenome (GOLD analysis project Ga0206101, IMG submission 148613) | Enriched microbial communities from leaf-cutter ant dump, University of Wisconsin, Madison, United States - 1B0 | ecosystem: Environmental > Terrestrial > Nest > Insects nest > Nest dump... | reverse complement strand
ACACAGGATATGCACACCATCCGCAACACCATCCCGTCCTGCTACCCGAGCATTGCTACTTACTACTACTCAGTACTCAGTACTTGATACTCACTACTTGACACCACTGCCCACCCCCGCTTCCTTCGCCGCCGCCGCCAGCTCCCGGATCAGCATCGGGTCTTTCTCTATGGCATTACCCACCACGACGATGCTCGCGCCCGCCTTGCAGTTCTCATACACCTTCTCCGGCGTCTGTATACCGCCGCCTACCACGAGCGGCACGGCGATATGGCTGCTCACCTTGCGGATCATCTCCGCGGTCACCGGCCTGCCGGCGCCGCTGCCGGCGTCCATATAAATGATATGCTTGCCCTGCAGCTCTCCCGCCCATGCGGTGCACAGCGCCACGTCGGGCTTGTCGGCCGGGATCGGTGCGGAGCCGCTCATATAGGATACGGTAGTGGCGCCGCCGCCGTCAATGACCATATAGCCCGTGGAGATGACCTCCAGCCCACTGGCCTTTACCAGCGGGGCCGACAGCACGTGCTGCCCGATCAGCAGCTCGGCGTTCCGCCCCGAGATCAGCGAGAGATAGAGGAGCGCGTCGGCATACGGGGTGACCTGCAGCGGGCTGCCCGGAAAGAGCACCACGGGGATGCCGCATTCCTCCTTGAAGCGGCGCACGCAGGCCTCCACCTGGTAGCTCACCAGCAGGCTGCCGCCCACGAACAGGTAGTCCACGCCGGCATCCGCGCACAGCTGCGCGAGGTAGACCATGTCCGCCGGCGCTACCTTGTCCGGGTCGGCCAGCACCGCAAACCCGCTCCTGTCCGCTGCCTTGAGCGCGCAGAACTCCCGGTATATCTTTCCCGTTGCCATTGCGCCGTAAAGATACTACCGTTTCTTCAGCTCATCGCGGATTTCCGACAGCAGCTGCTCCGTGGGCGTAGGACCGGCCGGCGCGGGCGCCGCTTCCTCCTTCTTCGCAAGACGGGTCATCAGGCGGATGATGAGGAAGATGCAGAAGGCGATGATCGTGAAATCCACCACCGTCTGGATGAAATCCCCGTACGCAAACACGTTGGCGCCGTCCGCCTTTGCCGCGGCAAGGGAAGAATAAGCCTCCGTACCCGATTTGCCTTCCTTCAGCACCACGAACTGGTCGGTGAACTTTTTCCCCGAAGGGGTGACCACACCCACTACCGGCATAATGATGTCGTCCACAAGCGCGGAGACGATCTTCCCGAAAGCGGCGCCGATGATCACACCGACCGCCAGATCCATGGCGTTGCCGCGCAGGGCAAATGCTTTGAAGTCTTTGAAGAAACCCATAGGTAAAAGCGTTTTGAAGCGTTAAATTACCATATAATTGCTATGTCGGGGGAATTTTTCCAAAAAATTCCCGCAGGAAACTATTTTTATAAAAAATGTTTCCATAGTTTTGCGGAGTATTTATGGATACGCTGACGAAGATATTGGGAGCGGCAGCCGAATTGTTCCGCCAGTATGGCTTCAGGACGATCACGATGGATGATATCGCCCGCAGGGCGGGCGTGTCGAAGAAGACGCTGTACCAGCATTTTGCCAACAAGCACGAGATCGTGCGGGAGACGCTGGGCTGGTATATGGACCGGATGGAGGGCTCCTGCCGCGAGGTGACGGGCGGGGCGGAGAACGCCGTGGCGGCCATGGTGCGGATGATGGAGCTGTTCGACGAGTCGCACCGGCATACCAACCCGCAGACGGTGATCGAGCTGCAGCGCTATCATCCCGAGGCGTACCAGCTGTTCCGCGACCACCTCGTAAAGCACGACGTGGAGATGATCCGGCAGAACATCCTGCAGGGCATCGCCGGCGGGCTGTACCGGCCGGAGATCAACGCCGACCTGCTGGCACGTTATTATGTGGAGACCTCCCTGATCATCTTTCAGCCGAACCTGCTGGTGCAGGACCGCTTCGACCTGAGGATGCTGACGCAGGAGCTGACGGAGCATTTTCTTTACGGCATCATGACCCCCAAGGGAGAGAAGCTGTACCGGAAATATAAAGAGAAATATTTAAAGCAATAACCTGACTATGAAACCGGTATTATACGGTATATTATCGCTCACGCTGCTGTACGCAGGCAACGCACGGTCGCAGGCCGTCCTGCCGCTCAGCCTGAAAGAGGCGCAGGACTATGCGCTGAAGCATTCGGCAACCGCGCGGAACGCACGTCTCGACGTGCTGATACAGCGGGCGAAGAACGCGGAGATAACGGGGGTTGCCTATCCCAATGTCAAAGGCAAGGGCGAGTTCAGCGACTATATAAACCCGATGAAGACCTTTGTGCCGGCGGAATTCTTTGACCCCAGCCGCAAAGGCGAGTTTATCCCGGTGACCTTTATCCCGAAATACAGCAACACCGCCTCCCTGACGGCCTCGCAGATCATCTTCGACGGGAGCGTGCTGGTGGCGCTGCAGGCGCGGAATGCCATCATCCGCCTGGCGGAGCAGGGCGCGCAGCTTACGGAAGAGGAGATCCGCTACAACATCCAGAAAGTGTACTACTCCTTCGTGATCGCAGGCAGGCAGTACCGGATCCTTACGGCATCGCTGCAGAACGCGCGGAGCCTGGCGCATGAGATAGAAGTGCTGCACCAGAACGGCTTCGTGGAAAAGCTCGAGGCCGACCGCACGCATGTGCAGGTCAACAACCTCGCGACCGACAGCATCCGCATCGGCAACGTGCTGACGGTGAGCGAGCAGCTGCTCAAATACCAGATGGGCATGGACATTGACCAGCCAATCGTGCTCACCGACACGGCGATCGAACAGACGCTGGCCATGGCGCAGTCGCTGGCGCAGGAGGCCGCAGCGGATTATAACAACCGCACGGACTTCCAGCTGCTGCAGTCGCAGCTGAAGCTGAACCAGTACGACCTGAAGCGTCACCGCCTCTCGGGGCTGCCCTCGCTGTCGGCCTTCGGGACCGCGGCCTATAACTATTCCTCGAGCAGCTTCGAGGATCTTTTCCACAAGCAGTACATCTTCTACTCCATGGTCGGCGTGCAGCTGAACGTGCCCATCTTCGACGGGCTGCAGCGGCGCAACCGCGTGAAACAGGCGCGGCTGGCGGTGGAGAAGACGGAGAATGATATTGACAACCTGAAGCTCGGCATTGACTTCCAGGTGGCCCAGTCGCGCAGTACCCTGCGCAACAGCCTGCTGGCCCTGCAGAGCCAGGAGCGCAACCTGGAGCTGGCCAGGAGCGTGCTCGACCTGTCGCACAAAAAATACCAGGCGGGCGTGGGCAGCAACCTCGAGCTGACGCAGGCGCAGAACGACCTGCTCTCCGCACAGAACAACTATTTCCAGGCTTTGCTGGATGTGGTCAACGCCCAGTCCGACCTCCAGAAGGCCACAGGTGCTTTTAAATAAATCAAAAAACCGTAACTACCGAACCGATATTTTATGAAACGCTCTGTCTATATGCTGATCCCCGCGCTGATCCTCGCCGCCTGCGGCGGCAACGGCGGGAAGAACCCCGGGGCCGAACTCGCCCGGCTGAAGAAGGAACGCGCGGCGCTGGACCAGCAGATCGCCCGGCTGGAAAGCCAGACCCGCGACACCGGCAGCAAACCCACGCCCGTCTTCGCGATGACCCTCGAGCCGGCGGTCTTCCGCGCCTACGTGGAAGTGCAGGCGCAGATCACCGGCGACGATAACGTCAACGCCACACCGCAGATGCAGGGCGTGGTCAAAAGCGTCCTGGTAAAGGCAGGGCAGCACGTCAGCAAAGGACAGGTGCTCGCCACCCTCGACGCTGCAGCCATAGCGCAGCAGATACAGGCGCAGGAAGCGCAGCTCACGCTGGCAAAAGCGCTGTACGACAAGCAGCAGCAGCTGTGGGAGCAGCAGATCGGCACCGAAGTGCAGCTGCTGCAGGCCAAAGCCAACTATGAATCGCTGCTGAAGCAGCGCGACGCCTCCATCGCCCAGAGAAATATGTACCGCGTCGTTGCGCCGATAGCCGGGGTCGTGGACCTGGTGAACATGAAGGAAGGCGACGCCTCCATGCCCGGCTCACCGGCCAGCTTCATCCGCATCGTCAACAGCGACAGGCTGCGGGCAGAGGCCAACCTCGGCGAGAACTACCTCGGCAAGGTAAAGACCGGCGACCCGGTGCTGCTCACCTTCCCCGACCTCGGCGACAGCATCCGGACAAAGCTCACCTACGTGTCCCGCGCCGTGGATCCGCTCTCGCGCGCATTCATGGTGCAGGTGCACCTCGGCGGCAACAAAACGCTGCATCCCAACATGAGCTGCCGCATGAAGATCTTCAACTACGAAGCGGACAACGCGCTGGCCGTACCCGTGTCCATCGTACAGAAGACGGCGCAGGGCGAGATGGTCTATGTCGCCGAAGGCAACAAGGCCAGATCTGTCATCGTCACCACCGGGCGCATCGCCGGTGGCAGGACGGAAGTGCTTTCCGGCCTGAAGCCCGGCGACAGGGTGATCACGGAAGGGTATGAAGACCTGGATAACGGCGAACAGATCGAGATCCGGTAAATCCCCTGCATTCATTATAACAACCTCATTGCCGCCAATATGAAAGACGTATTCAAAGAGTTTAAACCGTCGAGCTGGGCAATCAACAACCGGACCGCCGTCTATATACTGACCGTGATCATCACGCTCGCGGGGCTGATGACCTATCTCAGCCTGCCGAAGGAGAGCTTCCCGGAGATACAGATCCCGCAGATCATCGTGCAGACCTTCTACCCGGGCACCTCTCCCGAGAACATGGAGAACCTCGTGACCAAGCCTATCGAGAAGGAGGTGAAGAACCTCACCGGCGTGAAGAAGGTCACCAGCAATTCGTTCCAGGACTTCTCCGTCGTGATCGTCGAGTTCCACACGGACGTGCAGGTGAGCAAGGCCAAGCAGGATGTGAAGGACGCGGTGGACAAGGCGCGGACAGACCTGCCGCAGAACCTGCCCAACGAGCCGGAAGTGAAGGACATTGACCTCTCGGAGCTGCCGATACTGTATGTCAACATCTCCGGCAACTACGACCTGAAGCTGCTGAAGAAATATGCCGACCGCATCCAGGACAAGATCGAGGAGATGAGCGAGATCAAGCGCGTGGACATGGTGGGCGCGCTGGAGCGGGAGATACAGATCAACGTCAACCTCTTCAAGATGCAGGCCGCCGGCCTCACCTTCGACGACATAGAGCGCGCTGTTGCGGCCGAGAATATCTCCGCCACGGCCGGGCAGGTGTCCATGAACAACCAGAAGCGGCTCCTGAGCGTCAAGAATGAGTTCAGGGATGCCGCGCAGATTGGCAACATCGTGGTGAAGAACCAGCAGGGGAGCGCCGTGTACCTGCGCGACATCGCGGATGTGGAGGACAGCTTCGAGGAGCAGAAGAGCTATGCGCGCCTGAACGGCAACAACGTCATTACGCTCAATATCATCAAGGCCGCCGGCGAGAACCTCATCGAGGCTTCGGACAAGATCACGGCGCTGCTTGAAGAGCTGCAGGCGACGGAGCTGCCCAAAGACCTGGACATCGTCGTTACCGGCGACCAGTCGGAGCAGACGCGTACCACCGTGCACGACCTGGTGAACACGATCATCATCGGCTTCGCCCTGGTGACCATCATCCTGATGTTCTTCATGGGTGTGACCAACGCGCTGTTCGTGGCGCTCTCGGTGCCGCTTTCGTGCGCCATAGCCTTCCTGGTGATGCCGGGGCTCGGCTTCACGCTGAACATGATCGTGCTGTTCTCCTTCCTGCTGGCGCTGGGCATCGTGGTGGACGACGCGATCGTCGTGATCGAGAACACGCACCGCATCTACGACAACGGCAGGCGGCCGATCAAGGAAGCCGCCAAGATGGCCACCGGCGAGGTGTTCCTCCCGGTGCTGACCGGCACCATCACCACGCTGATGCCCTTCATCCCGCTGGCATTCTGGAAAGGCGTGATCGGCGAGTTCATGTTCTTCCTGCCCATCACGCTGATCATCACGCTGGTGGCGTCGCTGCTGGTGGCGTATATTATCAACCCGGTATTTGCCGTGGACTTCATGAAGCCGCACGATGAAGGCCGGGTGACCGGGCGGCGGCGCTTCAGCAAGAAGGACAAGGTGGTGACGGTCATCTGCCTCTCGCTGGCGGCATTGTGCTACCTGTTCCGCGCCTGGGGCATAGGCAACTTCATCATCTTCATCTATATATTCATCCTGCTGGAGCAGTTTGTGTTCTCGCGGTGGATACATGCCTTCCAGACCAGGGCCTGGCCTGCTTTCCAGGACTGGTACACCCGCTGGCTGAAACGCTCGCTGGCGCACCCGGGCAGGGTGATCCTGATCACGGTGGGACTGTTTATCTTTTCGATTGTCCTTGTGGCCGTGCGCAAGCCCAATTTCCTGTTCTTCCCGGAAGCGCAGCCCAACTTTACTTATGTCTACCTGAACATGCCCGTGGGCACGGACCAGGCGTATACCAATACCGTGCTGACGAAGCTGGAAGCGCGGGTCAACGAAGCCCTGGGCATTGACCTGGCAAAAGGCAAGAAGAACCCGATCGTGAAGTCCGTGATCTCCAACGTGACCGTCGGCGCCGTAGACCCCAACAGCGGGGAGGTGGGCGACTTCCCCAACAAGGGCAAGGTGACGGTGGCGTATGTGAAATTCTCGGACCGCAGGGGCGAGTCCACGAACAAGTACATGCAGAAGATCCGGGAGGCCGTAAGGGATATCCCCGGCGCGGAGGTGACGGTGGACAAGGAAAGCGCCGGCCCGCCGCTGCCGAAGCCGATCGTCGTCGAGATCACGGGCGACAACCTCGACTCGCTGGTCAGCACCTCCGAGCGGCTGAAGCGCTACCTCGAAGCAAAGCAGATCGCCGGCGTGGAAGAGCTGCGCAGCGACTTCCAGGCAAAGAACCCGGAGATCGTCTTCGACCTCGACCGGGAACGGATGAACATGGAAGGCATCAGCTCGTACACCATTGTCAATAACCTGCGCACGGCGGTCTTCGGGAAGGAGATCTCCCGCTTCCGCGACGAGAACGACGACTACCCGATCACCCTGCGCCTGTCGAAGGATCAACGGGAGAATATTGACGCCGTCCGCAACATGCCCGTCATCTTCCGCGACATGGGCAAGGGCGGCGCCGTGCGGCACGTGCCGATCAGCTCCTTTGCCAGCATCCGCTATGCGACCACCTACGGCGGCATCAAGCGCCAGGACCTGAAGCGGATCATCACGCTGTCGTCCAATGTGCTGACCGGCTATAACCCCAACGAGGTGGTGCAGGCGATCCAGACGGAGCTGCTCAACTTCAAGGCGCCGTCGGGCATCAGCATCCGCATGGGCGGGCAGCAGGAAGACATGGCGGAGACCATGGGCTTCCTGGGCAATGCCTTCCTGGTATCCGTGGCGCTGATCTTCCTGCTCCTCGTGCTGCAGTTCAACTCGTTCAGCAAGACGATCATCATTCTCAGCGAGGTGATCTTCAGCATTATCGGCGTGATGCTGGGGCTGGGCATCTTCAAGACGGACTTCTCCATTGCTATCAGCGGCATCGGGATCGTCGCCCTGGCCGGCATCGTGGTGCGCAACGGTATCCTGCTGGTGGAGTTCATGGACCTGATGCTGAAGGAGGGCATGACGCCTTACGACGCGATCCTCGAGGCAGGCCGCACGCGTATGACGCCGGTGCTGCTGACCGCGACTGCGGCCATCCTGGGGCTGATACCGCTGGCGGTGGGCATGAATATAGACTTCGGCGCGCTGTTCAGCGAGCTGAGTCCGCACCTGTTCTTCGGGGGCGACAGCTCCGCCTTCTGGGGGCCGCTGGCGTGGACGATGATCTACGGGCTGAGCTTCGCCACCTTCCTGACGCTGATCATGGTGCCGGTGCTGTGCCTGCTCAGCTTCCGGTTCAAGGCCTGGGTGAAGCGCCTGCGCGAACGGGCAAAAGCAGCCGTGCAGGAATGATTTGGTAACCTCGGATTGTTCCCGTACCTTTGCACTCCCTGTGAAAAACAGATAATATTATGAAACGTACATATCAACCGCACCGCCGCCGCCGCAAGTCAGTTCATGGGTTCCGTTCGCGTATGCAGACGGCCAACGGAAGGAAGGTATTGGCAGCCCGCCGCAGGAAAGGCCGTAAGAAGCTGACGGTCTCCGACGAAAGTCGCCTGAAGTAATTGCTTAAATCCATTTGCCATTCGTTATACATTCAGCACATACGAGCGGCTGAAACGCGAGCAGCATATTGATACGCTTTTCCGTAAAGGGAAAGCGTATTCTGCTTTTCCCCTGCGTTTCCTCTGCCTGCCCGTGCCGCGCGGCGCCGACCGCTCTCCCGTACGCGCCGGCTTTACCGTCCCCAGGAAGAAATTCAGGAAAAGCGTTCACCGCCAGCGCATCAAAAGGCTGATGCGCGAAGCCTGGCGCCTGCACAAGCATGAGCTGTACGCGGTCGTGCCGCCCGACCGGCAGCTGCACCTTTTTTGTATTTTTACAGGTGAGGCCCTGCCGGAATATGCCGCCATCGCAGCAGCCATGCAGCAGGGAATTACGGCCATCAGCGCGGCGACGGCCGGCGGGCGCTCATGATAGTTTTTTTGTGAGAAAATTTTTCGAGATCATATTCACCGGGCTGATCCGCTTTTACCAGGGCGCCCTTTCCCCCCTGCTGGGTGCGCGGTGCCGCTATACGCCCACCTGCAGCGCCTACGGCCTGGAAGCGATCCGGATACACGGGCCGTTCAAAGGAGGGTGGATGGCGCTCAAACGCATCGCCCGCTGCCACCCTTGGGGCGGGCACGGATACGACCCCGTGCCGCCGGCGAAGGATGCCGGCCATAAAAAAAGAAGCTAACCCAAAACGTCATTTCGAGCGAAGTGAAACGAAGCGAGAAAGCTCATGTTGAAGGGAAGAATCCTTCAAGGGAAGATTCTTCCTTCAAAGGGAGATTGCTCCATTCCGCTGCGCTACAGTCGAAATGACGCTTGTCCTTACAGTTTCCTCAAATGTAAACTAACCGGGGCCTACTGCCGCGTAAACCGCCGCGTGGCCACCACCTCGCCCTGCGCATTCTGCAGGCGCGCATAATAGATGCCGGAAGGAATATTGTTGATATCCAGGGATGCCCTGTTGCTGCCGGCAGGCACCTTGCAGGAGGTCACCATCTTCCCGATCAGGTTATAGACGGCGATATTGCGGATGCCCGAGCCGGTGCCGAAGCTGATGTTGATCATATTCCGGGCGGGGTTGGGGAACAGGGTGATATTGTTATCCGCCCGTGCCGTGCTGCCCACACTGGTCGAGCCCTTGTTGACGATAAAAGTGACCGGCTTGAGATAGGCGCCGCCGTTTTCCTTCAGCAGGACCGTCATATAATAGGTGCCGGATACGCCGTTCGACAGGTCAAGCTGCAGGTGGAAGTCACCTGCCACGCCGGACACATAATCCAGGGAAGTATGTACCGTGCCGTTCGTCAGGTCGTTGTTGGTATTCTGCCAGCAGATGCTGTTGTCGCAGATCCCCAGCGCTTCCGCCGTCGTCCAGCTGGCAGGGAAGTTATGACCGGCCACGTTCCAGTCAATCTTGATCGGAGCGGTAGTAGTATTGGTGATGTTATTATGCAGCGTCAGGTCGCTCCCCACATAGCTGGCGGTAACCGTATCAAACTGGGTCGTAAAAGAAGACTGGGCGCCGGCCATGTTCACACATGCCACACTCAGAAAACAACCTATAGCAAGTAAAATCTTTTTCATGGTAAAACTATTAGCCTAATATAAGTGATGCAAATTACTCACTGTAACGGACGATTCCAAATCCGTGCCCGCGGAAAAACTGTTAAATCCTGCATGCCGGACAGTTTGGCATTATTTTGATCATTTTCTGCTTTAACTTGCACAACACGTTTTGCCGCCTGTAAGCGGGCAAGTCATTAAAATACATACGATGAGCAGATTTTTGCAGTACATAAAAAGAGCGGGCGGGTTTGCCGCCGGCCTGCTGTGCGCCGGGATATTGTTTTTATTTATACAGGGCAAAAGCCCGGGCTCATATTTCGAGGTGTCCAAAAACCTGGACATATTCGCGTCCATTTTCAAGGAGCTCAACACCTATTATGTAGACCCCATAGAGCCGGGCAGGCTGCTGAAGGACGGCGTGGACGCCATGCTCGACGGGCTGGATCCCTATACGAACTTTATCACCGAGGCGGATATCGAGGATTACGAGTTCCAGACCACCGGCAGATACGGCGGCATCGGCGCCACCATGCGCAAGAAGGACGAGCATGTCGTCGTGGGGGATGTGTATGAGAGCAGCCCTGCGCAGAAGGCCGGGCTGCACCCGGGCGACCTGATCCTGGACATTGATAATCAGCCGGTGCGGCAAAAGACCATTGACGACGTCAGCCTGCTCCTGAAAGGCGCTCCCGGCACGCGGGTGACCCTCCGGGTACGCGACGCCTACGACGGCACCGAATCCGATAAGATCGTGACGCGCGGCGAGATCGAGCTGTCGAGCGTGCCGTACGCGGGGCTGGTCAGCGCAGACAGGAGCATCGCGTTTGTCCGCCTCTCCCAGTTCACCCCCGGCTGCGGCCGCCTCGTGCGCAACGCCCTCGACAGCCTGAAGGGCGTCCGCCCCGACCTCAAAGCCGTGGTGCTGGATCTCCGTAACAACCCTGGCGGACTGCTGGATGAAGCCGTGAATATCTGCAATATATTTATAGACCGCGGGCAGCTGATCGTCAGCACCAAAGGCAAGATGCAGGAGTGGGACAAGGACTTTAAAACGACCGGGTCTGCCTGGGATAATAAGATACCGCTGGCGGTGCTGGTCAACCATTCCTCCGCCTCGGCCTCGGAGATCGTCGCGGGCACGGTGCAGGACCTGGACCGCGGCGTCGTCATCGGCAAGCGCTCTTACGGCAAGGGGCTGGTGCAGACCACGCGGCCGCTGGGCTACAACGCCCGGCTGAAGCTGACGACGGCCAAATATTATACACCAAGCGGCCGCTGCATCCAGGCGCTGGACTATACCCACCGCAATCCCGACGGCAGCGTGGGCAACATCCCCGATTCCCTGAAGAAGGCCTATAAGACGAAAGGCGGGCGCACGGTGCTGAGCGGCGGCGGCGTCGAGCCCGACATCGCCGTTGCGGACGAGCCGGTGAGCAAGCTTTCCATCGCCCTCTACAACAAGAGCTACCTGTTCGACTACGCCACCCAGTACGCGAAAACGCACAAGACCATCCCCGCCGCGGAAGATTTTTCACTGACGGAAACGGATTTCAACGATTTCGCCAAATGGCTGGAAGGCAAGGACTACTCCTATAAGACACAGACCGAGGAGATCTTCGACTCCCTGAAAAGCACGGCCGTGCGCGAGAAATATTTTGACGCGGCAAAAAACGAGTTCACCGCCCTCCACACAAAGATATCGCACGACAAAAAGCAGGACCTGCTCAAGCACCGCGAAGAGGTCACGCGGCTGCTCGAGAACGAGATCGTATCGCGCTACTATTACCTCAAAGGACGCATCCGCCAGGGGTTGAGGACCGACAACGAGCTGAAGGAAGCGCTGCGCGTCTTCGACCAGCCGACCCAGTACCAGGCCTTGCTGCGGCCGGCGAAATAAGACAGGGACCTGCTGCCTGATACTTGCTACTTGCTACTGACTACTGACTACTGACTACTGACTACCTGCTACCCTGATATGATCCAGGATGCCAGCGCGTCGGCGATGCTGCGGTCGTTGCTGAGCCGCGGCACTTTGTTCTGCCCGCCGAGCTTGCCGATGGATTTCATATATGCGATGAATGCGTCGGGCTGCAGCTCCCGCACTTTCAGCGGCTGGAGGATGCCGCCGGAGATCAGGTCGTTGTAGTAGATGTTTTTCTGCCGGAGATGGTTATCTGCCGCCTGTGTGAACGCCGCCATGTCATCAGGTCTTTTCCGGAAGGAGATAAACCACTCGTGGTACGGCAGCTCGCCGTCTGTGCTGATGCGCGGCGCCACGGTGAACTCGACCACATGCGCGTGCTGCGCTGCGGCGGCGTGCATCAGCGCGGCCTCCACCTCTTCGCAGATCACGTGCTCGCCGAAAGCCGAGATGAAATGCTTGATCCTGCCCGTCACCACGATCCGGTAAGGGTCGGTGCTGACAAAGCGCACCGTGTCTCCTATATTATAGCCCCACAGCCCGGCGTTGCTGTTGACGACCAGCGCGTAGTTTACACCTGTCTTCACCTCAGACAGCGGCAGCCGGGTGGGCTGTTCATTGAAGATCTCGTTGGCGGGAATGAACTCGAAGAAGATACCCGAGTCCGTATTCAGCAGCAGCCCTTCCTGGTCGAGCGTGTCCTGGAAGGCGAAGAACCCCTCGGACGCGGGGAACGTCTCGATCATATCCACCGGCCCGCCCAGGCTGTCGAGCAGCCGCGCCTTGTACGGCTCGAAGTTGACGCCGCCGTGCACCAGCACCTGCAGCCGCGGGAACAGCTCCTTGATCTTCTTCCCCCCGCTCCGCTCGCTCAGCCAGTCGAAATACATCTGCATCCACGGCGGGATGCCGCTGATCAGCGTCATATTCTGATGCATCGTCTCCTGCACGATCCTGTCCAGCTTTACTTCCCAGTCCTCGATGCAGTTCGTCTCATAAGAGGGCAGCTGGTTCGTGCGCAGGTATCCCGGCACGAAATGGTTGACGATGCCGCTCAGCCGTCCCGTGGGGATGCCGCCCACGCGCTCCAGCTCCGGCGAGCCGGAGAGGAAGATCATGCGCCCGTCGGCGAACGCGGTGTTGCCGCTCTCCACCATGTAGCAGAGCAGCGCGTGCTTTGCGGTATCTATATGATTGGAAATGGAATCCTTGGTGATCGGTATATACTTTACGCCGCTGGTCGTGCCGGAGGTCTTGGCAAAGTACATCGGCTTGCCGCTCCACAGCACATCCATCTTCCCGCTCTTGATCTGCTCGATGTACGGACGGAACGCCTCGTAGTCGCGTACCGGCACTGCCTCGCGGTAGCCGGCGTAGTCCTGCACATCTCCCAGGTGATGCTCTTTGCCGAAAACGGTGCGGCTGCCCTTTTTCAGCAGCAGCTGCAGGATCGCATTCTGGTCGGCGACAGCCGTGCCCATCTCCCGCCGGATACGCTTGTGGACGATCGCAGCATATGGTTTGGCCAGAAAAGATTTGATCTTCATATCTGCGGAGCGGGTGAGGGGCAAATGTAGCTAAAATGAAAATTGCCCAATTATTTTTTCTTAAATGAAAAAACTGTATTAGCTTTGCGCGAAATATTTTAGGAGCGTTATGTTTGCGATTGTATCTATAGCTGGTCAGCAGTTTAAAGTGAAGAAAGACCAGGAACTGTTTGTACACCGGCTTGCAGGTAATCCCGGCGACCAGGTGGAGTTTCCCGAAGTGCTGATGACTGCGGCCGACGGGAGCATCTCACTCGGCGGCACGGCGAAGGTGCAGGCGGAGATCCTGGATCATCTGAAAGGTGACAAGGTGATCGTGTTCAAGAAAAAGCGCCGCAAGGGCTATCAGAAAAGCAACGGTCACCGCCAGTACCTGACAAAAATAAAGATCAGCGGTATTGTTTAATTATTTTCTTTTCGTAATTTAGTAACCAGAATAACAGAAGATGGCACATAAAAAAGGCGAAGGCAGTGTAAAGAACGGGCGCGACTCGCAGAGCAAACGTCTGGGTGTAAAGATCTATGGAGGTCAGCCTGCAATCTCCGGCAATATCATCGTACGCCAGCGCGGCACGGTATATCATCCGGGTAATAATGTAGGTGTGGGTAAGGATTTCACCCTGTTTGCCCTGAAGGATGGCATCGTGGAATTCCGCAAGACCCGCACGAAAACTTTGGTATCAGTAAACGAAGCAGCAACACCAGCGACAGCCGAGGCATAACCCGCCCGGCTGTTTTGCCATAAAGATTTTTTTGTTAACCCTTAAATTCACAGTTATGGCAACAGCAAAAAAAGCAGCCCCGAAAAAGAAGGCTGCCGCCAAGAAAGCACCGGCTAAAAAGGCCGCTGCAAAAAAAGCACCGGCTAAGAAGGCCGCTGCTCCGAAGAAAGCCGCTGCTAAAAAGGCCGCGCCCAAAAAAGCCGCTGCTAAGAAAGCCCCGGCTAAAAAGGCTTCGGCTAAGAAGGCCGCTGCACCCCGCAAGGTTGCAGCACCGAAAAAAGCAGCCAAGAAGAAGTAAGCTGACTTTGCAAATGAAAAGAGACTGTATAACCCACAGTCTCTTTTTTTTGTCCCTGCAAATAAGCTAAGTTTGCAGCTGCAAATCCGCCCCTTATGAGCAACGAACCCCGCGATACCGGCAGCAGCTACCAGCGCCTCCGGTCTTCCATGCACATCGGCATGGGCGTCCTGTACATCGTGCTGGGCGGCATCGCCGTCGCCCTGAAATATTTCGGCCGCTTTGCGCTGGACCCGGCAAAAGCGTACCTCCTCGGCGGACTCCTCATCGCCTACGGCCTGTTCCGCCTCTGGCGCGGCTTCCGGCAATTGCGCGACCGCAATATGCCGCAGGGGGAATGACCGCCTGTTAAATAAATGTTACAAGGTTTTTAAATGCGCTGTTTTGAGCCGGAGAATTCCTAAAATTGTACGCATGCAATGGGTAAAGCAAATAACTTATGCCGCTGCCGCCGTCATCACCATCACTTCCTGCGCCGACAAAGACCGTCAGCCGCAGGATACGATGACGTCGGGCACCATTGATATTTCCGTGGACGAGACGTACAGGCCGGTGATCCAGGAGCAGCTGAAAGTGTTTGACAGCAGCTTCCCGGAAGCGGACATCCGCGTGCATTACAAGCCTGAATCCGAATGCTTTAAAGACCTGCTCGCAGAAAAGGCGCGGCTGATACTGGTCACCCGCAACCTCCTCCCCGCCGAAAAGCCGCTCTACGAGCAGAAAAAGATCGTCACCACCTCCATGACCCTCGCGCGCGACGCCGTCGCCGTGATCGTGCACCCTTCTTCGCCCGACAGCATGCTGAGCCTGAGCCAGATCAGGGGGATGCTCACCGGCGTGTACCGGAAGAAATATACCGTGGTGTTCGACAACCAGGGCTCCAGCACGGTGCGGTATATCACCGACTCGCTCATACCCGGCGAGCAGCCGGATACCAGCGTGGTGTTTGCCGCCAAAGGCAATGACGCGGCGGTGGACTATGTCGCGCAGCATCCTGATGCCATCGGGTTTATCGGGCTGAGCTATGTGAGCGATATCACTGATCCCGAGACGGAAGCGTTCCTGAAGAAGGTGCGCGTGGTGTCTGTGCTGAACGACAGCGCGCAGCGGTTCTACCAGCCGTACCAGGCGTACATTGCCATGCACCTGTACCCGCTCACCCGCGATCTTTATTTCATCAGCCGCGAGACCTATCCCGGTCTCGGCACGGGATTTATCAATTTCCTGAGCAAGGAACGCGGGCAGCTGATCTTTGCCCACGCCCGTCTTTTCCCCCTGCGTATGAATATTGTTATCCGGGACGCTACGATCAACAGGCAGTAGCCGCCCATAAACCAGAAACGTAAAACTGTACATTAGAAAACTACCTAACCAATTTCAAGTGCCAACAATGAAGAAAACAATCGGAGGGATCATTGCCGGGCTGGCCTTTGCCTTTTGCGCGCAGGCACAGTCGCTTGATGAAGGTGTCAAGATGATCGGCTATGAACGTTATGAAAAGGCAAAGCAGGAGCTGGCGCCGCTGGCTGCCGGCAATGCGCGTGCCAACTATTACCTCGGTCTTGCCGAGCTGGGGCTGGAGCATACGGATGCCGCCGCCGCTATTTTCGCCAGGTATCCCGCCGACCCGGCCAATATGGCGGGGATGGCGCGGGTGGCCTTTCTCAGGAAGAACCCGGCGGAAGGCATGCGCCTCGCACAGGCCGTAGCCGACAAGGCAAAACGGAAAGACTGGGAGCCGCTGAAGTTCGCCGCCGACGCTGTCACCTATACCGAAGGCGGGGATGTGCAGCAGGCGGTGAGCTGGTATAAGGCAGCGCTCCAGAAAGAAGATAACGCAGATCTGCACCTCGCCCTCGGCGATGCATACCGCAAGACATCGGGCGGCGGCGGCGAGGCGATGAACAATTACGAGTATGTTACCGGCAAGGAGCCGCGCAACTCGCTTGCGCACTCGCGCGTGGGCTCGCTGTGGTATGGTGCGCGGAAGTACGACCTGGCGCTGGAAGCATGGCAGAAGGCCAAAGACGCCGACCCAGCCAACCCGCTGCCGTACCGCGACCTGGCCAACGCGTATTTCTATTCCGGCAAGTACGACCTCGCCCGGCAGAACGTGGAGCAATATCTCTCGCTGTCGGACAAGAGCTGCGACGACCGCATCCAGCATGCCAACCTGCTCTACCTCACGAAAGACTATGCCGCCGCTATCGGCAAGATGCAGGAGATCATCTCCACCTGCGGCGAAAAGCCGTACATGTACCGCGTGATCGGCTACAGCCAGTACGAATCGCAGCAGTACGACGAAGCGCTGAAGAACATGCGCATCTTCTTCACCAAGCAGGACCCCGCAAAGGTGCTGCCGTCGGACTACCTGTACTACGGCAGGATCATGATGCAGACCAACCATCCTGACTCCGCCGATATCTATTTTGCCAAAGCAGTGGCCGCCGACACCGCAAAGGATAAGTCCGAAACTTACCGCCAGATCGCCGAAGGCTTCAAAGAACTGAAGTCCGACACCGGCTATGCCATCGCCGGCGCCTGGTACGGCCGGCTGGTGGCGGAGAACCCGGATGCCACGGCGCTGGATTATTATTACTGGGGCTTCTGGAGCTACTACGGCAGGAAATACGAAGAAGCGGCCAAAGGCTTCGAGGCTATGGAAGCCAAGTATCCCGATCAGCCCTCCGCCACCTACTGGCGCGGGCGCGTGGCGGCAGCCATGGACCCCGAGGCAAAGGAAGGCACCGCCGTGCCCTTCTATACCAAATGGCTCGAAGTGCCCAACACCGAGAACTATACCAAGAAGAACCCCGACCTCATGCAGGCATACCAGTACCTCGCGCTGTACCATTATAATAAAAACGACAAACCCAACGCCCAGAAATACCTCGACCTGATCACAGAGATCGAGCCGGATAACAAGTTCGTCAAACAGGTGAAGGAGGCGATGACCGCGCCGAAGAAGGGAAAGTGAGTCGGTAGCAAGTAGTCAGTAGCAAGTATCAAGTAGTGTTATGAGCTATGAGTTATGAAGTATTGGTCGAAACCTGATTTTGCTGCTGACTGCTTGCTACTAATAAATCGGGAGCTATTCCTCGCGACTTGATACTTGCTATGACTGTTTGCCATTAATAAATCAGGAATTATTCCTCGCGACTTGATACTTGCTACTGACTACTTGATACTAAAAAAACATGTCATTCAAAATCGAACGGCCTTACCCGCCTGCGGGAGACCAGCCGGAGGCGATCCGGGAGCTGGCGGATGGATTGCGGCGTGACGAGCCGTTCCAGACGCTGCTGGGGGTGACGGGGTCGGGGAAGACGTTCACCATTGCGAATGTGATACAGGAGGTGCAGCGGCCGACGCTGGTGCTGACGCATAACAAGACGCTGGTGGCGCAGCTGTACGGCGAGTTCCGGCAGTTCTTCCCGGAGAACGCGGTGGAGTATTTCGTGTCTTACTACGACTATTACCAGCCGGAGGCGTACATGCCCACTTCCGATACCTATATCGAGAAAGACCTTTCCATTAATGACGAGCTGGAAAAGCTGCGCCTGCGCGCTACTTCCAGCCTGCTGAGCGGGCGGAGGGATATCATCGTCGTGGCTTCCGTGTCGTGCATCTACGGTATGGGCAACCCCGCGGAATATGCGAACGGCATTATCCGCATCAGCCGCGGGGAGAACATCGGCAGGAACCATTTCCTGCATTCCCTGGTGAATGCGCTATATAACCGCAGCCAGCTGGAGTTTTCGCGGGGTACCTTCCGGGTGCAGGGAGATACGGTGGACATTAACCTGCCTTATGTGGACTACGGGTACCGGGTTACTTTTTTCGGGGATGAGATTGAAGAGATAGAGACGATTGACGTGGAGACCGGCAAGCGCGCCGGCACCATGCACAACGCCGCGATCTTCCCCGCCAACCTGTACATGGCCCCGCGCGACCAGATGGCGCAGATCATCTACGAGATACAGGACGAGCTGAGCCGGCAGGTGGATTATTTCAAAAGCATCGGCAAGCACCTCGAAGCGCAGCGCATCCGCGAGCGGGTGAATTATGACCTCGAGATGATACAGGAGCTCGGGTATTGCACGGGCATTGAAAACTACTCCCGCTTCCTCGACCGCCGCATGCCGGGGACGCGGCCTTTCTGCCTGCTGGATTATTTCCCGGATGACTTCCTGCTCGTGGTGGACGAAAGCCATGTGACCATCCCGCAGATCAGCGGCATGTACGGCGGCGACCGCTCGCGCAAGCTGAACCTCGTGGAGTTCGGCTTCCGGCTGCCTTCGGCGCTGGATAACCGTCCGCTCAACTTCCATGAGTTCGAGCAGCTGCTGCACCAGGTCATCTTCGTCAGCGCCACGCCGGGCAAGTACGAGCTGGAGCAGACCGGCGGCGTGGTGGTGGAGCAGATCGTGCGGCCTACGGGATTGCTGGACCCGCCTATAGAAGTGCGCCCCAGCGTCAACCAGATAGACGACCTGCTCGAAGAGATCGAGAAGCGCGTGCAGCACGGCGACCGCGTGCTGGTGACGACGCTCACCAAACGCATGGCCGAGGAGCTGGATAAATACCTGAAGCGTATTAACGTCCGCTCGAAATATATCCACTCCGAAGTGGACACGCTCGAACGTGTGGAGATCCTCCGCGACCTGCGGCTGGGGAATATTGACGTGCTGGTAGGCGTGAACCTGCTGCGCGAAGGCCTCGACCTGCCGGAGGTATCGCTGATGGCGATCCTCGACGCCGACAAGGAAGGGTTCCTGCGCGACGAGCGCTCGCTCACGCAGATGGCCGGCCGCGCGGCGCGGAACGTGGACGGCCTCGTGATCTTCTACGCCGACAAGATCACGGAAAGCATGCAGCGCACCATAGACGAGACCGACCGCCGCAGGGAGAAACAACTAAGATACAACACGCAGCACGGCATCATCCCGCAGACCGTGCGGAAGTCGAAAGAGCAGATATTCCAGCAGACCTCCGTCCTCGACATCAAAGGCTACAACGAGCAGCACCAATATGCCCTGCCGGATGATACGGCGCTCATGGCGGCGGAAGAAGAGACGGAATACAAAACAACGGCGCAGCTGCGGAAGCTCATCGCACAGACGCGGAAAAGCATGGAGCAGGCCGCAAAGGACATGGACTTCATGGAAGCGGCACGCCTGCGCGATAAACTATTCCGGCTGCAGGAAGAGGAAAAAAAGCGGGGAGCTGTTTAGTTTATCAGGTAGCAAGTAATTCGGTAGCAAGTAGTCAGTATCAAGTATCAAGTAGGGTTATGAATTATGAGTTATGGAGTATGGGTTAATTGCTTGTTTGGATCTTGATACTTAAAAAAAATTGGAGTGTGGATTAATGCCCCTGTTTGGGTCTTGATACTTGATACTGATTACTTGATACTTAAAAAAGACCACCGGCAATGATGACGGTGGTCTTTTTTCTGTGGGTGCTAACGGATTCGAACCGCTGACCCTTACCCTGTCAAGGTAATGCTCTAAACCAGCTGAGCTAAGCACCCGCGGACGTGCGCAAAGATAAGGCGGGGGAATGAAAATGAAAAGCTTTACGGGTAACCGGCCTGAGCTGCCTGCAGGGCGGCTGCGGCAGCAGCGGCATCTTGGTGCAGCTGTGCTTTCAGCGCGTCTGTTCCGGAAAATTTCTGCTCGTCGCGCAGGCGGGATATGAAGCGGATATCCAGCTGCTCGCCGTAAATGGTGTCGTTGAAATCGAAGATGTGTACCTCGATGCGCATGACGCCTTCGTCGGTGACGGTGGGATTGTAGCCGATGTTGAGCATGCCGTTGTGCCAGCGTTCCTGCCGCCGCACGCGGACGGCGTACACGCCTGTTGCGGGCACGAGCTGGTCGGGGTCGGCGGGGTTGATATTGGCGGTAGGGTAGCCGATGGTGCGTCCGCGGCGGGCGC
>Ga0206101_1000121_pt1 | contig 20219 bp, 19 predicted proteins | sample 1B0metagenome_FD_148613 | JGI IMG/M metagenome (GOLD analysis project Ga0206101, IMG submission 148613) | Enriched microbial communities from leaf-cutter ant dump, University of Wisconsin, Madison, United States - 1B0 | ecosystem: Environmental > Terrestrial > Nest > Insects nest > Nest dump... | reverse complement strand
GCTTCATATATGCGTTTTGTAGATTCATCAAATTCAGGTGGTGTGTAGTAGCGGTATTTTCCAGCTGGAGTCTTTTGATCGAAATAAATATAACGGGTCGATTGCTCAAGATATGCCGCCAATCTGCCCCACTCGAGTTTCTTCGTTAATAAATTACTAGCGTTTTCTACGACAGCCTGCAGGCCCACCAGCTGTTGGACGGAATCGTCGCCATAGGCTGTGATGACGCGTTGCAGCAGAGCCTCATCCTTACCTTTACTACTACTGAATTCATCTAGGATAGTGATACGCATATCATCGGCGCGCCGACTCAGTCGGGCCATACCAGCGGCAGCAGTTACTGGGTTTATATTCTCGTTGAAGACATACACGTCGCTATCGGCATTGGTGGTTACTTCAGAAAGATACTGCCTGCCAGCCTCTGTTACCCGATAGACTCCTTCGTCGTCCTTTTTGATGTAGGGGTTAGATTTACGTTTTTTTTTAGGTTTGGACTTATCCCCCAAAAGAGTTTTAACCTCATTCCATACGTCTTCAGTTACTTTATCTATGGCTTGGTTACCGTCAATTATTGGCAAGTCTTCATTCCGCGCTTCTGCTAAATAGCCAGCCCGAACCCGCTCATGAAACTCACTTTGCATGTCCTCGAAGTAATCGCCAGCTTCGCCGCGCTTTTCGAGCCTTTCGGCAACCACGTCGGCATCTGCATTGATGATCATAGCCAGGTCTGGTTCACGAGTTGCTGCATATTTACAGATAGTTCGAATTGCTTCAATATCTTGGCCTTCGCCGTAACCCTGATAAGCTATCGTTGATAAATAGCTACGATCGCTAATGACCCATTTGCCTGTTGCTAGGATCTCTTGTATCTGAGCCATGGTTTCGGCGCGAGCGGCATTAAAGGCTAAAACATTGGTTTTACTTGTTCGTTCGGTATTGCTTTTAATCAAACCACGTAAGGCTTGGGCAAAAGCAGTGCTACCTGGCTCCTGAATGTAAACCGCTTCAATATTGTGCTTGGCTAATTTTTGAATAACTAGCTCGGCTTGAGTAGTTTTACCAACCCCTTCGCCACCCTCAATAACAATATATTTGCCTTCCATCTATACAGACCTCGGTTTTGTTCTGGCGTCGCGGTAAGCTTGTGGCAGCATCTGTTCTGGGCGCCAGTTGCGAATTATAGCGTTCAAATCTCGTTCTGAATCGTTCTGATACTTCCCGCTTAAGTTTGAATATTCACCTTCAACTGGTCCGGTATGATAGAAAACTATTTGCGCAATGCGTTCACCCACAGGCAGTACGACACTTTCGTGTTCGTTCATATTATAGATTTCCATAGTCCAGCGATTAATGTAGCCAGGGTCGCCCCAACCAGCATCTAAACAAACCGCTACGCCGTTACGTCCCCAGGTGCTACGTGCCTGCATTGTACTGGTGCCTGGCGCTTTGATGCCGATGAACTCATGAGTGTGGGCCAAAATGCGCTCGCCTGGACGTAAAACTATGATTGGATGATCTGCTGGAATACCATTAAATAACTTGCGACCATTTTTTTCACACCAGAGTTCATGGACGATAGAATGGTGTGGCCCGATAAAATAGCTCTCAACATCATGCTGATCAAAAGGATTATATACGCCGATATCACTCTTCTGTCGCGGTGAATAAAACCAGTGTCCTAGAGTAACATCATAGCTACTGCCGTTTACGTTTTCCTCGACATATGGATGCACGACAATATGACCGTTACCAACAGCTTTCCTGATCTGTGTGTTGCTGTAAACCCCAAACTGTGGCTCCATAACTAAACCTCGCTTTATTTTTGTTTCCCACCCAGTTACCAAATATTGTACCGAGCTATGCAAAACTTTGCTAGTGCTACTAGGCGTAAAATTAACACTAACGCTTATATGAAACTCGCAAAAATGGCCTAACAGTACTAGTATAAACTTATGATTACTTTAGTCGCAGCTATGTCTAAAGGTGATGTAATTGGCAACAAAGGTAAGATCCCCTGGGGTAAAGGCCAGAGGGCAGATATACGACATTTTCGTGAAGTAACCTTAAACAAAACTATTATTGTCGGGTCTGCTACCTTTGCAGATTCAGGATTTCCTCTGGAAAAGCGTAAACATATCGTAATAACGCGTGAGCCAAAGCCCAGCTCTGAGAATGTTGCGTATATGAACTTTGCTGAAGTCCTGGATTATATCCAGGCTCATTCAACATCCGATTTTTATGTTATTGGTGGTGAGGCTGTATTTAAGCTCTTTATGAATTATGCCAATATCTTGGATTTAACATTCATTGATGCAGAATACGAAGGCGACCGCTATTTTCCTGATATAGACGAGAAGAAGTGGAGGCTAAAGAGCAAGGAGTGCTTTAAAGCAGATGTTGAAAATCGGCACGATTATTGTTTTCTAAAATACGCAAAACGCTAGTCTTTATGGGCAACAAGTTTTACCTTGCCTTGTCTATATCTCTGTATTGCAACTACAGTCCAGAGGCAGAATACGATGAATGTAATTAGCGTGGTCAAGTAAAGCTCTAAACTAATCTGAACTATACAGACTATACCAAGAGCAATTGCCGAAGGTATACTAGTAGATAGCGGTGGCTTCTGCTGATCACGCACAGCTAAAATCATAGAAAACATAAAGACAAAATTAGCTATGGTTAAAACCATGTCTTGCCACATATTACTGCCTCGCTCTTAAATACTTAGGCCTGGACTTTGATGCCTGGTCCCATGGTTGGGGTTAGGCTTACTGATTTGATGTAGTCTGCTTTAACGCTTGCCGGTTTAGCCTCCTTAACCGCCTTTAGCACAACTTCGATATTTTCCTGTAGCTTTTTATCGTCAAAACTTACTTTTCCAACTAGCAAATGGACGATACCAGCTTTATCAACTCGGTATTCTACCTTACCAGCCTTAGCTTCCTTAACTGCTTTCTCGATGTCAGTTGTAACTGTGCCGCTCTTTGGGTTAGGCATTAAGCCTTTTGGCCCCAAGACTTTGGCAAACTTACCAAGCTTTGGCATGTTTTGTGGAGTGGAGATCAGTACATCGAATTCAATCTCGCCCTTTTGCAGAGTATTTAGAAAATCATCATTAGCTGCGATGTCAGCCCCAGCTGATTTAGCTGTTTTTACACCGTCGTCGTCTGCGAATACGGCAACTCGAACACTCTTACCTGTGCCATGAGGCAAACTTATACTACCGCGAATATTTTGGTCAGCATGCTTCGGGTCAACACCCAAGTTGATGTGTATCTCAACACCACCGTCAAATTTAGAAATACTAGCAGCCTTAACTGTCTTAACGGCTTCGCTTAGTTCATAAATCTTATTTTTCTCCACGCTCTCCGCGGCTTTACGATATTTCTTGCCGCGGCGCTCTAGGATGCTGCGGGTCTTTGGAGCTGGACCTTTTTTAACTACGTGTTCTTCGGTTTCGCCTGATTCTTTGCGAGCTTCTTTTTCAGCCTCTTCTTCAGCCTCGCGAGCGGCTTTTGCGCTACGCTTGCCAGCCTTGGCAAAGGTCTCTTCTGTTTCTGCGGTATCGTTTGAGGCATTTGCCTTTTCGATCGCTTCGGTGATTTCGGCAACTGTATTTTTTTCAGTTACTTCCAAATTAAGACTTTTAGCCTCTTCCAATAATTCTGCTTTCTTTGCCATTTGGCTTCTCCTTCTGTGGTCCAAGCGGTTTTTTTAGAACCTCCCACTATAAATGATTTATTCTTCAGGTTGTATTATCTCGTCTGGTTTTGGTGCTCTCTCTGGTTTATCGTCGCGATCTTCAGGTATGAGTGGTTGTTCTCCTTTTTCAGGACCTGTTTCAATGTGAAGCCCTAGAGATTCGTCACCCATGTCGCTACCCAATCGTTCGCCCATCTATTCTATTCCTCGATTTCGACGCCCATTGAGCGAGCGGTGCCCGCAACAGCCTTCATTGCACTTTCGATAGTATCGCAATTCATATCTTCCATCTTCTTTTCGGCGATTTCGCGTAGCTGATTTTGGCTTAGTTTGCCGACTTTGTCTTTCTGAGGGACGCCAGAACCTTTCTGGATGCCCAATGCTTTACGGATAAGTTCATCCGTTGCTATTCCATTAGTTCGGAAAGTAAAGGTTCTGTCCTCGTAGATACTCAGATGAACACCGATATCACCTTGGCCTTTAAGATCAGCCGTCTGAGCATTAAATGCCTGGATAAAATCCTGGCTGTTAACGCCGTACTGACCAAGTGTACTACCGACAGGTGGCCCAGGCGTTGCGTTGCCTGCTGGGACTCGGAATTTTACGTTTGCTGTGATTTTCTTCTCTGCTTTTGCCATATTTATACCTTCTTAACCTGTAGTCCGTCAAGCTCAACCGGTGTTTCACGACCGAACATATTAACCAAGACTTTAATTTTACCTTTAGTTTCATCAATTTCGTTGATCGCACCATCGAAGCCCTTGAATGGACCGTCAATGATATTAACAACTTCGCCAATCGAGTAGTCAATATTATGGGTTGGATCTTTAACGCCCATGCGGCGCTTGATCTTGTCCATCTCATCGTTGCTTACTGGTGTAGGTTCGTTACCGCTACCGACGAAGCCAGTAACATTTGGCGTGTTGCGGACGATATACCAAGCATCATCGCTCATCTGCATCTGCACAAGCACATAGCCTTGAAAAATTCGTTTCTCAACTACTTTACGCTTGCCGTTTTTGATCTCAATCTGCTTTTCTTTCGGAACCATTACGTCAAAGATTTTGTCCGCCATATCAAGGCTTTCGGTTCGCTGCTTGATGCTTTCGGCAACCTTTTCTTCATAGCCACTGTAAGTGTGGATGGCGTACCAAAGTTTGTCTGAATCTTTTTTGCTCACAATTTATCCTTTCAAAAATAGTTGTTCGAATAACTTATTAATGCCAAAATCGATGATTGCCGTGAAGATAGCAAATACGACCGAGAAAACTATGACAGCAAACGTTAGATTAATAGCCTCTTTTCTGGTAGGCCACTGGACCTTGCGTATTTCAGAAAGTGCCCCTTTAAAATAATCGCTAACCTTGCTCATATTTCCTCGTAATAAAAAAGAGCCTAATTTGGCTCAACTAAGTCAAGTATAGCAGACCTGTGGCCACTGTCAACACTAACGATGACGTAAGTTACGAATCGTGTCGAAAGTTTTAGAAGCAATCTTAGATTTTAGTACCTGCTCTAGCATTAAATCTATTGCAATCTGTTTCGGCGCACCAGCATAGGTTGGGTATGGCTGGAGTACCTTGGCAAAATCCGTCACTTTCATACCAGAGTTCATAGCCATAACATATTGTCCGATTTGTTCTGTGGCGTGCGAACCGACCATAGTTGCACCCAGTAGCTGATTCTTTTCGTTAATTGATATCTGAATCAGTCCTTCTTTATTTTCTATAACTGCTCGGTCGATCTCGCTGTAATCAAGCGTGCGAACCGTGTGTTTGGTATTAGATTCCTCCAGTTCTTTTACAGTTTTGCCAACATGGGCAACCTCGGGGCTGGTATAAATTACATAAGGTAGAACAGCGAGCTTGACTGGTTTAGCATAACCAAAAAGGGCGTGCAGCACCGTATAAATGGCTTGCTCCTCTGCTACATGTGTGAAACCAGCGGCTCCGGTAACATCGCCAATCGCCCAAACTTTTTTGTTTGTAGTGCGGCCATATTTATCAGTGTCTATTGAGCTTTCACTGTAACGAATCCCAGCATTATCCAGCCCTAGATCCAAGTTTGCAATGCGACCGGTAGAAACAAAGATCGCATCCACAAACTGATGCTGCGGTTCATCCTTAACAGTAAAGTCTAGTTTTATGCCTTTTTCTGTTTGCTTTGTGCTTACAAGACTTGCATGAGTGCGAACTTTCATGTTGCGATTTTCAAAATTTCTACTTACAAATTGAGCTATTGGCTTATCTACTCTTAAAGATAGGTACGAATTACGTTCAAATACAGTTACCTCGCTGCCAATAAGATTAAAAGCAGAAGCTATTTCGCAGCCAATTACACCACCTCCGATAACCGCTAGTCGACGGGGCAGCTGGTTTACGTGGAATATTGTTTCGTTAGTGTGAAAATCTACTTTTCCGAGTCCGGGTACTGCTGGTATACGCGGGCGGGATCCAGTGGCAACTATAAAGCGCTTACCTTCAATCTCTTGATTTTCTACCTTCAATTTATTAGTGCTGACAAAGCGTGCGTGACCATGAATAACGGTTATGCCTTGCTTCTTAAAATAGTCGTCATTGGTGCGCAAGTCGTGTATGCGCTGTTCGGCCATGCGTACAGAGTTCAGTAATTTATCGAACTTAAGTTCAGGGTATGCCTCAACGCCAAGATTTAACCCATTACGAGCTCGATTGAAAGTTTTAGCGGCATGGATAAAGGCCTTGCTCGATACGCAGCCATTATTTATTTTACTACCGCCTAGCCTGTCAGACTTATCGATGAGTGCAACTTTTGCGCCTAACCTTGCCGCATAACGCGCGGCCGCCATCCCGCCAGAACCGCCGCCAATCACAACTAGGTCATATCGTTTCATTAAACTAAATATTACCACACATCCATAGTGGTTGTGTTAAGATTTTAGCTAAATGATGGTATTGATTATCGGATTCCATTTAATCGCATTGATTCTAGTGGTCTTTACATGGATAACTTCTAGGCAAATAGCACTATTGCCTCAACATAAATATATGTTGAAAGCTAGTGCGATTCTTTTTTCTGTATCCGGTATTAGCACTATATTTCTTAATCATCAGATAAGTTTAATTTATAAAATGATCATGGTTTTATTGTACGGACTTTTAGTGTTTGGTGTTGTGCGTGGTGCGAAGAATAAGTATCATCACAAATATTTTGCTCGCAACATGTGCTTAGATTCTCTATGTATTAGTGGCCTGATTATTACGGTCTGGACCTTAGGTATAAGCTCAGTTTCGTTTGACATTTATCTTATGGCGGTATTTCTGCTGACTGGAGCATCTTTAGTAGGCTTAATCGTAACCTATGCAAAATTATTGGCGCGCAAGTCAAGTGGCGGTATGGTTGATTTCCCTACGGTATCGGTTCTGGTGCCTGCTCGCAATGAAGATCATGCTTTGCAGCAGTGCCTGAGTAATTTATTGAAGCTAGACTACCCAAAACTTGAAATAATTGTTTTGGATGACTGTTCTCAAGACAGAACTCCAGAGATAATCGCTAGTTATGCCCGAGATGGTGTGAGGTTTGTGCAGGGAAATCAGCCGGAGCCGGGTTGGACTGGTAAAAACCACGCATTACAGCGCTTAGTAGAAGAAGCAAGTGGTGAATACTTAGTATTTTGTGATGTCGATGTACGGTTTAGTACTTCGGCCGTAACAGAATTAATAAATTACATTACTAGACATAAACTTGATATGGTCTCTGTGTTACCAGCGCATAGACACTTTGATTTGATGCCAAGTTTATTTCTTCTACCTTACGATCAGCTTACTTTATTAAGCTCTCTAATGCCTCGCAGGCTTAAACTTGCGGCTAGATCATGTTTCGTGATCAAAGCAGAGATGCTTGTGCCTGAAGGTTTCCTGGCCCATAAGAATAGTGTTGTACCAGAAAGTCTGATAGCTGCTAAGCTCAACCATCAACTACTATTGGGAACAAATTTTGAAGTTACAACCCGTAAACGTATCAGCTCTATTTTTAATACCCATATACGATTGAGCTATCCGTTGGCTCTGAAAAGCGTAACGTTTGTCGGTGCCAAATTGTTAATAGCTACAATTTTTATCTGCGTGTTCGTACAGGCTCTGCTTGGTTCGGTGGCTGCCATGGTGATTGTGGGGATTTGCATGCTGACACATATAGTTTCTATGTCAGCAGCTGGCTATAAATGGCCATTGCTAGGTCTGTTGGGGTGGCTGTTTACACTGTTTGTGAAGATTATTTTGGATGTCATGTCTATGTCAAAATACGAGTTAGGCGAAGTTGAATGGAAGAGTCGTAATATTTGCTATCCGATACTGATGACTATTCCTCGCTTGCCAAAACTTGAAGAATAAAAACATAAACGTTACTATTGTAAAAAAGGTAATCAATGTGGGCATAATTCCATCAAATCTAATAATTTGGCTAGTCGGTAGTTTTGTAACGGCAATATTTGGTATTCGGGCTTACCTGAACTACCGTCGTCTCCACTCGCCATTGTCTGGCTATTTTGCGATTACTGGCTTTTTGGTAACCTTCGCTTGGCTCTTCTGGGTATTACCATTTATGGTTTTCGACCTTCAGACCGTAGGTGGCAGGCAGATGGCCTGGACTTTTATATCTTTGGGTGATCTCTTTCTTTTCACTTCTATGTTTGTTCAGTCGCGTATTTATTGGTACCTGGCACTACAAAATACCGTTAAGTTTGTTTACATAGCTGTACCAACTGCCATAATTGCCCTTTCTGGGTTGACGCACTCTATCTACACAGGTTATCAGAGCTTAGATTTACCTCAGATTATAGATGGTAAAGCGATTTTCCCGACTTCTAGCTTTAGCCAAGTAAGCCAGCTTCTGCTCATTGTTATAGTATTTTTTATTGGAATTGAACTCTTAAAACAAGCTGCTCGCCAGAGTGACAAGAAGTCTAAATCTGGTTCTATAGCTATATCGTTGCTATACATTAGCGTAGGTTTAGGTGGTGCAGCTAATATATTATCAAGTTCTGAAGGTACCAATACTTCACCAATTGTCATTGCCATATATGCTGTTGGCATGGTAATTTTTACTCTTATTTTCTTAATCTTTCGTATTATAGAATTTCGTCGCATATAATATTAAAGATAATGAATCTAATTAATCTACCTTATAATGTAGTGATCTGGGCTGTCGGGTCGGTTATTATTCCAATATTCGGTATCAGATCTTATATTAGCTATCGTAAGTTAAAATCACCTCTATCCTTATATTTTACTATCTCAGGTCTAACTGTTAGTTTATGCTGGGCGCTGTGGTCGTGGCCGTTTGCCTTATTGTCTAATAACCCCGAGGCACACAGTCTAACCTTTCTGCTGGTTACTTTTGGCGATCTATTTCTTTTTATATCCCTCTTTTTGCAGACCAGAGTTTTTTGGTATCTAACATTGCAAGACTCCGTCAGGTATATCTATATAGGGGCGCCGACTCTGCTGGTTGCTGTGACTGGGTTTACTTCCCTTGTTGGGGTAGGGCTAGCTAACCCTGGCTTACCAATCATCATTGATAATCGAGCTTTATTTCATACCAGTAGCGTTAGTTATATATGTCAGCTTATATTATTAGTATTTGTATTGTTAGTTGGTATCGCGCTTGCTAAAAGAGCAGCCCTGCAGAAGACGCTTAAACAGAAATCTGGCTCTATGGCTATTGCTTCTTTATATGTAGCAGCTGCGATTGGAGGTGGCGCTAATATACTGTCCGGTAGGCCTGACAACACATCTGTCTTAACAACTACGGCTTACGCCTTGGGTCTGTTCCTATTTTTGGCAATTTTTATAGTTCTTAGATTAGTAGACAAAAAATAGCTGACAGCTCAAAGATTGCTAGCTATTTCATCTATTTCTGCCTGCGCTACCTCGGTTTTATCCTCTGCTAATCCACCGATAGAAGGTACTTCAAGGAAGAAGGTAGAACCTTTATTAAGCTTGCTCTCGCACCACACCTTGCCGTTAATACGTTCGGCCAGTTTTTTGGATATGTATAGCCCTAAGCCTGTACCGCCGGTTTCTCGTGTACGATAATCTTCTGATCGAAAGAACTTAGTAAATAATTTCTTTTGATCTGCTACAGAAATACCGATGCCAGTATCTTGTATGGCAAACCTAACATTTCCTTTATCGTCTCCTGTGCAATTTACTTTAATGGTACCTTCTTTGCTGTACTTGAGCGCATTGGTCATAAAGTTCTGTAGGATTTCTTTTAGGTACAGTTCACTGGTTAGGATGTCGTTAACTTTTTTATCGATGTTTACCTGGAGACCGAGGCCTTTATCTTCGGCTTCCTTGGCGTAGTCATTTTTTATATGATCGACGATGGCTTTTGGTTCAACTTTGTCAATTTCTAAGTCCAAAAAATTCTTTTCAGCTCGAGCTAACGTCGATAAATCGCCAACCAAGTTTGCTAAGAAGATAACGTTTTCGTGAGCTGCTTCAACCAATTCTTTAGTTTTATCTTGCATGCCATTACTCATATTATCTAGTAGAGAGGTAGAAAGATTGGCTTCGATAATTGCAATCGGTGTTCTAAGTTCGTGAGAAGTTACCGATATGAAATCGTCTCGTTGTTCATCTAGGCTTTTCTCTTTAGTGATATCTCGTAATGTGATCACAAAACCCTCACCAATCATTTGGCCATAGCTAGGCCTGACTGCGGCTACATTTACCTCGAGCACTAATGAATCTGTGTCTGATATCTTGAGCACAACATCACTACGATTAATATTCATGTTGTCATGAAGGGCTTGACTGATTAAATCTAGTTTTGTGCCTTTACTGTCTTCGATTTTTAAAACTTCCTTGAGCTTTGTGCCTAATAAGCTAGCATTAGTGTCCAGAAGACTCAGCGTAGCGCCGTTATACACAGTAATTTTACCCTTGTTGTCTGTAGCTATAACAGCTTCGCTCATACTGTTAATCAGTGACCTTAGCCGGTCTTGCTCTAGTCTAGCACTGGCCCTTAGAGCCTCTAGCTTTAATCTATCCTGATAATCAGCGCGCAGAATTCGCCATAGGAATATGCCAATGAAATCCAGTAACAGTAGATATAGTAACGAATCTGCTAGCACCTTGCCGTCAACGACATCAAACTGGTAAAGCACGGCGGCGACAAGTGCGACAGTCTGACCAAAAAGATTCCATAATATACCGTTTGTGCCGTAGCGAAAGCCATCCGACAGCATAATTAGTGGCAGAATTAAGATGTATGGGCCAAATATGGGAACGATAAATATCAATGACAAGAAGGCTATTATATGGTTGATTGTACTAACTGCTAAGCTCCTAAGGCTATCGGGGTGGCTTTTGCCAGGAAGTAGAAAGTAGGCAAGGCCGGCAGCTACAACAACCGCCAAGATTATAAATTGAAACTGCATGGTATATGCACGACGAATAAAGAAATCGACAGCAAATGTTCCTAGCAAAATAAAGTTAGCAACAATCAGTGCTAACTCATGCCAAAACACACTCTTGGGAGTTTCTGCTTCGACCAGGATTGAAGTTCCGCTTTCGTCCACCATAATGCTTGTGTATATTCTAACTCTTTAGCTATAAGTTTGGTAGCTCAAACTTATAGTTTGAAAAATACTTGCTTATAACAGATAATAACCTAGTGCTTTTGCACAGCAAAGGGGTGTAGCTCAGTTGGCTAGAGCGTCGGTCTCCAAAACCGAAGGCCTCGGGTTCGAGTCCCGCCACCCCTGCCATCGTTTGCATTTCGTCTTCTGGCGTAATTCAAACGATGATATGGTTGATAGGAGTTGAAGCCGAGCTAGTGAGCTTTAGCGAACGAGGGTTCGTAAGGAGCGAAGCACGAGCAAGTCTTGCTTGTGAGTCCTGGAGTGACGGAATAGCGAGGAGCGAGCGTCGTCCCGCCACCCCCGCCATCCTTCGTCACTTATCTTTTGATAAGTTATGAAGGATTTTTTGGTTATGGGCTTGAATCTGAATTAGTGAGCGTTAGCGAACGAGGGCAATTATTTCTAACTACATCTTCTCTGGAGTGGCAATATTGAGGATTTTCAAGCCGTGCTGAAGGATTTTTTGGTAGGCTTTTACTAGCTGTGCGCGCAGGCTCGATCTGCCATCGTCTATAACTCGATTTTTTTCGTAAAATCTATTAAAGGTTTGGGCGAGATCATAGAGGTAAAGTGCTACTTTGTGTGGCGCTAGCTCGTTTATTGCGTCACGCAAGATATCTTCGTACTCAGCTATTTTGCGTAATAATTCGGACTCATCTGTCTCAAGATCATTAGAAATTTCATCTGTTAAAGTTGTTTTAGTTAAGACACTATTAGCTCGGGCATTAGCATATTGCAGATAAGGGCCACTTTTGCCTTCTAAGCTGACTGACTCTTTAGCGTCAAAAATGACATCTGGCCCTATCCCCTGCTTCAAAAAGCCGTACTTAATAGCTGCAATACTCGAATCAACTTTGCTATCGGGCTGTTGTTCTTGGGCTAACTTTCGGACTGCACCTATAACATCAGTTGCGCTGAGGACATTACCCAAACGTGAGCTCATTTTGACACCGCCAGACATCTTTACCTGCCCATGAGTGATGTGGATAGTACCTTTGGCAAGTTCCGGCTCGAACTGTTCCAGGCTCTTTACCACCACCTTCATGTATTCAGCTATATCATTACCGGTAATAATTACGGTTTTATCGAATTTATAATCTCGCTTTTTGGCTAACGCCAAGCCAATATCTTTGGCTTCGTAGGTCGGCAGCCCCTGATTGTTTATAAAGACACGCGTATGTAAACCGTGCTTTTCACCAACGAAAACGATTGCTCCATCGGATTCACTGTAGACATCGCCAACATGACTTTTAACCGTTTCTGCACCTAGGGCGGCATTTTCGCTCTCGGGATAATACCTTTCAAACTTAGTACCAAGGTTTGCGTAAAAACTGTCAAAATAATCGTAGCTCCATTGGCGGCAAGTCCAGTAAATTTTAGCAAAGTCCGACTCGTGATCTTTATCTGTAACTACCTTATAAATTCTTTTGTTAAGATCGCGAATTTCGACCTGGAATGTTTCGCTATTTTCAAAAGCTGACGAACCCTCTACGTACCTGGCACTAAGCCAGGCTGGCCTGTCAGCCTCATCTACTTCGGTAAGTTTATCTGGCAGTTCACCACCAAGATGCTTAATGATAGCCCACATAGCCTTAGCTACGTGCATACCGACGTCACCGCCGAAGTTTACTTTATGAACCTCGCCACCACCAACTTTTATGAGATTAGAAATCGCATCGCCGATTACAGTAGTGTACAGGTGCCCTATGTGCAGTTCTTTAAACGGATTTGGATCAGAATATTCTGTAACAATTACCTTGCCATCATAGGTTGGATTTTTTGCTGTAATACCATCTTCAAGAAGCCTTTTGAGTTCGTCTAGCCACACAGAATCGCTAATCGTTATATTGATAAACCCAGGCCCAGCTACCTCGGCTTTGACTATCATATCGTTATCAATTATTGATGCAGCGATTTTATCCGCAACTTTCCTAGGATTGACGCCTTGTTTTTTTGCTATCTTCATCGCAATGTTTGTCGCAAAGTGACCAAATTGTTTCTGCGGGCGCGTCAAAGTAACTAGTGAATCGTTACCCGCGGCAGTTTCTATAATTTCTTTTAGCTTATCAGTTAACATCTGATTAATAAGTATAGCAGTTTGTTAGGATTTCGGATTAACGTTTTGGTGCTTCGTTGCGACCAAGGTTCTTCTTGGTTTCGGTAAAGACTTCGCGTCGACGTAAGCGCGGATTGTACTTCTTCAGGCTAATCTTGTCTGGAGAGTTCATGGTATTTTTGATTGTATAGTAAAGCCTGTCGCCCGACTCTTCGCCGACCAAACCAACTAGCTTGCGTTTTGTATTCTTTGCCATAGACCAATTACTTTACTACAGATTAAAAATATAATCAACTGGAGCCGGCAGAGGGATGACGCTACACTATTCCGTCTGTCCGTTTCTCGCAAACAAGATTTGCTGCGATACTCCTTCCTTGCGAACCTATTCGCTGTACAGCGAATACTGGGTTCGAATCTTGTTGGTATTATTTTGTTCAAGCCAGATAGCTAGCCCAAAATAATGGAGCCGGCAGAGGGATTCGAACCCACGACCCACGGTTTACAAAACCGTTGCTCTGACCAACTGAGCTATGCCGGCATCAAGCAGATACTTTATCAGTAAAAAGGCATTTGGTAAATAACTATTTGCACGATATAATTCTGTATTGATTGCTGGGATAGTGAAGCGGTCAAACACAACAGACTGTAAATCTGTCGGCTTATGCCTTCGTAGGTTCGAATCCTACTCCCAGCACCATTAATCTATAGCTACCTTTTGGTAGATACAGATTAATGATTTGTGTGTTCGAGCCGTCAAGTGAGCGTCAGCGAATGTAGGTTCGCAAGGAGTGAGGAACGTCGAGTCTTGCTCGTAAGTCTCGTAGCGACGGAATAGCAGCTCCGCTGCGTCATCCTACTCCCAGCACCAGTTTTAGTAGTTATTTTTTATCTGTTAAATACTTCAGACCGACACTAACACCAAACGAAGATAGAATCGTAAACACAATTACGGCCATGATCTTAAACATCCAGTCAGGCGGATCTTGCTTGCCATCAGAACTAAAAATCAATATTACTCCATATAGACCGAAAGTTATTGAAGCTATTATAAATATTTTGGTCGAAATTTCTTGCATTTGTTTCATATCTAAATTGTACCACTTTATACAATTACGTCTCGTAGCGATTTAAAGAATAACAGGGGTTGTGGTATACTTTTTTAGTTGCCGCGATAGCTCAGTTGGTAGAGCGCATCCATGGTGGGTCGCAGAACCCCCGCCCGCTAATCAAGAAATTGGTTAGACGAATCCCGAATAACGGTCAATCTCCTGCATTGGGACGAGACCGTGGCGTTACAAACGCCCGAACGACTGACAAGGGAAGCTAAGTCACGTGTTGATATGCTCAAGATACAGTCTAGCCCTCTTATAAATGCTTTGTAAAAAGAGGTGTAAGCGAAGGATGAGGTCTCGGGTTCGAATCCCGATCGTGGCTCCAATTCAGGACTAAAATCATAATTTTGACTCATGTGGGCGATTTTTATATTCGCGTAGCGAAGCACCTGCTAAGACTAAATCTTTTACATTACGAACTCCTACCGTCCCAGTAGCTCGTGGAGCTCTTCCAGTTTCTATACACTCAAGTACATTATTTAACTGTTCTCTATAGGGGTTGAGAATCTCGAATTCTAAATACTGGTCATTAATCTGTACCTTTCCGCCACCTTCACGGCCCATCACATCATCGCAAAGTACTATGCCTTGGCTACCAAATAGTTCCAATCTGTTATATGCACCAAATTGTACCGAGCTTACAATTTCAACTGTAATGCCTGATTCTAGCTCTGCAGCAACTATCGCTGTTTCGTCATGCGAACCGCCCCAAAGATTATTTGTAGTAGTGGCAGTAAATTGCGCCCAATCGGCTTCGTCGCCAGCGAACCAGCGGGCTAAATCAAGACAATGCGAGCCAACCGCTGATAGTGACCACCATTTCGCCATCTCGTTTTTTGCTCGCCAATTCGTATCATCCTGTTGCGGGAATGCCCAGATAGCGCGAATATGACGAATATCTCCAATTTCTCTTTGCGCGATGACTCGCTCGTGGAGCAAGCGAAGGCCATTGTGTGATCGTAGGTGAAAACCTATAGCCAGTGTCAGGTTTTTGCTTTCCGCCAGATTGACTAACTCTTCCGCTTCCTCAATCTTAAGCGTCATAGGTTTTTCAAGTAACACATGTTTACCGGCGTTTAGGCAAGCAGCAGCCTGCTCAAAATGCAGCCCGTCGGGTGAACAAACGATTACCAGATTAATATTTGGATCAGCGACAAAGCTCTCTAACGAGTCATAAGCCGTACCTTGTAGGGCATTGTGTTTTGCAAGAAATTCCTGACCCTTTATGTTGTTGCGTGACAAAACGGCAGCCAACCAAGCTTCCGGTATAGTAGCGATTGCTGGCGCATGAGCAGTACTTGCTATGCCACCAAGGCCTATTATGCCAATACCTGACTTCATACATTACATCCGTAATTGGCGGCGTTTCTTGACTACTTTTGTCTCGGGAATAACTACTTGCTCAATTTTGCTGCGCGTTTCTTCTGCTGCTACGACATCGCCGGCTTCAACATATGCTTCAGCTAAAAGGTTTAATGTTTGTGGATTCGATTCTAGGTTGACAGCATTTTCCAGGGCTTTAATGACGCCTTTTTTGTCATCCATTTTGCTTAGCACTTTGGCAAAAGCAATGTAGCGAGTAGCAACTGGCTCTTTGTCCAAGGCCTGTTCAAATGCGACCGAAGCTTTTTCATACTTACCTGTTTCGTAGTAGAGTAATCCGAGATTGTGCAGGCTTGAAGGTTTAGGTTCAATAGAGCTGGCAATTTCAAAGCATTGCAATGCATCTTTGTATTCTTGCTGCTTAGCGTAGAGGATGCCTAGGCGATTATAAGCTGGAGCATTTTTATGATCGAGTTTAATAATAGTTAATAGTGCTTTTTCGGCTGGCAAATACTTGTGTGTACGCATTGTCTTTTGGGCTACTTCCCAGAGCATTTTTATGCGTTGCTTAGTTTTTGGTGTTAGCTGGACATTGTCACTTGCCAGATTACTCACAGAAAAAATTGTGAACAAACCGATCCCAACAATAGCTACAAATCCAAACATTCCTACAATTGTATCATTAATTCCATGATAACAGTGCGCGGGGAAACATTCTTTTCCAGTCGCTCTTTTGCTCTTAGACACACTTCGACTTTATCGGCCCACTGAAAGGCCTTAGTATTGTTGCTCTTGGAGGCATGCAGGGCCGATCGTGCAATAGCTAGCATTTTATTGATTAATTCGAGTAATGCTATTTTATCTTTCCAGTAGGATTTTAGCAGTGTAACGCGTTCGTAGTAGTCCCCGGCAAGCAAAGATTTTATTAGCTTAACGTCTTCATGTAACTGATCCGTATTTTCTAACAACTCTTCTGCCAGAACTGCATCTCCAAAGCTAACCGTACGTATTATCTGCGCAGTCTGTGAATCAACCTTACTTACTATCTCATCAAGTTGCGACGAGTCTTGGCTAACGGTGATATGTTGAAGACGCGAGCGAACGGTAAGCTGCAACGCTTGAGGCCGGGTGGTAGTTAGTAAGAAAATAATGTTTTTACCTGGTTCCTCCAAGCTTTTTAAAAGAGAATTACTGGCCGCCAAAGATAGTTTTTCCGCATCGACAATCATAAAAACATGATTTGTGTGGGTCTGAGCAAGTTTGGTCTGCGCCAGCAAGTCGTTAATCTGTTTAGTGGTTATTGATGAAGCGTCGCCTGAATCTAATTTTGTAATGTTCTTAACAATATCACCTTGGCTTCTGGCTTCAACCAGGCGCCTAGCTAGACCATCAGCAAAGTTTAAAACTGTTTCAGCCGAGTTGCTGCTCAACAGATAGCCGTGCGAAGGATTAGCTACGATATCTTCTAGATATTGGCTTTGATTCCTCATATATTAAACTCTATCGGTAGCTTGGATTTAAAGACTTTGCGGTCGTTATGACGAATAGAAATTTCCAGTTCCTTAGCATGAAGCATTAGTCGCTCGGCTGGGCTGCCGTTATAAAACCGGTCGCCAACTATGGGGTGCCCAAGATGCGCTAGATGGACACGAAGTTGGTGTGTGCGGCCAGTTTTTGGATGACACTCAACCAAAGATTGATTATTCGCCTTGGCTAGCACTTTGATGTAGGTTTCAGCCGGTTTGCCGTTTTTGCCAACCCGAAAGGTACTTGGCTGCTTGGGGTTGCGCTCAATGGGCCACCTTAATAAAGCCTCGTTTTGCTTAAGAGAGCCATCAACTAACGCCAAATAGGTCTTATTAACCTGACGATTACTGAATTGGCGCTGCAGGTACTCTTTAGTAGCTTCGGTCTTCGCGACAATCATTACACCGCTAGTATCACGGTCGAGTCGGTGTACAATACCCGGACGATTACTGTCTTCGATGTTAATCTTATCTTTTAGCGCATCTACTACAGTAAAGTCTTGGTCGGCCTTGCCCTTGCTATGCACTAGTAAGCCTGCGGGCTTATCGATAACTATAACGTCATCATCTTCATAAATTACTGGCAGCTTAACAGCAGTTTTTGTGATCTTACTAGGTAAAACTGTAATGGGGTCACCTTGTTTCAAGGTCTGATCCTTGGTGGCTGGCTTATCATTTACAAGTACCTGCTGTGCTTCTATAAGTTTTTGCCACTGACTACGAGTTTTATCCGGCAGCGTCTGAGCCAGAACCGAATCTAGTCTCTGTCCCGCAAAATCTTCGTCAACTATATAGCCTATTGACTCCATATGGTAATTAACACACTAGCGCAAGCCTACGGCTTTTTGCACTCTTAACAGAGTTGCGTTGGCAATTTCGTTCATTTTGACCTCTGAAGATTCCAGCTTAGTTTGTAATGTGTCTTCGTCTACCTGGGCTAATCTAGACTGGAAATCCTCCAAAAATGATTCTACGGCTTCCGCCACCGCCTTCTTAAGCTCACCATATTGCGTCTGGCCCCTGTAAGTATTTGTTACTGTTTCGAGGTCTTGATTGTTCAGAAGGGCTAATATTTGCAATAGATTGCTAACTCCAGGCTGTTTTTCTATATCATAGTTAATTTCACCGATACTGTCGCTCGTGGCGCCCATAATCTTTTTAGCTGCTGCTTTTGGATCATCGCCGAGGAAGATTATGCCCTTATGAGAGTCCTCTGACTTACTCATTTTCTTGCTCGGATCGACTAAGTCTCTGATGCGTAAATCTTGAGTGTCTACAGATAGTTTTAAATATTCTTTCTCATCATTTGGCAGCGTAAAAGTATCACCAAATCTATTGTTGAATCTGCTAGATATGTCGCGAGCAAACTCAATATGCTGCCGCTGGTCCTCACCAACCGGCACAAAACTTGACTGATAAAGCAATATATCTGCCGTCTGAAGGATAGGATAAGTGAAGAGGCCCACGCTGGTACGGTCATTGCCCAGCTTTTGTGATTTGTCTTTAAACTCAATCATTCTGCTCATTTCTCCAAAGCCGGTAAAGCAGCTAAGGATCCAGGTTAGCTCACTATGAGCTGGAATGCGGCTCTGGCGGTAGATGTGAACATCAGGGTTGTCGAGTGGCAAGCCGGCAGCTACAAACAACTTTAGGTTGTGCTTAATTTGCTCTTGTAATTTTCTGTGGTCGATAGGTGTTGTGAAGCTGTGCAAGTCTGGCACAAACAAATTTATTTGATAGTCGCCAGCGTGTTTTTTGGCCATATCGATTATCGGCAGCAGCGCGCCAAAATAATTGCCTATATGCAGATCGTTGTTGGCACGGATTCCGGTTAAGATAACTTTTTTACTCATCCCTATACGATTTTAAACCATTTTGGCAGCACGTGCTAAGTCGTTAATGAGCTCGGTGACCTTCTTAGGGCTGTCAGCTATTTTGCTAATAGCGGATCCCACCACTGGCAAATCGGCAATTTTAGCGGCTTTTTTGACGTCGGCTGGAGTTTGTATGCCAAAGCCAAGCGCTATATCGGCTGATGATAGATTTTTGACATCATTAATAAAATCTAATAACTCGTCATCGAATTCTGATGTTTTATCGCCGGTAATACCGTGCCTGGCGGTCACATAAACAAGTTCTGGCTCAAGAGTTGCAAATAGTTGCTTTAGCCGCTCGTGTGGCATGCCAGTACTTAGAACCGGTACTAGCTTTTGCATAAGTTCGGGATGATTTAGTAGAAACTGATCAATTTCTGGTGCATCAAATGGCAAATCAGGAATTATAAAGCCTGCAGCCTTGCTGGCTTTATCGAAAAACTGATTCGGGCCATAGCTTAAAATTGGCTGCAAATAGCTCATTATGTAGACTTTACTTTTGCCAAGCTTACCTTCGAGCAAACTAAGCGCTTCATCAATGCCTACGCCATGAGTAACCGCCTGATCATTGGCTGCCATGATAACTGGGCCGTCAGCAATTGGATCGCTAAATGGAATCTGCAATTCAATAGCTTGAACCTTAGCACTGATAAGATCGTTAAATAGTTTATTGGCAGATTTAGTATCTGGATAGCCCGCAACTAGATGAATCATGATTGATTTCATTTTTTACGCCTTATTGATCTGGCCTGATCTTCCAGGAACTTGGCGTAGCTCTCATCATCGGAATTAGCACCCAGGATAAAGATATCTTTGTCGCCACGGCCGGACACGTTTACGATCAGCACTTCATCTTTGTTCATTTTGGGCGCTATCTTGATAGCATGAGCAACAGCATGAGCTGATTCTAGAGCAGGAATAATACCTTCAAACTTGGCCAGCATACTGACGGCATCTAATGCCTCCTTATCTGTTGCGGAAACGAATTCTACTCGTCCT
>Ga0206101_1000120_pt1 | contig 20410 bp, 17 predicted proteins | sample 1B0metagenome_FD_148613 | JGI IMG/M metagenome (GOLD analysis project Ga0206101, IMG submission 148613) | Enriched microbial communities from leaf-cutter ant dump, University of Wisconsin, Madison, United States - 1B0 | ecosystem: Environmental > Terrestrial > Nest > Insects nest > Nest dump... | reverse complement strand
GGCGTCTGCTACGGCGCGCAGCTGCTGGCGGAACAGTCGGGCGGCGCGGTGGGCCGCTCCACGCACCGCGAGTACGGACGCGCCCATCTGCAGGAGCTGCAGCACGACCCGTTGCTGGCGGCCATCAGCGAAGGGTCGCAGGTATGGATGAGCCACAGCGACTCGGTGCAGCGGCTGCCGGAAGGCTTCCGTATCATCGCCCGCACGGAAAGCATACCGGTGGCGGCTTACAAGGCGACGGATGACTTCGCGGCACAGGCGGTGTACGGCATACAGTTCCATCCCGAAGTGACGCACAGCACCGACGGGAAGCAGCTGCTGAAGAATTTTGCGGTGGACATCTGCGGCTGCCGCCAGGACTGGACGCCGGCCACCTTCATCCAGGAGACGACGGCGCGGATCAGGGCGCAGGTAGGCGACGGCAAGGTTGTCATGGCGCTGAGCGGCGGCGTGGACTCTACCGTGGCCGCGACGCTGGTACACCGCGCCATCGGCGACAAGCTGTACTGTATCTTCGTGGATAACGGCCTGCTGCGGAAAAACGAGTTCACCCAGGTGCTGGAAGGCTATCATCATCTCGGCCTCAACACGAAAGGCGTGGATGCGAAGCAGCGCTTTTACAAAGAGCTCGCAGGCGTCAGCGATCCCGAGCAGAAAAGAAAGATCATCGGCCGCCTGTTCATCGAGGTCTTCCACGACGAGGCAGTGCAGCTGCAGGATGTGCGCTTTCTCGGCCAGGGCACCATTTATCCCGACGTCATCGAATCCGTATCCGTGCACGGCCCTTCTGTTACGATAAAATCGCACCACAACGTGGGCGGTCTGCCGGAGGTGATGCACCTGGAGCTGGTGGAGCCTTTGCGGTTCCTGTTCAAGGACGAGGTGCGGAAGATCGGCCGCGAGCTGGGCATTGACGAGCTGTTCCTGGCGCGCCATCCCTTCCCCGGCCCGGGGCTGGGCATCCGCATCCTCGGCGCCGTCACGGAAGAAAAAGTGCACCTGCTGCAGGAGGCCGACGCCATCTACATCCAGCACCTGCGCGACAGCGGCGCCTACAACCAGGTATGGCAGGCGGGCGCGATCCTGCTGCCGGTGCAGAGCGTGGGCGTCATGGGCGATGCGCGCACGTATGAATATACCGTCGCGCTCCGCGCCGTGACCTCTGTGGACGGGATGACGGCGGACTGGGCGCACCTGCCTTATGCGCTGCTGGGCAGGATATCCAATGACATTATCAACCGGGTGCGCGGCATCAACCGCGTGGTGTACGACATCAGCTCCAAGCCGCCGGCCACCATCGAATGGGAATAGGGAACCTTAACCGATATACGTATGAAACGCTGTCTCCTGTTTATCTGTATGACCGGCCTGCTCACCGCAGCAGCGCCGCATGACAGCAGGGCACAGATACTCAGGCGGCTGTTCGGCACAGAGGAAAAAAAGAAGTCCGCGAAAAAGCCGGCAAAAAAATCCGCGACCGTCCGCGTGCAGCCGAAGATTCCGAAGAAGTCGCCGCGGATCGAATACCCGCCCACGGAGCTGAAAAGCCGCTACCGGGTGGATGTATTCCTGCCGCTGTACATGGACGAGCTGGTAAAAAACGGCAAGACCATGTTCCGCGATAAAATTCCCGCCAAAGCCCTGCCGGGGATATCCTTCTACGAAGGGCTGAAGCTCGCCGCCGATACGCTCGACGGACGGCTGTACCATATAGACCTGCATGTGCACGACATCAGCAGCGCCCGCACTTCCGTGGCCCGGCTGCTCGGCAGCAAAGCGCTGGATTCCTCGGACCTGCTGATCGGGCTGGTGCAGTCGGACGAGATCACCCTGCTGGGGCAGTTTGCGCGGAAGCGCCATATCAATTTCATCTCTGTGCTTTCGCCTTCCGACGGCGGGCTGCGGGACAACCCTTATTTTACCCTGCTCCAGCCTACCCTGCATACGCATTGCGACGGCATCCGCAATGCCGTGCGCAAAAAGTTCCCGGGATCGCCGGTGATCGTTTACCGCCGGAATGCCGTGCCGGTGGACGAGGTCGCCTTCGGGTTTGTGACGGGCGGACGGACGCAGGACTACCGCGTGGTGTCCTGCAACACGCCGCCGGAACGCAAGGTGCTGCGGCAGCTGCTCGACAGCACGGAGACCAATGTGATCGTCATGCCGGTGCTGGACATCGGCTACGCGGAATCGCTGCTGCAGCAGCTCAGCGACTGGTTCCCGGATTACGCGTTCGAGGTGTTCGGCATGCCTTCCTGGCAGAGCATGTATTCGTTAAAAAAAGCGGAGTCCTTTTCCAATATCGCGGTCACCTTCACCGCACCTTATTATTTCGACCCCACCACTTCGCTGGGGCAGCAGCTTGCGGAGCGCTACGGCGGGACATTCGGCGGCACGGCGGACGAATGGGTGTACCGCGGGTACGAGGTATGCTACTGGTATGCCTCCCTGCTCAGGAAATCGGGCACGATCTTCAACCCGAAGATGGACAACAGCACTGCCGTTTTCACGCAATACGAGATAAAGCCTGCGCGCGACAAGGATGGGGAGCTGCTATACAATGAGAACCGGCATTTATACCTGTACCGCTACCAGGGCGGCTCGCATATGGTGGAGGAATGATCAGGAAGAAAGGCTCCTGTAGGGCGGCTGGTTGTAGCCTTCCCGTCCGTCGGGCAGCGCATCCTCCTCCTCCATGACGATCTTCTTTCCCTTCAGTGTGACCGGCTGCTTGTTCCACATATGCCGGGACGGCTTGTCCGGCAGCGCCTGTCTTGCAGGAGCGGGCGCTGCAGCCGGCGGCGTGACGGCGGTCGCTGCCGCGCCGGCATGACGGGCCATCCTGCGGCGCAGGCCGTACATGACCGCGAACAGGGCAAAGGCAACAAAGAACAGCATGGCCACCGCCAGATGCAGGTCATAATCCCGCACCAGGAAGGAAGTGGCGATGATGATGAGGTTTGCCGTCAGCAGCGACAGCACCGTACGGTTGTGCGAGAACCCGAGATCCAGCAGGTAATGATGCAGGTGCGTCCGGTCGGCGCGGAAAGGCGAGCGGCCTTTGATGGAGCGGGTGGTAAATACGCGCAGCGTATCGAAGACGGGGATGAACAGGATGGACAGGGTGACGATCAGCGTATCCTTGGGCATGTCTATCCATCCTTCCAGCAAGGGATTGACGGCGAAGGAGCGGACGAACAGGATGGCGATGACAGATATGGAGAAGCCGATCACCATGGAGCCCGTGTCGCCCATGAAGATGCGCGCCGGCGCGATGTTGTAGCGCAGGAAGCCCATAATGGCGCCCATCAGGCTGAAGGCCATGATCGCCACGCTGTAGTTGCCTTCGAGGTACAGCAGCACCCCGAAAAAGCCGCTGGCCAGCACGCCGATGGCGCCGGCAAGACCGTCAATGCCGTCAATCAGGTTAAACGCGTTGGTGATAAACATGCAGCCCACGACGGAAAAAGCAATGCTCAGCAGCTCCGGCAGCTCGTAGATGCCGAGAAAACCGTAGAGCGAGGTCAGCCGGATATCCGCGAAATAGACAGTGACAAAAGCAGCGAAAAACTGCGCCAGCAGCTTCTTGACAGGCGGCAGGCTGATCAGGTCGTCCTTGATGCCCGTCACAAACAGGATCAGCGCGGCGGCGGCAAAATAATTCCACTGCGTGAACGTAACGGGATTGATGAATAATGCTGTGATGATCATGAAGGAAAAAAAGATCGCGATGCCTCCCAGGTTGGGCGTCGTCCGCGTATGTATCTTCCGCTGGTTGTCCGGCACATCAAAAAGGCGCTTCCTCTTGGCTATATATATGATCTTCGGTATAGACAGGATGCTTAAAATCAGGGATCCTGAAAAGGAAAGAAGGCACAGCAAATATTCAGGCGGGGTGTACAGCATATCCATTTGGCATCAAAAATAAGTAAACGATCAGTCTACGGCAATGGATTATCGCTGCAAATATCCGGCATGTATTCCAGAAATCCGAAATTAGTGTCATATTTCTTTCATTTAATAATGTTTCTTTCTTATATTTATAGCCGTCCTGTAACGCTTGTCCCTGCGGCATTCTTCCTATTTTTGCGCCATGATATCATCTGCTCTGCCCGCACGGATCGCTGCTGCGTGTCTCCTGTCGGGCTGTGTGCTATTCGGCTCCTGCGAAAAAGAAGTGCATATTGACCTGGACAGCGGCGCTGCAAAGCTGGTAGTGGAGGGCTCCGTGGAAACGGGGCTGCCGCCTTATGTGGTGCTGACCCGGTCGCTGGGTTTTTTATCCCGCATTGACCGCTCCACGCTGGAGAGCAGCTTTGTGCATGACGCCGTCGTCCGGATCTCTGACGGCGACCGGACGGTCACGCTGCGGGAATATACGGTGGACAGCGGCTTCAACAGCAAATTCTGCTTTTACAGCATAGACACCGCCGATCCCGCTGCGCTCCAGTTCCGCGGGGAGGTCAACCATACCTACAATCTGACGGTCGGGCACGGCGGCAAGACCTATACCGCCACCACCACGATCCCTGCCGGGGCGCCGCTGGACAGCCTGTGGATCGCCAGGCCGGAGCAGTCGGTGCTGCATAAGATGCCGGGGGCGCGGCTCATTTACTTCCGTTACACCGACCCGGATACGTTCGGGAACTACGTCCGCTACTATACCCGGAAGAACAGCGATATCTTTTATCCTGCCGCCGGCGGCTCCGTGTACAGCGACGAGATCGTCAACGGCGGGGCGGTCGTGAGCACGGTCAGCGTCGGCTATAACCGCAGCAGGATGCCGTCTTTCGACTCGCTGGGGGTTGCCTTCCTGGGGGACACGATCACGGTGAAATGGTGCGCCATAGACCACGGCGTGTATGATTTCTGGAGCTCTTACGAATATGCGGCGGGCTCGCAGGGCAGCCCTTTCTCTTCTCCCATCAACCTCCACACCAACATCAGCGGCGGCGCGCTGGGCATATGGGCGGGCTACGGGGCTACGTTCCGCACGATCGTCGTCGCGGACTGAACGCCGCGCTTATGGCGCCATTGCCAGAAACTGTGGGAAAAGGCTTGCTGTAACCCCAATTCTTTTGCATTTTTACCCGCTGAAAAAAAACAGATACGCACCATATGGCTGAAACAGAACACGTACATTGCCTGATCATCGGCTCCGGCCCTGCGGGATACACCGCCGCCATCTACGCGGCGCGCGCCAACCTGAAGCCGGTGCTGTACCAGGGGCTGCAGCCCGGGGGACAGCTGACCATCACCACCGATGTAGAGAACTATCCCGGCTATCCCGACGGCATTATGGGACCGCAGATGATGGTGGACTTCGAGCAGCAGGCGCAGCGTATGGGCGCCGACATCCGCTGGGGGCTGGCGACAAACGTGGATCTCTCGGCACGCCCGTATAAGGTGGAGATAGACGAGGAAAAATGGATCACGGCAGACAGCGTGATCATCGCCACGGGCGCTTCTGCCAAGTGGCTGAACATCGCGTCGGAGCAGCGGCTGAACGGCCACGGCGTCTCGGCCTGCGCCGTGTGCGACGGCTTCTTCTTCAAAGAGCAGGAGGTGGCCATCGTCGGCGCCGGCGACACCGCATGCGAGGAAGCGCTCTACCTGTCCAAGCTCTGCAGCACGGTGCACATGATCGTCCGCCGCGACGAGATGCGCGCCAGCAAGGTGATGCAGGCGCGGGTGCTCAAAACGCAGAATATAAAGGTGTACTGGAATTCGGAAACGGACGAGGTGCTCGGCGCCCAGAAGGTGGAGGGCGTCCGCATCCGCGACAACAAGACCGGCGCGCTGACGGAGATACCGGTAAAGGCGTTCTTCGTCGCCATCGGCCACGAGCCCAACTCAAAGCTGTTCAAAGGCTGGCTCGAAATGGACGAGCAGGGCTACCTCATCACACAGCCGGGGTCTTCCAAAACAAATATCGAAGGCGTCTTCGCCTGCGGCGACGTCCAGGACAAGATCTACCGCCAGGCGGTAACGGCGGCCGGCAGCGGATGCATGGCAGCGCTGGACGCGGAACGGTATCTCGGGAGCCTGGAAGGTTAGCAGTAGTAGCAAGTATTTAGTAACAAGTAGCAAGAGGTCATGAATTATGAGTTATGGGTTGCAGATTGTAGCTGTTATTGTTGCGGTAAAAATACTTGATACCTGATACTGACTACTTGATACTTTATCACTACACATGCTTAAATGGCTGACGATTTTGCTTTTTCTGGCCGGGTATATTGCTCCGGAGGCCATGGCGCAGGCGAAAAGGAAAAGTCCGCAGCGTGCGCCGCGGGGGGATTCGATCATCCGGCAGACGGTCGTCATTGATGCGAAGACCATGAAGATGGATACCTTCTATGTCAGGGACCTGCCGCGGTACACGCCGGAGGACGGGATGCTCCTGCCTGCGGATACGGAGAAGATCGTCATCCTGAGAACCGAGCGGAAAACCGTGGAGGAGGCGATGCAGCAGATGTCCGGCATACGGGAGGGGGAGAAAGGCAGGGATGAGCAGGGTGCCATCAAGTATTACAACCTTCCTTACAGATCGCCGCGGCTGGGCCTGCAGATCAAGCTGACGCAGCAAAGGGTGCGGGATGTGGACGATCTCAAATTCTTCCTGACGGTGACCAACAACACGCCTTATGCGCAGGAGTTTCTTTTCGACCGGCCGCGGCAGGAGGGGTTTGTGCTCTGGGGCGCCGCGTGCAGGGTCGGCAGCACCATGCACAGCGTGCTGCTGCATGAGAGCAGGGCGCGCTACGAGGTCAGGGCGGCAGACCGGGCGGCCTTCAAGCATATGGTGCGCCTGAAGCCTTATGAGTGGCTGATGAAGCAGTTCTCCGTGGCGGACATCGCCGTGGTCAACGGCGCGGTGTGCAAGAACGGGAAGCTGCCGCCGGGGAATTATACGCTGCAGTTTATCCTGCAGGGGAATTATTCCAACGTGATCACCTTTACTGTAACCAGATAAAAACGTATATTGGTTATCAACTTCGGGCCATGAAAAGATCAGACGAAAAATTCCTGGCAGACTGGGAAGCGGTCAGGCGGCGGGGCAGGCTGAAATACGGCCTTATCCACGGCCCGATATGGGGCGTGCTGGTATTTCTGATCCACGGGTTGTTTGCGCTTACAGATCATACTTTCACAGAAGCCTACCTGTCGAAGGACGCCGGCATATACCTGCTGCTGATGGTCGCCGGCGGCATACTGATGTACACCACCATAATGTGGCCCATCAATGATCGCTTCTACCGCAAAAAGAGGCGGGAAGGCGGTATGCAATCGCATACGCCGGGGGCTTAAAACAGCGGCAGCTGCCGGTTCTTGATCCGGCGGAAGGCTTCCGTATTCCACTCCATCTTCGTCTCGTTCAGCCCGAACTTCCGGCAGTACAGGCGGAACTGCGTCCTGATCAGCTCCGCGAATTTCCCGTCGCCGACCATGCGGTTGCCCCAGCGGCTGTCGTTGACATGCCCCTCGTGACAGCTGCTGATCATATGCCATACTTTCTCCGCGCGGTCGGGATAGGCTTTGAACAGCCAGTCCTGGAAAATACCGCCGATGGCGCCGTTCAGCCGCACTACGGTGTACCCTGCCCAGAGCGCGCCCGCCTCGGAAGCGGCCTTCAGCACGTCGTGCATATGGTTGTCGTTGAGGCCGGGGATGATCGGCGCGTTCATGATGCCTGTGGGCACGCCCGCCTTCGCCATCGTGCTCACCACCTTCAGCCGCTGCCGGTACGACGCGGTGCGCGGCTCCAGCTTCAGGCGCAGGTTTTCGTCGAGCGAGGTGATGGAGCTGAACACCCGCACCAGGTTCAGCTTCGCCAGCTCCTGCAGCACGTCGAGGTCGCGCAGCACCAGCGCATTCTTCGTCAGCACGCCGACGGGGTTGCGGTACTCCAGGCAGATCTCCAGCAGCTTGCGCGTGATGCGCATCTTCCGCTCGACGGGCTGATAGCAGTCGGTATTGCCGGAGAGGGAGATGACCGACGGCTGCCAGTTTTTGTTTTCGAAGAATTTGCGCAGCAGCGCCGGCGCGTTCTTCTTCACCACGATCCGGCTTTCAAAATCCACGCCCGCGCTGTAGCCCCAGTATTCGTGCGAATTGCGGGCATAGCAGTAGATGCACCCGTGCTCGCAGCCCTGGTAGGGATTGGCGGAGTACATCATGCCCACGTCCGGGCTGGTGACCTTGTTGACCAGCGTTTTGTTGTCGTCGAAGATATATTCCGTCTTCCGTTCTTCCTGCTCCCAGTCGTCAATGGCTTCCGGGTGCTCCTGTATGTATTCTCCTTTGAGAAAGCGGTTCTTCGGGTTGTACTGCGCTCCCCTGCCCTTCCCGAACCGGTCGTTTGCCTTTTGGTTGATCATGATTGCCTGCGTATTGTTTTGTCTTCTTCTACCAGATATTTATTAAAACGTTCTCCCTCGTACAGGTCCTTCACCGATCCGAAGCCGATGGCGTCGCGCAGCACATCGGGCACGATGGTCTCGACGGCCTTGCGCACGCTGTTTTTGCCGTAGCGGTCGCGGATGCTGTACAGCACCCTGCGCAGCTGGTCGCGGCGCATGTTATTGTCGAAGAGCGTATAGGCCACGGCCTTGTCGCTGACGAAGCGCTGCACATATACGCCCATGCTCTGCATGCGGCCGGTGAGCAGCGGCGCCGCGTGCTGGCGCTCGAATGCGCGGACTTCCTGCAGGATATAGTCGCGGATGTCCATGCCGTCCTGCACGGGCTGCTGGAAGCGGATGCGCGTATCCCAGCCGGTATGGTCGCGGTAGCGGATGAAGAACCCTGCCTCGCGGCAGAAGACCTCCTGCTTCACCATCCGCTGCTCGAGCCGCGAGCACAGCGCGATCAGCAGGCTTTCCAGCGCCTGCGGCGAGGCGCGCTGCTGCGGCGACACGGTGCGCATGGCGCTCATGGCGCGGTAGTCGTTCTTGTACATGTCCACCTCCATGAAGTTGAGCCGGCAGTGCCAGTAATGCCCGGTGATGCCGCCGAACGCCTTGCGCAGCAGCGCAGGCGAGGCATAACGCAGCTCCAGCGGCGTACGGATGCCGATCAGCTGCAGCCGCCGCTCGTTCCTGCGCGCGATGCCGGGGAGGTCGGACAATTTCATACCGGCGAGGTACGTGTCCAGGTTCTCCGGCGTGATGCGGATCAGCCCGTCGGGCTTCTGCAGCTCCGTGCCCAGCTTGGCCAGGAACACATTCGGCGCGATGCCGATCGAGCAGCGCAGGTGGGCCCCTATCTGCGCGATGCCGGCGCGGATCTGCGCGGCCAGCGCCGGGAAATCCTTGTACACCAGCCGGTAGGAGGTGAAGTCCAGCACCGCCTCGTCAATGCTCTTCGGGATCACCTCGTCGCAATACCCGCGCAGCACCTGCATGATCTGCAGATGATACTGCCGGTACTTCACCGGGTTAGCCACCACGGGGATGATCTGCGGGCACAGCTGCCGGCATTCATGCAGCCGCATCCCGGTCTTCACGCCAAACGCCTTGGCCTCCACCGACGGCGCGATCACGCAGGCATGCGGGCTTTCATGCGTGCACACGCCCACCGGCCGCCCCTGCAGCCACTGATCATCCTGCTGCTCGCAGCTGGCGAAGAAGCTGTTCATATCCACGTACATGACCACCGCCCCGGGACGCACAGAAGCCGTATTTTGCGAGAAACGTTTCATTTTCCGGACATGACATTTTAAATGCCAAATTCTTGACATCAATAATAACAAAAGGGATTCTTTTGTCCAAAAAAATATAGAAGCAAGCTGTTATATCCGGCTATTCTTTTTTCTTAAAACTCCCCAGCTCTTTGTTCAGTTCTTCCAGCAGCTGCTGTTCTGTAGGCAGATAAAGCTGATACCGGCTTGCAAAAATCTGCTTTTGTCCTTCCGGCAGTGTAAACCTTACCACGGCATCGTTCTTACCGGCGCAAAGCAGAATGCCGACCGTCGGATGCTCATGCGGCAGCTTCTCAACCCGGTCATAATAGTTTACATACATCTGCAGCTGCCCGATATCCTGATGTGTCAGCTTTGCCGTCTTGATCTCTACGATGACAAAGCACTGCAGCAAACGGTTGTAAAACACCAGATCTGCAAAAAAATCATCTCCTTCTATGTGCAGCCGTTTTTGTCTGGCCACAAAGGAAAAGCCGTTTCCCAATTCCAGCAAAAACTCCTGTAAATGAGTAATAATAGCCTGTTCCAGGTCCTTTTCATAATAGGAGGCTTCTCCCTTCAGACCCAAAAATTCGAGAAATACCGGGTCTTTGATGATCGCTCCGGCATCGGAGGGTAGCTTTTCGTTTTTTGCAACCGCCAATACGCTTTCTTTGTCGTTGCTTGTTAAAAGGCGCTCGTACAAATTGCTGTATATCTGCCGCTCGAGCTGCCGTACTGTCCAGTTATTCTTTCTTGTCTCCGCGATATAAAAATCTCTTTGATGCTGGCTCTCAATTCTTATCAGTAATTTGTACTGGCTCCAGCTCAATTGCGAATACAGTGTATTCGCAATGGGGAATGTGCGGTAAAGCTGCCTGAAAAGTTCGAGCTGCCTTCTGGAAAAGCCGCTTCCAAATTCGGGTTCCAATTCCCGGGCAAGATATTCAATAAGGTACTTGCCATAATCTGCCCGGCTCTTCTCCTCCTGCTCTTCTTTAAAAATCCGCTTGCCAATGTGCCAGTACATCAAAGTACGCTGGTGGTCAACAGCACGGATCGCATGCTCTTTTGACTGTGCAATGATCGTTTTAATATCGGCTATAATGGACTGGGTTACAGGCATATTCTGGCGTGTGTTTAATATGGTTAATTCAAATAGTAAACGTACGTAAAATCCTTTAATAACTTGTATATCAAATCATTATAAGCATTTAGTCTATCAGGTTTTTAAGCCCATAATTTGTAATGTTTGAAAACATTGCCTTTCCCGATGGCTTTGGTCATCCGGCACGGAGAATGTCATATATTTGACATGGAAAACACCAAAAATATGAGTCATTTTTTCTGGGCATCCAACATTCGTCATCTCCGCAAGCGCAAAAAGCTGGGGCAGGAAGCGCTGGCGGCGGAGCTGGGCATCTCCCGCTCCAAGCTGAACGCGCATGAGAACGGGCAGACGAAGAACCCGGCGGCGGACGACCTGATGCTCTTTTCCGCTTATTTCCGTATCAGCATAGATGCGCTGCTGAAGGCGGATCTGTCGCGATTGTCGGAGCTGCAGCTGCGCGAGCTGGAGGCGGGCAACGACGTGTACCTGACGGGCACGAAGCTGCGTGTGCTGGCGACCACGGTGGATCCGCACAACCGGGATAATGCCGAGCTGGTGCCGGTGAAGGCCAAGGCGGGCTATACGGCCGGCTACGGCGACCCGGAGTACATCGCGCAGCTGCCGGCCTTTTCGCTGCCGCACCTGCCGCGGGGCCGCAAGCACCGGATGTTCCCCACCACGGGCGATTCGATGCTGCCGGTGCCGGAAGATGCCTTTGTGATCGGGGAATACCTCGGGGACTGGACCTCGCTCACGCGTGATACGCCCTGCGTTGTCGTCACCCGCGGCGAAGGGATCGTCTTCAAGCTGGCGCGCTGGCTGCCGGAGCGCCGGGCGCTGCTGCTGACCTCGCTCAACACTGCCTACGCGCCCTACGAGGTGCCCGCCGGCGAGGTGCTGGAGGTATGGCGCTTCCGCAATTATCTTACAGATGTATTCCCGGAAGCCACGCCGCCGGCGCAGGAGATCGGCCGGATGGTGACGGAGATACGGGACGATGTGCGGCGGTTATTGAAAAGGGAACACCTGACTGCGGCCAATACTGCCGGACAGCGCAGTCATAATACACGGGGAAAACACTGATCCGGGAGACTGGCCATTACACCTGTAGGCTACAGCAATCCCAAATCCATTGCCCTTTTCACCAACCCTGTTGCATTTCTGGCGTTCAGCTTGTGCAGCAGGCTCAGCCTGTGGCTGTCTATGGTTCTTATGCTAAGACATAATTCATCTGCGATCTGCTGGCTGGAATATCCTTTGGCAATCAGCTCCAGCACTTCTTTTTCCCTGCGTGAAATGCTGGCGGTTTTATGTTCCGTTTCTTTTTTGGCCTTCAGCACATTGCGCAGCAGCTCATTTTTAAGCGAAGGCTCAAGGAAAAGCGCTCCCTTATATACCTGCTCGATAGCCTGTACCAGCATTTCACGGCTGGTGGTATTTTTTAAAAGATACCCTGCGCATCCCTGCGCCATCATGTCCTGTATGTTAAACAGCGCTTCCTGACCGGAAAGAATTAATATGGGAATATCGGGATATTGCTTTCTTAACGCACGTACCAGCTCCAGCCCATGCAGCTTTCCCGGCATCTGCAGGTCCGTAAGCATTACATCCGGCTGCATTTCCTTTAAACCCTCCAGCAAATCGGTACCGGAGCTGTAGGTGGCGATCACTGCTATATGGTCTGCAGATTCCAGGATGACTTTCAGACCGCTTACCACCAAAGGATGGTCGTCTGTTATGGTTATTTTAATAGGCATTGATCCGGTTGTTCAGGTCAGCATTTCAAATTTGAGTCCTTACCTTATCCTCTGTCAAGGCAGCTGTTCTTTTATCAAATTCCATATATACAGTAGTCCCTATTCCCTTTCTTCCCAAAAAATCAATCTGCCCCTTCAGCGCCTTCACCCTTGTAAAAATATTTTTCAGTCCCATACCATTGCTCTCTATAATATCTGCCTCCCCGCAGCCGATACCCTTATCTTCCACGATGATGGACAACAGGTCTTCCTGGCAGTTTACCTGTACCAGTATATGTTCCGCCTGCGCATGCTTCAGGGCATTCTGTACCAGCTCCTGCACGATGCGGTAGACGGAGAGCTCAATACTGGCCCCCATGCCGGGAATGTCGCCGATGTGCTGAAACTCGATATCAGTGGCCGTCATTTCCGACATTTTGCTGCAGTAGGTACGCAGTGCTACCACCAGCCCGTTTTGCAGCAGGGTTTCCGGCATCAGGTTATGCGCAGTGGTGCGCAGTTCTTTGGTAATGTCATCCAGGTACCGTACGGTGCTTTGAAAATCCCCGGACTGCAGGATTTTCCCTTCCTTATTATGCAGCGTACCGCCAAAATGCAGCTTTACGGCGAGCAACTGGCTTACGATGCCGTCGTGCAGCTCTTTTGCGATGCGGATACGCTCTTTTTCTTCTCCTTCCATCATTGCCTTCAAATGATCTATCTCCTGTTCCTGCCTGTATATCTCCTGCTGCTGCGTCAGAATATGGATCTGCTTCGCCTGGTTGTCCTGCTTCTGCCTGTTGATCCTGCTTCTTACGATCAGCAGCAGTACGAGCAGCGCTGCTCCTGCAGAAACACCGCCTATCCATATATTCCTTTGCATAAGCTGGCCCTGCTGCCTGTTGATCAGCAGCTGCTTTTGCACCAGGTCGCGGTCTTTTTCGGCAGCGCGGTATTTTATTTCCAGCTCGTTGATGGTGCGTGTCCTGTCCGCGTTGGTCAGGCTGTCATTAAGCCGGATATAGTTTTGCAGCTGATGAAATGCATCCCGGTAATTTCCGGTAGCTTCATATACGGACGCAAGGGTTTGGTGTGCAAAGATTCTATTTTCTGTAAGCCCTGATGTTTCCGCTTTTGCCAGGGAACTCACCAGTGCCTGCCGGGCCCTCTCATACGCTTTCAGCTGATACCAGGCCGCTCCCAGGAAATAGCCCGGCAGGATGCTGCTGACGAGGGGATCCGTACAGTCGCTCAGGGCTATCGCCCGCTCGTAATACAGGATCGCCTCCCCGGGATTTCGTTCTCGCAACAGCAGACCTCCCATCGTGATATACGCCTGCTGCTCCACAGAAGTATAGCCTTTTTCCCGTGCAACCTCCAGCGCCCTGTTCAGGCTTAGCCATGCGCTGTCCGTTTGCCGTAACTCGCCATACTGGCTCGCTTTATTCACAAGCGTGGCAGCCAGTCCTAATGAGTTGTTTATACGGACAGAAAGCTGCTCCGCCCGGAGTATATAATCAAGGGCAATACGGTGTTGTCCCAGCTTTGCCTGAATGGCGGCCAGATTATTGTATACCGATATGATATTCGGATTATCGGCCTGGTATTGCTGCAGGTAAGCAAGCCCTTTATAATAATATTCATTAGCTAAGTCGTACCTGCCGTTGTATACCAAGGTGACCCCTGCATTGATATACCAGGAGGGCAGTGCAGTGCGGATATGCCGTGCCCGTATACAATAGGGAAATGCCTCCCTGTAAAAATCATATGCCGCTTCGAAATTTCCCATCTTTGTGGCTGCACTTCCCCTATACACCAAGGCATACCCGATGCCGTCTTCAAAGCCGGTATTGCGGCTTAGCTGCTCTGCCTCCCGGAACAGTACCATAGCGCTGTCGGGATTGCTGTACTGCAGGGGGATGCCTTGCCTGACCAGGTTATGAATATCTGCAGTATCCTGTGCTGTCCATAAAGCCATGGCAGCAGGCGCCGTACCCCTCCTCTCGTGGAAGCAGCCCGATCCCGCTGCCAGGCCGGCAAACAGGATACATAACATCAATATTCTACAGGCATTTCCCATTACAGCATAGCCGGATTAGCCATAGTAAAGATAAGAAACCCGGGGGCTATACGAATATCATATCTGTTCTTTATTCTTACTCAGTAGTTTTACTGAATAATAAGGGAAAAAATCAGCAATTATACTGTTTACCGGCCGGGGTGGAAGTACGAAATTGCATCGTTAAAAGGATATGTAAATACCCGTCCTTATCATTTCTTAACTTTTAAAATTTCAAAAAAATGATGAAAAGTTATAATTTATATTCCATATTTATCAGAAAAAACAATTCGATAGCGCCACTGATAATATATACAGTTTTATGGTTACTGATGGCAATGAGTAAGGATATTTATGCACAGGTACCTGCCTTTGAATGGGCCAGGGCAACGGGAGGCGCAGGAGCTGGTGATGCTGCAAAGAGCATTGCCGTTGACAGGAACGGGAATACCTATACTGTTGGCGACTTCAATAGGGTGGCTAACTTTGACCGGAGCGGGTCCGGCTATTATCTTACCGCAGCAGGATCTGTTAACAATGACAATGTATACATTGTCAAGCACAACAGCACCGGAACATTTTTATGGGCAAAAAGTATCGGGGTGACAAATGCCGCGACCAATGCTTACGGAGTTGATGTGGATGATTCGGGAAATGTCTATGTCATAGGTGTATTCGGTGCGACTACAGATTTCGATCCCGGGCCGGCGGTACAGTTCATCACCTCCTATGGTTCCAACGATATATTTATGCTAAAGCTGGACTCAGCAGGAAATTTCAGGTGGGTCTGTAAGATGGGAGGAAACGGTATCGAGATGGGCACCGGCGGGGCAAGTGCTATTTTCGTCAGCAAAACGGGCGATGCAGTTTACGGAACAGGCGGCTTCCGGTCAGGAATCGCCTATTTTGGCCAGGATACCCTGATCCATACCGTAGGAGGGACGAGCGCGGGCGAAATAGATGCATTTATTACCAAAATAGATGCACATACGGGAGATTTTATATGGACCAGGCAGGTCGGCGGGCAGGGCAGGCAGTATGTATGCGATCTGAAGCTGGACACCGGGGGACATTTATATGCCGCCGGATATTTCAGGGGCATTACTGATTTTGACCCCGGCCCCAACAGTTATATATTGGACGGAGATACGGTAAATATCATTATACTTGGCATGATGTTACCGCAGTATGCTGACAACCCTTACGTCCTGAAATGGGATACTGCCGGTAATTTCATCTGGGCAAAGAAAATGGGAGGAAAACGGTCATCCGGGGACGATCATTATGCAATCCATATAGACCTTGACCTTTCGGGAAATGTATATCTCGCCGGCTCCTTTAAACTTGGAGATACTTTTCGTGTGGGACCCTATATATTGCAAAGCGCCAATTCCACCACTTCTACTGCCACTTCCAAAAGGGATGTGTACTTTGCCAAAATGGACACTGCTGGGAATTTCCTCTGGGCCCGGCAAATCGGATTGAAGAACGGGAAGGAAGATGCTTTTTGTAACAGTATAGCGATGGAAAGCACAGGAGCAGCGTTTTTCCTGACCGGGGAATTTTATGATACCATGGATTTTGATCCGGGGCCAAATGTTCACGAACTGACATCCGCTTATTACAACATGTATCTCGCCAAAATGGATACGGCCGGCCATTTGCTTGGGGTTAATAAGTTCAATAACGATACTTTTCCGGACAGGAATACCAACAGCCACACTACTCCCTGGAATATGAAAACCGATCAGCAGGGAAATGTGTATATCTCCGGGTGGTTACACGTTCAGGGAGATTTTGACCCTCATCCGGATAGTACTTTTATATTGACTGCTGTAGACAGCGGGCTTACAGGAATAATTCCAAGTGATGGTTTTATTGTGAAGCTGTTCGATTGCATACGACTGCGAGATGCCATGGTAACGGTCTCGGGTCCCGATTCTTTTTGCCCGGGCGACCGGCTGGTATATACCACCGGCAAATTACCGGGTGCCACCGCCTATATATGGACACTCCCGGACGGGACTTCGGTCAGCGATACGACCAGTTTTATTGAGGTGACACTGCAAAACGGCGGATCCCTGTCCGTACGTGCGGTCGGGTACTGTGACAGCAGCAGCCTGACATCGATACAAGTCAGGGTTTCGATCACTGCGGTTATGATCAGTGTATCCGGCGATACCTTGGGTACTGTCGGCAGCGACTACGATACCTGGCAATGGTACAAAAACGGCCAGGCCATAAACGGAGCTACGGGACAATTTCATATTGCAGACGAGAATGTGGTCTACAGCGTGGTAGTAACGAAAAACGGCTGTACAGATACGGCCGAATATAACGTTACCAACGTGGGTGTACACGGATTCAGCAATCCGGCACAGGATATACGTATCTATCCCAACCCCGTAAAGGATATCCTGTATATTATTAGTAGTTCACCCATTCACTCTTTTTTAACCAGTATGGAGGGGAAAACACTGTTATATGCAGGAGAGACAAGGGAACTGTCACTAAAAAATCTTCCCGCAGGCATCTATCTGTTGCATGTTTCCGATACGGAAGGGAGAATAATCAAGGTGGAAAAGATTACCAAACATTAAACTTTTAAATCCTGTAAATAAGGAACGATGCGGGTATTATATGTTTACCTGCATCGTTCCTTTTACAGGGGAAATGAGTTAGATGAACTATGAATATCGCCCTGTTTTGATAGTTATTCTATCCTCATCCACGCGATGGTTCGGGAGGTGCAGAAATAATCCCTCAGTGCATCCGGTCGCCGCGCGGCGCCAGCTGCGCCAGCACTTTTTCCTCCGTCCGCAGCCATTGCTGCCAGGCGGCGCGCACCTGCGCTTCGGGATAGTAGGTGGCGGCAAGCTCAATAAATAAACGGTAATGCCCCGCTTCGGAGACCATGAACTTGTGATAGAACCGGCGCAGCCCTTCTTCCTCCAGGCTTTCCGACAGCAGCCGGAAGCGCTCGCAGCTCCGCGCCTCGATGAGCGCGCAGATCATCAGCTTGTGCAGCAGCTTTTCCCCGCCGGGGATGCCCTTCGGCTCCTCCTGCAGCAGCAGGTTGACATAATCGTCCTTCCGCTGCCGCCCCAGCGCATAGCCGCGCTTCTTCATCTCCGCCCAGACCATGCGGAAATGCCCCCACTCTTCCGTGACGATGGGCGCCAGCGCGTTCACCAGATCCGTCTTTTCCGGGTAGCGCTGGATCAGCGAGATACATTGCGTTGCCGCCTTCTGTTCGCAGAAAGCATGATCCGTCAGTATCTCCTCCAGCGACACCGACGCCAGGTCCGCCCAGCGCGGGTCGGTCGGCAGCTTCAGTCCCAGGATGGCATTTTCCGCGGTGCTCATACGGCAAAGGTAACAGGCTTATTTCAGGATCCAGTACCCCAGCGCCAGCCAGAGCAGCCCTTTCACGAGGAAGAACAGGAAGCCGGCGATGCCCAGCTTCTTCAGCCATTTCACCGCTTTCTGCCTGCTGACGGCGCCGGTCTTCAGGGACAACAGGTTTTTCTGCATCGGGATAAATTTCCTGCAAACTTATCATTGTCATAAAAGAGTCATTTCACAAATCGGGAAAAAGAATACCGGGATCGGGAAAACCCGTCTTGCGTACTTTTTTGGAAAACTGCCCCCGGTAAAAGATATTTGCATCCTGATTTTTCAGACGGCCTCGTAGTTCAATGGATAGAATAGAAGTTTCCTAAACTTTTGATACAGGTTCGATTCCTGTCGAGGCTACCAGACTGGATAAGTGTCATCGGTAAAGTTTATTTAATTCTCCGCTGTCTGCTATAATATTCATCGTCCGCTTTGCCGTCCTGGTCAAAGTCCTCAACTCCCCAGTATTCCACAAAAGATTTGTCCATTTTTATTTTAAATTTATAAGTCACCTGTTCAGGGATAGTGTCTTGAATTATCAGCGTGTCCCTTTCTATTTTCCAGGTCCCGGCCGGGTCATAAGTAACGCTATCCTGAAGATTCTTGTGAACAGAATGATAAGTACCGTCATCGTCAAAATAGGTTCGGATATTTCTTGCTTTCATTTTTTCTTCCCATTCGCTTCCGTTTACCTCAACCACCCTGATACTGTCTGTATTTCGGAAGCTGTGCATTGTGATTTTCATTTTGTCTATTTCCCAAACTCCTGCCAGGTCAGATTGTTTCCTGTCAGCACAAGAAAAAAGAACGATAGTAAGCGCGACAAAATAATATCTTCTGTTTGCTACTGTCTTTTTTGTCATTTTATTAATAAATATTTTTTTCATTGTCGTATTTTTTATAGTAAAATTTCTTAATGCAATTTATAAATGTAGTCGTTTTTGCCTCAGAATCTTTCAGAGGCCGGGAAATATAATTTTCAATTAAACGCTTGTTTAGTTTCAAACAAGCGTTTAACTTTGCGCCCCGGAACCGGAAAGGGTATGGAGTATAATGAGAAACAGTCGGCGATCATCTGTGTGGCGGAAAGGCTTTTCTCCGCGAAGGGGTTCGATGGCACTTCCGTCAGGGATATCGCGCAGGAAGCGGGGGTGAACGTGGCGATGATCTCGTATTATTTCGGCTCCAAGGAAAAGCTGATGGAGGCGGTGTTCGTACAGCGGGGGCTGAGCATACGGCTGAAGATAGAGAACCTGCTGCAGGATCACCAGCTGTCTTCGCTGGACAAGATATTCCTGCTGATAGACGACTACGTGGAAAAGGTGATGACCCGGCAGCATTTTCACCGGATCATGATGCGCGAGCAGCTCGCCGACAGGAAGACGCCGGTGCGGGGATTTATCAGCGAGCTGAAGCGGCGGAACCTGGAGTCTGTTCAGAAGCTGATACAGGAGGGACAGAAAAACGGCGAGTTCAAAAAGAACATAGACGTGCCGCTGATGGTGATGACCATGGCCGGGATCGTGAACCAGATGTTCCTTTCCCAGCGGTTCTACCGGGAGCTCAACAATATGGAAGGGCTTTCTGATGAAGAATACCAGAAGCATATCAGGAAGAAGCTCAGGACGCATTTAAAGAAAATTTTCAAAACATCACTGACTTATGCATAGTATATACAGCAAGCTGGCGGGATCTGCGCTTTGCCTGACGCTCGTGCTGCAGCTGCAGCCGGCCGCGGCGCAGCAGCGCAGGGTGTCGCTCAACGAAGCCATACAGCTCAGCCTCTCATCGAGCGGGAAGCTGAAGGTCGCCAATGCGAAAGTGGACGAGGCAACGGCGAACAGGCACGAAGCCCGCAACGACCGCCTGCCGGATGTCAAGCTGTCGGGGTCTTACCTGCGGGTGAACAACCCGAACATAGACCTGAAGATCAAGACCGGCGGCAACGAAGGCAATGATAACGATAACAACGGCAATAACGGCAGCGGCGGTGCTGCGGGCAGCTCGGTGAAAGTGTCGCAGGCGGCTTATGCGATGGCCAACGTTTCCCTGCCGCTTTTTTCCGGCTTCCGGGTCAGGTACGGCATTCAGTCGGCCAAATACCTCGAGCAGGCGGCGCGGCTGGATGCGGCGCACGACCGGGAGGAGGTGATCCAGAACACCATCGGCGCGTACAGCAACCTGTACAAGGCGCAGAAAACGGTGGAGCTGGTGCGCGAGAACCTCGCCCATGAGCAGCAGCGTGTACAGGACTTCCGGCACCTGGAGGAGAACGGGCTGATCGCGCGGAACGACCTGCTGAAGGCGCAGCTGCAGGAGTCGAATATCGAGCTCTCCCTGCTCGATGCCGAGAACGAGCTGAAGATGGCGACCATCAATATGAGCCTGCTGCTGGGATTGCCGGAGGGCACGGACCTGGCCATTGACAC